>VYLF01000117.1_pt1 | contig 34148 bp, 34 predicted proteins | sample 5114371 | NCBI WGS metagenome assembly VYLF01 (sample SAMN12291773, study PRJNA351875) | freshwater metagenome | isolation source: freshwater lake | place: USA: Michigan, Kent Lake | collected 2013-08-15 | reverse complement strand
TCATCATCGTTCCGAGAAATATGTCAAGGATGTAGCCGGTAAGCTATGGAAAACCTTATCGGAAATTTTAGGAGAAGAAATTAATAAAGCTAATCTTAGGTCTAGTCTGCGAAGATATTATTATAATGTCTCTCATAACTTTAATGTAATAAATCCCGTACAAATTAATAAAGGTCATATCTGTAATCAACTACCAGAAAATCAATTACAAAAATCTAATCTTGCTGAAGAATCTAAACTCGAAATCGCTACAGAATTGATGAAAGAAGGCTTAACCGTCGAACAAATTGCTAGAGTGTTAAAACTTCCCTTAGAATTAGTTAAAGAGCAACTTGAAAAACCTAAGCAACCTAATTAGAAGTTAGGTTGACAGTGGTAGAGGGTGTTAAGCTATCGTTGACGCACCGCTTAATGGTTATCCTGACGAATTGTCGCGATTTAGTGGATTATGTTTTTCGGTGGATTAAGCTTCGCTAATCTCTAATTAGGGTTTGCTGAAAAAGTTTTTCGTGGGGGCAGGGTGTGGGGTGTGGGGTGTGGGGTTTTACCGATTTTGAGGTGGTCAATTACCTAATTTTCAGGGAAAAAGTCCCTGAATTTTCCCCCCGCTCACTCCCAGGTTCGGTACTTTTTGATTTCCAAAAAGGTCTAAAAGTCTTATCCAGCAAGGTTTTTAGATTTATTCAGCCAGCCCTAATTAAATCTCCACCTCTTAAACTACAAATCGACTATTAAAACTAAATCCGTAGTCAATTACTCATAACTTCGGTGGCTGATCGTAACTGTTAAGGTGATTGTCCAAAGACCATATATAGACGCGGCGGACTGGATTTTGATCACAAATTCTTTGCCAATCATGAATGATAGAAAGGTCTCCCAGTCCCCTACCTCCCATCGCTTCATCAGGAAACTCTTTTAACCATCCTTGCAGGTCTTCTTTCTTTAGAAAATTAATAGGGGTGAAGGGAGATTTTCCTTCAAGAGCTTGTGTTACCTGATTTACAAATTTTTCTGCACAAGTACGTCGCTGATTGCCATCTACCTTTTTGTCCTTGGCAATATGATTGCCAGTTTCCAGAATGGTCGCCATTGGCAAAAAAAGAGATTCCCCAGCTTCAATTTTCTCTTTTAACTCTTGAAGTATTAACTCAGATTGACTCGCTTTGTGGGGTACATTAAGTATCTCTAAAAAGATCGAAGTATCGATCAGACAAATAGCTCCCATCAGGCTACTTCTCCCTGTTTTAATTGCTCTAACCAACTTAGCGCGTTTTGTTGACGTTGTTCTGCTGTGGACTTATCCTTTAAGAACTTATCTAATACTTGTTTAGTCATCAACTGACCAAGAGTTCCCTGCACAATTAATTCGGGGAAACGCTCTAAATCAGCTAATCGGACAATACGACTATCTCCTGCTTGCGGATCTCGGTAACAACAAAGTACATTTCCAATATCACTATCGGGTACTGCATCTAGTAACGCTGGGTTATGAGAGGTGATCAGTACCCTCAGTTTTCTTTCTAAGGCGATCTCCCGAATTTGCTTAACTAAATTATCTGCACGACTGGGATGAACACCATTATCGATCTCTTCAATAATTACGAAAGTTCCAGAATTTACACTTAGTAGAGTTGCAGCAATCGCTAAAACTCTCAGAGTACCATCGGACAACAAAGGAGCATCTATCTGATGTTCTTTGTTCCCAAAAGACTCTATTAGTCTCACCATAACATCGTTGCGGTCTGTAATGCTAAAGCGAATATCGGTAATATCCTGTTCTGGTAATGAACGAATGAAGTCAAGCAACTTGTTTTTTTGAGTCTCTCCCTGCTGACAAACTGCGTAAAGAACACTAGAAAGGTTAGAGCCATCTTCTTTAATATCATCATATTTAGCGTAAGCATAATCCCGCATTACTGCTGGACGAGGATCAAGAAAGACAATATTTCTCAAGGTTTCTCGAATTACTTTAGTAACTGCTGGAATAATTTTTTGTGATTGAGTATGATTTTGCTGGAACCGACTGGGAGTTTCCAATTGATAAAAAATAGCTTGTCGGTTAGAGCAAGGTATGTGGGGCTTTTTACCACCTTTATTAAAATTGTTATACGTCACACTAATTTCATCGGTGTGTGAGTTGGGATCGCCATCAATTTTGTAAAGTGTTAATTCCTGATCTTTACTAGCTTTACTGACACTTTCTCCGATTATAATAAGTTGGTCTGATAATAGCCCAATTTCAATCTCGAAATCAGTCCAACCGTCAGGAGCGTTATCAATGTGTGTTCCCAAGGTAAAATACTGTTTTTCTGCACTGAAAAGATCGATCGCTTGTCCACGGGCAATTGCATTACCGCTTTGAATATTGCGTTCAATGTCATCTAACCTGCTGCCTTTCGCTAACCACGAAAGTAAGCGAATTGCTTCTAGTGCATTACTTTTCCCTGACGCATTAGCACCGATTAAAAAGGTTATGGGTGCTAGAGACAAGGTTGCCTCCTGATAGCTTTTAAAATTCCGAAGAGTCAGCGATGTTAACATACTTTTCACCCATTAAATCTTGACTGGTGCAGTTTGAGCATTTGTACTAAAAGTTCCAATACCAGCGCAGCTTATAGACTCTAACAAGTACCGAAAACTAGCACCCATAACCTTGAAAACTCAAACTGTAGGGCAGGGCATATCCGAACAGTATAATCTAGGCTTGGGGAGATAAGATCGCTGTTTATTGGCATTAGGGCGGAACCCTTACCCTTACTGCATGGGGCTTCTCAGAAAAAATTGACAAGCCGTTACTGAGTACATTTTTCCCTTGAAAATGGCTGTACCGTTGACTGTATCTAGAGTAGAGCGATTCTGTGGAGTTGGCTGTATAGTGATCGCTAACCTTATGATCACAGATGATGTCATTAATCTCTAGAGTAAGCGATTCCCTCTGTAGCCATGTTTTTGCTGGTTTTCTGCCCCGAAACAAGCTATAATGGTGGAAAGGTCAAATTTGAAAAATTTTGCCTCAAACCCTATCTGCGTAAGAACTTCAGGATTTTGTGTTCAGTAGCTCATTGGTATTATATGGCTTTAACTCAGGCTCTGTAAGACTTTTAGCCATAGCTAGTATTTTTGTACGGGTAAAGTCCAGAGCTAAATGGTTGCCTTTTTTAACTTTTTTATTGATCTCATTAAGCATTTCTACTTATTGCAAGGGTGAGATGCTCCCTTATGAAATATGAAACTAGAGGCAAAGTCAAAATTAATAATCGTCTTAATTCCAATGAAATTAAAAGATATTGTCAACAAAGTCAAAATAGATTCTAGAAAATTAACCCAATATGCTCTCAATTTAGACAATCCAAAAGGATTAAATAAAGCCATCATGTTTCAACGCCACTTAGGATATACTCAAGATAATTATGAGCCACTTCTACAACAAATCGCTAACAAATCCCTTGAAGCAAAAGCTGTTTATCAAAGTACAGATCGACATGGCAAACGCTATCAAGTTGACCTAGAAATTACAGGAATTGAACCAGGGCAACAAGAAATAGTGAGGACTGGATGGATTGTTGAGCCTGATAGTGATACAGCTAAATTAGTAACTTTATATGTGAGAAAAAGACCATGATTAAACCAGAATTATTTGACCTCGTGGAATTATTAGTTGACTTGCCTGAACATAACTTAATAATGGGAGAACAAGGGACAATTGTTGAAGACTACAATGATGGTTGTTACGAAATTGAATTTAGTAATGATCTAGGGGAAACTATCGCCCTTTGTTCTCTCCCAATGCAGCAATTTATTGTCATCTGGAAAGCTCAGAGCAAAACTTGGTTATCTTTAACAGAAAAGCTAACAGCTTTAATCGATAAATTACCCAAAGAAAAGCAACAAAAAGTTTTAGATTTCACCCGCTCTTTGTATCAATAAAATCGGAAAAATAGGCTATTCCAGAATTGTTATGCAAATAATTAACTTAAAATAAAAGCTAAAATTCATATAGGGAAGGACTTAAGGCACAAACAAGTTAAGGCCACAAAGATAGACAATAGAGTTAAGATTTGATATAATCGCCAAAAACGAGAGTATTTTACCTATGATAGTTGACAAATTTTTGAACCTAAAAGGAACCTCTATTCAAGGCTATCGACACCTAGAAAATATCGGTATAGTTTGACGAATTGAATCAAAAAATAAAAAAGCAACCTGTCCTCGTTGTGGGTTAGAGAGCGATAAACTACACCAAAATCATCGACATTTAGTCAAAGATTTACCGCTCTCAGGCTAACCAGTGTACCTACAAGTTAATCGTCGTCAATTTAAGTACGTTAATTGTCAGAAACCCTTTAGCAAAGAGTTAGATTTTGTCGCCAATGTCATCTAACCTGCTGCCTTTTGCTAACCACGAAAGTAAGCGAATTGCTTCTAGTGCATTACTTTTCCCTGACGCATTAGCACCGATTAAAAAGGTGATGGCTGCTAGAGACAAGGTTGCCTCCTGATAGCTTTTGAAATTCCGAAGAGTCAGGGATGTTAACATACTTTTAAATTAAGGTATTTAAAAACATCTAAAGTAAGGGGATTAGGGTTTTATCAGATTCTTCATTCCAGCTACGGCACAACCTAGCCCAGCTAGACCCAGTGTAGCACCTCCAAGATAAAGCGTGGGTTGTACGAAAAATCTTATGAACTGATTTTGCACCTCCTTATCAGCTTTATACGTTTTGGCAGCGGTGGTAGAATCGGGCCAAGATTTAAGCGATCTTTACGCGCAGAAAACGGGTTTCTTGAAGAAACCCGTTTTCTATCAAAAAAAAGGGAGGTTTAAGAACCCCCCTCAACAGTTAATAATTAGATGACAGCCAAATTAGTAGCGGCCAGCATTGGGTTTATGAACAATAAAGCTCATGGTTTGACATTGTTTGATGTTGTCAAAAGCGATCACGCGGATATAGCAATCAGAATATTCAGTGCGGCACTCGCGAACTTCATTAAGAACTTCTTGGGGACCAGAAACAGAGAATAAAGGCAGTTTCCACATCGTCCAATGATAATCCGCGGGTTTGGGGTCTTTTTCAAATTCCACAGCAGGAATATAACCCTGATCGATCATGTATTGAATTTGTTTAGCAATTTGTTGATCGGTGAGGGGGGGCAAGTAGGAAAGAGTTTCGTAACGCTTCTCTTTAGGTAAAGTTTTCATGGGTTTCTTGATTCCTTATGGGTTGGGTAGATCATCAACATCGAGATTTAATTCCGATGTCTCTGGTTGACTTATAGCAGTACGGGTGAGACGTTCCAAAAGTTGCCGACGATGTTCGGTATTGTCATTAATAATTGCCGTTTTTACCATCTCTGGCAAGAACTCTAAAACCTGTTCGGCTAGATGTTCTCTTACCGTCATGATCCGCAAAACTAACTCTTTATTCTCAGTCATCAACCCCGCAATATAGGCCTCGCCATCCTGAATGGAATGGCTAGAAGTATAGTGACTCAGCCAAATAGCTAAAGTCGGATTAGTTTCTGACAATTGATCGATAATCGTGCGAACCGCTTGGTAAGTTAGGTAACTTTGTAAGACTTTCGCGGTATCTTGAACAACTTTTTTCGGATACATTTTATACAGTTTTCAGTTATTGGCTAGACAGTTATCAGTGTTGAAATTCTAGCGACTGCTTGCCGATTTTGGGCAAGTCCCCGGCATTATTTTCCACCGATAACTGCTAACAACCTTCTGAAGGGCTGTATTAGAGGGTATCCATAGCCTCGAACTCGAATTTGATTTCTTTCCAGAGTTCGCAAGCGGCAGCCAGTTCAGGACTCCAACGGCAAGCTTCCCGGATAACGTCGTTACCTTCGCGGGCCAAGGAGCGTCCTTCGTTACGAGCTTGGATACAAGCTTCCAGAGCCACACGGTTAGCGGTAGCACCCGGTGCGTTACCCCAGGGGTGGCCAAGGGTTCCACCACCGAACTGTAAGCAGGAATCGTCACCGAAGATTTCCACCAGCGCCGGCATATGCCAAACGTGGATACCACCGGAAGCAACCGGCATTACCCCGGGTAAGGAAGCGTAGTCTTGGGTGAAGAAAATACCACGAGCGCGATCTTCTTCTACATAGTCTTCACGCATTAGGTCAACAAAACCCATCGTGATGCCGCGTTCACCTTCGAGTTTACCGACAACGGTTCCCGAGTGCAGGTGATCACCACCAGAGAGACGTAAGCACTTAGCTAAAACGCGGAAGTGGATACCATGATTTTTCTGACGGTCGATAACCGCGTGCATTGCCCGGTGAATGTGGAGCAGTAACCCTTTGTCGCGGCAGAATTTCGCCAGGGTGGTGTTAGCGGTGAAACCACCGGTGAGGTAGTCGTGCATGATGATGGGGGTTTTGATTTCGGCAGCGAATTCAGCCCGTTGCATCATCTGCTCGCAGGTAGGAGCAGTTACGTTGAGGTAATGTCCTTTAACTTCGTTGGTTTCTGCTTGGGATTTAACGATCGCCTCTTGGACGAAAAGGAAACGATCGCGCCAACGCATGAAGGGTTGAGAGTTAATATTTTCGTCGTCTTTGGTGAAGTCTAAACCACCGCGGAGACATTCATAAACGGCACGACCGTAGTTTTTAGCGGAAAGGCCGAGTTTGGGTTTGATGGTGCAACCGAGTAGGGGGCGACCGTATTTGTTTAATTTGTCCCGTTCAACGGTGATACCGTGGGGAGGACCTTGGAAGGTTTTGATTAAAGCGACGGGGAAACGGATATCTTCTAAACGGAGACCGCGTAGAGCTTTGAACCCGAAAACGTTACCAACGATCGAGGTGAGGATGTTGGTGACGGAACCTTCTTCAAATAGATCTAAAGGATAGGCAACGAAACAGAAGAACTGGTTATCTTCGTTGGGTACGGGTTCGATATCATAACAACGACCTTTATAGCGATCGAGGTCGGTTAAGTTATCGGTCCAAACGGTGGTCCAGGTACCTGTGGAAGATTCCGCCGCTACTGCCGCACCTGCTTCTTCCGGAGGAACTCCGGGTTGGGGTGTCACCCGGAAGCAAGCTAGTAGATCGGTATCTTTGGGGGTGTAGTCGGGGGTGTAGTAGGTCAGTCGGTAGTCTTTTACGCCGGCCTGGAAACCTTTGGATTTGGCTTGCACCATTGGGATTATTCCTCCATAAACTGCATGATTAGTCGCACCTGTAAAATCTCGCCGTCAACCGACATAGATTTTTCTTAAGCTCCTTTCCCCTGCTGCCAGGAGCGAAGTTAGGGAGCAATTTTCACTAATGTTTTTTTCAACTGATCATCTTAACATGAACTTTATCCTATTCTGATCATTTTTTTTCCCTATCTCTAAAATTTTGATTGTTTTTTTTTCTCGGGGGGATTAGTTTCTTTAATCTGTCGTCATCTAACTTTGACAATCTCTACAAAAACACAAAAAAATCAACAAAAATTTACCTGATTGACACGCAGAAACTTCTGCTCATCAGGCTTTGAGCGATTAAAACTACTCTTTAATTGAGGAAGATTATCAATAATTACAACCTCAAAAAATTGTCGGCAATCGCTAAATATTAACTGGATTTCTAAGCAATTATACCCAGTACCTAGAGGACAGTTAGACAGCAGTGAACTCTAGATAAATTAGGTCTAATTACTCAGTAATTATTGTTGAGATTTTTGGCTTGTGAACGATTATTTTCCCCTTCAAGAATTATGGTTATTGTTGCCATTAAAACGATGACGTTCTGGAAATAGCGTGACCAATAACTGATTGATATAGACCTTTCCGACCACCGATGCTTGATTCGGTCGGTTAGTAGTAGATGCTTGTTCTCTGGTTTCCGGAGGACTGGCCTCGGCGACCATTTCCTCGCTATCCCAAGGACTGGCCACGGTTTCAGCGACCACTTCCTCCACGGACGGCACTGGGGACACTTGACTGACTACGGGTTGCGGTTCCGGTAAAGGGGGTCTTTCCGGTTCCGATGGGGTCGCTGACACCTCGATGGTAATTTGACGGGAAGTATCTCCGATCAGGGAACCAGACGGCACGATCGACATCGCTGCCACAGAAGCATTAAAAATCGTTGTGGTTGACCCGATACAGGCATTTTCACCGATTTCACCCCGACCGACGACGAGAACACCTGTACCTAAAATTGCTCCTGCACCGATAGCAATAACACCCTGATAGGCGGTTAAAATCGTTCCCATACCCAGGCAAGCACCCGCACCGATAATTATTTGGCTATTGGGGGCTGCTCGGAGAATCACCCCCGGAGCCACGATCGCACTCTCATCAATGGTTACATCACCATTGACATAGAATTCCGAGCGGCTAATAGGTTGAACGGGGGGTAAGGACATAATTGACAGTCACTCAGTGATCAGTGATCAGTGACCGGGGGTTAGGGGGTAGGGGTTAGAGTTTCCGGTATTTTTCCCGATCCGCCAACACCTAACACCTATCTCCGTTCACCGATCGCCGAGTCCTGAAATTAAGGGCGTTGAATAATCGATTCGAGAACACGACGTTTCGCTTGGGAGTCAATCCCGATCAGACGAACGTATTCCCCTTGATGGTCGCGCAGACAGGTTTCTAAAGCGGCCACCACATCGGATTCGCGACTGCTATCGATCGGGGTGCAGCTTTGCCAAGAACCGGTTTTAAAACGACGTTTATCCGCGTGTTCACTGCCAATTTTGTGACCTTGGTTCAATAAAGAACGAATCTGAGCGATCGTTTCCGCCGTTAAGGTACTGGTTAAAGTGGCAGTACCGCCGCCGGAGGAACCGGAAGCAGAGCTTTTGAAACTCGGTTCGGCAACGGTGGCGGTTTTACTGCTGCCATTACTACTCACCGAACCATCGGGGCGCTGGATCACTGTTTCTAAAACCCGTTTTTTGGCTTTAGCATCGATACCGAGTAAGCGGACGTATTCGCCGCTATGTTCCCGTAAACAATCTTCCAAAGCAGTAATTACATCGGATTCGCGATTGCTTTCGATCGGGGCGCAACTCTGCCAAGAACTGGTTTTAAACCGGCGTTTATCCGCGTGTTCGGTGCCGATTTTGTAGCCTTGAGCGAGCAGGGAACGAATTTGAGCGATCGTTTCCCCACTTAAGCTACCACTGCTGCTATAACTGGCTCCGTTACTAGCGGGGGCGCTGTAGCTGCTGGCTTTGCCGCTGCCGTTACTAGCGGGGGCGCTGCCGGGGCGGTGAATAATCATTTCGACGACGCGTTTTTTCGCTTGCGGGTCGATCCCGATCAGGCGGACGTACTCATCGCTATTTTCAGTCACGATCGCTTCGATATCGCGAATGATGCCCGCTTCGCTCTTGGTTTCGATCGCAGGTCCGGTTAACCAAGAACTGGTTTTAAAACGGCGTTTATCCGCGTGTTCGGTGGCGATTTTCAGTCCTTGGGCCAGCAGGGAACGCACTTGTACGGACAGGTCGGAATGGCCGTTACCGTTGCCATGACCGCCGTGGACGGCGGTGGTGGTGCGGGCCGGTTCTCCCGGGGTGTCTTCGGGGCGTTGGATAATCATTTCCAGTATGCGCCGTTTAGCGGCGGGATCGACTCCGATCAGGCGGACGTATTCGCCTTGCAGGTCTCTCAGGGAGGCTTCTAGGGATTGGGATACCTGTTCTTCGCGGCCGCCGTCGATAAAGCCGGCACTTAACCAAGAACTGGTTTTAAAGCGGCGTTTGTCAGCGTATTCGATGCCGATCTTGTAGCCTTGGGAGAGGAGGGAGCGAACCTGCGCTCGAATGTTTGTATTTAAACTCATAGGTGTCACCGAATTTCTATATAGCGTCTCATTAGCGATGTTTATAGCGGCTGCCGGTGGAGGAGTCGCTGGGCTGTGGGCTTTGACCGGGACGCTGGAGGCGAGGTCGATATCGACAATGTGACGGGTGAAGGCTCGATCGATTTCTGTGACATCGGGTAAGCGATCAGCCTGTTGTTGGCTGGTGATCACGGAACCGGATGGCACGAATTTCCCGGCGGGGATTTCCACGTCTTGAACGAGGGCGTGCATCATGACGATGCAATCGGCACCAATGCGGGCATTAAAGACGGTGGAGCGAAAACCGATAAAACAGCGATCGCCCACATAGGCAGGCCCGTGAATGAGTGCCATGTGGGTGATACAGCTGCCCCGGCCGATCCACACCGAATATTCTCGGCCGTCATCTCCCACCACACGGCTTTTTTCTAAACCGTGGATGATTGCTCCGTCCTGAATTTTGCTGTCGTCGCCAATGTGAAAGGGGGTTCCTTCATCGGCGCGGATGGAAGTCCCCGGAGCAATCACCACTCGCGCCCCGATCTCGATAGCGCCACTGAGGTTAGAGAAGGTGTGGACTTTGGCACTCTCGTCTATGTGCGTTTCCTCTGGGGATTTGGTCCGCTTTTTCGGACTAGCCGCCGTTGTGCGGACGACCATAGTTAGTCTTCCTCCATACTGAATTTGGCTGGCTGGTTGTTACTTAACTGTGTTTGGGTCCTATCGATGTTTAACCGGATTGACGAAATTCGTCCCTCTTGCTGTAGAGGGTGCGATTTTCTACGGTTATAGTGTCAATAATCCCCACCACCATCGCGTCAAGGGGGCGATTGTTCTGTCCGTCTTCGATACGGGCGGCTCCTCCCCGGGACACTAGCACCCATTCATTAATCCCCGCTCCGACAATATCACCCGCTACTTCGTATTTAGGCAAAAGTTGCCCTTGCGCGTCGATGAATTGCAAAAGCAGAAGTTTCACTCCCGTCATACTGCGCGGTTTCAGGGAGCTAACGACGGTGCCGCAAACTTTGGCAATTTGCATGGAATTTGTTTACACTAAAAGTTAGTTGCGCTCTAGATTCGTCTTAAAGGTTGCGGGTTAACACTTTCACGAAACTGTTCCACGGCTTCTGTATAACGGATGGGAAGAACGTATTCGAGGTTTTCGTGGGGACGGGCGATGATGTGGGTCGAGAGGACTTGACCACCCTTAACACGATTAGATGCCGCTTCTGTCCCCGCCGATACGGAGGCCTGTACTTCCGAAACGTCCCCCCGGACGATGACGGTGACGCGACCACTACCAATTTTTTCGTAACCTACTAGGGTTACGCGGGCGGCTTTCACCATGGCATCAGCCGCCTCGACGACGGCCGGGAAACCCAAGGTTTCCACCATGCCCACTGCAATTGACATAATATTTTTGTCTCCTAATGGTTGGCTTTCTTCGACTCTATAGATGCTGACCCCGATCAACGGTGTTTAATAGCTGCGGAATTGCTCTACTTCTTCGGTGTAGCGAATGGGCAGCACGTATTCGAGGTTTTCGTGGGGACGAGCGATGATATGGGTAGATAGCACTTGTCCTCCGTTAACCCGGTTGGCGTTTTCCACTCCAGCGGCCACAGAAGCTTGCACTTCTGAAACGTCTCCCCGGACGATGACAGTGACGCGACCACTACCGATCTTTTCGTAACCCACTAGAGTCACCCTGGCGGCTTTGACCATGGCATCGGCCGCTTCCACAACGGCGGGAAATCCTAGGGTTTCAATCATTCCTACTGCAATTGGCATTTTTTTGTTCCTCGCTTGTCAAGCCAAACTAAACTATTAATCTCGTTAGCGTTATCAATTTTGTTTCAGTCAAATTCTTTCCTTGTTACTTTTCCTGCTCTAGCTCTGGTGGCAGTCGGGATCGTGGCAAGGTGGGTAAGACCATCCTGAATTTTATCTCGATCGTGACCGTTTTCATCCACTAATTTTATTTTCTAGGGCCGGTTGGTAAAAATTTGACGAGTCAGGCAAAATTATCAACCTAAAAAAAGCATAGGAAACTATGACACCTTTGACAATATAAAACATTATGATTATTTCTCATCTTCAGGTTAACGAAAGTTAATCATTCCTTTACTTCGCCCATCAGCCTCAGCAATTCTCAGGAGATTTACAGCTAAAACCTTTGCTATGAGCCGATTTCCGCTTTAGCTTCCCCCTTGTCGGCTTGCTTGTCTCTGCTGGATTTATTGGCAGATAAAAGCCTATTTTCCCTGATTTCGGCTTTTTTATAATTTTTTTATACTATATACGGCTGGGGTGGGGGAGAGGGGTAGGGTCGTTTCATTCTCTCTTATGTCATTCTCTCAACTCCTTATCTGGCAACGTTTTTAGTCGATTTCTCGGAAATACATATCTGAAAATTTTTCAAAACGTCGCGCTTTGTAGGTTGATTCATGAATCAACCTACTATGAGAGTTGATTCATGAATCAACCTACTATGAGAGCAAAAACCTGTACTCCCCTGCTCCCTAGCCTACCTCATAAGCGATTAAAGGTAGCAAAAAAAAGAATTAGATTCGGAGAATGAATCAGCACTAGGGGAGAAGGGGAGTCTTTTTCGGTGATCAGTAATCAGTGAACTGAAAACTCACATCTGATCACTGATCACTGATTCTAGCGATCGATCTCACCTTCGTAGGGTTGGACACCGATCGAGGGATAATTATCGTGGTTAGGACTGAAAACTTCTAACACTGCATGAGCTAACTTTTGGAAAAAGTCGGGACTCTCGTGCAAGGATTTGAGTGCCGCTTCTAATTCAGAAAGGGAGAAATCGAAGCCTTGGGAGCGAGCTATCTCTAGTAACTGCTGAGGATCTTGGGTTGAGCGCATTTTTTGACCTAATTCTTCGTTTTTAGCGGCTAAGGCGAAGAAATCGAACACTTGATTTTTAGACATATAAATACTTTTCCTTTGATGATTAAAGGTGTGGCCTCGGCGGCGTGGAGGTTAAACTGCCTAGTTATGGTTTATTTTTATCCTACCAGTCAGGAGATATCCTCAAAGCAAAAGTTTCGTTTTTATTTGCTTGTATGGCTGAGTATGCTTTAGGTCTAATTCTGAGGAGTGGGAAGTGGGAAGATGAAAGAGGTTTCTTTCCCTAGACCCCACACCCCACACCCCACACCCCACACCCTAGACCCTCTTTCAAGTCAGAGGATAAATAGCCTAAAATAGAAACCTGCACTCTTGTTTCTGTAGCCAGCATCATGAATAAGTCCCCACGTCGTTACCATATCACCACCTTTGGTTGTCAGATGAATAAAGCTGACTCCGAACGCATGGCGGGTATTTTAGAAGATTTGGGGTTTCAATGGTCCGAGGATGCCAACGAAGCCGATTTAATCCTCTACAATACCTGTACAATTCGCGATAATGCCGAACAGAAGGTGTATTCCTATCTCGGCAGACAGGCTAAACGCAAACAAACTCAACCCGATCTTACTTTAATTGTCGCTGGCTGCGTGGCCCAACAGGAAGGGGAACAATTATTAAGACGGGTTCCCGAAGTGGATTTAATTATCGGTCCCCAACACGCAAACCGTTTGGGAGACTTATTACAACAAGTTTTTGACGGTTCCCAGGTGGTGGCCACCGAACCCATCCACATCATGGAAGATATCACCAAACCGCGCCGGGATAGTAATATTACCGCTTGGGTGAACGTCATCTATGGTTGCAATGAACGCTGTACCTATTGTGTGGTTCCGGGGGTGCGCGGGGTGGAACAATCTCGCACTCCTGCGGCAATTCGAGCAGAAATGGCACAATTAGGACAACAGGGTTATCAAGAAATCACCCTTTTAGGTCAAAATATCGATGCCTACGGACGGGATTTACCCGGAGTGACGGCAAGCGGCCGACATCTGCACAATTTTACCGATTTACTCTACTACGTTCACGATGTGGCCGGCATTGAACGTCTCCGTTTTGCCACCAGTCACCCCCGCTATTTTACCGAACGTTTGATTAAAGCTTGTCAGGAATTACCTAAAGTTTGTGAACATTTTCATATCCCTTTTCAATCGGGGGATAATGATATCCTCAAGACCATGAAACGGGGCTATACTCAGGAAAAATACCGACAAATTATTGCTAATATTCGCGATTTAATGCCGGATGCTGCCATTAGTGCCGATGCGATTGTCGGATTCCCCGGAGAAACAGAGGCACAGTTCGAGAATACTTTAAAATTAGTCGATGAGATTGGTTTTGATCAATTAAATACGGCGGCCTATTCTCCCCGTCCCGGTACTCCTGCCGCTATTTGGGATGATCAATTAAGTGAGCAGGTAAAAAGCGATCGCTTACAAAGATTAAATCATTTAGTGGCCACAAAAGCCGCTGAACGTTCCCAAAGATATTTAGGCAGAATTGAGGAAATTTTAGTGGAAGACGTTAACCCTAAAGATGCTGGTCAAGTTATGGGAAGAACTAGAGGCAATCGCTTAACTTTCTTTACCGGAGATATTGAGGAATTGCGAGGCAAATTTGTTAAGGTTAAAATTACCGAAGTGCGTCCCTTTAGTTTGACGGGAGTGATCTTTTAATAGTTAACAGTGACCCCTCAGCAGTGAAAAAAGGCAATAGCTATCGGGAATAATTGGCCAAGTAGGTAGCTGTTAAAAATTGTCAGATACCCCCCTTATCAAGGGGGGCAGGGGGGATCAAAGGCAAAATCTATCTTCAATTTAATTATAACTAATTACTTACTTTATGGATATTATCGCTATTTTGCAGCAAGATTATCAAAGATTTCCCCTCGATCAAACCTATGATATTTATGCTGATAACGTTTATTTTCAAGACCCTCTCAATCAATTTCGGGGGATTAAACGCTATCGGGAAATGATTGGTTTTATGAGTCAATGGTTCCAAGCTATCAAGATGGATGTCCACGCAATTGAACGGCAGGGAAATATTATTAATACCCGTTGGACATTGCACTGGACAACTCCTTTACCTTGGCGGCCTCGTATCGCTATTTCTGGACGCAGCGAATTAACTCTCGATGACAATAATCTGATTATTTCTCATATCGATTATTGGGATTGTTCGCGCTGGGATGTGCTGCGTCAGCATTTACCTTTTCCCCGTTCTTAACTAGGGTCTGCTGAAAAAGTTTTTCGTGGGGACAGGGTGTGGGGTGTGGGGTGTGGGGTGTAAGGTGTGGGGTGTGGGGAGAATAAATAAAATAATCTCCTATCTCCTGACTCCTGAATACTGACTCCTGAATACTGACTCCTGACTCCTGACTCCTCAAAACCTAAGACTCTGTACCTCACAACTATGGAAATTGCTATAGATTTTTTAACCAGAAAATGCCGACCAACGAGCGCTCGTTTGCTTGACAAAATCCTGTAAAAATGCTAGGCGCTGATTTTGTTCCCAGACCTGTTTAACTTTATTCTGCAAACTCGTCCAATTCCAATCATTATTCAGTTGCTCGTTAATTTCCTGTTCTTGGAAATATTCAACTAAACTTAAACCAGCTAAACGAGTTAGATAGGCTGCCCCAATTCCCTGCACTGTACCACCGGCGATATAAGTAATCGCATTTCCCTTGAGAATCGTTCCTAATGCCTGGGTTGTCACTTCTACCATGCCTAATTGTACCATCATCTTCCCTAGGGTGGCCATGGCTGTTTTTGCTTGTTCAAGGGACATTTTTTGTTGATAAATTGCCCCTAAATCCACTAACATTTGAGCGTTAGTGGCTGCCGCTAAAACTAAATCTAAGGCCGCGAGAGGATTAGCAAAAGTGGCAGTAGCGGCTATCCATTGGTATTGTTCGATAACAGGTAAAGCCTTTTTGCGTCGGGATTGATTGAGTAATTGTTTGGTTTCCTTTGCTAATTCTATCGCTTGTCGCCAGATAGTTCCGAGAACTAATTCTTGCTTTTCTTGTTCGATAATTTTTCGGAGATTATTATCTAAAGGATCGATAACTACCGTTTGGGGTTCCGTCCATTCCTTGATTTCCCCATTGCTTTGATGTTGACGAACTTTTAGGGGTTCAGGGGCAGCGGCTATGGCTAAAATATGATGAGCAGGAATAGTTTTTTTCAGTCTTTGTTTCAGGGAAAGGAGAATTTCTTCTCTGGTTTCGGCGGGTAAACGATCCTGTTTATTGAGTAACAGGATAACACGCTGGTGCATTCGATCGAATTGCTGGAGGATTTGCCATTCGGAATCGCTTAAATCCCCATTGATCAGATACAAAACTAAGTCGGCTGCTAGGTCTTTTTTCTGGTTAGCGGTGCAGTCGAGAGTCAGAAGGGGTTCCGTTTCCAGAAAAGCGATAGATTCTCCAAAGTTGCCGCTTTCTAGTAGTTTTTTTAAGGCAGTTTTACCGGTTTTTCTAGCACCGGTAATGGCAATTTTCAGGTCTTGGCGACTAAATTCTTGATTTAATTGGGTTAAAGTGGTTTTGAGTGGGGTTAAGTCTTGATTGGGGTCTTCTTTGGCCAGATAATTAATTATCTTCTCGGCCTTGCTAATCGCTTGTTTAACCTTTTCTAGACTCAGGGGAGTGGGGGGGGAAAAATCGGTTTTCGAGTTGGGTTTTTGCCAAAACCAGATACCAGCACCAAGAGCAATCGCACCGAAAATACCCCATGAACCGATTTCGCTCAGTGTACTATTGAGAGTTTCCCCCAGGGTGAAAGCGATGGTAATGCCTATCCCCGTCACTAAAATCGGTTTACCCAATCTTACCGTCATTTTTCCTCATCCTCGCCAACTGCTGTGATTATTCTAGCTTTTTTGTGCTGGATTTCATCCCAAACTCAACTTTTTAGCCGACAATTCCCTGCGTTGCCCCGGCCGCTCTTGCCTAAAAAGCCCCAGATATGTCATAATGATCGATTGCGTGTAAATTTACCCGATCCCCTGTTGTTATGGCTAGTAAAAAAGGCGTTCGCCTGATCATCACTGTAGAATGCACGGAATGCCGCAGTAATCCCGATAAGCGTACCCCCGGCGTTTCTCGCTACACCACCAGCAAAAACCGGCGCAATACCACCGGCAGACTGGAAATCAAGAAATACTGTCCCCACTGCAATAAGCACACCGTCCACAAGGAAATTAAGTAATCATACTTTAGTTAAAAAGTCAAGCAATCTTTACAAATCTATGAGCTACTATCGTAAACGTCTCTCTCCCATTTCCCCCAGTCAACCGATTGACTACAAAGACACCGAACTCCTCCGCAAATTCATCACCGAACGCGGCAAAATTTTGCCTAGACGTATCACCGGTTTAACTTCTAAACAACAGCGAGATTTAACTGAAGCGGTGAAACGGGCCCGTTTAATGGCTTTATTGCCTTTTGTCAACCAAGAAGCCTAAATTCAGTGATCAGTAATCAGTAATCAGTGAACAGTGATTACTGAAAATAATATATAGAATTAACTAAGTAGGGAGGCACAATTATTTGTAGGATGGGTTAGCGGTAGCGTAACATGAGCGGGCGTTGGGTTTCATGCTTCAACCCAACCTACGTTCATCTTATATTTAATTTCACCCACCCACTTAATTACAGCAGTGATCTTAAATGGTGAGGTAGGAAGTTCTCCTTTTGGAGAGCCGGTCGTCGATACCAAATTAGGTTATGCTTCGTCTTGATGAGAAACGCTGTAATTGAACTCTGATAAGTAATAGGACAAAATTAACTTCTTGGTGAGGATAGGCACTCATGGAAGAGGTAGTTAGATATGTGTAATTAATTGTGTCTAGCTGCTTAACTTAAAACTTAAACCTGATCACTGATCACTGATAAGCGATCTCAGTATATTGGGGTTGCTTTCTCGTTTTTGCAAAGAAATATATCGAAATCGGCAGCGGATAGGAAAATTCGTGCGAGAATCTTAAAAAATAATTAAATCGCTCTAGGAGTAGCCAACGATTTTGTGATTATCGATCCAAATCCACCAATTAGCACAATAGGAGGCTCTTATGGAAAAGCAGCCATCAGCAATCGATACCGAGTTAGATGGACAGCTACAAGAGGAGGATTCCGAGCAGTTTCTGCGTAGTATATTTAATTCCGTGCAAGCGTCGATTTTTGTGGTGGACGTGCTGGAAAATAGAGATTTTCGCTATGTGGGGGCCAACCCCGTTCATGAACGCTGGACAGGACTGCGCTCATCAGATATTAAAGGCAAAACTCCCGAACAGATCCTTCCCCCCGATGATGCGCGTAGTGTGCGGCAACACTATAGTGATTGTGTACGTTACGGAACGACTATTTCCTACGAACAGTATTTACCTTTTCAAAATATACCCTACTGGTGGCTAACAACTTTAACACCCCTACGGGATAACAATGCGCGCATCTATCGTTTAGTGGGAACCAGTACCAATATCACCGAACGCAAACAGGCCGAAGAAGCTTTAAGATTACAAGCAGAACGAGAACAACTACTGGGGGTAATGCAGGAAAGAATCCGGCAATCGTTGGATCTTGATCGCATTTTGCAAAGAACTGTTAAAGAAGTGCGACAATTTCTCAACTGCGATCGAGTGTTAATTTATCGTTTATTCCCCGATCATAGTGGCATGATTGTGGTGGAATCCCATACTGCGAGGATTAATTCTGTCTTAGGAAACAGGATCCAGGATCCCTGTTTTAATTTATCCCCAGAACGTCTGGAAAATTATCGTCGCGGGAGAATTCAGGTTATTGAAAATGTCCATAATTCGGGACTTGATCCCTGTTATCGCAACTTACTTACTTCTTTGCAAGTACAGGCTAACTTGGTGGTGCCGATTATCTGCGATAACCAACTCTGGGGGTTACTAATTGCCCAGAATTGCCAAAAAACTCGCTCTTGGCAATCCCAAGAAATCGATCTGCTCAAACAATTAGCCATTCAAGTGGGAATTGCCATTCAACAAGCAGAACTGCACCAACGGGTAAAATGCTTGAATACTGCCCTAGAATCGGAGGTTCAGCAAAGAACCGCCGAATTGCAGATGAGTTTGAAGTATGAAGCATTAATCGGACGGATTACCGAAAAAATTCGCGATAGTCTCGATGAAAATCATATTCTGCAAACCACCACTAGGGAATTAGTCCAGGTTTTACCCGTAGAACGCGCCCAAATTGAGCTTTACGATCCCAGTCGCAGTCAAGCCACCATTGTCCACGAATATACCACTCAAAAGCTTATCTATCAGGGAATTACTCGTCAAATTAGCGATTTTCCCGAAATCTATCAACCGCTGCTGCACAAACAAATTTTACAATTTGTCGATCGTCTTCCCCTTGGCAATCCGCAAATTGGTCGTGTTAACCGTTGCGCTTGTCCTATCTTTGACGATCAGGGTTTTTTGGGCAATCTTTGGCTAATTCGACCAGCTAATCAGATTTTTAACTCCTTAGAGACTAATTTGATTCAACATATTGCCGCCGAATGTGCGATCGCTATTCGACAGGCGCGACTTTACGAATCTTCCCAAGCACAAGTTAGGGAACTAGAAAAACTGGAAAGATTAAAAAGCGAATTCCTGAAAACCCTTTCCCATGAACTGCGAACCCCGATTACCAGCATTCGTCTAGCGGTGGAAACCCTGGAAAGTCTCCTAGAAGATCAAGGGATCGAGATCGATCCACAGGATTCGATCGGTGAACTGTTGCAAATTCTTAACATTGAATCTCAACGTCAGAGTAAGTTAGTTAATGATCTGTTGACTTTAACCTATCTGGATGCGGAAACAGAACCCCCGGCGATCGAAGCAATCGACTTACTTTCTTGGCTACCCTTATTAGTGGAACCTTTTCGCACTCTCACCCGCGAGCGACAACAGCAGTTAATTTTAGATATAGATGGGGATATACCGGAGATTAACACCAGTCTGTGCGATATCGAGCGCATCATAGCGGAATTACTGACCAATGCTTCTAAATATACTCCAGAGCAGGGAATAATTAGGGTAAATGTGAGGCGTGCGGATGAGCAAATATTGATTATTGTGAGCAATTTAGGAGTAGAAATCGCCCCAGAGGAATTATCAAGAATATTTGCCCCTTTTTATCGCATTCCTAACCACGATCCCTGGCGCTACAGTGGTACCGGTTTAGGTTTAGCTTTGGTCCGCAAACTGATTAAACCCCTGAATGCCACCATCGATGTCACCAGTGCCAACGCTGTCACCACTTTTACCCTCACCTTGCCAATCTAGTCGAGCAGAAAACTTTTTAGAAAAAAACCTTGCAATTATTTCGAGGGCGTGCTATATTGAGAAAGGACAAAAAAAACGCCGAGATAGCTCAGTTGGTAGAGCAGAGGACTGAAAATCCTCGTGTCCGCGGTTCAAATCCGCGTCTTGGCATCGGAAAAACAATAAAATTAGCCCTGTATTTACTTCCTATTCTGCTAGGTTTTGTAAATGTAGCCTTTCTCGTCAAGATGAAGTGTAACCTAATTTGGTAAGCTGAAAGCTTTGATGTACTTAGTTTATAACCTTCTTTTTAGGTAGGAGAATTGCCAGATTCTTTCTTTTGCCTGTTGCCTGTTGCCTCTTGCCTTCAGTTCACTGATAACTGATAACTGATTACTGATCACTGAAAAGTCTCCCCAACCCGCAACTACTTTTTGATTTTTGGCTTGACGTAAGCGGTCACGGATTAAGATAATCTAACAAGTATGTACGACAATGAAATCCTAGACTCTAGCAACTCCTTAAATAATCCTCTCGATGGGAGCGATCCGGACAAAGCAGCGGAAATCCCCCCCGATCCAGAGGAAATGCTCTCATTGCTTACTTCTGATCATCTGAGCGAGAGGATGATCGCGGCCCGCGCCTTTTGTGAATTGCGTGACGAAAGAGCGATCGCTCCTTTACTAGAGATGTTAAGCGATGTCTGTCCCCTAGTGCGTGTCAGTGTCGCCTACGCTTTGGGCAGAAATCCCAGTCTTAGCGCCGTGGAGCCTTTAATCGATTTACTGGCCAGAGATTGGAATGGTTACGTCAGAAAAGGGGTAGTTTGGGCTCTGGGTAACTGTGGAGATCGCAGAGCGATCGAGCCTTTGGTTCATGCTCTCAAAACCGATATTTCGGCGGTGCGATTATGGGCCGCCAGTAGTTTGGCCCAGATTGCCAAGGTCAATTATGAAGATATCATCACCGTCTTGCCGCCTTTAATTGAAGGATTGCGCCGAGATTTAATCGCGGCGGTGCGGAGTAATTGCGCTTGGTCAATCGGTCAATTATGCCGAGAATTGCCCTTAAATGTTATTTATGCCACGGCGATCGATGCTTTGATCGAGGCCTTGGTGGAAGATGAGGATTTAGGTGTCAAGGAAGATGCCAGGGGTGCTTTATTAAAAGTGGGCGACCCGAGAGGATTACAATTGATCGAGGAATTAGAGCTTGAAGGAATTATCTAAACCGCTAATTTTGGGCGTTACGGGGGCATCAGGGCTGATTTATGCTGTCCGTACCCTCAAATATCTACTTTTAGCCGACTACACGATCGATCTAGTGGCCTCCAAATCAGCTTACACTGTCTGGCAAGCGGAAGATAAAATGCGGATGCCTCCAGAACCAGAGCTACAAGAAGAATTTTGGCGCGGCCAATGCGGGGTGATGGAAGGGGGAAAATTACGCTGTCATCGTTGGGGTGATGTGGGGGCAACGATCGCCAGTGGTTCCTATCGCACCCTTGGTATGGTAATTATTCCCTGTAGCATGAGTACAGTGGCCAAATTAGCGGGGGGATTAAGTTCCGATTTGCTAGAAAGGGCGGCCGATGTGCAGATGAAGGAGGGCAGAAAATTGGTTTTAGTGCCGCGAGAAACCCCCTTTAGTTTAATTCATCTGCGTAATTTAACCACTTTAGCCGAGGCGGGCGTTAGAATCGTGCCAGCAATACCGGCATGGTATCACCATCCCCAATCGATCGAGGATTTGGTAGATTTTGTCATCGCTCGTACTCTCGATCAGTTAGATATCGATTGTGTGGCAATTAATCGCTGGCAAGGACATTAACAGTGATCACTGATCACTGAATCAAGGGAGGTAAAAATGGGCTGGATTATGGTCTTATTTGCGATCGCTGTGGGCGGATTACTGATCTGGCAGAATCTGGGGGTGATCACTTTGGTCTTTTTTGGCGGTATTATGACGGTAAAACTGCCCCTAGCTGTCTGGGTGTTACTTTTCACCCTGGCGGGAATTATCAGTGGTTTAACCCTGCAATTTCTCTATAGTTTTGGTCGTCCTTTGGCTGCCCCAAAAGCCTCCCCTCCTATAGGCAATAATCCTAAAGTCCCACCCCCATCTCCCCGACCTAGCTATATTCAGGATTCTGCTGCGTCTCCACCGGATAACGATTGGGAAAGAGATAGCGGTGATGATTGGAATTTTGATACACCCCCCGAAAAACCGACTACCATTCAGGATCGGGAAGAATTCCCGCCCAGGGTTGCCGATCGGGAACCAGCAAATTTTGTCAAGCCACCAGAGGACAGTTCTCGAACCGGCTCGGTTTATTCCTATAGTTACCGCACGGCCAAACAGACTCGCGGGGAAAAAGCCGATCAAGTTTACGATGTCAATTATCGGATTATTACGCCCCCTGCCCAGGATCAAAACGAAGATCGGGAGGTAAACAAAGCGGATGAAGAAGAGTGGATTTAACTTTGACAGAGTAGAGGTTCCTTCCTACCCAAATCGCTCGGAAGCATCTCACATTTGCAATAAGCATAAATGCTTAATGAGGTAAATAAAAAAGTTAAAAAAGAGAACCATTCAGATAGGCACAGCGATGACGAAGGACTTGCGGTACATTGCCAGAATTCCAACTTGCACCGGCAATTTTAACACGAAAACCAATTTGTTTCACTTGAGATGACCCGGAGCCAGAACCAATGGAAATCCCCTCTTCTTGAAAATAACCATAATTGACAATTCGATGTTTATGCTTGTTCAAATAAGTAATAAAATTCTCAACTTGAGGCTCTGACCATCCTTCAAAACAAGAGATAGCATCATCCACTTCACCCTTCCATAGAAAACATTTTACCTCCTCAATTCGATGGAATGACCCGCCAACTTTATAGAGGTTTTCGATTAAATGATACCAGTCCAAAATTTCAATCCTTTCCTGTTCCTCGCCGATTTCACGGAATAAATTCCAGATAAGCTGTTCGTAATTTAAATTGCTTGTTGAGACGAGGCAAGAGGCAAGAGACAAAAGACAACAGTAAAGGGATTGGGGGAGATTCAGCTAATCTAAGGATAGGCGGTTAAAATGCGTCTTAGGTTAAAAGTTAAAACTAGAAAATGTCAACAACTTAATTCTATAATAGCGGGCATTTGTATTATATAGCAATTCGTCAGGTGGGTTAGCAAGACGTAACCCACCGCCATGATCCTAGGCAGTGCCAAATTGCTGTGTTAGAGTGATAAATACTAGGAATAATCGGTGAATCTTTCTATACTAGCGTCTATGCAAGCATCGGTAGTTACTCTTCAAGAAATTATTCAAGGCAATACACAATATATAATTCCACTATTTCAGCGCACTTATAGTTGGAAAAAGAAAGATTGGGAAGATTTATGGGATGACATCAGCTATTTATACGGTCAAGAAAACCCTCGTCCTCATTTTATGGGTTCGATAGTTAAAACTCAAGTTTCGCCTAACTCCGGCGTGGTCAATAAATATCTGCTAATTGATGGACAGCAACGTTTAACGACTATTTTTCTGCTCTTTGCTGCTTTGCGAGACGTAGCGAAAGACCAACAAGAACAGGATTTAAGCGCAGAAATTGACAAAACATTTCTTGTTAATCCCTTTAAAAAAGGTTCTGATTACTTTAAAATTCAACCTACTCAGTTAGACCTAGAATATTTTCAGTCTGTAATCCGTGGCAAAATCATCGACAAAGAAAATACCATATCCCAGTGTTATTTCTTTTTTAAAAGAAAGATTAATGAACAATCATCTTCGTTAGCTAAACTAACAGAAGTTATCTGTAATCACTTATCTTTGGTCAATATAACTCTTGGTAATGACGACGATCCCTACCTAGTATTTGAAAGTTTGAATGCCACGGGGCAGCCTTTAACTGAGGCCGATTTAATTCGTAATCATTTATTTATGAACGTTCGTCAAGAGGAGCAACAGACACTATATGATAGATACTGGCTGCCGATGCAGGAAAAATTAGGAGATAATTTAACAGAATTTATCCGTCACTATTTATCAAAAAGTGGGGCAGAAATTAGAAATAACGAAATTTATTCTGCCTTTAAAAATAAACTAGCTGATAATAATCCCGCTCTCTATATAGAGGACTTATATACATTTTCCATGTATTATGCCAAACTAATCACTCCCAAGCTGGAAAATAATTCTGGCATTCGTAAATATCTCGATTCTTTCCAAGGTCTAGAGGTCTCTACTATCTATCCATTTCTTTTAAATTGTTATGATGACTGGGGAAATAGCAAATTATCTGAAAAGGACTTTATCGAGGTTTTAAAAACCCTTGAAAACTTTCTTGTCCGTCGTTTTGTTTGTAGTATTCAAACCCGCGGACTTAATAAAACTTTTGCTTTACTATATTCCCAAGTTCAGAAAGATGCTGCTTTAAACTCTGAACCTTTTATTAAAAGATTAAAAATCTCTCTTCAAAAGAAAGACTACCCAAAAGATAATGATTTTAAAGAAAAGTTAATCACCATCAAACTATACGGAGGAAATCGCAGCGAAAAAGCGAAAATTATTCTCGGTGCGATCGAAGAATCTTTTGGTCATCGAGAAACTGTAGATTTAAGTGATTCTCGCCTGACTATTGAACATATTATGCCACAAAAATTAAATGATAAGTGGAGGGATTATTTAGGAACAGATGCAGATATTACCCATCAACTTCTTGTGCATACTTTAGGTAATTTAACCCTGACGGCTTATAATGGAGAACTGGCGGATAAAGATTTTTCTCACAAGAAAGAAGAACTCCATAAAAGCCATCTTGAAATCAATAAATACTTTGATAGTATTAACTCATGGCAAAAAGAAGATATTGAACATCGTGCTGAATATTTAGCAGAGCGTGTTATAAAAATTTGGAGTTATTTTGGCGATGATTCCCTGTCAGTGAATGAAACTGCACCTGTTAAGGATACAAAACCCAAAAAACTAATTATTCGTGGTAAACAACAAACAGTTAAAACTTGGAAAGATGTACTAATTTGTACCCTGAATACTCTCTACGATCTAGACCATGAAAAGTTTCAAGAGATTGTTCTAGAGTTTCCTCGCTTTTTATCGAAAGATGACACAAAATTTCGCCGACCTCAAAAACTTGAAAATAATGTTTTTATAGTAGAAACTAATTTCTCGGCCAAAGATATCTACTATTTTTGTGTAAAAGTAGTAGAAACTATGGGATTATCCTCAGAGGATTGGTCAGTCGAGAGAGAACCTAAATAATCACTCCACCATCTCTTGACAAATCGCATTAATTAATTATATATTACTATATCTCGCTCCATCCTGATATTTTTCTGAAGCTAGAAGGGTATATTAAGAGAGATTCCGATCACCGCTTATTGAGATAAATCTATTATGCTGATTTACTTTATTCATGGAGTGGCCACAAGAGACGCTAGTTATGCCAATAAATTAATTAAACTAATTGAAGAAGAATGTAAACGCAAAAATCAGATTATTCCCTACTGTTATGCAGGATTTTGGGGAAATGTTCTCAAAGGAACCGAAAAATTATGGCGAGATATCGAGCAAGAATTACAGACACAAAAACAGAAAAATAGTAATTTTAACCCCGAGCAATCCTTTCGCTATCAAAATTTTAGAAAAGAGTATTTATCTTATTTTATCGGTGACGCATTTAGCTATTTGGGCAGCGATCGAGGAACCCAAATTCGCCGCATTATTGCCGATCAATTAATCGATCTTGTTCAAGCTTATCCCCAGGAAACCGAATTACATATAGTCGCCCATTCTTTGGGTACTGTAATCCTTTGGGATCTGTTATTTTCTGAGCGTTTTGATCCTAAAGATCCCGCTCACGAAATTCGTGATCTTATCGGTAAAGAACGGGGCAAAGTTTCCCTATCTAGTGTAACAACAATGGGTTCACCGATCCCATTTTTAAATCTAACTCTAGGCATTGATACTAATCAAATTGAAAAATTTATTAGCCAGCATCAAGGCCGTCGTTTACTCTGGAATAATCTGATTAATTCCTCCGATATTATCGCTTATCCAATCCGTCCTCTTTTTGATTCTATAACCGATGTATCCAAGATTTTGATGAGCGATTATTATCTAGAAGCGACCGGCAATATTTTTGATTCTGTAGAAATTGCTGCCGTTGTCTTAAATTCCCTTAATGCTCATACCTATTACCTAGCATCAGATAAAGTGGCTAAAAATATCGTAGAGACAATTTATTTTAATCAGCAGGATTATAATCATGGTAATAGTTACAGTAATAACAATTGTTTTGATCTTGCCATAGAAAGAATAGCCACAATATCTGGAGTGACTAAAGATCTGGTAAAAATGAAACCTTTAAAAGAAAAAATATTACTAGAAGGTAAATTCAAAGATGCTAGTGGTTATATTTATTTAAGCTCAGATTTATATCGTGTCCATCATGTTTATATACAGGACAATCATCAAAATATTGTATATGCTGTATATGTGGGCTGGATTCATGTAGAGGGATTGAAAAATTCTGTCACCGAAATCATCAGACAGCTATGTTATGTCAACGATGAAGCAAAGAATAGCTAATAGCTGCGCTATACTGCCATTATTGAGATTAAACCAGCATTTATGAATCAATCCCCCCGCATTCTAGCACTGGATTTTGATGGTGTTCTTTGTGATGGCATGATCGAGTATTTTCAGATTAGCAAACGCACCTATGAAACCCTTTGGCCCGAAATAATTCCCGAGGATTTTTTCCCTAGGTTTTCGCAACTTCGTCCCGTTATCGAAACCGGTTGGGAAATGCCCTTACTGTTGCGATCGCTTGTTCTCGGTATTCCCGACGGGGAAGCTTTAAATAATTGGCCGTCAATTCGGCAAAATCTGCTAGAAAGGGAGAAAATAGCGAAAAAAGTTCTCTCAAATGCCCTCGATGGTCTTAGAGATCGATGGATTGAGTCGGATCTAGAGTCTTGGTTAGCCTTACATCAATTTTATCAACCCGCACTCGATCGCCTGGCCTCTCTTTTAGACTCGGATTTTTTGGTTTATATCATCACTACAAAAGAAAGTCGTTTTGTCAAGCAATTGTTACAAAAAGTAGCAATTAATTTTCCTGCAGCGAGATTAATTGGCAAGGAAATTAAACAGCCGAAATACCTGACTATTCAGCAAATACTGGCTGATTTACCAGAATCTCCCGCTAATTTGTGGTTTGTCGAGGATCGTCTCGATGCGTTGGAATTAGTGCAGCAACAAGCAGATTTAAACGATGTGGGCTTATATTTAGCCGATTGGGGATATAATACGGCTCAAATGCGCCAAAAAGTTGCTCAAGATACCCGTATTAAGCTTTTATCCCTATCTCAATTTGCGGCAGACTTTACCCACTGGTAGAGTCAGTGACGAGGAATATTACCAGATAACCGGTAACTGATGCTGCTATACTAAAAAGCGTAGTCGTTATGAGTTGCATTTACGGTTATGACTGTCGAGAATTTAGTCATTATTGGTTCAGGACCCGCGGGATATACGGCGGCGATTTATGCGGCGCGTGCGAACTTAAAACCCTTGATGTTTGAGGGTTTCCAAGCGGGAGGCATTCCGGGGGGACAATTGATGACCACCACAGAAGTAGAAAATTTCCCCGGTTTTCCCGAAGGAATCACCGGTCCGAAGCTGATGGAAAGAATGAAGGAACAGGCCGAAAGATGGGGGACCCAATGCTATACCGAAGATGTTATCTCGGTGGATTTAAGTCAGCGTCCTTTTACCATTCGTTCCACCGACCGGGAAGTGAAGGCCAATAGTATTATTATCGCCACGGGAGCCACTGCCAAACGCTTAGGATTACCCAGCGAGGCCCAATTCTGGAGTAACGGCATTTCCGCTTGTGCTATCTGTGACGGTGCTACACCGATATTTAGAGAGGAAAACCTCGCTGTCATCGGTGGCGGTGACTCGGCGGCAGAAGAAGCCGTATATTTGACTAAATACGGCTCTCACGTCCATTTATTGATACGCGGGGAAGCGATGCGTGCCTCGAAAGCAATGCAGGACCGGGTGTTAAATAATCCGAAAGTTACCGTTCATTTTCACACCCAAGCGGTGGATGTGTTCGGTACAGGCAGTAAAATGGCAGGATTACGCATTAAAAACTCGCAAACCGGAGAAATCAGCGAATTAGCCGTTAGAGGGTTATTTTATGCCGTCGGTCACACTCCCAATACTTCCCTATTCCAAGGACAACTAGAATTAGACGAGGTGGGTTATGTGAAAGTCAAACCGGGGACTGTTGCTACCAGCGTCGAGGGGGTTTTTGCCGCCGGAGATGTGCAGGACCACGAATACCGTCAGGCAATCACTGCCGCAGGTACGGGGTGTATGGCGGCGTTATTGGCAGAAAGATGGTTATCGGAGCATAATTTAATCCAAGAATACCGTCAATCAGCCACTTCTGAACATTACGAGACGAAAACCGTTAGCGAAACCCCGGCCGATACGGAGGAAACTTTTGATATTCACAAAACCCGTCACGTTGGGGGTTATGCTTTACGGAAATTATTCCACGATGGCGATCGCTTGTTAATGGTAAAATATGTTTCTCCCACCTGTGGCCCCTGTAAAACCCTGAAACCGATTTTAGATAAAGTGGTCGATGAGTACGATGGCAAAATTTATTTTGTGGAAATTGACATCGAAGCTGACCCGGAAATTGCCAAAATGGGTCAAGTAACTGGGACTCCCACGGTACAATTCTTTAAGGACCGGGAATTAGTGAAAGAAATGCGCGGAGTCAAACAAAAAAGCGATTTTCGTCAAGTAATTGAGAGTTATCAATAATCAGTTATCAGTTATCAGTTATCAGTTATCAGATGTGAGTTTTGAGTTTACTGTTTACTGAAAAAGCTCCCCACACCCCACTCCCCCACTTCCCAACACCCTATGCTAGAGGCCTTACAATTTGATTTTATGCGCCATGCGATTGCCGCAGGAATATTAGTTAGTATTGCCTGTGGGATTGTTGGTACTTTGGTAGTAGTTAATCGCGTGGTTTTTATCAGTGGTGGAATCGCTCACGCTGCCTATGGAGGGATAGGAATCGGTTATTTTTTTGGGATTAATCCCCTGGTGGGGGCGATATTTTTTACCTTTTTTTCGGCTTTAGGCATGGGTTTTTTACAGCGTCGTATCCGGGAGAGAGCCGATACTTTAATCGGGGTGATGTGGGCGATTGGTATGGCGATTGGGGTAATTTTTATTGATTTAACCCCCGGTTATAAAGCTGATTTAATGAGTTATCTTTTCGGTAGTATTTTAACTGTACCGAGGGATGATTTATGGATAATGGCGGGCATAGATATATTAATTATAACCTTAGTTAGTATCTTTTATAAGGAGTTATTAGCCATATCTTTTGATGAAACCTTTGCGATTATTCGCAATATTCCCGTGGAGATAATTTATTTAGGTTTAATGGGAATAACCGCTTTAACTATTGTCGCAGTAATGCAGGTGGTAGGATTAATTATGGTAATTGCTTTATTAACTATTCCCGCCGCTATCAGTGGACAATTTGTTAAAAATATGAAGGGAATGATGATCCTAGCGATTATTTTAGGAATTGTCTTTACTTTAGTGGGTTTGTGGTTATCCTATAGTTTAAATCTCACCTCAGGGGCGACAATTATTTTAGTGGCAGGATCGGGCTATTTAATCAGTCTTGCTTGGAAACCTTTCATCCTAACTATCACCAGAAAAATATCTAATCTTTAAGGCTCTCCCCTAGTTGTGGTGATCAGAAAAAGTTATCTAGGGGAGGGCCAATGCAATTCACCCCCACATTGCCCCACATTAGTTGTTCTCTAGAGGCCAATGGGATAGTCTTACCAATTATAACCCCAAACGCTGCTTTTGGCGGGCTTTATAGGAGGCTAACAGCCAGATAGAGCCGGAAATCAAAGAAGGAGCAAGGACGAAAAAAGTGGCCATGGTCACGGGATGTTCCCGGGCCCACACCCAATAGATCATCACGGCAAAAATCAAGCCACAGTAAGCTAGTCCTAGAAAGGGGATGCCAATGACCAAAACGGCGAATCGAGTATCTTTATCCATAAAATATCGGGATGGCAGCGAAAATTTAGCTGATGGGTTCCGCTTGTCCCTATCTTTACTTATAATCTTCCTTCTGGGATTGCTTGCGGAAAAATAAGGTATTTTTTAGAATTAGGCGCTGATTATTGGGAGGCCTTCCTTGTCGAAACAAAGATTAGATTTATTATTAGTAGCCAAAAATCTCTGTGATTCCCGTCAACAGGCACAGCGATTAATTCGTGCTGGAGAGGTGAAAGTCAATCATCAAATCATCGATAAACCTGCCACAGAAATCGATCCAGAAGCGGCGATCGAGGTTAAGCAGAAACTGCCCTATTTGTCAAGGGGGGGCGAAAAATTAGCTAGGGCCTTAGAATTGTTTGCCATCGATGTCTGCGATCGCATTTGTTTAGATGGGGGCATTTCCACGGGGGGATTTACCGATTGTCTCTTGCAAAAAGGGGCAAAACGGGTTTATGGGGTCGATGTGGGTTATGGACAAGTGGCGTGGAGTTTACGGCAGCATGAACGGGTTATTTTACTAGAAAGAACTAATTTTCGCTATTTAACCCCGGAAAAGTTATACGGACAGGAAAAACCCGCCGATTTAGCAGTTATGGATCTGTCCTTTATTTCTTTGACCAAAGTTTTACCGACCCTGTGGACGCTATTAAATCCACCGCGAGAAGCGATTTTATTAGTCAAACCCCAATTCGAGGTGGGACGGGAAAAAGTCGGCAAAAAAGGGGTAGTTCGCGACCACCAAGACCAAGCGGGGGCGATTTTTCAGGTTTTACAGGCCGCCGAAGCCCTAGGATGGTTCTATCGGGGTTTAACTTGGTCTCCCATTACCGGACCCGCGGGTAATGTGGAGTATCTTCTCTGGTTATCCACCGATATCGGCCAAGTCAGTCCCAGTTTATCAGCGATCGCAGAAATCACCCAAGCAGCGATCGAACAGTTTTAACCCCGGTGTTTTGTCAAGGAAGTGGAAAGTGGGGGAGATTTTCAGAAAACCCTTGACAAATGGCGAGACTTGCTTTATACTTTATGTATAGTGGGAATCCGTGCGCCCATATATATAGGGTTTTTGAGCAAAGATAAGAGAGAAAAAAATACACTGAAAAATCGGGTTGGGTAGGAAGAGGATAAAGGTATGAAGACGGAAATTTTCTCTCCCCGACAAGCATTAAACAAAGCATTTCTGAGAGTCAAACCGAATCTTTGTCAGGTAGAGAAGTTTCCAACCCACCCCCAGACAACTCTTGGGGAGAGGGGGGGATGTATTCTTACACACAAAAACGATGATCGGGGAGTTCAACATATCGGAAAATGGGAGAGATAACCCAAAAAAATTATTGTTAAATCATGTTAAGTCCCGTAGAAACGATTAAAATTCTCGAAAATCATCCCGATCGCACTTTTCCAGCTGGTGAAGTTATTTTTGCCGATGGCACGGAGGGCGAGTTAATGTACGGTATTCTTAGCGGAGAAGTGGAGATGTATATCAAGGGACAATTGATAGAAACTCTAGAAAAAGGGGATGTATTCGGAGCAGGAGCGCTCCTGCATGGGGATAAACTGCGAGAATCCACAGCTATTGCCAAAACTGATTGTAAATTAGCCTATCTCAATCAACCGCAGTTTTTATTTGCCGTGCAGGAAACTCCCATGTTTGCGATCGAAGTGTTAAGAAGTTATTCCGATCGCTTTCGCAAGTTGAAAAAAATCTTCACCAGTGAAGCATAGGGGAGCAAAGGAAAGCCATCCCCTGACAACTATTGACCGAAAATCTCACCGATAGTTAAACGGGAACCATTGACCAAATCCCCACCAGAACGCGGTGATTTTCCCGATAATTGCACTTCTTTTAATAATAATAAACCCTCACCCGTCTGCACTACCGGCCCGAAATTTTTCCAGAGAGCCACGATCGATCCCACTTCTCCGCTTGGATGAGAAAGGTCTTTTGTCTGTAATTCTGGAGGAAGTTGACCGAGATCCTCTAGGGGAATAGTGGCCATCACTTTTAGGGGTTGTCCCCGGAAAGTGGTCAGCGCATGAGGATAAAAACCCCGGACTCGATCGTGAATTCTCCGGCCCGAATCTTGCCAGTTGATTAGATAGTCGGATTTTTGAATTAAAGGGGCATAGGTGGCATCGTCGTTATTTTGAGGAATTGGGGTAATTTCCCCTCGATCGAGCTTAGAGAGGGTTTCTAGGAGCAAATCCGCCCCCATTTGCCCTAGGGTTGCTCCCACCTGTTCGGCATTGTCAAAAAGAGCGATCAGGCTGTAGGCTTTCAGTAGCATCGGTCCGGTGTCCATGCCCGCATCCATTAACATAGTGGTAATGCCGGTTTCTTTTTCTCCCCTAGCGATACACCACTGCACGGGGGCCGCTCCCCGATATTTCGGTAAAATTGAGCCATGAACGTTAATACAGCCTAATCTCGGCATCTCTAGAATTTCTGGGGAGAGAATTTGTCCGTAGGCAACGACTACAAAAGCATCCGCTCGCGATTGTCTGAGAAAATTTAAGGTTTTAGCATTTTTTTTCACACTTTTGGGCTGCAAAACCGGTATTTGCTGTTCTATGGCTATTTGTTTCACCGGTGAGGGGGTTAATTGATTACCCCTTCCCCGGCGCTTGTCCGGTTGGGTAACGACGGCAATTATTTCTATATCGGGATTGGCTAATAATTTTTTTAGGGTGGGAACAGCAAAAGTCGGGGTTCCGAAAAAAACAATACGCATGGGAGAGGGGGGATTTTTCAGTTATCAGTGAGCAGTAACCATTAACGACTAACTATGCCAGACCATTGAATTTTTTTGGCTTTTTCCCGACGATAGGAGAAAAAATGATCCTCTTGTTGATAGGTGCAAAAAGGAGCGATCGCAATTTGTTCATCCCTAATTCCTAACTGTTGTAGTTGATGATAAATCACCCTTCGCACGTCTAAGCGCACTTTTCCTTTTTCCTCGTCAGCAAATAAGGGGGAAGGGGACAGGTTAAATAAATTCCCTAGAATTTGGTCGGGATTGGTTTCTTGGGGAAATAAACTTAAACCCACTTCTGTGGCAACTTCTGCCTCTACTTGATACACTTCCCCGGCAATTGCTGGCCCCAGGGCCAGGACTAAGTTATCTAAACAACTACCTGAGTTTAATAACTGCTTAACTGCTTTGGCAACTATCCCCTTGGCTGTCCCTCTCCATCCAGAATGAATCGCCACCCCAACACCCGTAGAGCGATCGCCTATTAGTACGGGCGTACAATCAGCACTGGCCACCCAAATCCCTTGACCGGAAGCATCGGTGATAATTCCATCCGCTTCGACAATTTCCGGGTTAGTAATCGCTTGGGGATTTAATAGGCGATCGCCATGTACCTGTTTGACCCGATAAACTGGTACATTTGCACCTAAAGCACCCGTAAAAGCTTCCGGGGTTTGGGGGTAATAATGACGGGTAAAAAAGCCGTGGGACCAATCCTCTAGGAGATTACAGGTAAGATAGGGCAATCCTTGCCATGTTTGCCATTGCCACAGAGAAGTCTCGGTTAATCGGACATCGATCGCTACATTGGTCACAGTCTAAGCCTCTCTGGCTGCAATAATACCTTATTCTCTCCTATCCTAGTTCTGAGCTTGGCTAAACGGCAACCGGAAGATTATTATCAAAACCCTTGACAAATGGCGAGACTTGCTTTAAACTTTTTATATAATGGAAATCCGTGCGCAAATATATATAGGGTTTTTGAGAGAAGATAAGAGAGAAAAAAATAGACTCCAAAACCGGGTTGGGTAGGAAGAGGATAAAGGTATTGTAAAGTTTTGTAAAAAGTATATGCAAATGACTGCAAACAACTGCTAATATGGTTAGTGCAAGTTTACATTGCAGTTCACATGAAACTATCAGATTATGCTAAGAAAAAAGGGATCAGTTATGACACTGCTTGGAGAATGTGGAATCGAGGGCAGTTACAAGGAGAACGTCTT
>VYLF01000178.1_pt1 | contig 34479 bp, 28 predicted proteins | sample 5114371 | NCBI WGS metagenome assembly VYLF01 (sample SAMN12291773, study PRJNA351875) | freshwater metagenome | isolation source: freshwater lake | place: USA: Michigan, Kent Lake | collected 2013-08-15 | reverse complement strand
TCCCAATCGATCGGAGGGCGCAAGCTTTGCGCCCCTACAGTAACGGATTTTGTCCACAATGTAGGGGCGAACTGCGTTCGCCCAAAAGGTACATTATCAAAGCGCAAGTCCCTACCTACTTAATAAACCATCACCGGGTAAATAGCTAGAGATAAAAATTATGAAGGAAAGCACCGTCCCCACCATTAATCTCGCCCCTAAACTCAGACGCGATTTATCTTTATGGAATCCCTTTGATTATCTTTTGCTGTTGTACTGGGTGTTTTATTTTCCCCAAGCAGTGGGCTGGTATGTGGAAACGAGAGGCGGCGGCGATAACCATCCCGTACAATTGCGTCTAAGGATTCAGGGTCTTCTCTTAACTGTAATTACCCCTCTGATTATCTGTAGCATAGCAGCAAATTTAGGACTTTCTGTTAATTGGGTGGGCGTGGCGTCGGGCGTGGCGTCGGGCGTGGCGTTCGGCGTGGTGTCGGGCGTGGCGTCGGGCGTGGCGTTCGGCGTGGTGTTGGGCGTGGTGTTAAGCGGGGTGTTAAGCGTGGTGTTGGGCGTGGCGTTGGGCGTGGCGTTGGGCGAGGTGTTGGGCTTGGTGTTAAGCGGGGTGTTAAGCGTGGTGTTGGGCGGGGTGTGGGCTGTGGTGTGGGCCGTGGTGTGGGGCGTGGTGTGGGGCAGGGTGTGGGGCAGGGTGTGGGGCGGGGTGTGGGCTGTGGTGTGGGCCGTGGTGTGGGCCGTGGTGTGGGCCGTGGTGTGGGGCGTGGCGTCGGGCGGGGTGTCGGGCAGGGTGTCGGGCAGGGTGTGGGCCGTGGCGGTGGTCGGGGTGTGGGGCGGGGTGTCGGTCGTGGTGTTCGGCGTGGTGTTTATATTCGCCTTTTTCCGTCCTGATAATTGGCTAATCGGGCTTTTGGCCGGTCCCCAAGGGCGACTTTTTCCCCGTATTACCCCTCTACCGCTGCCGGGGTTAACCTCGACTCTACAACAATGGTTACAGCAAGACTGGGAAACAGCTATTAATAACCTCAATCAATACTTTCAGTACAGCCGCCAGTTTATTCCTGTCCTTGCCGCTGTTAATCGCGTTTTACCGCAATTCCCAGAGGCAGAAATTATCTATCGGGTCTCCCGTCTGGCAGAAAATCCCTCCGATTGGCAATTGTTAAAATATGCGTCGGCGAAACTGTTTTCTCTTACTGACAGCCAAATCCGTCTAGATACTCCTGCTCGCGCCGCCGCCGCTGGTTTTTGGTATCTTCACCAACAGGACACCGAAAAAGCCGAAAAAGCCTTTGCTGTGGTACGTTCCCTCGCCTACGGGGAAGAAATGTATAGTCTCGCCCAGACTTTACACCGATTTAGTCAGGCAGCAACTTTCGATAGTATCGCTTCCCTGGAGGTTGCCCCCATTGCCACAGAACCGTCATTACGTCCGCAAACTTGGCAAGCTATCAGCAGTTTAAATCGAGTTATCACAGAAATAGCTTTAGCACAGAGAAGTGACTCCCAAGAGACTAGAAAACTCGCTCTTAATCGGATTATCAGGGAATTAAGGGATATAACCGACCGACAGGCTGCCAATTTACCCCAAGCAGAAAAAGCATTAATCCTTTCTATCGCCCAAAAATGGAAAACTTGCTGTTCTTCTAGCTTGTAAGCTAAGACGCATTTAAACCGCTTATTCTTGGATTAGCCGAATCTCCCCCCCCTGCCCCTAGGGTTGATTCATAGTAGGGTTGATTCATGAATCAACCCTACCTTGAGGGGGTTTGATCCCCCCTGCCCCCCTTGATAAGGGGGGTTTGATCCCCCCTGCCCCCCTTGATAAGGGGGGTTTGATCCCCCCTGCCCCCCTTGATAAGGGGGGTGTCTGACAGTTTTTAACACCTACCGACAATCAACCCTACCTTGAGGGGGTTTGATCCCCCCTGTCAGCCTTGATAAGGGGGGTGTCTGACAGTTTTTAACACCTACCTAACTTAGTGCCAGATTAATTTCTTAGCTAGGATAGGCAAGAGGCAGCTAGAAAAAATTCTCCTGTCTCCTGTCACGGCTGCTGGCAGTAAGTAATTTTGCTGGCATCTGATATTCAAACTCAAGCAACTATGTGTCAACTTTTAGGCATGAATTGTAATGTCCCCACGGATATCTGTTTTTCCTTCGAGGGATTTTGTGCGCGGGGGGGAAAAACCGACGAACATCGAGATGGTTGGGGAATCGCTTTTTTTGAGGGTTTAGGTTGTCGAACTTTTATTGATGTTAAACCCTCGATCGCTTCTCCGATTGCGGAATTAATTAAAAACTATCCGATCCATTCTACCAATGTTATCGCCCATATTCGCAAAGCCACCCAAGGAGAAATTAAACTAGAAAACTGTCATCCTTTTCGGCGGGAATTGTGGGGGAAATATTGGGTTTTTGCCCATAATGGTAATTTAGAAAATTTCTCACCGGCTGCGGGAGATTTTTATCAACCAGTTGGGGACACGGATTCGGAAAAAGCTTTCTGTTTAATTCTTAATACCCTGCGAGAGACTTTTCCCCAGGGCAAACCTTCCCTAGAGCAACTTTATCAAGTCCTAAAAACTATCACAAATTCTATCGCTTGTCAAGGAATTTTTAATTATCTTTTATGCGATGGTGAACATTTTTTTGCCCATTGTTCGACGAAATTAAGCTATATAATCCGTCAGTATCCTTTTGCCGCCGCTCATTTAATTGATGAAGATGTTAGCGTTGATTTTCAAGCTTTAGCTCGTCCGGGCGATCAAGTAGCAATTATTGCCACTACTCCCTTAACTGATAATGAAGTTTGGACAGCGATTAATTCAGGAGAATTATTAGTTTTTCAGGAGGGCGCAGCAATTTTAAGTTAATCTTACCAATTGTCACTTTGTCGAGATTTTTCTAAATCAATTAACTGAGTTTTTAACCCTAACCAATCTAATTGATTGGCGAGGCAATCTGAACCAATTTTTCCCGCTTCTAGATAAATGACTCGCTCGGCAAATTCCTCTAAAAAATCCAGTTGATGATTGACCATAATTATTGTCATTGATCTTTGATTATTTAATACTTCTAATAACCTGGTGGCCGTGCCTGTATCTAGAGCAGAGGTGGGTTCATCTAATAACAGTATGCTCGGTTCTAACAACAAAGCTCTGGTAATTGCCACTAATTGTCTTTGTCCTAAAGATAATTCTAACTCCCCGCGCTCAAACCACTGTTGAGGAATTTTTAATAGGGATGTCCAATGGTCAATTCTCTGATTAATTTCAGCAGGGTTAAGTTTTTTTAATTGCAGAGGATAAGCGAGAGCATCTCGAACAGTCATCCCTAATAACTTCGACTCTTGTAGCAATAAAACTATCTGTTGTCGCAGGGAAATAACCGGTATTTCCTTAATCGATTTACCTTGAAAATAAATATTTCCCGTGGTTGGTTCCTGCAAACGATTTAACAATCGCAAAAGAGTCGTTTTTCCTGCCCCAGATGCTCCGACAATAGCTAACTTTTCTCCTTGCTTGATGCTAAAAGTAATATCTTCTAACAGATAAGCACTACCCCGTCGGATAGCTAAATTTACTTGCTGTAGTTCTAAAATCAAGAGCGGTCTTTTCCTTACTTAGTTCAAGTTTATTATATAATAAAAATAGCCCAATGAGTTCGGCAGGTATTCCCCATGGTTAGTCAAGTTAACAAAACCGAGATTATCTATCCTGAGAGCGACGGTAAACCGATGGCAGATAATACTAAACAATTTAACTGGATAGTGACGATTAAGCAGAATCTCGACTGGTTATATATCGATGATCCCCAGGTATTTGTAGCGGGGGATCTGTTATGGTATCCCGTGCAAGGCCAGCCGAAAATTGCTGCCGCTCCTGATACGATGGTAGTATTTGGCAGACCGAAAGGCGATCGAGGTTCCTACAAACAATGGCAAGAAGATAATCTTGCTCCTCAAGTCGTCTTTGAGATTCTTTCTCCCAGTAATACCTCCATCGAAATGGCCAAAAAATTGCTATTTTATGATCGCTATGGAGTCCAAGAATACTACGTCTATGATCCCGATGATAATAGTCTAGAAGCTTGGCAGCGAATTGGTGACAGTTTAGACAGTGTTAGTGAGGTTAATAATTGGGTGAGTCCCCGTTTAGGCATTCGTTTTGACTTAACCGACGAGTTAAAAATTTATCGTCCTGATGGCACTCAATTTTTGTCCTACAGCGAAATTAATCAACTACTGGAGCAGGAAAAGCAACGGGCTGAAAATGAACGACAACGGGCTGAAAATGAACGCCAACGGGCAGAACAGGTCAATCAGCAGTTAGTAGAAATGGAGGCAAAACTGCAAAAATATCGGCAACTTTTTGGAGAATTACCTAACTAGGGTTTGCTGAATAAATGTGAAATATAGACGAGGTAAGGGGTTTGGTGGCCTGTTTGGCGAAGCAGCTGCAAGATTTTCAAGCTAGTGACTCAAAAACGGGAGCATCTTGATCGGCGATTGCGTCCTGTAGGGGCGAAGCATTCGGGCAATAACTTATTGCTGAAACCGTAGATTTTCTATCCGAATGCTTCGCCCCGATTTTTTCAGCCAGCCCTAACTAGCGAAGGGAGTATAACAAAAAAAGAGGACTGGTTAGTCCTCTTAACAAGATTAGTTTTCGCTAAATATTAAACACAGAATGATTGCCAGGCCTAGTAGGCTAGACCCATACTGCGGGTGGTTTCTGCTCCGAGATAAACCCGAATGCTTAGGAAATCCGTCGGACAAGCCGTTTCGCAACGTTTACAACCAATACAGTCTTCCGTGCGGGGGGAAGAGGCAATCTGGGCAGCTTTACAGCCATCCCAGGGAACCATTTCCAGCACGTCGAGGGGACAAGCCCGAACGCATTGGGTGCAACCGATACAGGTATCGTAAATTTTAACGCTATGAGACATTGAATTATGACTCCTTACCGAGTGTTCTCCATGTTAAATTTCGGGTTTATCGGTTAGTTTACCTTACAGCGATCTGTTCATCGCTCGATCGGTGACATAACTTTAAACTCTGTAACACTTGGGGCCAAATGGCGATCGCTAGTCAGGGATCGGGCAATTCTAAAATAGCCTTAAAGAATTGCTTGCCGGGGTTACGGGGGGAACCGAAAAAGGTAATCTGGATCGCAAGATAATTTATTTCGTTTGCCAGTATGACAGAAATAGCGATCGAATCGATCCTACAGGAAAATCGGCTGTTTCCTCCCAGTGCCGAATTTTCTCAGAATGCCACAATTAAAAGCTTTGAAGAATACCAGCAACTCTACGCCAAAGCCAAGGCCGATCCCCAGGCTTTTTGGGCCCAATTAGCCGAAAAAGAATTACATTGGTTTGAAAAATGGTCAGAGGTTCTTGACTGGCAGCCCCCCTTTGCTAAATGGTTCGTCAACGGCAAGATTAATATTTGTTACAACTGTATTGACAGACATCTCACGACATGGAGACGCAATAAAGCCGCCATTATCTGGGAAGGAGAACCGGGAGACAGCCGCACCATTACCTACGAACAGTTACACCGAGAAGTGTGTCAATTTGCCAACGCTTTAAAGGAATTAGGCGTTAAAAAAGGCGATGTGGTCGGAATTTATCTGCCGATGATTCCCGAAGCGGCCATCGCTATGTTAGCCTGTGCCAGAATTGGCGCGCCCCACAGTGTAGTTTTTGGGGGATTTAGTGCCGATGCTTTGCGCGATCGTCTTAATGATGCGGCCGCTAAGGTGGTAATCACTGCCGATGGTGGTTTCCGCAAGGATAAAGTCGTTGCCCTCAAGGAACAGGTAGATCTGGCTCTAGCCGATAATAGCGCCCCCAGTGTGGAAAAAGTTCTCGTTGTTCAGCGCAGCAAGGAACCAATCAATATGGTTGCCGATCGCGATTACTGGTGGCATGATCTACAAAAACAGGTATCTGCTAATTGTCCGGCCGAACCGATGGATAGTGAAGATATGTTATTTATCCTCTACACCAGTGGTTCCACCGGCAAACCGAAAGGAGTCGTCCACACCACCGGCGGTTATAATCTCTACACCCATGTCACCTGCAAATGGATTTTTGACCTGAAAGACACCGATGTTTACTGGTGTACTGCCGATGTGGGTTGGATTACTGGCCATAGTTATATCGTTTACGGACCGCTTTCCAATGGTGCAACCACGGTAATGTATGAAGGGGTTCCCCGTCCCTCTAATTTAGGTTGTTTTTGGGATGTAATCGAGAAATATCGGGTTAATATCTTTTATACTGCCCCCACTGCTATCCGCGCTTTTATCAAAATGGGTGAAGATATCCCCAATAGCCGGGATTTATCCTCTTTGCGCTTACTGGGAACCGTGGGAGAACCGATTAACCCGGAAGCGTGGATGTGGTATCACCGAGTTATCGGTAAAGAAAAATGTCCGATTGTCGATACTTGGTGGCAAACGGAAACCGGGGGGATTATGATTACTCCCTTACCCGGGGCAATTGCCACCAAACCGGGGTCAGCAACCCTACCTTTTCCCGGTATTATCGCCGAAGTGGTGGACTTAGAGGGCAATCCCACCCACGCGAATGAGGGGGGTTATCTGGTGGTCAAACATCCCTGGCCCGGTATGATGCGAACAGTCTATAAAAATCCCGATCGCTTCCGCAACACCTACTGGGAACATATCGCCCCCAAAGATGGCCAATATCTCTATTTTGCCGGGGATGGTAGCCGTCAGGACGAAGACGGTTATTTCTGGGTAATGGGGCGCGTTGATGACGTGATGAGCGTTTCTGGCCACCGTTTAGGGACAATGGAGATCGAATCAGCTTTAGTATCCCATCCTGCGGTAGCGGAGGCGGCTGTGGTGGGACGACCAGATGAAATTAAAGGGGAAGAAGTCTATGCTTTTGTGACTCTCGAGGGGCATTATGAAGCGAGTCCGGAGTTAGCCAAAGCATTAAAGGATCACGTTGTCAAGGAAATTGGCATTATTGCTCGACCGGGAGAAATCCGTTTTACCGATGTACTGCCAAAAACGCGATCGGGTAAAATTATGCGTCGTCTCTTGCGAACTTTAGCATCAGGTCAAGAGATTTCTGGTGATACTTCTACTCTAGAAGATCGATCGGTTTTGGATAAATTACGGCAAGGTGCGTAATTTAATTGCCGGTTTTTCCTAGTAGTTAGGGTGAGGAATAAGAGTTAATCTTATCTCACTCTAACGGGAGTGATTCTCTGTGAACATATTTGCTCAAGCAGCAAAGCTAAGTAGTTGGACAAAAGTAAAGTTAACTGTGGGGTAAGGAGTCAGGATTCAGGAGTCAGGATTCAGTAAGAATTGCGGCAATTTACATTTCTTAAGATAGACAACAGAATTTATGTCCGACTACTTATAGCTAATAATAAATCCTGTTGAAAAGGTATAGGGGAAGTGGGAAGTGGGAAGTGGGGAAGTGGGGAAGTGGGGAAGTGCGGGAGTCGGTTGTCAATACCAAATTCGGTTATACTTCATGTTTATAAGAAAGGCTGTAATAATAAAGATAAGAGCGAATTCAAATTATAGGAGTTTAATCAATGACCACCACCACTACTACCGATAATGATTTAAAAAGACTAGAAGATTTAATCCTCAATGGACAGAAGATAATCGAACATCGATTCAACGAGATCGACAATCGACTCTCCACCATGGACAATCGACTCTCCACCATGGACAATCGACTCACTACCATGGACAATCGACTCACTACCATGGACAATCGACTCACTACCATGGACAATCGACTCACTACCATGGAAACTCGACTCATTGAGGTGGACAATCGACTCGCTACTGTGGACAATCGACTCACTACCATGGACAATCGACTCACTACCGTGGAAACTCGACTGATTGAGGTGGACAATCGATTGAAGGTGATCGAGAATGGACAAGCAGAAATGAAAGCTGATGTCAAAAATCTTCAAAAAGATACTACCGATTTAAAGATTGAACTCACGGAAGTTAAAGGTGATATTAAAACTCTTGATAGTAAATTTGATGACATGAATAAACGCTTAGAGAAAGTCGAAGGAACCCAAAAAAATCAAATTTGGACATTGATAACTGTCCTAAGTGGTTCCTTACTAGCCGTGGGATTTAGAAGTTTTTTTATCGACAATAATCCCTAATCTTAGCAAGAGAATTGCTATAATTTGCTCACTAAAACCATGAAAAGCGATCACCTAATTCTTCGTCCTTGGCAACTACCCGCAGACAAAGAGTCTTTTTTTCAGATCTATCAAAATTCCGAAGTCACTCATTTTTTGCCGAGAATTCGTCAGTTAGCCACGGATATTGAGAGTTTAAATGCCTATTTTTCCGCAAGATTACCAACTATTCGTAATCAGGGTAATGGCAGCGATTGGTGGGCAATGATCGATCGAAAAAATAATCAGATTATCGGTTCGATAATTTTACAGAATTTGCCCGATAACCACGGTTATCCTACCCAAGATAGCGAAATTGGTTGGCATTTACGGCGCGATTATTGGGGACAAGGATATATGACCGAAGCGGCTAAAGTTATTCTAGAATACGGCTTAATCACCTTACAATTGCCGATTATCTACGCGGTGGTTAATCCCGATAATTATCGCTCAATTCGTGTCACCGAAAGACTAGGAATGCAATCAATGGGATTAACGAATAAATACTACGACACTGAAGCACTTTTATTCTCGATCAAAGCTTAAAGTTCATTAATAATTAGGGTTTGCGGCAAAAAGTTTGTTGGTGGGGTTAGGAGTCTCCGAGTCAGGAGCCGGTCGTTTCAGGCTTTGTTGCCAATGCCAGGTTTTTGAGGGTCCCAATCCGATTTTCGCAGCATGAACATCGGATTTTAACAGGTCAAAAGCCTTATTTTAAAAGGGTTTTACCATTATTCAGCAAGCCCTAATTATTGATTGTTTCTTATTTTATAGCTGCTGTGGTTGTCATGCTAAACCCATTCTTGTCAAAAAGCAAAAAGGGAAATATATTCCCTTTTTCTAGCTTTTATGGACCCATATCCTAAACGGTTTCGGGTTTAACACCTCTTTGGTCGAGAATTTTCTGTAATTCCGCTTCGTCGGTTTTGGTCAAAGAAGTGCGTAACACTTTACCTCCGTAGGGGGCCACTTCATCGAGGACCTTATCGGGGGTAACTTTTTGGACGAGAACAAAGAGAGCAGATGTACCTGGCTGCATGGTTTCTCCCAATTCCCGCATAAAATTGTCATCCACACCGATATCACTTAAAGCACCTCCCAAAGCGCCACCAGCAGCACCGAGGACGGCCCCTAATAAAGGGGATAAAAAGAGCATTCCGATTAATAATCCCCAGAAACTGCCACTGGCGGCTCCCGCTGCCGTTAAATTGACCGCTTGCTTGAGTTTAATCTGGCCATCTTTGTTTTTAACCACTACGGCAGCATCTTCTAACTCGATGAGATGTTCCTGTTGCAGTTTAGCCAAAGTTAAACGAACTTCTTCTGCTTTAAATTCGTCCTCATAGGCGATGACAAATAGATCAGCCATAGTTTTTCCTCGATATGTTAGCAAATAAAACTTTTATACACTACTTTTGCCGGATTAAAAAGTTTGAGGTATTCTCCGATACCTCAAACCCATGGAGATTAGGTGTCATAAATACGAGCTTCAAAAGCATCGGGATTTTCTTGACAGTATTCCTCAAAATAGGTTTTTTCCGGTTTTTTAGCGCGTTGGTGTGCCAATTCTGCCTGTAATTCCTCAACAATATCCCAAGCTGCAGCACAATCGGGAGAATTTCCCCCTTTTTCAGCACATACTGCCCGGGCAATATCTCTAGCTTTGATAATCTCCGCTTCTAAATCAAGACTGCGGGGCTTTTCGACGGCGTTACCTTTATGGAGGATGTCACTAACAGATATAACACCGAGCAAATCGCCTTTAATTACCGGTGCGAAACGAATACCAGTATTAGCAAATAAGCGGGCTACATATTCAACCCCGAGATCGGGATTAATCACGATGCAGGGTTTGCTCATCACTTCATAGACGCGCACCTTTTGCGGATCTTGACCGAAAGCGACGACTTTATAGACAATATCGGTTTCGGTGATAATTCCGTAAGCATCTTCATCGTGACGGCGATCAACAATGAGAGTTCTAATGTTCTTTTCTCTCATCAATTGTACTGCTTTGGCAACGGTTTCAGAACCTTTAATCTTGGCCACCTCCGTGGTCATAATTTCAGCTGCTTTCATAGTCATATTCGGAGAAGTTAAGTTGTGCCTTTGTTATTTTAGAACATAAACTGACCCCTAATACTGACGGCTGACGGCTAAAAAACCGATCCCTGATTAACGCCATTCTACCAGTTGTCGTTCTTGGACAACCAAACCATATACTGTCTCGGTTTGACGGGCTAAATTCGCCCAATGAAAGCGTTTTTCTAGGTCTTCGTAGGCGTTATTAACTAATTCTTGGGCGTATTCGGGATGATTTAAAACCTCTAAAATGCCCCAAGCGAGGGAATCAGGATTATTGACGCGGGTGACAATTCCCGTTTGGCCATGACGGACAACTTCGGGAAAACCGCAGGTATCGGAAACTACCACGGGAACCCTAGCGGCGAAACTTTCCAAGGCGACAATACCAAAAGGTTCGTAAAGACTAGGAAAAACGGCACAATCGGCCACGGTTTGGAAGCGATCGAGGTTTTCATCGGACATAAAGCCCGTAAAATAACAATGATGCCAGATACCCAGATGCCAGGCCTGTTGTTTGAGTTTGTCGGTATTGCCGCCACCGATAATGACAAATTTAGTTTGACCCTCGGTCTGGGCCAGGACTTTTGGGGCAGCGTTAAGTAACACCGAAACCCCCTTTTCAAAGGTCATACGCCCGACGTAATAGACGATTTTTTCGTGATCTTGGGCATATTGACGACGAAAAGCTCGGTAATCAAAGTTAGGGTCTCTTTGCTTTTTCTCGGCCCGAATACCGTTATAAACCACATCGATTTTATCCCAGGGTGCGCCCAAAGCCCGATGGACTTCATGACGCATATAGCCGGTACAGACGATAACGCGCCAAGCATTATAGACGAGGGTTCCCTCTTTGCTGCCGATATAGCGTTGGGTGTCGGTGTGCAGTCCGTTATAACGTCCGTATTCCGTGGCGTGAATAGTGGCAATCAGGGGGATTTTAAAGAGATGTTTCATGGCAATGGCCGCATCCCCTACTAACCAATCGTGGGCATGAACAAGGTCAAATTTTCCGTATTCGGCGATTAGTTTGCCGCCCTGTTGCCCCATGCTGTTATTCATGTTGACCACCCAATGGAAAAAGTCATTGCCGGGGGGTACGGGGACGCGGTGGATGTGAATGCCTTCGACCAGTTCGTAACTGGGGGCCTGACCGAATTCGATCGTGATTAAATGGACTTCATGACCGAGTTTGACGATTTCGGGATAGAGTTCAGCGACATGACGGGCGATACCGCCCACTAATCGCGGTGGAAATTCCCACGCCAACACTAAAATCCTCATTTTTCCCTAACCTCGACCTGATTTAAGCTTGTAGGTAATCATTGCATCCCCATGATATCTATTTTGGCTCTGGTTTCTTCCTCTAATTGCCACTTTCCCCGCACCAGTCTTGAGAGGATTTCTTGTCGCCACTTGCTTAATTGTTCCTGAAAAGCGGCCGTTTGTAGATCGTTGCGCCAGAAAATTAGGGCTGATTCGCCAGTTTGCGGATAATAATTTTTACGCTCTCCAGCGACGCGGAAGCCAAAATGCTCGTAGATTGCGATCGCTGACTGGTTCGATACCCTCACCTCTAGCGTAGCCCTTTCCAGTTGTCTTTGTACAGCCTTCTCCAGAAGTTTGTAGAGAAGTAGTTTTCCTAATCCTTGTCTTTGATAGTCGGGGTAAATTGCTAGGAGAGTAATATGCGCTTCTTCGAGAATTGCCCAAAAACAAGCCAATCCGATTAGGGTTTCGTCATCCCGGTCTAGGGTAAGAATTAATAATTCACTGTTGGGGCTGTCTAATTCCCGTTGATATCCCGATAACGTCCAGATACCGCCGAGACTGGTGCGATCTAGGGACACCATGGCGGCAAGATGCTCTGATTTTGGGGTTTTAAGCTGGATTTTTGCCATTGATCGGGGAACGGGAGAGGGGTATGGGGTGTGGGGTGTGGGGTGTGGGGTGTGGGGAGAATAAATAAAAATAATCTCCTGTCTCCTGAATCCTGTCTCCTGAATCCTGTCTCCTGAATCCAATGGTAGATGTGGGATTTTTGCAGGAGTTCTATTTTCTGACAAATATAAGCAAAAGTTATTTATTGACTGCAAAAACTTGAGAATATTTAAATTAATATTTCGCAATATTTATAAATTCTTAAGAATTAATTGAGAAAGATTTTTATTTAACAACGATGTTATCATAGTTACAGCGATTTGATAGAATTTCATAGTCGGTTATTCTGTGCTTTTTTGGGCAGCAATGGTTGAAACCCTTGCCACACCTAGAAGGTGATCCTAATTAAAACGGTTAAATCAGTCAATTTCACCCACAACGATGATCTTTTTTTTGTGTAGTTTTATTGCAAAAAAAAAGTTTTTTTGACAAAAGACACAAAGTATGATATTAACCCAAGTGATTCCTGGCTGCGAGTAATTATTGTAGAGGGGGAGAGGGGAGAAAAGCTGACGGTTTCAAGATAACTGATCACCGATCACTGAAACATCACCCATCTTAATTTTTTTGGGCGGCCATCGTTAAGCGTTTTAATCTGGTTCTTAACATTTTCCCAGTATTCTCAAAATCGAATAGTATAGATTGAAATAACTCAATGTACGCAAACCTATGGATGGCAGCTTAATCCTGTTCAATATTCTCAATCCGCCGGTTTTGTTCTTTTTCTTGGGAATGCTGGCAGTATTTTTTAAATCCGACCTAGAGATTCCCCAACCACTGCCTAAACTCTTTTCTCTCTATCTTTTGATGGCGATTGGTTTCAAGGGAGGTTATGAACTAGCGGAAAGTGGCATCAATAACCAAATCGCTTTAACTTTGATTGCCTCTGTGGTTATGGCTTGCATCGTTCCCATTTACACTTTCTTTATCCTGAAAATTAAACTCGATAGTGCCAATGCAGCAGCGATCGCCGCAGCCTATGGTTCCATTAGTGCCGTTACTTTCATCACCGCCAGTTCTTTTTTAGAAAAACTTCATATTTCCTATGGCGGTCATATGGTAGCGGCCTTAGCTTTAATGGAATCGCCGGCAATTGTAGTGGGTTTAATCCTGGTGCGAGTCTTTAAAGAGAAAAATGGCGAAGAAGAAGCGTTTTCTTGGTCAAAGGTTCTACATGAAGCCTTTTTAAATGGTTCGGTATTTCTCTTAGTCGGTAGTGTTGTTGTTGGTATGCTGACGGGGGAAAAAGGCTGGGAAAAATTAGAACCTTTCACTCAAGAGATTTTTTATGGTGCTTTAACTTTCTTTCTCCTTGATATGGGATTAGTGGCGGCGAAAAGAATCCGGGAATTAGGCAAAACTGGTGCTTTTCTCATCGGTTTCTCGGTATTCATTCCCGTCATCAATGCTATGGTGGGGATTCTCATCGCTAAGGTTCTCGGATTTGAACAGGGCAATGCTTTATTATTCGCTGTTTTGTGTGCCAGTGCCTCTTATATTGCTGTTCCTGCGGCCATGAGAATGACTGTTCCCGAAGCGAATCCTAGTTTATACATTTCTATGGCCTTGGCTTTAACTTTTCCTTTCAATATCATCATCGGTATTCCTCTGTACCTAGAGATGATTAAAATCATTGGCTGTGGAGTCTAAAAGGCCCGGCGGTTTTTAAATAATTCCGGTCAAAATTGTTCTCTTGCACTTCTACCTTTTTTACTTAACTACCATGCTTGAATCCCCGCATCCTTCCCTACAAACTGTCAAAAAAGTGGACATAATTGTTAGTCATGCTCTTCTGGAAGAAACCTTAAGCGTTCTTGATGTTGTCGGAGTTTCCGGTTATACCGTCTTTGGCAGTACTTCGGGAAAAGGTGATCGAGGTTTATCCTGTGATGACTTGGATTGTGATTACAGTGGTAACTACATTATGACGGTTTGTAATAGTGACGAACAACTTGGTCGTCTGATCGATAAAATTCAGCCTTTTTTAAAAAAAGCCGGCGGAATTTTTGTGGTGACTACGGCCCAATGGCTAAGTCATTAGACCTCTCGTAAAAATCAAAAATTGTCGTAAGTAGGGAGGCACAATTATTTGTAGGATGGGTTAGCGGTAGCGTAAACTATGCGGGTGTTGGGTTTCATGCTTCAACCCAACCTACGTTCATCTTATATTTAATTCCTCCACCTACTTAGTTAATTAGGAGTCAGTGGTCAGGAGTCAGCAGTCAGGAGAACGATCTTTTCCGGTTTAGAATTTATCTGTATCTGGTCTGGGGCCAACAGCACCGGCGGGATTAACAAAAAGATTGCCCCCGGCTTCATTTTGGAAGATACAATCGATTTTCGGTTTGCCTTCCAAGGGGCCGGTATAACCAAAGGTATTCATCCGGTTTTTACAACTTTGTACCTGCTGTCCATCGACTAATTTTTGTTGTTCTAAAATTGACCAGTTATTGCGTCGCAAAACGCAACCGGGTTGCATGACTGGTTGGGTAACAAAAACATTAAAGGGGTTAAGAGTGACATAAACCCGCAAATCGGTGACAATGGCACTGGCCCCAAATTGCACGCATAATTCTGCATTGGGGGCGCTGCGATCGATTACTTCCCGGGAAGCGACGTTTTCGGGGCTAAAATTAGCGGTAGAACTGAATACCAGACCGAGACCCACTCCTAGTACAAAAATACCACCAATCAGGGCGATCATGGCATAGTTTAATTTTGCCATTAGGCCTTTGGCAGCCGAAGCGCGGGAGTCATCGCCATAGGAGCGGTCATAATCACGATCGCGCGATCGGGGAGGAGTATAACGAGGTCTTCTATTCATCGAAATTTCTGTTGTGGCCGCTATGGCGGTCAGTCGTTAGCTATTAGCTTATCACGGTTCTATCCTAGCAACCCGGGGGATAACCGACAGGATAGGTCTAGTATAGGGCTATATCGTTTTTTTGAGGTTAGTATGCTATGGTGGATGACTAAATAGAGTAAGTCAGCCTAATCCAAGTTTCTATGCTAGATATTAGCTAGACAAATTCGGAGCGGAGGAACCACATTTGGGGGCGTATTTCTAGATTTTTTAGCCTAGAAAAGGATATCTCTCTATCCTAGCCCGTCAGCTAACTTCGTCGGCGTGGGGGGGAAGACTGAAACATCACTACATTCCTAGCAATGTCTTGATCGGTTCAGTTATGTCGCTGATACTACTTGATAGTCATAACTTACAGGAGACATTGTATATGGGGATTCTCATGCCAGATTACCGATCGCAACAATTTTAAGATTTTCCGTAGATAACCATATTTTTTGTGAGTTTGCTGTACATTCGGGCAAACTTTTAGTCGTATCGAGAAACCGAAAGTAAAAACAGGATCAAAAATGCTGGAATCTTTACCAATGTGGATTGCTGCAATGACTTTTATTGCAGTCATTGTGGTGATTATGTTCGAGTGGCTTCATATTACCGTAGCGGCTTTACTGGGGGCTTTAATCTTAGTTTTTACCCATATCATGACTCTCCAGGAGGCGGTCGGTTATATCAGTCGCAGTTATGGCACTCTCGCCCTATTTTTTGGGGTAATGGTGTTAGTGAGAGCCTTTGAACCAACGAAAATTTTTGATTATTTAGCAGCACAAATGGTGCTTTTAGCCAAGGGACAGGGCAAATTATTATTAATAGGAATTGTCGCCATTACTACCCCAATCTGTGCGGTGTTACCCAACGCTACCACGGTGATGTTATTAGCCCCGCTGATTCCCCCCTTAGCTCAAGATATCGGTGTGGATTTTGTGCCGCTCTTAATCCTGATGGTTTTCGTGGCCAACAGTTCCGGGTTATTAACTATTGTTGGTGATCCCGCTACTTATATCGTCGGTGATTCTATTAATATCACCTTCATGGAATACCTACAGCGTTTGAGTTTAGGTGGTGCCTTGGCAGTAATTACCATTCTGGTTATGTTACCTTGGTTATTCCCCAAGATTTGGCGGACAAAATTCGAGCATTTAGAAGAATTACCCCATCCGAAAATTAATCATCCTCGCGTCTTAGCTCTGGGGGGAATTATCGTCTTTTTAGTCTTATTTTTATTCGTCGTCGGTGAATCTTTTCCCGTACCTATTGCTCCTGCGGCCGTTGCTTTGATGGGTGCCACTTTAGCCCTACTTTTAGCCCAGCAATCAAAAATCGATACGGTTCATAATATTCTCCGGGATGTGGACTGGAGTACTCTATTATTTTTTATGTCGATTTTTGTCCTAATTGGCGGCTTAGAAAAAACTGGTGTAGTTAATAGTTTATCTGGATTTCTGGCGATAATTTTAGGCAAAAATATCTTTTTAGGTTCTCTAGTCTTGCTGTTTTTTGTCGGTTTTATTTCCAGTGTCGTTCCGAATATTCCCCTAGTGGTGGCAATGGTTCCACTACTGAAACAGTACCTTGTTAATGTTAATTTAGTCGGGACCGAAGTTCTTTCCCCCGATTATGCTGGTTCCTTTCCCCCCGAAGTTTTACCGCTTTTCTACGCGATGATGTATGGGGCCACCCTAGGGGGTAATGGTACTTTAGTGGGGGCTTCTTCTAATATTGTCGCCGCCGGCATCGCTGAACAACACGGGGGCAAAATTACTTTTCATACCTTTCTGCGCTACGGTTTACCAGTGATGTTTACTCAGTTGGTCGTCTCGGCAATGTATATGTTAATTTTCTTTGTCTAGTCTATCTCTGGGGGCATTAATGTTAAGTTCGCCTAAGATTGACAAAAACGTTAACATTGATTAACATTCTCCTATCGTGCTAATGATCTGGATTGATCGGCGATCGTGAACAAAAAAATCTCTGTTTTAGCACCAGATTTATCCGGTGGTGGTGGCACAAGAGTCTATTTGATTGCTCAAGTCTTGCAACAGCTAAACTGTCAGGTGACGGTCTATGGCCCGATTTTTGGCCGGGAAATCTATCCAACCCCACCGGGGAATTTACCAGTGGTATCGGTCAAAGGCAATAATTATCCCCAGTTTTTTGGCCAGATCAAAACTTTACTCGATCGCCTCTCCGGAGAGATTATCTACGCGGTTAAACCCCGTCCCACCAGTTTCGGCATCGGTTTACTGAAACGTTTTTTTTCCCCACGTCCCCTAATTCTCGATATTGACGATTGGGAAATGAGTTGGTTTGGTGGCGATCGATGGTCCTATCGTCCTCATCCTCGACAGTTAGCTAGGGATATCCTCAAAAAAAATGGTGCGCTTAGAGACCCGAATCACCCTCTCTATCTGCGTTGGATGGAAAATTTAATTAACCGCGCCGATGCGGTGACGGTTAATAATCAATTTTTGCAAAAGCGTTACGGGGGGATTTATTTACCGAATGGCAAGGATACGCAACTTTTCGATCCCAATCTCTACGATCCCGTCGCTTGTCGTCAAAAATACGGTTTATCTGCCTATAAAGTCTTAATGTTCCCGGGTACTGCTAGACCTCACAAAGGTTTAGAAGATGTCTTAATCGCTTTAGATCAAATTGGTGATCCTGATTTTAAATTGGTGGTGGTGGGAGGTCGCCAAATCGGGGATGGTTATCTGGATAGTTTGCTAGAAAAAGGTCAACCTTGGTTAATTCATTTACCTGGTCAACCGATCGAGCGAATGCCAGAAGTTATCGCCGCTGCCCATGCTATTATCGTCCCCCAGAGGGATGAAGCTACGGCTAACGCCCAATTTCCGATTAAACTCACCGATGGTATGGCGATGGCTAAACCGATTATTTCCACTAAAGTGGCAGATATTCCCGAAATTTTAGCTGATATTGGCTATTTAGTCGAACCTCGATCGCCAGAGCAACTAGCTGTCATGATTAGAGAAGTCTTTAATCATCTCGACTCGGCTAATGCACGAGGACTAAAAGCGAGAGAGCGCTGTATCGCCTCCTATAGTACCACCGCCATGGCGACAACTCTCTCTGGCATAATTACTTCTCTGGAAGGTAAATAAGTAGGTGGGTGGAATTAAATATAAGATGAACGTAGGTTGGGTTGAAGCATGAAACCCAACGCCCGCTCATGTTACGCTACCGCTAACCCATCCTACAAATAATTATGCCTCCCTACTTATTAGATTGTAGCGAGTAGGATAATTGACCGTTCACTATTTACTTTATTACTTAGAGCGATGAATCCTAATCAAATTCTCCTTAAATATACGCTGAAACACTGGATATTAGTGGTTTCCAGCATTGTTATAGGCTTTGCCAGTACCATATTCAATGGGGTAGGAACTGTTTTAGTTATCCCTTTGCTAATTTCTTTTATTAATCCCGAAAATGATCTCTTAAAAAATGCCCCCCAAATTATCAAAAAGATGCTCTCCGTTTTCGAGGTTTTCTCGGTCGAAACTCGTTTTTTCTGGATGTTTGCGGCGATATTAGGGATTTTAATTCTCAAGCACATTACCAATTTTGTCAGTAATTTGCTAGGCACTTACTTGTCTTTAATTATGGCAAAAGATATGCGAATTGATTCAGTTATTCTGCTGCTAGAAGTGGATATAGATTATTATGTAAAAAGTAAAATAGGAGATATTTTTAATCGTTTCATGTCGGAGATTAATCGGGCTGTAGCATCAATTAGAAATTACATAAACCTGATTAAGATTATCGCTACAGCTTTCATGTACTTAGTTATTTTATTATCAATTTCTTGGCAATTAACTATTCTTTCTAGTCTTTTGGGTGGCTTTTTAGGTCTGCTTAATCAATACTTTGTCAAGAGATCGAAAAAGTTTGGAGAGATTATCACCGTAACGGCTAAACAGCAAACTAATAAACTGTTGGAACTGTTAACGGGAATTCGCCTAATTAAAGCGGTAGGCAATGAGAGATACGAATTAGAATCTATTGTGGAAGATATCGAAGCCCGGGAGAAAGCGGGTTTAGATGCCCAGACTAATAATGCTGTAATCGCCCCGCTCAATGAGATCGGTGGGGTAATTATTATCGCTTTAATTATTATTGCTGGTCGTTATCTTTTTAATGAACAAATCCAAGCCTTGGCGACAATTTTATTAACCTATCTCTATGTACTTTTCCGGGCCCTGCCGATAGTTGGTCAGATTAACAGTGCTAGGGGTAGTCTATTGGGTGATGTTTCCGCAGTAGAGGTGGTAGCGGATTTTCTCATTCGAGAGAATAAACCATTTATGAGCAATGGCTCTATTCCCTATCAAAGATTAGAGACAGGTATTCATTTTGATAACGTCCAATTTTCCTATCCCGGTCATCAAGAATTAGTTCTCAAGGGCATCGATCTTTGGATTCCAAAAGGAAAAATGATCGCTCTTGTTGGTGCTTCGGGGGCGGGAAAATCGACAATTGCTGATTTATTACCACGCTTTTATGATCCTACAGCCGGGAGGATTCTTTTTGACGGTCACGATTTACGCGATTATGAGATCAAATCTCTGAGAAAAGCCATGGGAATAGTCAGTCAAGACACTTTTCTCTTTAATAATTCTCTCCGTTTTAATATTGCCTACGGATTAAGCGATGTGAGTGATACAGAAATTTTAGCAGCGACAAAAAGGGCGAATGCCTACGAGTTTATCTCCAAACTGCCGGAAGGACTGGATACGGAAATTGGCGATCGGGGAGTGAGACTTTCGGGGGGACAAAAACAAAGATTAGCGATCGCTCGTGCCTTACTGCGAGATCCAGATATTCTCATTCTCGATGAAGCTACCAGTGCTTTGGATACGATTTCTGAGCGTTTAGTACAGGAAGCGATCGATGAACTCTGTCGCGAGCGGACTACTCTTGTGATCGCTCACCGTCTTTCCACTGTTCAAAAAGCCTATCAAATTGTGGTGCTGGACAAGGGAAAAGTGGCAGAAATCGGCAATCATGAGGAATTATTAGCTCAAGGTGGTCATTATGCCCGTTTACACGCTCTGCAATTTAGTGATAGCAAAGAGGCCGACTCTAAGAATAGGGAAGATGAGCAAAAAAGAAAAGCTTATTTATCCTACGAAGCGAGAAGCAGTCTTAATAGTCTTTTAGGTTCTCTGCGTCTAGTATCTGAAGATTTAATCGAAGATTCTCAGGAGAAACAGGAAATTTTAGAAGAATCCTGTAGTTCAGCTATGCGACTTCTCCATATTATCGAAGACTACGAGTATTCCTCGACTCGATAGAGCTGCTGCAAAAATCAAAAATTGTCGTGGTTAGTGAGGAGTCAGGAGACAGGAGATAGGAGACAGGAGGAGAAAAAACAGAAGAGACAACTATCCTAAGGCATAAAATCTAAGATTATGTCAAATTTATCTGAGTTTTTAGATATCATGAGGTCTCTAGAAAAAAACTCTTAATTTATACTAAAATAGTTAGTACAGATAGGCATCTTCCCAGACGGTGAAAAGGAATTATTTACCCTTGAAAACCACAGTTAAAGTCAACACACAAACCCAATTACCCCTACATCTAGTTATCACCCATCCCCAGTATCGTTTTGTCGATTTATTTGCGGGAATCGGTGGGTTTAGAATCGCTTTGGAGAAATTGGGAGGACGTTGTTTAGGTTATTCAGAAATCGATAAACAGGCAATCCAAGTTTATCAACAAAATTTTATTAGCTATCTCAACAGTGATGAAATTGCTTTCGGAGATGTGAGTAAAATTAGCAATTTACCCGATAATCTCGATCTTATTGTCGGCGGCGTTCCCTGTCAACCTTGGTCGGTGGCGGGATGTTTACGGGGATTTGAAGATCCCCGGGGAAAACTCTGGTTTGATGTGATTAAATTAGTCCAGAAAAGTCAACCCAAAAGCTTTATTTTCGAGAATGTCAGTGGGTTAGCTAGTCCTCGCAATCGGGAGAATTTAGAGTTAATTATCGATGAATTAACTAGCTGTGGTTATCAAGTTGACTGGCAGTTATTAAATGCCTACGATTTTGGTTTACCCCAGAATCGCGAGAGAGTTTTTATCGTAGGAATTAGAAAAAATATAGATAACTATGAGCGGTTTAAATTTCCCTTACCTTTGGGTATCCATCCGAAGGTTTTAGATATTTTAGAAGACATCAAAAATATTCAACCCGTCGAGAAAGTTAAGTTATCAGCAGATACTTTATTTAATGGTTTTGTTCCTCCATCGAGAACTCGTTTTCAAAAAGAAGATGAATTAAATGACTTCTTTATTTTTTCTGATTTAAGAAATGGCCACACAACTATTCATTCTTGGGATATTATCAAAACTACGGAACGACAAAAAAGTATCTGTTTAGCTTTGCTGAAATTAAGACGCAGTAAAAAGTATGGCGAAAAAGATGGTCATCCCGTGGCTTTTTCTACTTTTTTGGAAATTATACCCGATCTAAAAATCGAGGAACTAAATCAGTTAGTTTCTCTCGGTATTTGTTGGCAAACGCAGGAGGGTAAGTATGAATTTATTAACTCGAAAAATATGACGGGAATTAACGGCATTTATCGGATTATTTTACCGACGGCCGATATTATTCCTACCCTAACCGCTACGGGTGCTAAAGATTATATTGCCACTATTTCAATTACCGCTACTCATCCCCAAGAATACAAACAATTGTTTTTAAAGAAAATCTATAAACCGGAAAAGTTTCGAGAAATTACTCCCCAAGATGCGCGTAAATTACAAGGATTCCCCGATAATTTTATCTATCATCCACAGCCGGCTATCGCTAAAAAACAATTCGGAAATTCTGTTCCTATCACTGTAGTGGAAGCAGTGGCTAGAAATTTACTAGAAATAATTCGTCCCGATTATTAGACTGCGGGATACTGACTCATCTTAAAATATTTGGCTCTCCTAGACTGGTTATAGCAAATTAGTAGTTGAAATGAGCTTAACCCCTTAAATAGCCTGGAATCCGACAAAGCAAAAAGCTTTTTTTATTAAAATTGCTTTTTTGAATTCTGGCAAGCCTTGCCAAGTAAGGCTTGCGTAGATTATTTTGTACTAATATATCATAACTACTCTAGAAGAGCCAAATATTTAAAGGCTTAAAAATCAAAAGCTATCAAACTTTCGAGGTACAATTCCATAGCTTCTGTAATATTGACAATCGTTTCTTCAAAAGTGTCTCCTTGAGAATGACAACCTTTAAGCGCAGGACAAAAAGCGTGATAACCACCGTCTGATTCTTTTTCTAGAATAACGGTGTAGTTATAAATTTGTTTAGTATTATCACTCATAACACTATCAGTTGTGGATTGTAAATTATCCTAGCATAGACTTTTTTTAATGACTTTTCCCAGAGCGATCGATTTTTTGAGCGGATTAACTCCCCAGCTAAACTAGAATAGAAAGATAGGAAAGCGATCGAACTTAGAATGACGACCGAAATTGAAAAAGAACTAGAAACCAGCGAAGCTGTCTTGGAAAAACGGCGAAATTTTGCCATTATCTCCCACCCTGACGCGGGAAAGACCACCCTGACCGAAAAACTGTTACTATACGGGGGTGCAATCCATCAAGCGGGTGCAGTCAAAGCAAGACGCGACCAACGCAAAGCCACCTCCGACTGGATGGAAATGGAAAAACAACGGGGAATTTCGATTACTTCCACGGTTTTACAGTTCGATTATCGTGATTTTCAGATTAATCTCCTCGATACTCCCGGCCACCAAGATTTTAGCGAAGATACCTATCGTACCCTAGCCGCTGCCGATAATGCGGTGATGTTAATCGACGCGGCCAAAGGTTTGGAACCCCAAACGAGAAAACTCTTTGAAGTGTGCAAACTGCGACAGTTGCCTATCTTTACCTTTGTTAACAAAATGGATCGCCCTGGCCGCGAACCTCTGGATTTATTGGACGAAATCGAGCGAGAATTAGGATTACAGACCTATCCCGTCAATTGGCCGATCGGAATTGGCGATCGCTTTCGGGGAGTTTTTGATCGGGCCACCCGAACTATACACCTGTTTGAACGTCGCTCCCACGGCTCTCAGGAGGCGCAGGAAACCGTGATCGAGCTTGGCGACCCCAAAATTGAGGATTATCTCGAAAAAGACCTGTATTACCAGTTAAAAGAGGATATAGAACTGCTCTCGGAATTGGGTGCGGAATTGGATTTGCCAGCAGTCCACGCAGGAGAAATGACCCCGATCTTTTTTGGTAGCGCCATGACCAATTTTGGGGTGAAATTATTCCTAGAATCCTTCCTCGACTACGGATTGCCACCCAGAGGACGCAATTCCTCCCTCGGTGTCCTTGATCCCACCTATCCCGATTTCACCGGTTTTGTCTTCAAACTGCAAGCAAACATGGATCCCAAACATCGGGACCGGGTAGCCTTTGTTCGGGTATGTACGGGGAAATTCGAGAAGGATATGGTAGTAAACCACGCTAGAACCGGTAAAACTATCCGTTTATCCCGTCCTCAGAAACTTTTTGCCCAAGATCGGGCAGTTATTGAAGAAGCTTATCCCGGAGATGTGATCGGATTGAATAACCCCGGGGTCTTTGCGATCGGTGATACCATTTATATGGGTAAAAAGCTCGAATACGAAGGGATTCCCTGTTTTTCTCCGGAATTATTCGCCTATCTCAGAAATCCTAACCCTTCCAAGTTCAAACAGTTTCAAAAAGGAGTCTCGGAATTACAGGAAGAAGGGGCCGTACAGATATTATCCTCGATCGATGAATTTAAACGCGACCCAATTTTAGCCGCCGTCGGTCAATTACAGTTTGAAGTGGTGCAATTCCGTCTTTTAAGCGAGTACGGAGTCGAAACTACCCTCGAACCCCTAGCCTATAGTTTAGCCCGTTGGGTAGCCGGGGGTTGGGCCGCTTTAGAAAAAGCAGGTAAACTCTTTAATACTCTAACTGTCAAAGATTACTGGGGTCGTCCCGTCTTATTATTCAAAAATGAGTGGAATTTACAGCAAGTTAAAGAAGATCACCCCTCTTTGCAATTAAACTCGATCGCACCGGTAGGATCGGGAGTGCAACCCCAATCCTAACCCTTAATCCCCCAAGACAATTGCCGAACTGGTCAGGACAAGATGGCGACCCCCCAGACAACTAGACTAAAGTAGAAGTGGTCAGAAAGTCTCGATCTTTCCTAACACTCGGATGTCTCAAAGCACTATCGTTGACGAGTCCCTCACCATTAGAAAAAGTCCGGCTGTCAATTCCCGAATTAATCCCTGTTTAATTCGCTTTTGTTATTTTCTGGGAAATTATCTGGTTTTACCGGCTTTTTTCGGCAAAATAACGGTGACAGGCCAAGAAAATATTCCCCTAACGGGGGGGGTCATCCTTGCACCTACCCATCGTTCCCGTTGGGATGCGCTGATTTTACCCTACGCGGTGGGACGCTTAGTTAGTAGACGCGATTTGCGCTTTATGGTTTCCGCTAACGAGATGAAAGGGGTGCAAGGTTGGTTTATCCGACGTTTGGGGGGTTTTCCCGTCAACACCGATCACCCCGGTATGGGTAGTCTGGTCCATAGCGTCGAACTTTTGGCTGCGGGGGAAATGGTGGCGATTTTTCCGGAAGGGGGTATCTGTCGCGATCGAGTGGTTCATCCTCTTAAACCGGGGGTAGCGCGGATTGCGTTGGAAGTTAAGACCATGAAACCCGATGCAGATATCAAGATTTTGCCGGTAAGCATTAGTTATAATCAGCCTTACCCCGGATGGGGAAGCGAAGCGACAGTAAACATCGGTCAAGGGATTAATGTGCTTGATTATCAACAAAATTCGCTAAAACGGGAAACTGTCCGCTTAACCAAAACCTTGAGCGATCGCTTAAAACTTCTCCACGAGGATCGCTCACCTTAATCAGCTGTTGACTATCTACCCCATGAGTAGAATTTCGGGGACGGATTAAAATGATTGTTTTAACTATTTTTAAGCAAAAAAGTGGCTTTTCTAGTTTAAATAAATAATACTAAATCTAGTTATTAGTGCATGAGTAGAAAACGGGTTTCTCGGAGAAACCCGTTTTCTGTGCGTTAATCAACGGATTTAGTATAACATCTTGTTTTTTTCTGCTTCTAGCTCCTGAATACTGCCTCGGAAACCCATCAGATCAGGGAAGATGTCCGATTACAGCAGAGGGTCTAATGATAGAATGGGCATCAGCGAAAGTAGTTTGTGAGTGAAGTGATCCGATGCAGTTCCAAATCCAGCCCGACAGTGAAATACCCGCCTCTAAGCAATTATTTGACCAAATTCGCTTCGCTATCGCCTCTCGTCAGTATCCCCCGGGCCATCGTTTACCTAGCACCCGTCAACTAGCTATGATCACGGGATTACACCGTAATACGATAAGTAAAATTTATCAGCAACTGGAAGACGATGGGTTAGTAGAATCCATAGCAGGTTCGGGGATTTATGTCAAGGCTCGCGGGCATGAAAACGATAATTTATTGGGTTCGCCCCTATTGGAACAAAATCCAGAAATAGGCCGACTAATTCGCCAGAGTTTGGCTGGTTTTCTCGCTCAAGGTTTAACTTTAGAGCAAATTCGCGAGTTATTACTGGCGGAAATCGATTGGCGATCGCAGTGTCGTTCTCAAGTTCTTGTCACCATTCCCCGTCACGATTTGGGTGCAGGGGAACTAATGTTGAGAGAATTAGAGCAATCCCTCAAAATTCCCGTCCAATTAGTGGCAATGGAGGATTTAGCCCAAGTTTTAGCCAATACTAAATCTGCCACTGTTGTCACCAGTCGCTATTTTATCAGTGTGGCGGAGGAAATTGCCGCTCCTTTTCACCTACGAGTCATTCCCATCGATATCTACGATTACAGCAAGGAATTGGCATTAATCAAAAAATTACCCACCGATAGCCGTTTGGGGATTGTCAGTATTAGCACCGGTATTATTAAGGTGGCCGAAATTTTAATTCATAGTTTACGGGGCGATGATTTATTAGTTATGTCTGCCCAAATTCATGAAACGGATAAGTTAAAAGTTTTAGCTCGAACTTCCCAGACAATTATCAGTGATCAAGCGAGTTATACTTTAATTAAAAATCTGATTAAGGAAGTGCGATCGGATTTAATTCGTCTGCCAGAAATTATCTGTAGTGATAATTATATTGGGGATAAATCAATTCAATTGCTCAGACGAGAATTAGGATTAGGTGGTTAGAGGATAAGCTAGGACACATTTTAACCTCTGAATCTCTCCCAATCCCTTTACTGTTACCTCTTGCCTTATCTCAACAAGCAATTTAAGTAGGGAGGCACAATTATTTGTAGGATGGGTTAGCGGTAGCGTAACCCATGCTGGCGTTGGGTTTCATGCTTCAACCCAACCTACGTTCATCTTATATTTAATTCCACTCACCCACTTAAATGCGCGGGCAGCTGAACTTTAAAATTTAGTTTAATCTATGGTTACTATTGACAATGACCTAGGGCAAATCGAGAATAAAAGCGAAAAAAACTTTTAAGAAGTATTAATTTTTTAGTACAATGGCGGAAGGATAGGGATAAGCTCAATTTTTCACTCTTGAACGAGGCTAAATGAAAAGTGCTGACTGTTTAACGGTATCCCCCGGGGAACCGCTTACCGATTGGCAAAAACTCGGATTAGATTTGGTGGCTCGTTGGCAGGGACGAGATGTTATCCTAGCGATCGATCTTACCGGCAGTGTTAACTTTAATGATGAAGGACGCACGCGCCTCGGTCAAATTATTCGCGATAGTTTAAAAAATAACGATTCCGTTTATTTAGTCCCCTTTGCTGATAATGTTCAACCGATTACAGAACCGATTTTAATTCGCGGAAGGGAAGATATAGACGCGGTTTTAAAGGCGATTCCTTGGCAATCTAGCCAAAGTGCTAAAAATACCGATATTCAGCGCGCAGAATGGCACGTTTATCCCCGACTGGCACGCTTAAATCAGTGTCGTTTAACTGCCAATCAAGCTATCAAACCCCAGTCGGTAGTTTGGATTACCGATGCACCCCTTTCTACTGCTGCGGGGATTACTTCACAACAGTGGATAGAAACCCCAAAAAATAGCCCTTTTCGTCTTGCTGATGCTCCCGAAAGTTTGGAGAGACAAAACTGGCTTAATTCCCTACCAATTAATCTAAGAACTCAAGAAATTACTGCCACTAACGGCAATAAATATAAACTATCAGTTGTCGATATTGCTCCCACAGCACAAGAGTTTTGCACTCCCGCACCGGGAGGACAAGAAACCTGTTTGATTAATCCTTATCTCTTGAGTCAGTTATGGTTGCCAGCATTGGCAATTATATTAATGGGAACTGGGGGAATAGTAGCGAGTATTTTGGGAATTCGTCACTGGTTGCTGTTAAATACTGCTTGGACTATTAAAGTCTCCTCTAATGATGATGAAGATGAAACCCAAAAATATATTTTAAAAACATCCGAAAGAATTAACATCGGTGGTGAAGAACATAAGAAGAATACCTTTTCTCATGCAGGGGAAGAAATTCGCTGCTATTTAGAAAGACGCAGTAATCAGTTATATCTGAAACCCACTAAACAAGCAGAGATTTTTTATCGAGGTAATCAACTAACTCAGGAGGTAAAGATAGATAAAAATTACCTGACTTTAACCTATCACCATAACAATCAAGATTTCGACCTACAAATTCAGATTAGTAAAAAATAACTTCAGGAGATTTAAACTATGGCTAACAGCAGTCAAACCCGCGCTATCAAACGGACAATCATCATCGGATTAGGTGGTACTGGTCGAGATGTGTTGATGAGAATTCGTCGCTTTATTATTGATAAATACGGGAAGTTATCTAACCTACCCGTTGTCAGTTTTGTTCATATTGACACAGACAAAAACGCTTTCAATGGTTCGGGTTTACCTACAGGAAATAGCTATCACGGAGAAGAAATTCTTTTATCAGCTGCTGAAAGAGTATTCATTAATATGAATGCTCAGGATGTTAACAATCTCACCTATGAACTTGAACACCAAACCCTTTTTGAAAGTCCCTTTTCCCATATTGAAAGCTGGTTAGACCCAAGACTAAAAAAACAAATAACTGCCATTGAAAATGGTGCGGGAGGTATTCGTCCCGTCGGTCGTTTAGCTTTCTTCCATAACTATCAAAAAATTCAAGAGGCAATTGAAGCAGCGGAAAGACGAACTTCTGGTCATGAATCCTTTATGTTTAGCGGTAAAGTTAATGGTCAAAGTTTTAATGTCCAAGAGGGTTTAAATGTCTTTGTAGTCGGTTCTTTGTGTGGGGGAACTGGTAGCGGTATTTTCCTCGATGTGGCCTACACTTTGCGTCATATTTTACAACAAACCAACGAATATACATCCTTTGGTTATTTGGTAATTAGTCCTAAACTTTATGGTGATGGCGCAATTATGAGAGCTAATACCTATGCAGCTTTGAAAGAGTTAGACCATTATACCAATGAAAGTAATTCCTTTCAAGTCTGTTATGATAAACAAAATTTCGTCAACATCGATGAAAAACGTTCTCCTTTTGATTTTGCCTACTTAGTTTCTAATCGCACTGCGGGAGATTACCGGATTAATAACAAAGGTAAATTATGTAATGTCATTGCTTACAAGATTTTCTTGGATTTTGCCGATGAGTTATCTCTCCCCATCAAAAGTAATCGGGATAACTATAAAAACCCGATGATTAGTCCAGATAATCATCCTTTTCAGATGTGTCAAGGTTATATGTCCTTTGGACTAGCGAGGATTTATTTTACTCGCGACCGAATTGTGCAGATTGGTCTCAATCGTTTTAGTCTCAAATTAATTAAATTTTGGTTAGAGGGATATGGTCAAAGTCCCAGTGGACAAGAGTTATTAAGTAAGTTCCTAGCTAATTGGAGTACCCAAAGTAATAAGGATTATTTTACTGCCAGATTGGAAGAAGCAACCCTAGAGAATAATAAAACTTTTTCTAAGACTTTAACCTCTTGGAAAAATTCCCTAGAGGAAGAAATATCCAATAGTCAAGATTTGGAGAATTTACCCCAAACCGTCAAGCAATCCCTAGAAAAAGAGTTTCGCAAAGTACAAGGGGGAGAAACAGATAGCAGTCGCGGAATCTGGTTAACTCTGACCCAACAAAGTCAACCTAAGTTAATCGAAAAATTTAAGTCAGATATTGACCAATTTTTGGAGATTCTTCTTAATCCTGATAGCCTAGAATTTTCTTTGGAAAATAGCCTATCTTTTTTGGTCGCTTTACAAGTACAGATTAATACCTACAAGGGGAATCTAGAGGAATTATCTCAGGATAATAAAGGGTTTCATTCCTCGGAAAAAATTGATAACATTTGGCGAAATGTTAAACAAACTCTCGAAGATATAAACGGGAAAAAGTCTGTCTTCAAGATGTTTAATAAAAATGCCAATAGCGAGAAAATCAAGGCCGAGTTAAGAGACTACGTTCAAAGCGGACAAAAATTAATTCAGCAGAACTTTAATTTCAGCATCAATGGGGAATCCAGAAAGATTGTTGAAGCGATTCTCAAGCATATTTCCAGTCGAATGCTGCAGATACAACAACTGAAAGAATCCCTATATCAGCTAATCACAGAATACGATAAATACGAACAGGAGTTAATGCAGTTAAATCTCGACGAGATGACTGGGGAAGGTATTTTCCCAGAGGAGAATATTGATAACTGTATCCCGGACAGTAACTCCCGAACTCAATACATTTCCGTTAGCCAAAAAGTCACCAATAATTTAGGCTATAATGCTTCCCTATTCAGTTTATTTAGTCAATCTTTTGTTATTGATAATGAGACTCTCAAAGAGACTCTAACAGCAACAATCGAGAAACAGTTTCAATCAGTAAGCACTAATAAAATTGATGCAGTAATTAAGCGATTTATGGGTCAATATAAACACCATGATTTTCCTGAACGCTTGGCACAAATTCTGCGAGAAGCTGATTTAATGTTACCGATAAATGTTAATGATGCTTACTATCGCTTGGAACCAGATAAAGCATTACTAATTGGGACTAAGGACGATAATTCACCCACCATGCAAAGATTCATGAAGACTCTCGAATCTGATTTAAATATTAAGGGAACTTCTTTTAAATCAATTCAAACGGACGAAGAAATCCTAATTACCTACGAGTTTGGTGGGTTTCCCCTAAGAATCATTACTGATTTATCTGGGTTGCAAAAAATCTATCAAGACCAAAAGAGAATCAGCATTTTACACAATGATTACAGGATAGATTTTGCTGATATTATCCCACCACCTGCCAAATTAATTGAGGAATTAGAGTTTATTTTCTATCCCGCAATTGCTCTCGGTTTACTGGAATACGATGAGGAAGATGATACTTATCAATTAGTCATCGAAGGCGATTTATTTAACAATAAGTCCATTATTGACATTAGCGGTAATTGGCGACTTGCTTTAGAACAATTTGCCTCTCGTAAGGACATGATTAATGCTTTACAGATACTGCTTAATCAGGCAAAAAATGAGATATTGGCTAATCCTCCTCTATTATTTACTAACGAGGGTGATTATTTCCAGAACGTCAGCTATTTTGTCAACAATGTCAAAAATTTACCCTCCTATCACCCTAATTATCGCTACAAAGATAAGGTAGCTGGACAAGATGGAAATGCTCAACAGGAGGCAAAAGAAGGAATTATCACCCGTTTTGTTAATCAACTGAAAATGGAACTAGAAAAACGTGCTGCTGAACAGAAAAAACTCGAAAAACAACAGCAAAAGCAACAAACTTTACTGGGAACAAATAATAACAGTAGTCAACCCAGTTTACCCGCAGAGATTAGCACTGCTGATGAATGATAAAATTTATTAATCTTAATAATGTTTCCCCAGCTATCTGAGGAAACATTCACCCCCAACTCTCTCTATCAACCACAATTCGAGGTATCCAATAACTATCATGGCATTACTTAACCTTTTTCCTCCCTATCTGATTCTTTTAACTCTAGTCTTGGTTATTTTTCCCACCGTCTTAGCTGTGGTAATCCGGATGGCTCTCTATAAATATCTCCAAGATTCAACTGTAAAAGTCAAGCGCTTAATTCGGGGAGAAAGTCGCGGGGTTCAACCTAAAATTATCTCTAATCTAGAGAATAGATTTAAGATAGCCAGTAGTCAACTAGATGATGTTAATACCGCAGCTTTGGTAGATGGTTTATACCATGAAGAACAATTTACTTTCATGTCTAAATCTCTTAGTTGCGAGAAATGGGATTATTTTGTGAGAGTCTTACCCAATCTCCTCCTCGCTTTTGGTTTGTTGGGAACTTTCCTCGGAATTACTCTCAATCTGACGGGAATCAGCACACTTATCGATATTAATAATGTCGATGTGCAAAGTTTGGGAGAAAAGCTCAAAACTCCCCTAGAAAGTATGGGGATTGCTTTTATCACTAGCTTAATTGGTTTAGCTTGTAGTTCTTTACTGACTGTGATTAACTTAATCTTTAATACCAACCTTGCTAAAGTAAATCTAATTAGTTCCCTAGAAGACTATTTAGATAACATCTTGCAGCCGACTGTAGAAGGGAATAGTCGCTTGGATAAAGCGGTTAATCGCATGGTGGATAAACAGCAAGCATTTCTGACTAACTTTCATACTGAGGTGACGAGAGTATTAGAATCTTCTTTAGAGAAAGTTGCTAAAGAAATTGCTGATGGTAATCAGGAAACCGCTAAGTTAGTCACCCAGGTTTGTGAAAGATTAACTGAAACTGCGGGAACTTTATCTACCGGTGCGACGACTTTTCAGCGTTCAGCTTTTGAACTTAACGAGCAAGTACCAATTATCACGCAAGCAAACCGAGAGTTTACACAATCCTCTCAGGAACTAAAAAATAGTGTACTGCTTTTTAAACAAGCGTCAGAGTTAATTGAAAAAAGTAACTTCTCTGGTAATATCGAAAGGTTTACCGCTAGTTTAGCAGAAACCCAAGCGAGATTCTCTCAATCCACTGCAATACTAGAGCAGAATATCGGGGAGATTATCAGCAGTAATAAAAGAGCTAACGATTTAGCAGAACAAGTGTATTTAAATATCCAAGAATCTTCTCAAAAATTACAAAATAGTGCGCTAGGTTTTCTGGAAGCTTCCGAAAAAATCGAAAGTAGTCAATTTGCTGATAAGTTAGTGCAAGCAACCGCAGATTTAATGACTGCTCATCAACAGTTTGCCGATTCTACTACAGATTTAAACCAATCAACTCAATCTCTAGCTTCTTTAACTCAAGACTTCCAGCTTTCCATGACAACTATGGTTGAGTTAGGAATAAAAATTACTGACTTGAATCAAAAATCTGAGACAATCCTAGAACAAAATCAGCAACGCTCAGTCACCGAACAAGAAAAGTTATCTAACATCCAGGGAGAATTAGTAAAATTAATCGAAACCGTGAAAACCTATCAAGACAGTTTTAACTCCGAGTCGAAACAATTAGGAAACCAACTTATCAATAGTCTCGATGAAAGACTCTCCCAAACCTCCGATAAAATTCTCACTGCTTCCCATGGGATTGAGCGCTCTAGTAATAATCTCGACGTGACTAATGCTAACCTGTCTCAGTTAATTGATACAGTGACAGAGCAACTTACTCAAGTCTCTGAGACAATCCTAGAACAAAATCAGCAACGCTCAGTCACCGAACAAGAAAAGTTATCTAACATCCAGGGAGAATTAGTAAAATTAATCGAAACTGTGAAAACCTATCAAGACAGTTTTAACTCCGAGTCGAAACAATTAGGAAACCAACTTATCAATCGTCTCGATGAAAGACTCTCCCAAACCTCCGATAAAATCCTCACTGCTTCCAATGTGATTGAGCGCTCTAGTAATAATCCAGAGGTGACTAATGCTAACCTGTCTCAGTTAATTGATACAGTGACAGAGCAAGTTACTCAAGTCAAGGAAAGCTTACAGTCTGAGTTAAACCTTTTAAGCAATAACTTAGGGATGGTAGTTGATGATAAATTAACTAAGAACTCAGAACAATTAAAAGCAGTTTCCCAATCTATTGAGAAAACAGCCAATCAATTTGGTAGCCTTAAATCAGATTTTTCTCAAGTAATTAACGCAGTGAACACCAACACCAGTCAATTAACTGCTAACTTAGAATCTTTGCGAGATAAGTTAGAGAAAGTTATCGCTAAGGAAAATAAATCAAATCAAAAAATGATTGAACACATCTATGGAGAAATTCACAAATGTTTAGCAGAACTGGAGAAAATTAACGATATGCGTTCTGACTTTTCTAACTTAAATAATAAGATGGAAGAACTTTCTGAATTTTCTAACTTAAAGGATAAGATAGAAAAACTTAAGGATGAGATGGAAGAACTTTTTGAGACAATCCCTAATCCTACTCAAAAAAATGTTCAGGATGACATTAACACCATATTTGATAACTTCACTAACAAATTCTAAGCAATTATGTCTAGACGTACCTACTACCGGGATGAAGATAAATCGGTGGATGTTTATCCCGCATTTACCGATTTAATGTCCAATGCTTTCATGATTCTGAGTTTATTTCTCCTCTTGGCACTTTTTCAGTCTTATAATCTCATCAGCAAACTGGAGGAAGCTAACCGAAAACTGCAAACAGCAACCCCGATAGTTATCGATGAAAAATCAGGAAAATTTAAATTTCAGTCGGGAAGTGCTGAATTAAACCCCGCTTTAAAAACCCATATTCGTCAGCGCATTATTCCCGCTATCGAAACCATTACCAAAGACAGAGAAATCGACTTTATTCAAGTAATTGGACACACCGATGGACAGGGAATACAAAAGACAAGTAATCTCGATAAAAATATCGAATCGGTTGCCAGCAGAAAACAATCTGTTAAAATGCTAGTACCCGGTTCTAACACTGATTTAGGATTAATGCGAGCTTTAGCAGTAGTGCAAGAAATCGAAAGCACAGGTAAACTCAAAAACGTCAAATTTCGAGCTTTTTCCGCAGGACAGTTATACCTACCATCGGGTAAATTAGCTGCGGTTAATCGTGACGCAGATGCAAGCAGACGCAGAATTGAAATCCGTTTTATTCCCCCCGGTAAAAAACAATGATTTATTCTATTTCTTCCACGGAATAATTAACCGTTTCTAGGGTGACATCCTCGTATAAATCCCGAAAAGATGCCGTCAGATTAATACTCTGCAAACTAAAACTTTCTTGCTGATAGGTTTGCAGAATCCATAAACCCTGTTCACCCCGTCGAAAAGTTTCTACTCGTTGGTGTTTACTATTCACTAAGACATATTCCTCTAAACTT
>VYLF01000285.1_pt1 | contig 35035 bp, 34 predicted proteins | sample 5114371 | NCBI WGS metagenome assembly VYLF01 (sample SAMN12291773, study PRJNA351875) | freshwater metagenome | isolation source: freshwater lake | place: USA: Michigan, Kent Lake | collected 2013-08-15 | reverse complement strand
GATTTTCAGTGGAGACATTGAGAATCTAAGCTGTCTCGTTGAACAAGGAATTTCCGATAGTGATAGGTCAAGAATCCCCCGTCACAGCGTAGCTTGACGGTGGGAGTATGTCAAAATCAAAAAACTAACCGCAGCAGCAAGACAAGAAAGCACAATGATTCCTACCGTTATTGAAACCACAGGCCGGGGCGAACGCGCCTTCGATATCTACTCCCGACTACTCCGGGAAAGAATCGTCTTTTTGGGACAAGAAGTAACCAGCGACCTAGCTAACCTAATCGTCGCCCAATTACTCTTTCTAGAAGCAGAAGACCCCGAAAAAGATATTTACTTGTATATCAACTCCCCCGGTGGTTCCGTTTCGGCCGGATTAGGGATTTTTGACACCATGAATCAAATCCGTCCCGATGTCAGCACCATTTGTATTGGTTTAGCTGCCAGTATGGGGGCTTTTCTCCTCAGTGCCGGCAAACCGGGCAAAAGAATGAGCCTACCCAACTCGCGGATCATGATTCACCAACCCCTCGGCGGTGCCCAAGGTCAGGCCACCGATATCGAAATTCAGGCCAAAGAAATTCTCTATCTCAAACAATTACTCAATGAACACCTAGCTAGTCATACGGGTAAACCTCTCGACCTCATCGCCGAGGATACGGAAAGGGATTTCTTTATGTCCGCCGAAGAGGCTCTGGACTATGGTTTAATCGATCAAGTGATCGATCGCAGTCCTTCCGCTTCTAACCCTCCCAGTAAATAGTTATGATTGGGTAGGCTCTGTCTACCCAGATTTTTGTAAATATCTAGTAAGCGGAAATTAATCATCGATCGCCGTTATTAATATTAAATAACAGTGAAAAGTTCTAGCGGATTGGGTTAAGATCGAGACGTAACCCGAAGAAAATTGCAACAGGAATCGGTAGAAACCCCCCGGTGGGTTATAAAAGGAAATTTTTTTACTGGCATCCCTATGAACTATCATCCACCCTCACAGCCCCTGCCCGCCCCCTGTATTATTGATTCTGGCGTGGTCATCGCTAAAGAAGATATGCGTCGTCTCCTCGATGATCTCGGACGAGTTCGCTACATCCATAGTCTCGAAGGAGTGATTCAGAGTGAAGGGGAGGGATGGATAGTGGAAGTTTTCGCCGATTATCAGCAAAGCACCCTAGTTGCTAACTACAGTCTTTATCTCAATACCTATAGCTTCGATTGTCTGCGTTTAACCCGCTCTCCCGACGGTGAAACCTATTTTGATCTGATCCAAGACAATCGGCAATTACGGCTAATTCCCCTGAGTAATCCACTGCAAGACCCCGATATGAAAGCCCGTCTCAATGCCGATACCCTCGAAGCCATGGTTACTCAGGTACTTTCTGCTAAGTGGGATGTGCAGTTTGAAGACGAAGACGACAACGATTGCCCCTTTTAGGCAGCGAGCAAAAATACTGGTTACTGATAACTGATAACTGATAACTGATAACTGATAACTGAAACAGTGGGATTTTCCTTTGAATTAATCGCCAGGTGTCCCCAAACTGGTGCGCGGGTTGGGGTTTGGCATACTCCCCACGGACCGGTAGAAACACCCCGTTTTATGCCCGTGGGAACTTTGGCCACGGTGAAAGGTTTGACCCCCGCTCAAATCGCCAGCACGGGGGCGCAAATGATTCTCGCTAATACCTATCACCTGCATCTGCAGCCTGGAGAAAGTATTATCGAGAAAGCGGGAGGTTTACACGAGTTTATGGCGTGGAATCAGCCAATATTAACAGATTCTGGTGGATTTCAGGTATTTAGCCTCAGTCAACTGCGGCAAATTAAAGAATCGGGAGTCACCTTTCGATCGCCCCGGGACGGTAGAATAATCGAAATTACGCCAGAAAAATCGATTCAGATTCAAAATGCCCTCGGTGCTGATGTGATTATGGCCTTCGATGAATGTCCCCCCACGGGAGTCAGTCATGAGACCATGAAAGCATCCATAGAACGCACCTATCGCTGGTTAGAGCGCTGTCTGAGGGCCCATCAACGACCCCAACAACAGGCTTTATTCGCCATAGTGCAGGGGGGAATTTATGAGGATTTACGGGCAGCGGCGGCGGAATCTTTAGTAAAACTCGATTTACCCGGTTATGCTATCGGTGGCGTGAGTGTGGGGGAAGAAACGAGCCTAATTCATCGCATTGTCCAGATAACTGCCCCTTTACTCCCCGAAAATAAACCCCGTTACCTGATGGGAGTGGGAACCTATCGAGAAATGGCCAAGGCGATCGCTAGTGGCATAGATCTGTTTGATTGCGTCATTCCCACCCGTTTTGGTCGCCATGGCACGGCTTTAGTACGGGGGGAGCGTTGGAACCTAAAAAATGCCCGTTTTAAGGAGGATTTCGCCCCTTTAGACGAGACTTGTCCCTGCTACACCTGTCAACACTTTAGCCGTGCCTATCTGAATCATTTAATTAAATCGGGGGAAATGTTGGGTTATATTCTCTTATCTCTGCACAATATCGCCGAATTAATCAGATTTACCCGTGAAATTCGTCAATCTATCCTGGGGGGGACTTTTGCCCAAGATTTTGCCCCTTGGCTTGAGGATGCCGTAGATGTTACCCCAACGTGATAAAATTTCAGGAAACGTTTGAAAATTTTCTTGTCAAGGTAGATAGAGAGATGGAAACTGCACTTTTGTTGGCCAAATTGCCGGAAGCATACCAAATTTTCGACCCCTTAGTCGATGTCTTGCCCCTGATTCCCCTATTTTTCCTCTTGCTGGCCTTTGTTTGGCAAGCATCCGTCGGTTTTAAATAAATCGACCCTCAATTATCAGTTATCAGTGAGCAGTGATCAGTGATCAGTTATCGGATTTGAGTTTTAAGTGAAATGACATCTTTTCACTGTTTACTGATTACTGATCCCTGAAAAACCTCCCCAGATTAAAACAAAGTCCTGGTTAAATCAGCATCAGTCAAGTCCACATCTTCTAAAATTGCCCCGCGCAAATCGGCATAACTGAGATCCGCACCCCGGAAACTGGCCCCGGTGAGATCGGTAATAAATCCGTCTCTTTCGGGACTAGCACGAAAATTAACCCGGCAAAGTCGGCAATCAGCGAAATTAGCTCGATATAACAGGGAGCCGCTCAGATTGGCATAGTTGAGATCGGCTCCGCAAAAGTTAGTTTTGCCTAAGTCCGTGCGTTGGTCGGAAGTGGAGCGAAAATCCGTATCGATTAATACGGCCTGCTGGAGATTAGCACTGTTGAGATTAACACCGTTTAAGACGGCTTTGGTTAAATAAGTGGCTTCTAAATTGGCTTCGATGAGATTAGCCCCGCTTAAGTCCGCATCGCGTAAACAAGCTCGATAAAAGTCCACTTGACTTAAATCTGCTCCCCAGAGAATCGCCTCACTTAAATCCGCTTCTCTCAGCAGCGATCGCGCGAGGCGTATTTTTCCTAACCGCGCCTGTCGCAGATCGGCACGGCAAAAATTGACTCCTGGGAGGGCAATATTAGTTAAGTCGCTTTCCCGCAAATTAATACCCCGAAAATCTCTTTCTCCCTCCCGATAGCGTTGACAAAGTTCTTCTAGGAGCATGGAAATTTTTTTCTATATCATAATTGAGGCAAAATGTCAAGGGTTTGGTAATTTTTATTTAGGGAGATGGAAAGTTGGCAGACTCTCGAATTCTCGGGCCCGTTGACGCATTTGCTGACTAATGCGATCGCAAACCACCTTACAGAGATCATAGATCACGGGGTCGGTAATTTGATAGTAAACGCTGACTCCTTGGGGTTGCCGCGAGATAATTCCCGCTTGGGTTAAAGCTTTCAGGTGTTTGGAGAGATTGGCCTGACCCAGTCCGGTAGCTTCGGCGATTTCTTTACCATTCATCGCGCCTAATTGCAAGCAACTGAGAATCTGTAGGCGACTGACTTCCGACAGGACTTTGAAATAGTCCGCCACCGAAGCGAGGACGACGCTAGAGGTTTGGGGGGAGAAACTGTCTAACATAGGTAGGTAATAAAGTGACCAGTTAAAAAGGCTGACAATAGGTTATCGTTTAAAACTTTATAACTATTGACTACTATAGTTTAACTGGAGAGGTAACTAGAGTCTAGTCTGCAAGCTCGATCGAGGTTGGGTCATTCAGGAATCTACTGCTGCAAGAGTGCCTCCTAGCTCCACCAACAGACTTTTTCAGCAAACCCTAATTATCACCGAGCATGGTAGTGATTAACTTCCGGACTGTAGTGCTAGGATGGTTCTCCAAATTGCTTGGTAAAGCCCATTCTGAGTCAAGATAGGACATCTTCAGTAAATCTCTCACTTGTTTTGATTTAGCTTGTCCTGTACTTTGAGCAACCCCAAAAGCCTGATAAAGTTCTTTGGCCGAAATGTGGGGATTTTGAGTAGGATCGAAGAGAAAATTGACCATTCCTAGGGCGTGAGTAATGCCAGCAGCCCAGGAATTGGCTTTACCTTTTTCTAGGGGAGAGGGACGCTCACGAGCTAAAGTTGCAGTTAATTGGCGAATAAGTTGGGCGTATTCTTCATTAAGATATTTAGCGGCAAATTTATCGGTAATATCGATAATTTCTTGATATTTGACCTGCATTGCCTTGGGAACATTTTCCGATTTAGAAACAGCTGGGGGCGTTTTTTTCGATGTTGCTGCCGCTTGCTGTTTAGCACGTTGTTCAGCATTATATTTTTCTTGAAAAGCTGTTAAACCCTCCTGACTGGTGATATCAAAACCCTGCTGATGCGCTTGTAACAGGAGATTTTTCATAAAACCGGCACTGTTGGGATCGTTCATCAGTTGACCAAAGCGATCTCCTAATTGCTCTAAATATTTAATAATAGCCTTAGCCTGAGTTAATTTATATTCTCGTCCCAAAAATTGCCAAAAACTAATTAATTCAGGGATAGCATCTTCGGTTTCCGTCGGATCGAGTATAGTAATTTTGCGTGGTAAAATCTTCTCCATTAAGATCTGCACATATGCTTTAGTCATGGTAGCAAGGGTATAACCTTCATAGAGATAGCCCAACTCGACAAAGGTAGCAATCCAACCACCACCTTCTTCTTTTTCTTGATAATAGGCCTCTCCCTCTGGCGAATTGATATATTCTTCGATCGCTCCAGTAATATAATCTTCTAATAAGGGTTCGGCTTCATCGTAGTCTAAATTATCTAATTGTCGGATATTAAAAGTCATAACTCTAGTTTTCCTCCGAGGCTTTCCTTTAATTTTAGGGGATTAGCTGACCTACAGCCAAACTGACGCTAAAATAGTCTTTGCTGTCCGGGGTTGTTGCTTGCTCCTGACGGTGGTTGTAACCGGTAACTGAACATGACTTCGATTCGTCAACTGCATCAACAACTCGTTAATAAAGAAAAAACAGCCGTCGAAATCGCCACAGAATTTCTCGCTCGCATCGAAGCGATCGAACCACAAGTAAAAAGCTTTCTCCATTTAACCCCGGATTTAGCCCTCGCACAAGCCCAAAAAGTGGACGAGAAAATCGCCAGGGGTGAATCGCTGCATCTGTTAGCAGGTATTCCCATCGCATTAAAAGATAATCTCTGCACCAAGGGTATCCCCACCACCTGCGCTTCTCGGATTTTAGAGAATTTTGTCCCCCCCTACGAGTCCACAGTTACCCAAAAATTACGGGATTTAGGAGCAGTTATCGTCGGTAAAACCAATTTAGACGAGTTTGCTATGGGTAGTTCCACAGAAAACTCCGGTTATCACGTTACTGCTAATCCTTGGGACTTATCCCGGGTGCCTGGTGGCTCTTCGGGGGGGTCGGCTGCGGCTGTGGCCGCTCAAGAATGCGTGGTCGCCCTAGGATCGGATACCGGTGGCTCAATTCGTCAACCGGCTTCATTTTGTGGCGTTGTCGGGCTAAAACCGACCTATGGCTTGGTTTCTCGCTTTGGTTTGGTGGCTTACGCTTCTTCTCTCGATCAGATCGGTCCCTTTGGTCGTACCGTAGAAGATGCGGCGATTTTATTACAAGCGATCGCGGGTTACGATCCCCAAGATTCTACCAGTCTCAATCTGCCGATTCCCGACTATAGCCAATTCCTGAAAACCAGTTTAAAAGGGTTAAAAATTGGCGTAATTAAGGAAACTTTCGGGGAAGGTTTGGATCAGGTGGTTGCTGAGGCAGTTAATCAAGCTTTAGCGCAGTTAAAGGCCCTCGGTGCCACAATTAAAGAGATTTCCTGTCCCCGTTTCCGTTACGGATTGCCCACCTACTACATTATCGCCCCCTCGGAAGCATCGGCGAATTTAGCCCGTTACGATGGGGTTAAATACGGTATTCGGGAAGATGCCGATAGTTTGATTGATATGTACACCAAGACTCGCGCTAAGGGTTTTGGTGCGGAAGTCAAGCGCCGGATTATGTTGGGAACCTACACCCTCTCGGCGGGTTATTATGATGCTTATTACCTCAAAGCACAAAAGGTGAGGACTTTGATCAAAGAGGATTTCGATCGAGCTTTTCAATCGGTAGATGTGTTAGTTTCTCCCACTTCACCGACCACAGCTTTTAAAGCTGGGGAAAAAACGGCGGACCCTCTGAGTATGTATTTATCGGATTTAATGACTATTCCCGTCAATTTAGCCGGTTTACCCGGGTTAAGTCTTCCCTGCGGTTTTGATGGGCAAGGTTTGCCGATCGGTTTACAATTAGTGGGTAATGTGCTGCGCGAAGATCAATTATTTCACGTCGCCCACGCCTACGAACAGGCCACCGATTGGCACAAACGTCAACCATCTTTTACAAATTGATACAATTGCCGATGGCTATCTTTTGCCGGTAGCCATCAAGTAAAAATCGGCAACACTGAAAATGTCTCAAGTCTTCTCTTAATTGGGGAAAAGTTACCGAAAAAGCTGTTACTTCGTCATCCCATTCTAAGTTGAGCGGCAGCCGCCAAACTTTGGCTTTTATAAATCACTTTGGTAAGGTCGAATCCAACACGGTGTTAGCTTGCTCCAACGTGTTGCCGTAACCAATTGGTAAAGGCAACACGTTCTAATTCACCAGAGGCTAAAGCTAAAATGACTCGTTCTTGCTCATCTACAAAAGCATTAATCTCTAGTCCATTCAACACCAGAAATGTTTCCATTGCCCCATGACCAGTGCGCTTGTTGCCATCAAGAAATGGGTGATTCATCACAATTGAAAACCCCAAAGCTGAAGCTTTATCAACAATTGTCGGATAAAGATCCTGCCCACCAAATGTCATGCGTGGTTGAGCAATAGCAGACTCTAGAGAACCTAGGTCACGAATACCCATAGCTCCTTGGGACTGTTGAATAATTTGATCATGTAAATCGAGGACTTCCACTAATGTTAGATAGCGTATCATGCTAAACGACGATAAAGTTCAGCGTTTTTCTTGAGTACATAGCTTGATGCTTGAGTAAATTCGTTTTTAGGACCAACCAACCAATCTTCTATGCTGGCACTGAGTAAGTCTTCAGGGGAAACTTGGCTGTTCTGAGCTAACTGTTGTAATCGTCGAAACTGCTCATCTGAGATATTAACAGTAATGGAAGCCATTAAAAACCTCTCAATAGTCTAAATATTTAACATTATAACCTCAGTGAGATCTTCCTCTATCTCCACCAAACGGACTTAAGCAACAACTGGCAGGGAGTAGTTATTTATCCTTGGCGTTCAGTGGAAAGCTTAGAGACTGCTCGTTATGGGGAGTTAATCAACTCAGGCAGGATTTTACGTTTTTATCTCGAGGAATTAAGGGAAGGGGAATCCCTGGGTATATCGATGTTACAATTAATTGTAGCACCAACCGCAAGAGCGATCGAGCAAGGAAAACAATTAATTCCACGGATTAGACAAGAATTACCTAAAGTCAAACAACAGCAAGAACTTTTAGAATTGATAGAGACAATTTTGGTTTATAAGTTACCCCAAGTCAGTAGAAAGGAGATAGAAGCGATGTTTAGTTTAAGCGATTTAAAACAAACTAAAGTGTATCAGGAAGCTTTAGAGGAAGGTAGAGAGGAAGGCGAATTAGCGGCAAAATTAGCCTCTATTCCTCGTTTATTGGCATTAGGATTAAACTTGGAACAGATAGCACAAGCTTTAGAATTAGAGATTGAACAGGTTAGACAAGCAACTCAAAGGGAATAGGAAAAGTTTAAAGCGATCGCATTTTAATAATGGTTTCCCAATCTCGATCGCTATCAATCAACAGTAAATTAGTCTCCCAACTTTGATAAATTAATATAATTTCTGTGGTCTATCTATTTAGCGATCGAGGTAGCTACATTAGGACTATTGGGGTTAATATCAATAGTCCGGGTTGCGGGAATAACGATTAAGTCTAAATCTTCCATTGGGATAGCACCAAGCAATACTTGATCCCCCATCACCAAAGCACCGACGAAACCGACGCGGTTTTTGAAACGAATTTCGATCGGCCCAACGTAGGGAACCAGTTGACGGGAACCATCGGCTAAAATTACCTCCTTGCGATCGATTTCAGTTAATTTTAACTGAATTTGAATATGTGCAGGAATGCAGAGATGCAAGGCTCCCGTATCAGCCAAGGCTGGGGTTTCTAGAGGTGATAGGGAACGATCAACGGGGTTACTAAGTTGTATTTTGGCTGAAACTAAACCCATTTTATCCTGTTGAGGTGGTCTATTAATTAGATTATACTAAATCCGTCAACGGTAAATTATTCTCCAAACTTTGATAAATTGATATAATTGGCGGTAGCTATCAAGTAAAAGTCGGCAAACCTGAAAATATCTCAAGTCTTCTCTTCATTGGGGACAATTTGCCGAAAAAGCTTTTACTTTGTTAAATTATTCTAACTTGAGCGGCCACTGCTATCCATTATATCATCGCCAATATCTTTCGCTCGTCCGCTCCAACGTTTTGCTAGACCGGGTTTTCGGGACAAGGTGACAACTTCTCTGCCACTTTCCGCTTGTTTCTTGCGTAGATCTGCAAAGATGGCATCCAAGTCATAGTTGAAGGACTTGGCATACTCTTCACGGATTCGCTGGATCTCTTCGACGATCTCATTGTAACTTAGCAAATAGTTGGGATCTCATTGCAGATAGTTGGGAACCCAAGATATGTAAACTTGCATCAAAAAAAGTTGATAGATTAGCGATTGATAATGGTTTCGGTCATTTTACTTGCAACTAACTCTCAATAAAAAAACAGCAGTTGACAAAAGTAGATCCTAGGTTGGGTTGAACGATAGTGAAACCCAACACTTTTAAATAATTGGGTTGGGTTTCTACGGCTAAAGCTGGGAATGCTCCCTTCAGGTTCTACCTGAATATTGTTTTAAGGCAGAGCCTTAAATATTGTGTTTCAAGGCAGTAGATCGTAGGTTGGGCTGAACGATAGTGAAACCCAACACTTTTAAATAATTGGGTTGGGTTTCGTTCCTCAACCCAACCTTGTATATTGAGAGAGGTGGTAGACCGCGGCACCCGGCACCGAGAAACTTATTAAGACGATAGGGACCTATTTGTTGCCCTTCTAACATCTTCATCATTTGGTCTAGCATAATAATAACTCCTGAATTAGCCAATTTTTACGTTGTGTAACTATCCTATTAAGTGAGTGGTTTTAACGAAGGCAGGGGACAAAAGGCAAAAGGCAAAAGCTTTATCGAAATGTGTAATTAATTTTGCTTAGGTACTTATTAAATTTAAGACAATTTGGCTGGAAATTCAATCGGTAAAAAATCAACAATTGGTTACTAATACTAAATCCGGCTATTAAATACTGATTATTTATTCCCCCTTTTGCCTCTTGCCGTTCGTCTGTCCCCATAAGTAGCCTATACTCAACGGATTTAGTATGACTAATGGATAGGGGGGGATCTAAGGCAAAATCTATCTTCTATTTAATTAGAGCTACTTACTTAAGGGAATGAGTTAATTACCCATCCCCATCAATCCCCTAGGAAGGGTTAGCAATTCTGCTCATTTGCTCTTGAATTTCGGGGTTATAAATCTGGAGATAATTCCAATAATTACCAAACACCGATTCTATATAACCCTTAGTTTCTCTAAAGGGAATATTCTCAACAAATTCATCGGGATCGCTAAAATCGAAACGCTGTCTCCATTTGGAAACTGCCCCAGGTCCAGCGTTATAACTAGCCACGGCAAAAAGTGAATTTCCGGCAAATTTGCCATGGGTATAATCGAGATACCATGTCCCCATCATAATGTTATCTTCAGGATTAGTTAAAGAATAACTTTTATTGCCAGTATTACCCGCGATATATTTACCGGTATCGGGCATAATTTGCATTAATCCCACTGCCCCCACAGGAGAACGAATTTCTTTTTCAAAGCGGGATTCTTGCCGGATTAAAGCCGTCACTAGCAGGGGATTTAATTGTCTATCTTTTGACCATTGCAGGATAGTATCGTAGTAGGGGAAAGGGAATAAAGAGTGCCAGTATTTATCATTTTTTCGCAGGAGTTTCCAGGCTTTCTTTTCCTCTGGGGTATCTCTTTCTCGCAAGCGCCAAATCAGGTTAATTCCTTCTAAATTTTGATTGCGAGAGAGTTTATAGACACCGAGGTTAAATTGTTCGTCAACGGTTAAATTCCAAGGATCGACAATTTCTGCTTGCCAGAGATTCCAAGCGTCCGTATCTTCACCAATTCGATATAATTCCTTGAAAGCTTCCGAACCAGCGGGGGGATCGTTACGAGTGGCGGGTTTGACGGTGGTAGGATTATAGGAGCGGACAGTGGTAAAATCCCCCACGTCCCAACCCAATAAAACCGCCGAGCGCCAAGCATAATAGGAATGGGGATGACGAGAAATAGTGTAGGTAAAAGCTTGTTTTGCTTCTTGGTTTTTTCCTAGTTTTTGCGCCCATTTTCCCACCCAAAAGGCTGCTTTCGGGGCAATTTGACTATCGGAATTATTAACCGCAATTGGCTGCGCCCACTGCCACGCCTTGGCGTAATCACCGGATTTAGCGGCTCTTTGGGCCATTAACCAGCGATAATCGGCGGCTTCGTCGGATTTTGGGTATTTATTTAATAAAGTCTGCCATGTTTGACTAGCGGCCTGGGCATTAGTTGAGTTGAGTAATTTGGCTTTCGCTTCCAAAGCTTCCGGAGCGCGATCGGGAAATTGCTTGACAATGCGATCGAGATATGCTAAGGCATCGCGGTTAGGAGAAATCTGGGCGAGTCGCAGTAATCCCAAACCGGTTTCTGAGGCCTGGGGATAGGTTTTAATTAATTTTTGGTAAGCGCTGCGAGCTTCTGGCAGTTTTTTGGCAATTTGTAGCCCGCGGGCGTAACGATAGGCTTGTTCGGGGCTAGGAGTGGCTTGAGCGTAGGCTTTATAGGCTTTTTCGTACAATCCCGACTGCCAATAACCTGCCCCAATCATTGCCCAATCCGCTGGAGTTAACTGCTCGGCGTAGTCTTTCACCAAACGATCGCGGGCCTGATTGAGGGTAGGATCAAAAGGATTAGCCTTGGCTAACTGTAACCATAAGGGAAATTGATCGGGATTTTCTTGAAGACGTTGGCGAATTAAAGCCAAAGTACGCGGGTGTCGGGGGTATTCCTTGAGCAATTTCTCATGATAACTGGGGTCGTATTTGCCCAAAGAGTAGTAAGCTTCTGCCACTACGGGCGATTGGGGATAGGTTTCCAGTAATTTTTGCCAAATTTCTCGCGCTTTTTCACTATCGTTGCTTAATTCGTGGGCGCGTCCCTGTTTGAGGAGAATCTGGGGAGCGAGGACAGGATATTGTTTTTCTAAGCCTTCTAATTGTTTTAAAGCCGGACCCCCTTCATATTTTCTCAATAAATCCATGGCCAGGAGATAGCGGGCGCGACTACGATCTAAAGAGGGCGCGTTGGCATCGGCAACATCTTTTAACTTGACATCTCGCTCGGTTTGTGGTAAAGAAGCGCTATCAACCACGGCAGAGGGTTGGTTAGGATCTTGGCTAGGAAGCGAAGCACTATTGCGATCGAGCCAAGCGAGAATTTTCGGGTGAAAGAGAAAGAGACTGGTGAGAGTAAAAAGCGCAACCCCAGAACCTAAGCCAAGAATGAGCGGGGTGTGAGGGGGGAATTTCTTAAACATTACCTTATTCAAGACAGTAACTCAACATACATTATCAATGATCGTGGTGACAGGTTGTTTGTTTCAATCAGGTTGGGGAACTGGGGTGTGGGGTGTGGGGTGTGGGGTGTGGGGAAGTGGGGTGTGGGGAAGTGGGGAGAATAAATAAAATAATCTCCTGACTCCTATCTCCTGACTCCTATCTCCTGACTCCTGACTCCTATCTCCTGACTCCTGATCACTGATCACTGATCACTGAGATATGGTACGCTAAACAGGATTTAAGTATTATTAATGATTGCTATGAAACAAGGCGGCGTGACGGTTTGGTTAACGGGATTGAGCGGTGCGGGGAAAAGTACGATTACCGAGGCATTACAGGCAAAATTAATCGCTGAAGGTTATTCAATTGAAGTTCTCGATGGCGATATAGTACGGACGAACCTCACCAAAGGTTTAGGATTTAGTAAAGAGGATCGCGATGAAAATATCCGTCGCATTGGTTTTGTGTCTAATTTGCTCACCCGTCACGGTGTGATTGTCCTAGTTTCAGCTATTTCTCCCTATCGTGAGATTCGCGAGGAAGTAAGGGGAAAAATCGGCAATTTTGTCGAAGTTTTCGTGAATGCTCCCTTAAGCGTCTGTGAGGATCGCGATGTGAAAGGATTATATAAAAGAGCGCGTGCTGGCGAAATCAAGTCTTTTACGGGAATTGATGATCCCTATGAACCACCTTTTAACCCAGAAGTGGAATGCCGCACCGATTTAGAGACTTTAGAGGAAAGTGTCGCCAAAGTCTGGAACAAATTGACGGAATTAGGCTACATTCATCAAGCTGTGGCGGTTTGATCGCAGCATAACTTTGTATTATTGGAAAATATCGTAGGGACGTGGACTACAAACGTCTCTACATCCTGATTAACCCCTTAAGCAAATTTGTTAGTTAATCTCCTTTTCTTCAGTACCTAAGCAAAGTTAATTATACCTCTTAGTAAACCTCTGGTCAAAGTGCAAGGGTGTCTAAACAGTAATCAGTGAACAGTAAACAGTAAGTAGGGAGGCACAATTATTTGTAGGATGGGTTAGCGGTAGCGTAATCCATGGGTGTGTTGGGTTTCATGCTTCAACCCAACCTACGTTCTGATAACTGATAACTTACCCACTGATAACTGATAACTGATAACTGTCTCGACTAGCAAATTAATTTTGCACGAATACTTATATTTAAAGGCACTAAATTATTTTGAAATCTCGCTCTAGTTATTGGAACCTAATTCCCTATCTCCGTCCCCAAACCCAAACAATTATTTTGGCGTTCATCTGTACGATCGGATTTACGGTATTTTGGCCGATTTTAGCTTGGTTAGCTGGACAAATGGCCAGATATATCGGCGAGGGAAATGTGCAAGCATTGGCGACACTTTCGGGGGTGGGGGCAGTGGTTTTTTTACTGCGGGGAATGTCTCAGTATGGGCAAGATTCCCTGATGGCAAAAGCTTCTTTAAAAATTGCCCTAGAATTAAGAAAAAAAGTTTATGCTCACCTGCAAACCCTCGGCTTAAATTACTTTGAAACGGCAAAAACCGGTGATTTATCCTATCGTTTAACGGAAGATATCGATCGCATTGGGGAAGTAATTAACAAATTTTTCCATGATTTTATCCCCTCAGCCTTACAGTTAATTGTCGTCTTTGCCTATATGTTTATTGTTAACTGGCAATTGACGATCGCTGTCATTATTATCGCTCCTTTGTTGGGAGTTTTGGTGGGATTTTTTGGTGAAAAATTATTACAATATGCTCGTCGCGCCCAAGCGAAAATATCTAATCTTTCTTCGTTATTAACCGAAGTTTTTGGCGGTATTCGTGTGGTGCAAGCTTTCGCTGCTGAAGATTATCAAACCGAGCTTTTTGCCCAAGAAGCGGAGGAAAATCGCCGCGCTCAATACCTATCAGAATCCACCAAAGCTTTACAATACGTCGTGGTGGGATTCTTACAAGCTCTCGGTGTCATCTTTTTATTCTTTCTCGCTGGTTGGCAAATTTCCCAAAAGAATTTAACTGGAATTGACTTTGTTAGTTATGTGGCAGCGGTGGCAATGTTAATCGATCCCATCGCCCATATTACCAGTAATTATAATCAATTTAAACAGGGGCAAGCCTCCATGGATCGGATTTTTGAATTGTTAGCTATTTTGCCAACAATTACCGAAAAACCGAATGCGATCAATCTGCCACCCCATAGCAAAGAAGTTGAATATTGTCAAGTAAATTTTTCTTACAATGAGGACAGACAGGTTTTAAAAAATATTAATTTTACTGCACACGCTGGCGAAATGATTGCTTTAGTGGGAGCATCGGGAGCGGGAAAAACCACTTTAGTTAATCTTTTATTGCGTTTTTATGACCCCACTTCTGGCAAGATTTTAATCGATGGGGTGGATATTCGTGATGTGACTTTAAAAAGTCTCCGGCGACAAATTGGCGTAGTTTTGCAGGAAAATATTCTCTTTTCTGGCACTATAGCCCAAAATATCGCTTTTGGCCAGGGAGATTTTAATCTGCAAGAGGTGGAAAAAGCGGCAAAAATTGCTAATGCTCATCAATTTATCGGTGAACTTTCCCAGGGTTACTATACCTATGTGGGAGAAAGGGGTGTTAATTTATCGGGTGGACAAAGACAAAGAATCGCCATCGCGCGAGCGGTTTTATCTAATCCGAGAATTTTAATCTTAGATGAAGCGACTTCCGCGCTCGATTCGGAATCGGAAGCTTTAGTGCAGGAAGCTTTAGAAAGAATTATGACGGAGCGCACAGTATTTGTTATTGCTCACCGATTAGCAACTGTCAGAAAAGCTAACCGTATTTTAGTCTTAGAAAAGGGTGAAATTATCGAGGTGGGTAATCACGAGGAGTTATTAAATCTTAATGGTCGTTACGCTCAATTTCATGCTAGACAATTTCAAGATTAGTCTATTTGGCGTTAAGAGTTGGGCATTATTTCTGATTTTATCCCTAGGGTTGATTCAAGGTAGGGTTGATTCAAGGTAGGGTTGATTCAAGGTAGGGTTGATTCAAGGTAGGGTTGATTCATGAATCAACCCTACCCAAACCCCGGAGCGCATTAGTTTTTCGGTGGGATGCTTACACGCGGTTGTTCATATATTTGTACTAATTTAAGAGTCACCGATATAGCAGTTATCTTAATGGTGAGGTAGGAAGTTTTCGTTTTGGAAAGTCAGTTGCGGAATTAGGTTAGACTTCATCTTTAGGGAAACGCTGTAAGTATCCAGACAGAATTAATTATAGATATTTTTCCGTTCCCTCTACTTAGGGGTTTTTTCGGGGAATTCCTCGCAGGGTTAAAACATCATCGAGGGTGGAACAATAGTTTTTTAAACCAAAATCGTCAGGAGTATAGGTTTTTATGTGGGTGAAGTGGCGATAATTCATGGCAAAGCGGTCCCATGCTTCCATCTGCAAGTTAAAAACTTTGATAAAAAAGTTAGCAATGGTTAAAGATAAAGGAATGCGAAAATAGATTTTTTTGTTTAAATAAGTACAGATTTCCTCCACTGCTTGGTTAGCTGTTGTCCGTTGATTGCCTAGGACAATTTTGCTTTCTGGTGCGGGATTTTCGATTAAATAATTCACCACTTGAGCTATATCTTTGGCATGGATAAAATGAAAACTGCCATCAGCTTGAAACCAACGCACTAAACCGATATATTTCAACACATCTGGCAAACCGCCATAGATATGAGAATAGGGTTTATTTTCGTCACCACCTAAGACAAAAGTGGGGTATAAAGTGATAATTTTATCGGCGATTTCTAGGTGAGCAAATTTACTATAACAAATATATTTAGTGCGGATATAATTAGTTCCTATTTCCCCAGCTTCGGGCAAAGGTTGATTATTTTGATTGAGAATGCTGGCGGTAGAAAAGTAGAGGACTTTCTCGCAGATTTGAGCATCTAAATAACTAATTAATTCTAGGGTTTTTACCACATTAATCTGATAACTTTCCTCCTCTCCTCCCCAACTGGTAGCGATTAAAACCGCTATATTCATTGTTTTTAAAAGATCGGCATATACCCCAATATTTTGCATATCGCCTAAAAGTATATGAACATTTGATCGCCCTTGGTAAGTAAATTTTAACTTCTCTGGATTACGAACTAAAAAATATAATTCATAGTCGGGATTTTCCAGTAAAATCTCAGCGATATAATGCCCAATACAGCCACTCACACCCGTTAGAAATATCTTTTTCATTTTTTAATTGATCCAGCAGAATTTAGGGGACAGTTTGAAAGTAAAAAGTGAGTCACGGGTTCGGATTTTGGAGAGCTGCATCTAAACTTTGCAGAAATATCAAAAATGAGTAATGGTCAGTGACTCTTAAATTATTACAAATATATCAGCAGCTGCGTGTAAGCATCCCACAAAAAAACTAATGCGCGGGGGGTTCGGGGGAGGCGCTTCGTCCCCCGACGGGGGGTTTGGGGGGTAGAACCCCCCAAGAGTCTGGATTGGAAACAAACAACCTAGAAAGCACAGTTTTTTAACAGAAGTTATCAGAGAATCCCAACTTAGTAGATTTTAAATTATGGGATGCACTCTTAGGTGTTGGGTGTTACAGACGATTTCCTTACCTCCTAACCCCTATTCCCTAAACCTTGATCACGACATCCTAGGCGTGAACTGCTAATAATTGATCCGCTTGTTTAGCGGTTTCAAAGAAGAAACGCACGTTATCTTCAGGAGTTCCCACCAAAACACCATGACCTAAATTAAGAATATGACCTTGATTACCTGCTTTACGAATAGTATCAATAATCCGCTCGCGAATAAAGGACTGGGAACCGAATAAAACCCCCGGATCGATATTACCTTGAACCATCATCGCTTTACCTAAACGCTGTCTCGCTTCCGCCATATCGACAGTCCAATCGACGCTAATAATATCAACCCCCGATTTAGCCATTCTTTCCAAAACGCCGGCGCTGCCACTAATGTAGAGAATTAAGGGTGTATCGGGATGGGTTTCTTTCACCAAACGAACTACTTTTTGTTGATAGGGTAAGGCAAAAACATCGTAATCTTGGGGAGTTAATTGACCCGCCCAAGAGTCGAACATTTGTACTACTTGCGCCCCACAATCGATTTGATAACGGACATAGGTGGCAATCATATCCGCTAATTTATCTAAAAATTGGTGCAGTACCGAGGGTTCCGAAAAAGCCATCCCTTTAATCACAGAATAACTTTTAGAACCTTTCCCTTCCACTGCGTATGCTGCTAAAGTCCAAGGCGCTCCGACAAAACCGAGGACAGTGGATTTATTTCCCACCTCTTGACGCAGGGTTTTTAAAATCGTTTTGATAAAAGGTAAAGACTGATCGGGATCGAGGGGATTAAGTTGGTCCACCTGCGCTTGAGTACGAATGGGAGAATCGATAATCGGCCCCTTACTTTCGATAATATCAAAGGGAATACCAATTCCCGCCAGGGGAGTGAGGATATCGGAGAACATGATCACCCCATCTGGTTGAAAAGCGCGCCAGGGTTGCAGGGAGATTTCGATCGCTAAATCGGCATTTTCCGATCTTTCCCGAAAACTGGGGTATTTATCCCGCAATTCCCGATAAATCTGCATATAACGTCCTGCTTGTCTCATCATCCACACGGGAGGACGGGGTAAGATTTCTCCTTTGGCAGCGCGTAATAAATAAGGTATTTCAGGGGAGTCAGTCATATCAGGATGATTATTCTATTGCCTTTTCTACGGTATCATCCCCCGTACAGCTAATTTTTCTAGTTTTTCCTTAAGAATTGTTAACGAAAGTTATCCCTCCACCCTGGGATGAATTCGACGCAATCGTAAAGCATTCGTCACCACGGAAAGGGAACTTAAAGCCATGGCAGCACCGGCAATAATCGGATTGAGCAGAAAAGGATAGAGGACTCCGGCAGCGATGGGAATGGCAATCAGGTTATAAATAAAAGCAAAAAAGAGATTTTCTTTGATATTTCGCATTGTTGCCCGACTTAACTCAATAGCAGTCACAATTCCCTGTAAATCTCCCGAAATTAAGGTTATATCGCTTGCAGCGATCGCTACATCGGTCCCCGTGCCAATGGCAATACCTAAGTCCGCTTGCGCCAATGCGATCGCATCATTGATGCCATCTCCAACCATGGCGACTATTTTCCCTTTTTTCTGCAAATATTCGATTTTTTCGGCTTTTTGTTGGGGACGGAGTGCGGCAAAAAAGCGCCGGATACCCAACTCGCTGGCGATCGCCTCTGCGGTTTCGAGGTTGTCCCCCGTCATCATCATCACCTCTAAGCCCATTTTTTTGAGCTTGGCGACCACTGAGGAAGAAAAAGGTTTTAAAACGTCGGAAATGGCGATAACCCCCTCTAAACCACCGTTAACCGCTATCCAAGCCACGGTTTTTTTCTGCCATTCCCAATCGTGGGCGACTTTTTTAAGAACTTTTGTTTCGATCCCTTGACTTTCTAACCATTGTTGTGTACCGATTTGCACGAAATCTGACCCGACTTTTCCCTGCAATCCTGCCCCAGTTATTGAGTCAAATTCGCTTACTTCTAGGGTTTTAATCTGGTTTAACTGCCCATATCTAACTATTGCTTCTCCTAGCGGGTGTTCAGAATGATTCTCCACCGATACGACTAACTGCAGCAGCGATAATTCCCGTCCATCCCCCACCCCCTCGCGAGTCAAGAAGTCCGTCACCGTTGGTTTACCCTGGGTGAGAGTTCCCGTTTTATCTAGAACAATAGTAGTAATACCCTGGGCTAATTCTAAACTTTCGGCATTTTTAATTAAAATTCCCTGTTTTGCTCCCTGTCCTGTTCCCACCATAATCGAGGTGGGTGTAGCTAATCCTAGCGCACAGGGACAAGCGATAATTAAGACTTCCACCATTGTAATCAAAGCGAGGGTGAGATTACCCGTGCGGAGAATCCAAAATAAGAAAGTTATTAGGGCAATAATCATCACCACCGGCACAAAATAAGCAGTCACTCGATCGACTAATCTTTGTATAGGGGCTTTTGATGCTTGCGCGGTTTGCACTAATCGGACAATCTGAGCTAAAACCGTATCTTTTCCCACCCGTAACGCTTGCATTTGTAGGCTACCAGTTTGATTAATTGTCGCCCCGATTACCTGTTGATTGACGGTTTTTCGCACGGGTAAACTTTCCCCCGTCACCATCGATTCATCAATGCTAGAACTGCCTTGGATAATTATGCCATCGACGGGAATTTTTTCCCCCGGACGCACTAAAATTATATCTCCTACTTTCACCTCTTCGATCGGTAGATCTAGCGTCTGTTCTTCCCTAATCACCCTAGCAGTTTTTGCCTGTAATCTCATTAATTGTTTAATAGCGGCGGCCGTTTCTTTTCTGGCACGTTTTTCGAGGAAACGACCGAGTAAAATCAGAGTAATGACGATAGCTGATGCTTCGTAATAGACATAGGAATCAAACCCCTGTTTTTCGATAAAATCGCTCCCGAAGGTTGAAAACAAGGAATAAAAATAGGCGGCACTGGTTCCCAAAACTACTAAAGTGTCCATGGTGGCAGTGCGATTTTTAAAGGCTTTCCAAGCATTTTTATAAAAACTTTGACCACACCAAAATTGGACGGGAGTAGCGAGAATTAATTGGAATAAGGGAGCGTGTAACCAGTGGGGAATAAAAGATAGAGATAAACCCGTCATCATAGGCAAAGAACCGATAAAAAGTATAATGCTAATAACAATAGCGATCGATAGTTTGGTGAGAAGTTCTTTTTCTGGCCTGGATTCGAGATTAATTTCCGTTATCGGTGTAGCTTGGAAACCGGCATCCCTAACTTTTGCTTGAATAGTGTTAAGATCGGTACGCTTGGGATCATAGTCCACATCCACCTGTTCCATGCCAAAATTAACTTGACATCGAATCACTCCGGGGATAGATTTAATTATCCGTTCGATCGAATCAGCACAACCAGCGCAACTCATCCCGGCGAGTTTGAGAGTTTGATGGGTCATAATTTTAATAGCAGCGGAAGTCAGCAACAAAATCCCCTGCAGCAGAGTTCTATCTTTAGCATAAAATATTCCCCTAGCTGCAGGGTCAAGAATCCTCTGTTAATTTTTCTGAATAGATATGAAGAAATGTCAAAAAGAGTGCTTGTATTTTCCTAACACACCCTTAATTTTTATGGACAAATTTCAATTAGGGCTTGCTGAATAAATCTAAAAACCTTGTTGGGTAAGACTTTTAGACTTTTTGTCAATCAAAAAGTACCGGATATGCGAGTGATCGGGGGGAAAATTCCTGGACTTTTTCCCTGAAAATTAGGTAATTGACCCCCTCAAAATCGGTAAAACCCTACACCCCACACCCCACACCCCACACCCCACACCCTGCCCCCAGGAAAAACTTTTTGCCGCAAACCCTAATTAACCCCACTCTGTTGCGTATCTTGACCTTGCACAGCATCGGCAGCGGAAACACCATCACCCTGAAAACCAAAATACCATAAAGCAGCGGCAGCTTCAGCGCGAGTTACCGGTCTTTTTGGCTGAAATAGGGTAGTAAAACCAAAAACTCGCCGAATATTAGCTTGTTCGGCATTTTGAAAATCGGCATAAAGAGCGCGCACCAGCTGCGGGTTAATTTTATTAGTATCCTGAAAACCCCAAGTATTTTTAATCGTATCAAGATTGGCGCTCGGTAAAGCTTTTCTAATATCTAATGGCACTTTCCACGCGATTAAATCTTCCCGGGTTAAAGGAGCATTGGGACGGAATAAAAGGGCGCTACTATCTCCCGTTAACGGAGAGGGAATTAACCCCGCTTCCGCTAATCCTTGAATATAAATATAATCGGTATCGTTATTTTTAACATCACTAAAAGCTGGGGAACTATTGGGAGTAGCTAAACGGATTTGTTTACCCGCTACATTGGCATAAATGGCATTATTAGCCTGTAACAACCAGCGCGCAAATTCTCGGCGCGTTATTGTATCATTAGGGTTAAACTGATTGTTATTACCTGTTAATACTCCCAATCTAGCTAAGTCTTGAATGTGGCTTTTTAAGGTATTAGGTAAGGATTCGAGATCGTTAAAACTGGTGGGATTAAGATTGGGTAAGGGGGAAGAAATAGGGGAGGGACTAGGGGAAGCAATCGGGGTTCCCGTTGGACGATAATCGAGGCTATATTCGGTATTGGGAGAAGTGGCAGTTATGGTGATAGTTAATTCTAAATTATCTCGACGGGCTGTCAAGGTACTATTGACTCCTTCTCCAGAAAAGGGAGTGATAATTTCCCAATTATTATTAACTAATTCCTGTTGATAAAAAGCCTCGATCGCATTGCTGGGATCGTTGGATTGCCAACGGGTTTGTCCACCGGTATTATCAGGATTTGTCTGCACGGATAATAATTCTGATTGACTATATCGAGGAATTTCTGCGGGAAAATTTGCGGCTAATTGCTTGTTATTAGGAGAGTTTTCCGGTATTGGAGTTGTTTGTAGATTAGGATCGGCAGCCAGACGATTTTCTAGGACAGGATTGCCACTACAGGCTGCTAAAATGCCCAGCAGGGTGATCATTGTACTGTAGCGAATAAACTTACTCACGGTCTTTACCAATATTGTTTCCTTAGCTTTATCCTAGCTTATTTATCCGGGGTTTTGACTAGGAAAAATTCTGCGCCACCATTGACGTAATTTCCCCAGCAGAAATCCTCCTAACCCTTTTGTGTATTTTTCAAATTTGTAGTAAAATAAAATGTCGATTATATCCTGTGTGGCAAGATACTTGAGATAGGATACTCCTTGATCGATACGCGCATCACTATATTCTAAATAAACTTTGCGACTGAGGCGATCGGATAAATTCCATTTTGGTTGAAAATATTCTTGCATCCTCTGTTGATAAGGGGCAAAACTACTCGATTTTCCCTGTAAATATTCTTCCATGTATTGACAAGCAATTTCGGCTCCTTTCATAGCATGGCGAATACCTTCCCCTCCTAAAAAGTTAACCGTAGAAACCGCATCACCAATCGCTATAATATTCGGTTCTTGATAATAAATATCTTGCAGATTGAGTGAATATTCTAAAATAGAGCCATGGCTGTCGATTATATCATATTTAGAGAGATTCATGTAGGTTTGAATAATTTGTGTAATATAACTTTTTAAAGGCTTAACTTCATCAATATAAGGATGTTCTCCCTCTACCCAAGCCGCTCCTATTTTTAATTGCTGATTATCCATAGGAAAAATCCAGCCATAACCTTTAGGACTCCATTTATGACCGAGAAAAAATACTAAATTATCTTGATATTTTTGATAATCTAATTCTGGCACAGCAATTAAATATTCAATGCCCACTGCTTTTAAAAAATTAGGTTTTTCTCGTCTGTGTTTATACATAACTGCTCTAGCGTATCCCGTGGCATCAACCAATAAACGAGGATTAACTGTCTCGATTTCCTCGCCTTTTGATTTCAAGAAAACAGTTAGCTTATCCTCCATCTGTTGATATTTCAGATAACGACAACCTAAACGAACTTCTCCCCCCCAACGCAGCACTTCTGCGGCTAAAAACTCTCGCAATTTGGCAAAATCAAAAACTACCCCTAAAGGTTGCGGTGATGACCAAGAACGATGTATGCTAGTGGAGATAATTTCGATATTTTTCCAAAACCTAGCCACTACGGTTTCGGGGAGATTGAATTGTTCTAAAATTTCTAGGGGAGAAGCGGCACTAGAAAAGTTATTATCTTGCCAACTAGAATGTTGTTCCACCAAAAGAACACGATAACCTTTTTCACTTAATAATCTACCACAGTGACCTCCCGCCGGTCCCCCCCCAATAATTACGACATCATAATCCATGATTTACGCCCTCGCCTAATCTTGCTAACTTGCTTTTATTTTACCCTAAATGCCCTCTGTTAAACCCCAAACTTATGAAGCTGTTGTGCATCTAAATTTGATAAGTAGCTGGTTATAATTAAATTAAAAATGGATTTTAGGTTCGATCCCCCCCCGCCCCCCTTGATAAGGGGGGTGCCGATAGGCGGGGGGATCCCCCTTAATAAGGGGGGTGCCGATAGGCGGGGGGATCCCCCCTGCCCCCCTTGATAAGGGGGGTGTCTGACAACTTTTAACACCTACCTACTTACTCTTTTTGACCTGTTCCCTATTCCCTCATCAAAAGGCCGACTAGCTTATGACATTTTTCTTATTATTAGTTACTTTCCTATCGCTGATAATTTGGTTATATTTAATCTTAGCCAGGGGACAATTTTGGCTATCTAACCAAAAAATTAATCCTGTCACTTCTCCCTTAACAAATTATCCAAAAGTCTCGGCAATTATCCCCGCACGAAACGAAGCCGACGTTTTACCTATGAGTTTAACCTCCCTCTTTAACCAAGATTATCAAGGAGAACTTTCGATTGTTTTAATTGACGATCAAAGCAGTGATGGTACGGAAAAAGTTGCCCAAGAAATTGCTGATAAATATCATAAATCTGGACAAATAACTATTATTTCTGGACAACCTTTAGAGATAGGATGGACGGGTAAATTATGGGCAATGAAACAGGGAATAAAAGAGGCTACCGAGAAATTCGCACCCGATTATTTTCTCTTCACCGATGCCGATATTGCCCACGCAGCAGACAATTTAACCCAATTAGTTACTAAAGCAGTACAGGAAAAACAAGCTTTAGTTTCCCTGATGGTGTTGCTACGCTGTGACAGTTTTTTGGAAAAATTTCTTATTCCTGCCTTTGTTTTTTTCTTCGAGAAACTCTATCCTTTTCCCCTAGTTAATAATCCTAATTCCCCGATAGCAGCCGCCGCCGGGGGTTGCATTTTAATTCGCCGAGATATCCTAGAAAAAATTGGCGGTATTGAGATTCTTAAACAAGCTTTAATTGATGATTGTTCTTTGGCGATTGCGGTTAAAAAATATCTGCAAAATCACCCCGAAAATAGCGAGAGTTCCATCTGGTTAGGATTAACAGAAAGCACCTATAGTCTCCGTCCCTATCCAGATTTAGCCAGCATTTGGAATATGGTAGCCCGCACCGCCTTCACACAACTAAATTACTCAACACTTTGGTTAATCGGGACAATTTTCGGGATGTTTTTAACCTATTTAGCCGCCCCCTTGGGCTTAATCTGGGGATTGGTCTTAAAAGAAACATCAATTATCATAATTAGCGCCGTCACCTTATTACTAATCGCCCTCTCCTATAGCCCGACTTTAAGACTATATAAATTATCCCCTCTGCGGGCTTTAACTTTACCCCTAATTGCCCTCTTTTATAGTTTAATGACCGTCGATTCTGCCCTGCGTTATTGGCGCGGTCAAGGGGGAGGTTGGAAAGGGCGAGTTTATCCTAATTAGGGTTTGCTGAATAATGGTAAAACCCTTTTAAAATAGGTCTTTTGACCTGTTAAAATCTGATGTTAGTGCAAGAAAATAGTAACTGAAAAAGTCCAGTAGGGTGCGCCCTTCGATAGCGTAACGCACCAAATAAATTAATGATAGATAAGAACTCTTGCAAATTAATTATATGTCATAAAACATTTTACCATTTGGGGATGGGGGGGTGAGTGCGATTATCTGTAGTGCGATCATGGATTTTCAACTATAATCAAAGATATTGATTTATCCCATGAGGTAACAATGTTATCGATTAATCTAGATCGAGAAACCGAGAACTATCTAGCAGACATCATTTCCGAAGAGAATATTAGCTCAGAAGAACTTCTGAAAAAACTCATTTACGAACATTGGCAAAGCTTAAAACCGCGTAAAACTTTATTACAACGCCGGGGAGGTCATCCTCAGCATCTTTTAGAAAATGCTCCACCTGATTTGTCATTGCGAGAAAACCGCAAAAAAGTAGTGGCAGAATATATCCAAAACCACCATCAGCAAGATCATTCATGACAAATTATCCCCCCAAAATTATTACAGATAGCAGTATTTTATTCGCCTATTACAGTTCCCAAGATAATTATCATCGGGCTGTCGTCAACTTTTTTGAACAATGTTCCAGCGACTTGATTACAACTGTTGCTTGTATAACAGAAGTAATGTATCTTTTAAGCCATGATTATCGAACACAAAATGAATTTTTAAGTGATTTATCCCACCAGCTTTATCAATGTATTCCCCTTTTACCACAGGATTTTGCCAGAATTATACAACTGAATGAACAATACGCTGATCTACCGGGAGATTTTGCAGATCTATCTTTAATTACTATTTCTGAAAGACTTAATATTTCTGCAATTATTACCTTAGATAGTGACTTTGATATTTATCGCCGTTATCGAAAAGAACCTTTTGAACGAATCTATTTATAACAATAAAATTTCAGGGCTATTTTATTCTAAAACGTCATGTCATCAAGGGGAAGCAACCCTTCATCTATATCAGAAAAATTGTCTGTAATGTCTGGCAAAGTAGTCAGCAAAGAAAGTAGAGAACCAGAAGAAATCGGCTCAATGATTAAGCGATGACCTTCTTTGCGTAACAAAACCTCTGTGCTTGATAGGGCAAGTTCAGGAGGAATCGTTAAGACTTGCTCTTGTCCACTTGTTAGTAAAGAAACCTGACGTAAGTTTTGCATCTGTTGACCTCTTTTTTAATGATCACCTTACTATAATAGACGCTTCTAAGACAGAATATTCAGTATCTAAAACTTCTACTCCAAAGGTTTCAATATGAAAACGGAGTGCTGATTTCGCATCTTCTAGCGCTTCTTGATATGATTCGCCTTCGCCAATGACAACACCTTCAATACCTAAAGGATAAGCAATATAGCCATCTGGGTGTTTTTCGACAATTATTTTAATGCTTTTCATAATTATTTTTTAAATACATTTTCCCAATTCATCAAGCAAATCCATCGCCACCTCTAGCCAGTCCACCGCATCCTCTGAAGACGGCTCAGGCGTTGCTTCCCTTACCCCTTCCGGACGCGAGACTAAGGGTTTAAAATTCTCATGATTCTCGCTGGCCTTCTCTTCTAAAAACTCCTTTAATAGCGTCGGACGCTCATAGTCCTGCCGATAGTCCCAGACCCAGTTTAACACTGTGATTACCTCCGCTCGCTGTTCCGCCGACCAGCCTTGTTTATCGATATACTGCGCCATGATTTGCTGACAGTTTTCCCACCGACGGTAAGCCTCCCACAGCGCCGATATAGGTTTCCTCATCGCCAAGGACACCGCGCCGCCTTCTGGGAAATCCTGGCGCAGATCCGAACTCAACAGAACCCCAGTTAACCAAGCTCTTCCTTCCCCTAACTCGATTAAAATATAGGCTAGGGTTGCCGGATTTAGGTCAATTTCGACCCTAACTTGGCTTAAATCCAACAGTTCTGCACCAGAGTCTTGGGGAATCAATACAGCTTCTAGTTTACCTAGCTTGGGTAGTACCACTTGAGCATTATCAGCCGCCGCAGCATCTACCTCTATCCCATGCTCTTCTAGATAATCTGTCAGCACCGCCGCCGCTAAGGTGTTCTGACGAAATTCCCCAAAGCTGGGATAGGGAACCCAAACAGAGTCGGCTAAATCTGTTTTAGGGTCTAAACCCGCAAGTTTAGCTAACTCAACCAGATCATCTGTATCTGCATTAGCAAGACGCAGGTACAGTTCTTCAACTTCTCGAATAAAATCTGCATCACTCATAACGTAATACCTGACGACTTAGATAGGGTTGGGTTTTATGCTTTAAAAATAACTTAGCGAATCCTAACTCAAATACGTTCAATTTGTGTCCAGAAATATCATCTTTAAATAAATTTTCTAAACCCGTAATCACAACCTGACGCATTTCAGGAGTAAATGTCGCTTCCACGCCACAGGATATGTCCTTGTTTTTAATCAACATTTTACCCAAGCAATCAGCTAATTCCCCAATCAAAACAGGCTCACCCGATTTATTCTCAAAAACCCACACAGGCTGCTCATCCGCTCCCTTGTGACTAATTTGCGCTATTTTAAGCTGAAACTTATCCCCCTGAGACTTTTTTTGACGCTGTTCTCCAACTCCCTTTAAGCTTGCTTTCGATAAATCAGGAGTTACTGATCCTTCTAGTTGAGACTTGCTTTCCTTTTCTCCCCCTAACTGACGTTCAATCTCCAACTCCCTTGGTAAAATCTTTTTCAACGCCTCATTTCTCAACTCAGAAGGCATTTGGCCATTCTCCAGTTTTAAGCGTAACTCTCCCCCCCGCAAACCAAACTTAACCCGTCCAAAAGAAAAATCAAGCCACTGCTGATTAAAATTAATCCGCACTGATAGGGCGATCGCCTCTGGATCAGACTTTTTCAAAGGCGAAAAAAGTCCCTTCGACTCAGGCGCAAGGGGTTCTCCCGAAATCTTCAAGTGCAGACATTCAGGATACTTATTATCATGTTCTGTCACCGCAATTGCCCTTGATTGCTTTGCCATCATCCTAGGCCTTTCAAACCCTTAACTATAATAATTGTACTGTATGTGGGGTTTGCGGCAAAAAGTTTGTTGTTTTGCTAATAAAGTCCCAAAACCATTTTTTAGCAAAGCTGCTACCGATATTCAGCCAGCCCTAATTAGTTAGAGCAAGCCTCAAGAATTCCTAGCAAATTAACTAAGGGGTTATCTTAATGCTTGCTGCTATCAGCTTAATTTTCTTCCTCCACTTCCGGGGTTGGTTGTGGTAAACGAGCGATAAAATCTTTCATTTTGGGATGATTAAACATTTTCTCCGTATCTTGCAGAAGACGTTGACCCCAGAGATTTTCCCCCAAAAATTCTAGACTGACATAACGACTATCGCTAGTGAGAGCGGCCTGAGCTAATTTGATGCCCTCCTCAGTTTTCCCTTGACTATAAACAGCCACCGCAATAGCTAACTGAGGTTCCGGCTGTTTAGGATCAATTTTCAAAGCGGCCCGCCAATCTTTAAGAGCGGCTTCCTTGTCACCCTGTTCGTATTTAACTAAACCAATATTATTAATAGCCGGCCAAAAATTTTTATCTTGACTAACAGCTTTTTCGTAAGCTGCAATCGCCGCAGGATATTGTTCTAACTTGAGATAGGAATTACCCAGATCAAAAAGAGCGGGGGAGATATCGGGTTTCATTTGCAAACCCGCTTCAATCTGGGCAATAGCAGACTGGTAATCTTGATTCTGAAAATAGGCACTACCGAGGGAAAATTTAATATTAGCGTGGGCATCGGCGGGAGCAAGGGACAAAGATTGATTTAATGCCTCGATACCGAGTTGCACCTGATCGTCTTGCAGATATAAACTACCGAGAATAAACCAAGTTTGATAGAGATGGGGGGCTAACTGCACCGCTAACTTAGCCCGTCCGAGGGCCGCATCGGTACGGCGAAAACGAGCTAATTGGATGGCATCTTCGGCGATTTCAATTCCCGCTTGTTCCATCTGTTCTAACTCCGGTTCGATGGCGTAGGGGAGTAGCACTTGGGAAAAAGCCGGCGGGCTGCCAGCGACGAAAAAAATGAGCAAAGAAATGATTAATTGAAGTTTTGGCACAGTTTACCCCCGCGATAGGCCTTTTTTAATCAGTCTATCTCGCTTGGGAGTTGTTGGCTAAAGAAACAACAAAGGCAACTCTAGAGACGTTAGTATATAACCAATTAACTTTTGGCTGATCGATGGCAATAACCGTGTTGGGAAAATCAAATCGCCCCCTATTTTGGATATTCGGACTCATGGCTAGTGGTTTTCTGGCGGTGGGAGTGGTTTCTTATCGCTTGCTGCAAACACCTCCTCCTGGCCTAGAATTGGCGAAAATGACCGTTCCTGCTCGACGGGAAACCCTCGCTGTGGAAATTAAAGCTAGTGGTAGGGTGGAACCAATCCAAAGTGTCAACATTAGCCCGAAAAACCCCGGCCGATTAGTGCGATTATTGGTGGATCAGGGCATGATCGTTAAAAGGGGACAAACCCTCGCCGTCATGGATAATTTAGAGGTGTATGCTCGGGGAATGCAGTCAGAAGCGCATCTGCGGGAAGCTCTAGCCAGTCTGGAACAGGCTAAACGCAGTATTCCCGAAGATATCCGGCAATTACAAGCCCGATTTTATCAGGCCCAGGCCAGTTATAAGCAATTAGAAGCCCGTTTAGCTCAGGCCAAAGAAAGAATTCCGAAAGATTTAGACCAACTGCAAGCTCAGGTACAAGCAGCCCAATCCCGTTTTCGACTAGCAGAAAATCGGGTTAAACGCAATGAAAATTTAGTCCGGGAAGGGGCGATCGCCCAAGACCAATTTGATGCCGTCCTCAATGAATATCTCAACGCTAAAGCCAATTTAGACGAATCGATCCGCCGTTTGGAACAAGCAGATAAAACTGCTTCCCCAGAAGTGGCGGGAATCGAGCAGGAAATGATCCGAGCGGCAGCAGCGATCGCAGAAGCGAAATTTGCCCTCGAACAACGCCAAAAAACCCAAGAAACCGAGCTTGCTCGACTAGAATCATCTGTAGCGGCCGCTAGGGCCGATTTAGAGCAAATTAAGATTCAATACCGCGATACGGTCATTACTGCTCCCTTTGATGGCATCATCACCCAAAAATACGCCACCGAGGGTTCTTTTGTCACTCCCACCACTTCGGCCTCTAGTACCGCTTCCGCCACTTCCACCTCGATTATCGCCCTAGCATCGGGATTGGAAGTGATTGCTAAAGTGCCGGAAGTAGATGTGGGTTTATTGCAGCGCGGCCAACCAGTGCGAATTGTCGCCGATGCTTTTCCTGAAGAAGTCTTTGAAGGTCGAGTTATTCTCGTGGCTCCCGAAGCGATTATCGAGGATAATGTTACCTCTTTTGAGGTCAGAATCGGTTTGGTGACGGGACGGGACAAACTCAGATCGAAAATGAATGTGGATGTAACTTTTGTCGGCCAGCAGTTAGATAATGCCCTCGTTGTGCCGACTGTCGCCATTGTCACCCGGGAAGGCAAGTCAGGGGTTTTAGTTGCCGATGCCGAAAATAAACCCAGTTTTAAACCCGTTTCGATCGGTTTGGTCTTGGACGATAAAACCCAAATTTTATCAGGTTTGGAAGCCGGAGAAAAGGTCTTTATCGATCTCCCCGAAGGGGCCGAAGATACCTCGAAAACTAATAAAAAATCTCAATAATTTTTCTTAACAAATATATCCAAATTGTCTTTTTTATGATCGGGCAGGAGTCAGGATTCAGGAGACAGGATTCAGGAGACAGGATTCAGGAGACAGGATTCAGGGACAGGAGATTATTTTATTTATTCTCCCCACACCCCACACCCCACACCCCACACCCCACACCCCACTGATAACTGATATGTTTATCATCGAAAGTTTAAAAATGGCCGTCTTCACCCTGGCGGCTAATAAAGTGCGTAGCGGCCTGACTATGTTAGGAATTATCATCGGTAACGCTTCAGTAGTGGCCATGATCGGTATTGGCCAAGGGGCGCAAACCTTAGCCAATGACCAGTTTGCTAACTTGGGACCCAATACCATTTTTGTGGTGCCAGGGTCGCGACAAGCACGCAATACCACCGTTAATTTACCGAAAACCCTGGTTTTAGCCGATGCTCAGGCGATCGCCGAACAGGTTCCCACCGTCGCTGAAGTCGCCCCGGAAATAAACGCTCGTTTCCTGATTTCCTATCGTAATCGCAACATGACGGCTCTAGTCACGGGAAGCACCCCAGAATACGCTTCTGTACGCAATTTTACCCTAGAAAAAGGTCGTTTTATCAATAATATCGATCTAGCCCGCAACAAACGGGTAACGGTGATCGGCACGGAAGTGGCAGCGCAACTTTTTCCCACCCAAAATCCCCTTGGTCAACAGCTGCGGATCAAAAATCTCAGTTTTGAGGTGATCGGGATTTTAGAGGCGAAAGGCTCCTTTTTTGGCAATAATCAGGATGAAATGCTGATTATTCCCCTTAGCACCATGAACTCGCAACTGGTGGGCAAAACCGGACCCTACGGTGTCGAGTTGAGTTGGATTAGTCTCACCGCGCGATCGGGGGAGGAAATCCGCGCCGCTAAGTTCCAAATCCAGAATCTCCTGCGTTTACGCCATAAAATCGTCGCTGAGGATGATTTTCGCGTCGAAACTGCTAAACAGATGATCGAAATCTTCGGCACGATTACCCAGGGTCTCACCCTACTTTTGGCTCTAATCGCCGGTATTTCCCTGATTGTCGGTGGTATCGGGGTGATGAATATTATGCTCGTTTCGGTTTCGGAAAGAACCGGGGAAATCGGACTAAGAAAAGCGATCGGAGCCAGAGAACAGGATATTCTCTTACAATTCCTGATTGAATCAACTCTCGTTTCCATCGCTGGCGGTGCGCTTGGTATTCTCTTCGGTGCAGGAGCGATCGTTCTAGTCTCCAGTTTCTCTCCCCTAGCTGCCACTGTTTCCACCAGCGCCGTCGCCCTTTCTTTGAGCGTTTCCACGGGTATCGGTCTCTTTTTCGGCGTTTTTCCCGCCTATCGTGCCTCTAAATTGGAGCCGATTGTCGCCCTCAGAAGTGTCTAAGCTGCCCGCGCATTAGTGAAGGGATTGGCAGAAATTCCGCTAATCTCAGGATAGGCGGTTAAAATGCGCCTTAGCTGAATTTTTTAACGTTTCCTTAAGTAGTCGTGCAAAATTAATTTCCTAGTCGAGACAGGAGACGGGAGACGGGAGACGGGAGACGGGAGACGGGATACAGCTATTAGGGATCGGATTTGAGTTTTCAGTTCTCTGTTTGCTCACATCAGCAGAAGTCTGACGGAGTAGTGGCTTAGATGTGTAATTAATTGTGCTTAGATACTTATAGCGTTTCCCAATCTCATGATGTACACCAAAATCTTAACTCCTGACTCCTCAAAACCTAAGACTCTGTACCTCACAACTATGGAAATTGCTATAAATCTCTAAATAGACTATAGCGTTTCCTAAGCTAGTGAGGTACACCTATTTTTCTTCCCTTTTGCCTTCTGCCTCTTGCCTTTTGCCTAAAACCCATCACTTTTGTACCTCAGCAGACTGAAAAACGCTATATTTAATTGATTATTATTTATTCTTAATTCTCCTGACTCCTGACTCCTGGCTACTGACTCCTAACCCTAACAACAATTTTTGATTTTTACAAGAGGTCTAATGTGTGGGACGGATTTGATAATCCCGATAACGACGATAATCATTGAGAATGCGATCGTGATCAAAGCATAAAGGTTGGGGGAATTCCCAGAGATGAAAAATCCCGACTTTTTTGGCATCATCGGCAGCGATCGGTTTTCCTTTTGCCGTGGCGATAAAAACGATACTAATGGTGTGTTGACGTGCATCGCGGCTAGGATCGGAATAGACGTGAAATTGCTCGATTAACTGCACCTCTAAACTGATTTCCTCGTAAGCTTCCCGAATGGCCGCCGTTTCCACTGATTCACCGTAGTCCACGAATCCCCCCGGAATTGCCCAGCCAAAGGGCGGATTTTTTCTCTCAATCAGCAGGATCGGACGGTGGGGCGAGTCGATCAGTTCGATGATAATATCAACAGTGGGGGCAGGATTGCGATAGTTTGTCATTTTTTTCAGTTATCAGTGAACAGTTAAGTAGGGTCTGCTGAAAAAGTTTTTCCTGGGGGTAGGATAATGCAAGGTTTTTGAAAGTCCCAATCCTATTTTCTTGCACTAACATCGGACTTTAACAGGTCAAAAGCCTTATTTTAAAAGGGTTTTACCATTATTCAGCAAGCCCTAAGTAAGTAGTTATAATTAAATAGAAGATAGATTTTGCCTCTGATCCCCCCTGCCCCCCTTGATAAGGGGGGTGCCGATAGGCCGGGGGATACCCCCTGCCCCCCTTGATAAGGGGGGTGTCTGACAACTCTTAACACCTACCTACTTATCGGTAATCGGTGAATAATTTCATTTAAGACTCATAACCTTGAAATCGAATCATTTCTAACCAGTCACTGATCAGGGATCACTAATAAGGAGGAGAATAAAAGTTGTTAGAAAATGCCAAGAAAATTACGGTTATAGGTGGGGGAATTTGGGGGCAAACTCTCGCTAATTTGGCTAGACTTAATCACTTAGCTGTTAGGGTTTGGTCGCGTCATAGTGGGGAAGATTTAGGGGCTATTATAGCAGATACTGATGTAATTATTTCAGCAGTTTCGATTAAAGGAGTTGTTCCCACGATCGAACAATTACAGCAATTACAATTAAATTCTTCCACAATTATCGTCACCGCCACTAAAGGATTAGAGCCAATCACCACTCGTACTCCTTTTCATCTGTGGAATCAAGCTTTTCCCGCTAATCCCCTTGTGGTTCTTTCTGGTCCCAATTTAGCTAAAGAAATTAATCAAGGTTTACCCGCTGCGACGGTGGTAGCAAGTTATGTGCAAAAAGCAGCGATATTGTTACAAAAATTATTATCTGGGGAATCTTTTCGGGTTTATCTGAATAGCGATCCCTTGGGAACAGAGTTAGGTGGCACTCTTAAAAATGTCATGGCGATCGCTTCTGGGGTTTGTGATGGTTTACAGTTAGGTACTAATGCTAAATCTGCCCTGTTAACTCGCGCTTTAGCGGAAATAATTCGGGTGGGAACTTGTCTAGGAGGTTGTCAAGAAACTTTCTTCGGTTTATCGGGTTTAGGGGATTTATTAGCCACCTGTAATAGTCCTTTATCTCGCAATTATCAAGTGGGTTATCAATTAGCTTTAGGTTTATCTTTGCCGGAAGTTTTGGCGAAATTAGAGGGAACTGCCGAAGGAATAAATACCACAGAAGTTTTGATGAGAATTGCCCAAGAAAAAAATTTATATGTACCGATTACCTGTCAAGTTGATCGTCTTTTGCGCGGGGAAATTTCTCCCCAAGTTGCCGTTTATGAATTAATGCGTCGGGATTTAAAAGCAGAATTTGATTAAGAGACAAGAGATTTTTCAGTGATCAGTAAACAATAATCAGTGGGGGGTTGGGGAGTAGGGAGACGATGCCAAGTCATACCATTTTTCAAAAGTAATGGCAGATGGTTAATTGTCCTCACCACCAACCCCTCTCCCTTTTTGAGCTATCCATTAGTCATACTAAATACGGTTATTAAAGACTGATTATTTATTCTCCCTTTTGCATGAGTGCCTTTTGCCTGTCTTCATAAGTAGCCTATACTCAACGGATTTAGTACCACATCTCTCTTAACATAAAATTTGACAAAAAGAGAAAAAAGTTAGCAAGATGGCTCAAGGGGGTTCTAGGGGGGAACTAATTTGATGAAATAGTTTCCAAGTCTCGCTGATATCATGTAACCTTCCCAGTCCCAACCAAATAGTTTTAACACCAGGTTCACCGTTGACCCTGAGAGAAGCCGAAGGGTCCCCTTTTCTAGCTAAAAAACCCCCAAGAGAAGCAATCATTCTGACCGCTTCTGGTGAAGGAGAATCGAGCTATATCATAATTCTAACAACAAAAAAGCACCCCCTCGCGGGAGTGCCTTTTCGTTCAGACTAGGAATTAACCATTGATAGCAGGAGCGGTCAGAGCTACGGGAGCCTGTTCACCACTAGCTAAGTCTAAGGGGAAGTTGTGAGCATTACGCTCGTGCATTACTTCCATACCGATACCAGCGCGGTTCAGCACATCGGCCCAGGTACCGATTACACGACCTTGAGAATCGAGAATCGACTGGTTGAAGTTGAAACCATTGAGGTTAAACGCCATGGTGCTAACACCCATCGCCGTAAACCAGATACCGATTACCGGCCATGCACCTAAGAAGAAGTGCAGAGAGCGGCTGTTGTTGAAAGAAGCGTATTGGAAGATTAAA
>VYLF01000180.1_pt1 | contig 35049 bp, 35 predicted proteins | sample 5114371 | NCBI WGS metagenome assembly VYLF01 (sample SAMN12291773, study PRJNA351875) | freshwater metagenome | isolation source: freshwater lake | place: USA: Michigan, Kent Lake | collected 2013-08-15 | reverse complement strand
GATTTTCAGTGGAGACATTGAGAATCTAAGCTGTCTCGTTGAACAAGGAATTTCCGATAGTGATAGGTCAAGAATCCCCCGTCACAGCGTAGCTTGACGGTGGGAGTATGTCAATGAGGTGTCTAACCTGGAGAGATTGAATAAGGTTCTGCAAGAAGCGGGATTTAAGGTCAAAGAAGCAGAATTACGCTGGATTCCCACTAATACCCTAGAAGTGAGCGATCGAGACCAGGCCTGTTTTTTATTGAAGTTAATCGACACCCTAGAATCCCTCGATGATGTGCAATCGGTAACGGCTAATTTTGATTTAGTCGAGGAATTGATGTTAGTGGATCTGTGATCCTAAATTACTAGGCAGTGATCACTGATCAGATTTGAGTTCTCAGTGAGCGGTATGAAGTGAGAGTAAGTAGTTGGATAATCTTGATTACTGATCACTGATTACTGTTTACTGATCACTGATTACTGATTCTGGGCCCAATCAAGAAATAATCTGTCCCCAAAATCCCGTAAAAATTCGGGTTCCGTCTTTGAGAATATGAATTTCCACTTGATCCGATGCCCAATTAATCTGATCTTCCAGAGCGGGATTGAGGACGTGAATCCGTTGATTGCTAGAAGAAACGGGAGAATCGGGGGAATGAATAGCGAGGGATTCCACATAGGCCCCATCCACCAAAATATCTAACTGGGCCAATAATTCTTGAGAGTGGGGCGGTGCTTGGGTTGAGCGCAATTGTTCGATCGTAAATCCCGTGAAGGACATCACATTTAAGCCTTTTTCCCTAACATATTTAGCTAATTCTGTCAAGGCTTTTGCTTGCCAAAAAGGTTCACCTCCGGAGAAAGTTAGGCCACTATTGCGGGGATTAGCCAAAATTTTGGCAGCTAGAGACTCAACGGTAATTAATTGATTGATCTCAAAGGACCAGGAAGCTTGATTAAAACAACCCCGACACTCGCGAGAACAACCCTGTACCCAGACCACCGCCCGACAGCCGGGGCCGTTAACGGCGGATTCATCCACATATCCCATGATATTGAGATGATGGGCGGGAATTTGCCCTAATTCGGCAGCAATAGTCAGACTCATCGCTTATAATCCTCGATCGATTCCTATCTTTTTCATGCTAGGGAAAAAACGACAAAAATCGATCGCTGTTGCCATGATTTGTTAACCTTTGACACACATCACCTGCTTGAGAGTGGCGACAATTTCCACTAGATCAGCCTGTTGATTCATCACCTGTTGGATCGGTTTATAGGCCCCCGGAATCTCATCAATAACGCCCTCATCTTTGCGGCATTCAACCCCTTGGGTTTGGGCGATTAAATCATCAAGAGTAAAGGTTTTTTTAGCCAGATTTCTCGACATCAAGCGCCCGGCCCCGTGGGAACAGGAACAGAAGCTATTATGTTCGCCTTTGCCTTTGACAATATAAGATTGCGCTCCCATGGAACCGGGGATAATACCATAATCGGTTTCTCTGGCGCGGACGGCTCCTTTTCGGGTGACATAAACCTCCTCCCCAAAATGAATTTCTTTTTCGGCATAATTGTGATGACAATTAACCACTAAGAGGGGTTTAGTTGGTTTGCCTCCCGCTAGATGTTTTTCAACAATCCGTTTAAATCTAGCCATCATAATTTCCCGATTATAACGGGCATATTCCTGGGCCCATTGTAGGTCATGCCAGTAGGCGGTAAATTCTTCTGTACCGGCGACAAAGTAGGCCAGATCGAGGTCGGGTAATTTACATTCTGCTAGTTTGGCTAACTCTTTGGCAGTATCAATATGACATTGGGCCAGTTGATTACCAATACCTCTAGAACCAGAATGGAGCATTAACCAAACTTGATTGTCTGTATCTAAACAAATTTCGATAAAGTGATTACCACCCCCCAGAGAACCCATTTGTTTAAGGGCTTTTTTCTCTAGGTTTTGTACCCCTCGATGAATCTGTTTAAATTCCGCCCATTTTGGCCATTTAGTCACTTCCCGATCTACTTCTTTATTTTCAGCAAAACCGACGGGAATATTCGCCTCCACATCGAGGCGAATTTTTTTAAGTTTTCCCTGCAATTGTTCACCGGTGAAAGGCATTTTTAGGGCAGCCATGCCGCAACCGATATCGACTCCGACGGCGGCAGGAATTACGGCATCTTTGGTGGCAATCACCGAACCGACTAGAGCGCCTTTACCCAAGTGAACATCGGGCATTAAAGAAATGTGTTTATAAACAAAAGGTAGGGAAGCGACATTTTTGGCCATTTGGGTTTCTTGGGGTCCTAATTCATGCCCCGCCCAAGATAAAATCGGTGTCGGTGTGGAAATATCTAGAGTTTCGTAAGCCATAGTTTTTAGGAAATAATCAGGTCAAAAGCCGATGTAACCAAGACAATAAGGCAATTTAGATTCTGCGATGAATTAGATAAATTGTTATCAGTGATCGTGTTTGAGCACAGAGGATAAGCTGTTGACTATCTAAATTACTCGTTCAGACTGCCCTCCGGGAGAATTTTTGACTTTTACCGCAGGTTTACCGACTACTGTAATACTACCAAAAAGGTTCGGATACCTACACTATCGAGAAAGCGGGGTTATTTTGCACTATAGAGATAACGAAGGAACTGATAGGGGTGGGTATCGCCTAAAAACCGAGTACAGTTCCGATTCTAAGAAGTCACTATAGTTGTATCGGAGCAGCACAAAGATTATGGGAAAAGTAGTTGGAATTGACTTAGGGACGACTAACTCCTGCGTCGCGGTTATGGAAGGGGGCAAACCCACCGTTATCGCCAACGCCGAAGGATTTAGAACCACGCCCTCAGTCGTCGCCTACGCCAAAAGTGGCGATCGCCTAGTAGGACAAATCGCCAAACGTCAAGCGGTAATGAACCCGCAAAATACTTTTTATTCCGTCAAACGCTTCATCGGCAGGAAATTCAACGAAGTTACCAACGAAGCCACAGAAGTATCCTACAAAACTCTCCAAGACGGCAACGGCAACGTTAAATTAGACTGTCCCGCCCAGGGCAAACAATTCGCCCCCGAAGAAATTTCCGCCCAGGTACTGCGGAAACTGGTGGAAGATGCCAGTAAATACCTCGGCGAAACCGTTACCCAAGCAGTCATCACCGTACCCGCTTATTTTAATGACTCCCAACGTCAAGCCACCAAAGATGCCGGGAGAATTGCTGGGGTTGAAGTTCTCCGCATTATCAACGAACCCACTGCCGCCTCTCTTGCCTACGGATTAGACAAAAAAGCTAACGAAACCATTCTTGTTTTTGACTTGGGTGGGGGAACCTTTGACGTATCGGTTCTAGAAGTGGGTGATGGTGTCTTTGAAGTTCTCGCTACCTCTGGAGATACTCATCTCGGTGGTGATGACTTCGATAAAAAAATCGTCGATTATTTAGCCGGAGAATTCAAAAAAGTTGAAGGAATAGATCTCCGTCAAGATAAACAAGCCCTGCAACGTCTCACAGAAGCGGCAGAAAAAGCCAAAATTGAGCTTTCTAGCGTTACCCAAGCGGAAATTAACCTGCCCTTCATCACCGCTACCGCCGAAGGACCAAAACACCTAGATACTACTTTAACCAGAGCTAAATTTGAGGAAATTTGCGCCGATTTAATCGATCGCTGTCGGATTCCCGTCGAAAATGCCATCCGTGATGCCAAAATCGATAAATCTGCCCTCGATGAAGTGGTTCTCGTCGGTGGTTCAACCCGGATTCCCGCCGTTCAAGAATTAGTTAAAAAAGTTCTGGGCAAAGATCCTAACCAAAGCGTTAACCCCGATGAAGTGGTAGCCGTAGGTGCCGCTATTCAAGGTGGTGTCCTCGCTGGTGAAGTCAAAGATATTCTTCTGCTTGATGTTTCGCCCTTGTCTTTGGGTGTGGAAACCCTCGGCGGTGTGATGACGCGGATTATTACCCGCAACACCACTATCCCCACCAAAAAATCGGAAGTTTTCTCCACGGCAGTAGATGGACAAACTAACGTGGAAATCCACGTCCTGCAAGGGGAACGGGAAATGGCCAAAGATAACAAGAGCTTGGGAACTTTCCGACTCGATGGTATCCCTCCCGCTCCTCGTGGTGTGCCTCAAATCGAAGTGGTTTTCGACATCGATGCTAACGGTATTTTAAATGTCACCGCTAAGGATAAAGGTACAGGAAAAGAACAATCGATCAGCATCACCGGCGCTTCTACCTTGCCCCAAAATGAAGTGGAACGCATGGTTAATGAGGCAGAATCGAACGCCGCGGTCGATAAGGAACGTCGTGAACACATTGAACGCAAAAATCAAGCTGATTCCCTCGTTTATCAAGCTGAGAAGCAGTTAGCCGAGTTGGGCGATAAGGTTCCCCCATCCGAGAAAAATAAAGCCCAGGCATTGATTAAGGAACTGAAAGAAGCGATCGCTCAAGACGACGATGGTAAGATCAAAACCATCCTACCGGAATTACAACAAGCCCTCTACGCGATCGGTAGCAGTATGTATCAGCAAGGGGCCCCTAGTAATCCCACCGGTGGCAATGACGACAATGGCCCCTCTGGTGGTGCTGGTGGTGGCGATGATGTCATCGATGCGGAATTCTCCGACGCTAAATAAAAATTAAGTTCATAGCTTCGGCAAGGACACAATTTACTTTGTGTCCTTTTTTCATTGCGGCTTTCTTACAGATAAGGTTGTTATACTAAATCCGTTGAGTATAGGCTACATATCAGGAGAGGCACTCATGCAAGGGGCACTCATGCAAAACGGAGAATAAATAATAAGTTTTTAATAAGCGGATTTATTGTTACTGAAAATTAGGACTAAACTTAAGTAGAGCATCTTGGAGAACTAAGATTAAGAAAATGGAAATTTACCAATTTAGCCAACGCCAGACAATTATTATGGCTATTCTAGTCCTCTATCTCGGTAAGTATTTAAGCAAAAATATCAAATTTCTGCAAGATTATAACATTCCTGATGCCGTTGTCGGTGGTGTCTTAGCTTCCTTATTTCTCGGTCTATTTTTTGCTGTTTTTAAATGGCAAATCGAATTTACCCTTAATGTTCGGGATGCCCTGTTAATCGTTTTTTTTACTACTATCGGGCTGTCCTCAAAACTAAAAACCCTGCTGCAAGGGGGTAAACCCTTGCTAATTTTATTAATAACCGCCGTGGTTTATCTCATTCTACAAAATTTAGCCGGGTTAGGAGTGGCAAAAGTGATGGGATTAGATTTACCCATCGGTTTGATTGCTGGTTCCGTTTCTTTGAGTGGCGGTCACGGGACTGCCATTGCTTGGGCTTCTATTTTTCGTGATAATTATGGCATCGCCAAAGCATCAGAAATTGGTGTAGCTAGTGCTACTTTTGGGCTAGTTTTAGGGGGAATTATTGGCGGACCGGTGGCTAAATGGTTAATTACTAGAAATCGACTGCGAGCCAATAATCAAGACCAAGATTTAACGGTGGGAATTAAACAAAGCCAGAGGAATGTCAATATCGATTACAATACAATGCTCCATTCAATCTTAGTGATTGGTTTAACTATCGGTTTAGGTAATCAGATTAACTACTGGGTGACTCCCCTTGGTTTAAAATTACCGGATTTTGTCCCCTGTTTATTGGCAGGAATTATCCTGACTAATACCGTACCTTTGGTGTTGAAACGCTTTCCTTGGCCCGCTAATACGCCCTCTTTAGCCTTAATTTCTGATGTTAGTCTCGGTTTATTCCTATCTATGTCCTTGATGAGTTTACAATTATGGACATTGATCGATTTGGCCGGACCGATTGCTATCCTGTTATTAGTGCAGTTCTCACTCAGTATTATTTATACTGTTTTACTGGTCTTTCCCGTAATGGGAAAAAACTATCATGCTTCAGTAGTTTGCGCCGGTTATTTGGGTTTAACTCTAGGGGCAACTCCCACAGCTATCGCCAATATGACAGCGGTAACGGAAAATTTTGGGGCTTCTCCCCAAGCATTTATTATTGTTCCTTTGGTGGGGGCATTTTTTATTGATTTGTCTAATGCTTTTATCATCCAGCAATTTTTGAATTTTCTGACTTAAAAATTTTCGCCAAATCAAGTAATTATTGAGGAAAGTTGACTAATCTTTTTCGACAAGATTGGCAAAAGCTTGCAGTAAAATCGGAATAATACGGCCAGGGTAAGAGCATCTCAATTAGGCTTGACAAAAGGCTTTCAGCACAGCCATCATATAGTTATTATCCATGGCCGCCCGTTTACTTTTTTGTGCCAGACTACGTCGGTAAGTCGATTCTTGGTTAAGAGCGTTAAGTGCTACTCGTCTCAAGAATGCTCCCATAAGGAAACGGGGTTAACATTAGTGAGGTTGTATTTTTATTAGACCTCTTGCATAAATCCGAAAACAAACGATAGAAACAATAATGGGAGGGACTTTCAGTTAATTATTTATTAGTAGTTGATAATCTTCAAAAATGTTGCTGTACAAGGATCGACTTAAGACTTTTGCAAGAGGTCTATTGGTTTATGGTACACAAATAATTCCTAATCCTGCCATTTGACGAATATGATCATCAAAAGCGAATACCTCGAATATTTGCAAGCGATGAGCCATAACTAAAATAGAACAATCTGTGTAACTCCATTTTTTATCATTGTATTTACAGAAAGCCTCCCATGTTGCCAGATCGTCACTATCTGATAGATTAATATAATGATGATCTTCTCTTAGTATTTGACCTACTTGAATTGAGGCTTTACTGGAAACCTTACTCCGGATCCAAGTAACCGTTTCATCAAATACTGATTCTAGAATAATCCAACCATTATGAGGATTTTCTAGGCAATAATTTTGAGCGGTTTCGTGATGAGTTTCAGATTTAATAAAAAAAGCAATTAAAGCAGAAGTATCGACAATAATTTCTTTAGTCACAAATTTTAATAGAGAGTTTCATCAATGTTTTCAGCGTAGTTAGTAACAACTTGACCATGATTATCTTGTCCGATAATATATTTAGGTTCAGGTTGGGCAATTTCTAAACTTCCGCAAAGTTCCCAAGTGCGAGTTTTAGTAATATCTGGTAATTTAGTTTGAAGATAATTTTCCAAAGCTTTGATGACAATCTCTTGAACCGAGGATTTTTGTTCTTGTAAACGAGATATTAATTCATCAGGAATTTCGAGCAATATTTGAGTCATTGATAAACCTTAGAGATTAACGTTGTTTTACTAAAATTCTAGCCCGCCTTTGAATTATAACAAAGAGACGCAAACGCGATCGCTTACGTCCCCAATTCATCCTAAATCAAAATTTACCGCTCGGATAACCGACAAATCACCCGTTTTAAGCCGTATCCCCCCGCAAGGACAAGCAAACCAACCAAGTTATCGCCTTCAGGGACAGACTGCGGTGGTGGGGGAGGGTTAGCTGGGGAAAATTGGAACTGTACTTCACCATTATAATAATTATAGTAAGCTATTGGTGTAGTATAGCGATCATCGCCCGAAAAACCTTTGGAGCAGTTATAACTTATAGGTGTACCTTTACATAAATATTTTGCTTGTTGCCAAAGATAATACTTTTGATTAGTAGAATCAAAAAATAAATTCCAATTAAAAAGAATATATCTTTCACTATTCAGAGAGGTAAAAACAATTCCGTTATAGGTTAGCGGTAGTAAATTATCATAATATTTGAGATAATAATTTTTATTAATGCTTGGAGTTCCCATCTCAGGAATCAAGCCAGGTGGAGGCACTTGAAACATACTATCTCCCCACGCATCTATCCCTGTAATCCCCGTAACAAGACATTGACTTGTAAAATTGTTACAATCGTTAGTTGTAAAAGTTCCCGCAGAAAATCTGTTACCAATTCCAATTGTAAAATTCCATAACTGGGAAGCCGAAGCAGGATTAGAATTAACAAGAAGCATTCCAGCAGTTGCAAGGGTAACTCCAGAAATCAAGCCTAAAACGTTACTGATTTTCTTACACAGTTTCATCAATTTATTGAAAACCGCACCACCACTACCTCGGTTCGCATAATTTCGACTAAAAACCGAATCAACAGCAGTTTCTGTTCCGGCAAATCCCCCATAAATCCCGACATTATTTTTTAGGGTAAAACTCGCAGTTCTGTCAGAGAATTACAGAGAATGATTGATCCTATAATAACGGGAAAATCCTCAGAGTGAGGAACTCGCATGAAACCAGCATCCCTGATTCAACTAACCGATAGTCTGAAAGCCCTTTATATCAAAACTGCCCAAAAGCTGAAAGGCAGTGACAGACGACAATTTATGGCAGAAGTGGTGAAAACGTTAGGTATTGGAGGGCAAACCTTTGCCGAACGAGAATTGGGCTGGAATCGGCGAACAATCCGCAAAGGGATGGGGGAATTGACCAGTGGACAAGCACTCGAAGATGGTTATCATCGCAGTGGACGCAAGCGAGTAGAAGAAAAATTACCTAATTTGCTCGAAGACATACGAGCCTTGGTAGAACCCCAGGCACAGACCGATCCTAGTTTCAAAAGCACCCGTTTATACAGCCGGATAAGTGCATCGGAAGTGCGTCGTCAATTGATAGAGCAGAAAGGCTACCAGGAGGAGGAATTACCCAGTGAGGAGACAATTCGTTGCCGATTAAACGAGATGGGATATAGATTAAAACGAGTAGTCAAGGCGAAACCGCAAAAGAAAATACCGGAAACGGATGCCATCTTTGAGCAAATCCACTCGGTTAATCAACAGGCCGATGCTGACCCGCAGACCTTACGTATCTCAATGGATGCCAAAGTAGCGGTCAAAGTTGGAGAGTTTGACCGAGGAGGCAAAACGCGAGTGACCACTATTGCCTTAGATCATGATTTTGATGCGAGCACCACCCTTGGACTTGCTGGAGCAGTGGTGGGCGATGGTAAAAGACCGCTTTAGCCACATTCACAAATTGGTGATTAACCAAGACAATGGACCGGAAAACCATTCCCGTCGCACTCAGTTTATGAACCGGATGGTAGCCTTTGCCCAGCAGTCGCAATTGAACATTGAGTTAGCCTACTATCCCCCCTATCACAGCAAGTACAATCCAGTAGAACGTACCTTTGGCTGGCTGGAGCAGCATTGGAAGGGGAGTTTACTCGATAGTGTGGAAACGGTGCTTCACTTTGCCGAAACCCTTACCTTCAAAGGAAAAAATCCGGTCGTCAAGCTCATTGAGAAGGTTTACCACACTGGGGTAAAGTTGATTCAGAAGGCAATGGCAGAGTTGGAAAAACAGATTAGGCGACTTCCCCATTTGCCAAAGTGGTTTGTGGAAATCCCTTATCAAACCACTTGACTATTGGATCATCTTTTTTATGGAGTTCTCTCAGTTCCCGTAGTGGGTTTATACGTCCCCGCAGTCACCCAAATCTCATCACTAGATTGTGCAGCGGTTAGCGCACTTTGTAAACTGCCATAAGCATTATTCCAAGCCGAACCATTACCAGTAGAACCGGATTTAACGTAGATGATAGCCATGATATACCTCGTGTGAAAAAGATAGTACAGAGTCAATAGGGAATCCACCCGAACCTTAGTTCGAGTTAGATAAAGTTGATAAGTAGGCGAATAGTGGAGAAAAATGTCTCTAGAGACACCAAAACTATTAATCAAGCTTGGATGTCAGAAAATTTAGCACTGGTTAGGGATAATGCTTAGATTGTAGAGGCGAATAATTATAAGTCCCGTTTATAAATCAACCATGCAGAGAGAAAATATCTGGTATAATGGCACTCCTGCAAGGATTTACCTAGGGATAAGCCGATTTATGTTGCTAAGGCTATATTTTGATAAACTTTTGTCAAGTTAGCCAGATAATCAAGTTATTTTGTGATCAGTTAGGGTAGGGAGATGACTACAGCCTTGTCATCGGAGTCAGCCATGGGAATTTGGCCGCTATTGTTGATGGTAAAGGCGGAGATACCGTCGCCATCGAGGTTAGGATTACCTGCGGTGATATTGTAGGTTCAGGGGTTATTATCGGCATCGGTGGCGTTAATTGTGCCGACGACTGTACCGTTAGGACTGGTTTTAGAAATGCTGAAGACAGCATCATTAACCAGTAAAATAATTTTATTGCTTAAAGGGATTAATAATAGTTAATTTTTTATCAACAATTAAACCATCTTGCATATCTTCTGAATACAAAATATTTGCATCAGAAAATAAAGTGCAAGCAATCACTAAACTATCCCAAAATGATAGATGATATTGAGTTCTCAGATTAGATGCAGATTCAAAAATATCAAGATTAAATGAGATAACTTGATATTTTCTATAAAAGGAAACAATTAATTGAAACAGTTGTTCTTCATCAAGCTTATGCTTTTTAAGTAAATTACAAGAAACCTCATTAATTATTTGGGTACTGATAATGATGGACTTTTCTTTAATTAATTGTTTTGCCAATATTCTTTTACTTTCTTCTTTTTTATCAGTGGAAAAAGCATAAATCCAAATATTAGAATCAACAAAACAACTATGATTTTTAAGTTCTGTCATAAATTGCTTCTCGTTTCATGAATTCTAAATTATCAACCTCTATAGGATTTTCCAACAGGTATTCAATCATATCAATTTCAGGTTCACTTTGATTGAGTTGATTTTGAGCTTTAAATGCGGCAATAAGTACCTGTATCTGCTGAATTTGTTCAGGTTTAAGTCCAGTTACATTAATGTTTTTAATCATGGCTACCTTGGAATGATTTTTACTTTAATTATACTAATTACACGCTCTCACAATAATACTCTTCCTTTTTTACATCTTTGACTAAAATTATCGGTGTTTATGAAGAGTTATTATAGCCTAGCCTTTGAATTATAACAAAGAGACGCAAACGCGATCGCTTACGTCCCCAATTCATCCTCATCAAAGTTTACTGATTCAATAACCGAGAAATCACCCGTTTTAAGCTAAATCCCCCTGCAAGGAGAAGTAAACCAACCACGTTATCGCCTTCGGGGACAGACTGCGGTGGCTCTTGTGCAGCTTGAAACAAATAAGCCGCACCTGCATTAAAAGCTTGCAGTCAAATCGGAATAATACCAAATCGGTTTTTAATAGTATCATTAACTGCCAATCAAGCTTTAAAAACCCAGTTATGGACTGTTTCTCCCTGTCCCGGCGCTCCCCGCTTCGGCAGGACACAAGGTAACTTGTGTCCTTTTTCAGGCTCAAAATCAGAAATTAGGCTAATCCGACTAATTTAGCGCTGTATTCCCACATTTTTGCGCCTCTTTCATCGTCGCGAGCTTGAGGAGAAACCCTTTGAACAAAGGATTTACCCTCTTTTTTCTGACGATTGCCCCAACTCCAGTAAGCACCGGATTGACGGTATTCGGGGTCAGCAACCACCATAGCGACTCTTTCCCCGGCTAATTCTTGGGAAACATAGCCACCGGTGATATTTTTCTGGAACCAGGGGAAAAACTGCTGGAAAAAGGGGTAATGGTTGCGGAAAAGGGGTGTATCGGCCACACAACCCGGATAGAGGGAAGTAAAAGTGATTCCGGTCGATTCGTGATAGCGTTTGTGCAGTTCCCGCATGGTGAGAACATTACACACCTTACTATCTTTGTAGGCTTTGACCGATTCAAATTTTTTGCCGTCGGCCATAGTAATCGGCTCTTTGAAACCCTTGGCAAACCCGTCCAAATCGCCCAAATCGGGACGAGGAGGAATTTTACCGCCTAATTCATCGGGATTATGGGTGACAGTGCCGAGAATGACTAAACGGCGGTCGGGAGAGGGAGAATTTTTTAGATCTTCCAAGAGCAAATTCGACAACAGGAAATGACCTAAATGATTGGTGGCCATGCTCAATTCATAACCGTCGGGACTTCTTAAGGGTTCTTTGAGCAAAGGCAGATAGATAGCGGCATTGCAGACTAAAGCGGTTAGAGAGCGGCCCAAGGCCCGGAAATTTTTAACGAAGCGCCGGACGCTATCGAGGGAACCGAGGTCGATAAATTCAATACAGTAGTTATCCCGGGGAATGTTCAATTCCTTGGCCGCCTGTTCCATTTTCGGGATATCCCGACAGGCCATAACTACAAACCAACCTCTTTGAGCAAGGGATTTAGCGGCGTAGAGACCGACTCCAGAAGTTGTCCCAGTAATGATCACCGTGGGTTTTTTATCTTGTATCATTTTTTGATAATTTTCGTTAATCGCTCTGGTCTAGGGAATATGCAAGGGATTCCGATCATAAATTCTATCGGTTGTCTTACCTGACCCCCAGGTTCGCTTTACATAACTTCAAATTTTCGTGAGTGTTCACTTATCAGGAGTCAGGAGTCAGGAGTCAGGAGTCAGGAGATAGGAGATAGGAGATTATTTTTATTTATTCTTCCCACTCCCCACTTCCCCACTTCCCCACTTCCCACTTCCCAATTAACGAATGGGTTTAGCTAAATCACCGATTTTAAAACCATTACCGGTAATGATGCGACCGACGCTAGATTGACCATCAGCTTCGACAATTTCGAGAGTGCCAATCGGTTGAGTAATCTGACGGATAACCTTACCCGTTTGCGGATCCTTGACCGTTTGAGTCGTCCGTTCGATGGAAATGCGTAAACCGACACGATAGCCTTCTCCCGTACCTTTATTGAGAATTACCTGATTTCCCGCCACGGCAGCCACTAAAGCGGTGACAGTCGGGAGCGAGCGAGGTGTAGCGGCGATTTGGTCGGCTTTATCATTGAGATTATCCACCACCCGCGCCACTGCCTTATCGGTGGCAATACTGAGTAATTTCCCTTCGTTGGAGGTTTGGGAACCACCCCCAACCCCTAAAACCACGGTTGAACCATCGGATTGATTGGCAGTACCATCTCCCTGAGCGGTGGTAATAATTTCGGCCGTGGTGGTATTAATTGCCCGGACATTTAACTTGACAAAAGCATCGGTTTCTGTCTTGGCGGTGCTAAAAATAATAAACGAGCCACCGGATTGTTTTTTCTGTAAATCGAATTGGGTAATCGAACCGATAATCACCACATCTACCCCCAAAATTTGCCCGATTTGAGCGGCGGTAGCGGCATCTACCCGTCCCGAAGCCCCCAAATTCTGTTCTCTGAGGACAGCATCAATGCGACTGCGCTCAATGACTGTATAGCGACCACTTTCCACCAATTTATTGACGAGAATATCACTGACACCACTGGCTCCACCATTGAGAAATGTTAACCACTGGGGATTACTGAGACCGCTATAATCGAAGTCTAAAACCGCTACTCGCACCTTTTCGCTTTTTTGGGCTAAGAGTAGGGGTAAATTGTTAGAGATAGCTTGGGAGAAAGCCGGTGCGTTGAAGCTAAAACCCAAACTAGAAGCGACTCCCACAAGGGTGATCAGGGCAGAAAAACCACGGATGCTATCTCGATCGAACATGATAAGGGGTTCTCCAGTCAAATAGAATATAGCTCATAATACATCTGAAAATTGCTCTCACTATCGAGAGTGATCAAGAGCGAGAATTTTGAATGGCAGTAATTAAACCTCTCACCTCCTCGGTTCCCTCGGAAGCTTCAAAGGAAGTGGGAAATTTACCCTTAGCAATCATCCGCAATCCCAAGGGGGCAATACTTAATAAACCCTGTAAATCGCGCCAATAATTGCCCACCACATAGAGGCCGAATTTGCGTTCATCAACCCATCCCCCTGCTTTGACTAATTCCACTAAAACTTTCCGGTGACGAATGGGACGACTACTATCGTCCGACTTGCGAGCGAGTATTTCCTGTTTAATTTTACCGATTTGATCCATGGGGGCCACTTCCATGGGACAAACCGCATTACAGAAATAGCAGCGCGTACACCCCCAAACCCCTGCGGTGCCTTGGTTATAAAGTTCTAGGCGACTTTCCTGATTACCATCGCGGGAATCTGCTAGGGTGCGCTGCGCTTTTGCTAAAGCGTGGGGACCGACAAAATCAGGATTCACTTGCTTGGCATTACATTCCGAATAACAGGCCCCGCACATAATGCAGTTACCCATCTGATTGAGATTGGCTCTTTCTTCTGGAGTTTGCAGAAATTCTCGTTCGGGAATGGTGCGTGCTTGACTACTGATATAAGGTTCAACCTTTTCTAAATCGTCCCAAAACGGTTGCATATTGACGATTAAATCCCGGATAATCGGTAAATTACCCAGGGGTGCGATCGTGATTTCGGGAATTTCTCCGGCATCTTTTTGGCTAGAATGGTTTAATTCACTGGCGATATTTTTTTGACAAGCCAAGGCCGAACGACCGTTAATTTTCATCGCACAGCTGCCACAAATTGTGTTGCGGCAATTTTTACGAAAGGCCAAAGTTCCATCAAGTTCCCATTTGATGCGATTAAGGCAGTCGAGAATTGTATTTCCCGCCTCCACCTCTAGGGTAAAATTTTCTAGGTAGGGGGTGTCGTTGGGTCGTTGACGCAGAATTTTAAAAGAAACTTCCATACTCGGCAGGGGGATGAGGGACTCCTAATACTCAGGATAATCGATGTTAACGGGCCAAAGGGGAGCTAGTAATGGTAATTAATCCTTAAGATTTTCCCTGGTCGGTTGAGCCAAGGGGTGGGTATCTAGACCTAATCATAGATGGGCAAGTCGCTCGAAAACAGTTTAATCACCCCGGATTTACTGCTCTGGGTCATTAGTTTTTTGCCAACTCCAACCACAAGTATAGTTTCTCAATTCCTTGCTAGGTATAGCTTGATCCGTTTTATGTCCTCACTTTCTCCCCCCTGGTTTCCTCGCACCCGACCAAAAATTTCGAGAGTCTTGACCAAAAATTTCCTCTCCCCCACAAGGTTTACACTTACTACCTAGTCTGGGGTCTTCTTAGCACGATTGTCATCACAGAACCATCAGTTTTAAAAAATTTATTATTCCCCTCTAGACATTTTTGGCAAGATTTTTGGTATGATCAATTTGTCAGTGTAAACTTAATTGACAGTCAGTCAAAAATCAAGAGACATTAAAAAGTACCATGAGTGATATCTCTCCTACTCCCCTAACCGGGAAAGCTCTACTTCAAAAAGTCAAAGAGTTGTCCCACTTACCCCGTCGCGAAACGGCAAAACGTTGTGGTTACTACTCCCAAAGTAAAGATGGTCAAGTTCGGGTCAATTTAACCGACTTTTACGATGCTGTTTTGGGTGCAAAAGGCGTTCCTCTCGATCCCGAAGGCACTAAAGATGGCCGCGGCCGCGAACCCACTTTCCGGGTTAGTGTCCACAAAAATGGTCAAATCGTCATCGGTTCCACCTATACCGAACAAATGAACTTGCAGCCTGGCGATGAATTTGAAATCAAACTTGGCTACAAGCACATCCACCTCAAACAAATGGAATCAGAAGAACCAGTAGAAGCTTAAATAGGTTACGGAGTAGGGATAAGGATAAAAAAAATCGGCAGTCAAAAGGGCTAGTTTTGACAAGACCGACCAAAAAGACAATATAGATTCTTATCCCTAATTCTAACCCCTGACCGCCTCTTTTATCAACTCGAGGGGTTTTCCTTAAGCACTTTTTCTTCTTTTTCGCAACCCCCTAGGGATGGATTTTTGTTGGAGCTAGGCTTTACCAGAGCAAAGTTCCACAGTTATTCTATCCCTAGAGGGTTTGTTGTTTTAGCTATCAGGAGTCAGGAGACTCCGAGACTCCGAGACAGGAGACTCCGAGACAGGAGACAGCTTTGTTCTCCCCACACCCCACACCCCACACCCCCACTTCCCTAACACTTAATTGACAATGGACATTGCTGCCTTAATAAAAATTATTATTTTCCTGTTAGCCTGGTTAATTCTCTGGCTGCCCATTGCCATTGTTTTAGGGAGTCGTTTGGGATGGCAACCGCTGCAAGGGACAAAACCTGACCAGAAATTGCCACTGGTGGCCTCTCTTTACGCATTGGCTCCCTTAGTTATCTGGGGATTATTAAAGATAGAGGGGAGCAGCCTCCATAATTACGGATTAATTTGGTCATTTTCCCTATTTATCTCCCTAACCAAAGGATTAATCTTGGCAGTGGTGGGATTAGGGATAATTTTTTTCCTAGAGGGGATTTTGACATGGGTACATTGGCAGCCCAAAAACCTCACTCGCGCTTTTTCCTTGAGTTTACCCCTGTTGATAGTGGCCCTCTGGGTGGGTATTACCGAGGAATTAATCTTTCGGGGCATCTTTTTGAGCCAATTAAGCCAAGAATACGGTTTTTGGGTGGCGGGAGCCATTTCTAGCCTAATTTTTGCCCTGCTGCACCTGCTTTGGGAACGTCAGCAAACGCTGCCGCAACTACCCGGTTTATTTCTGATGGGGATGGTTCTGGTCTGGGCGCGGGCGATCGATCATGGTAGTTTAGGATTAGCTTGGGGACTTCATGGCGGTTGGGTATGGGGATTGGCCTTGCTAGACAGTGCCGAATTGATGTCTTACAGCGATTCTGGGTTAGCTTGGGTTAAAGGTATCTATAACCAACCTTTAGCGGGTTTAGCTGGCATTCTCTGCCTCTTGGGGACAGCTTGGGGGTTAAACCTGCTTCAGTAGCCAAAAGCCGGTAAAAGTGCGGCCAGAATCATCCGGTTGTATGAGGAGAAAGTGCAAACCTTGGCTTTTCTGTTTGGTTGCTTGATAAGCATTGGCTGCCCGGGCCACTTCTTCATCTTCGTAGGTGAGAAAAATCCAACGTTCATTTAGACCCGATTCCAAGACTAAACCGCCCGATCGCCCCGTTTCTGTGGGAATATGATCGATAAATACTGGGTTAATTTCCCCTAACCAACGAGCGATCGCCAGAGATTTTTTACCACCGGTAATAACCACACCGGGGATCATTAAAGTGGAGGCTAAACCTAATTTTAAAGGAGAAAAGGCCTCTGGTAGGGAAAGAATCGGTATTCGGCGATCGCCAAAAAAGTTAACTAAATCAACGGCGGGAAAGCGAGCAAAACGCCACTCTTGACCTAAAAATTGGTCTGGTAGGGGTTGTGGTGGAGGAGAATCGATATTGATGGGGATTTGCCGCAATTCTAGCTGTTTTTTCAGGGTATTAACGTGACGGGTTAACTCAATTTTGATCTGTAAATTTTGACCGGCGAGGAGAAATAAATTGGCGCATTGGGGGCGAAAAACTTGGATAATTTCTGGGGAGGAGACTTGACAAGCTTGCTGTAACTGTTGGGTTAACCAGTCGCTATTAGCTTGCGATTGGGGACAGGAATTTTCATAGATAAGATGACCGAGAGTATCGGAAATTAACAATTGCCAGACTGTGCCAAGAGGGGAAGAAGATGAAGATTTATAAAAATCCGCTTGCCAAATAGTCATAATTCACTAAAAAGTCACCAGTAAAAAGTCAAAAAATGGTCAGGAGTAGAGGTCAACTAAAAATTTTACCTTACCAAGACTTTTAAAATCTAGGAGCGAGACAAAAAAGGCTATATACTAGGGAAAGCTATAGCAAAAAATGTCGAGACAATGGAAGAAAATTGGCTAGAAATTGGGACAATAGTAGCACCCCAGGGACTGGAGGGAGAATTGCGAGTTTTATCGGTATCAGATTTTCCCGAACGTTTTGAGAAGCGAGGTATTAGGGGAATACAAGGGCCACAAGGGGGAGAAATCCGAGAAATTACTCTGCTCAGGGGACGTGAGCTACCGGGAAAAAATGTTTATGTTATCAAGTTAGAGGGGGTTGAAAATCGGGAACAAGCCGAAGCTTTGCGCGGATATAAATTATGGGCGAATAAACTAGAAAAACCTCGCCTAAAAGCGGATGAATATCATGTTAGCGAGCTAGTGAACTTAGAGGTTTATCATCACCTGACAGGAGAAAAAATCGGGGTTGTGGTAGATATTTTCTGGGCGGGTAATGACATTTTAGCAGTGCAACTAGAAGCAAATCTCGCCTCTGTCAAGAAAAAAAGTCCCTCTCCTGACTCAGCGGCCACGGCCCTAGTCCCCTTCGTCAAAGAAATTGTTCCACTGGTGGATCTGAAAGCGGCACGCATCGAGATTGCGCCACCACCGGGGTTATTAGAGATCAATTTGTCCTAGGCTTATTCGTGATGGCGGATTGGGACGGTGAGGAAGTTTCAGGACAACTGCAACAAAACCAAGGGGTAAGCTGCCCGTAAAGATAAGGTAACACTGGAACAGTAAGGATTAGCTGCTTTTTTAGCTAACTTAACAATACCTAGTTATCCCTAGGGACTGCTAACCAACCACGACAATTTTTGATTTTTAGAGCAGGTCCACTTTTGCTCTGGAAATGGGTAATCTCAAAAGGAAAGAGAGATATTATTTTGATGAAAGGCTATGGGTATCAGCATCCTGAGAATCTGGGCGATCGCAGCTAATGGTTTTCGCGAGGTTATTCGCGATCGCATTCTTTACTTTATCGGGTTTTTTGCCTTGTTGATGGCCTTCGCTTGGCGTTTATTACCGGAAATTGCGGTGGGAACCCATGAGAAAATCTTTCTTGACTTGGGATTAGCCGCTATCGGATTATTAGGGGTAATTGTCGCGGTTTTTGTGGGTACAGGGCTAATTAATAAGGAAATTGACAAGAGAACTATTTTAGTTTTGATTCCCAAACCCCTGAGTCGGGCCGAATTTATCCTCGGTAAACACTTGGGTTTGTCCGGGGTTTTAGCGGTGATGTTGGGGGTAATGTTGGTGATTTACTTGCTGATGTTGCTGGGGATGAAAGTATCTTTTCAACCTTTACCCCTGATTGTCTCGGTTTTCTATCTCGGTTTGGAATTAATTCTCATCGCAGCCGTGGCGATCGCTTTTGGGGTATTTACCAGTTCGATTTTAGCCACGTTAATGACTTTTGGGGTCTATCTAATGGGTCACATCAGCAAAGATCTGATCCAATTGGGTATAATCAGCAAAAATGCCAATATCCTCGCTATCACTCAAAATATTTATCTAATTCTCCCAGATTTAGAGAGATTGAATTTTAGAAACGAGGCCGTTTATGGTTTGCTGCCTAGTGCTGATGTCTTAATCGCTAATGCCCTCTACAGTCTCGTTTATACTGGTCTATTATTGGGTATCTCCATCCTCATCTTTTCACGACGACAATTTTAACTGGGGTTGCCGAATCAAGGGATGAATGTCATCGCCATCGATTAGTTTATAGAGATGATTAGCCATGAAATTAAAGGCACAACTGCATATTTTAAGTCGAGACGCGGTTAATTACGGACTGGCCCCCGTAGTCATGGAAGAAGCGGTTAATCCCGTCCTCGCGGCCGTGGCCAGACAGTTAAAACATTTACAATACTATGTGGTGCAGAATAGCCAGGGTGATTGGTTACTAACCACCTTAGCCCATCGGCAGCAGCCGCAACAGGAGAAAAGGGTAATCTATGCCTTTGCTACGGAAAAAATGGCCATATCTGCTCAAAATACCCCCAATTCACCCCTCTCAACGCTCCTGATTCCCGTAACCCATCTTTTATTCCAATTATTTGCCCTAGAAAAAGTAGATAGTATTATTTTTCTGGAAAATGCACACACCGCTCAAACGGGAAAAGAAATCACCCGGCCCCAATTAAAGGCCAATATTGAAAAACAACTGCAAAAACTAGCGACAATTCCTGCCAATCTTGCTTAACTTAGTATCATTAATCGAGGTCAATTAGATGTCACCAGAGACTTTTTCAGCTGCCAACTTGAGTCTAGTGTAACCAGAGAGATTTTTGAGAAAGGAAGGTGTCGCTAGTGTGGGCCACACTTCACCCCATCAGATATAGTAGAAGTACAGTATATACATTCTCAGCAATACGGTGGTCAGGATGAATACAAAAACCCCCAATTACTAGACCGCCAGTGTCAGGATGATAAAACGTCCCTCGATTGTCAAGCTGTATCCCTAACAATGGAGCAGTTAAACTAGGAGAGGTGTGAGGTGAAAGTCTCACCTACGTTTCTCAAGGGGAGGAGATGGAGGTAACTCTATGATCAAACCCTAATAGATAGATTGGAATCTATCAGTATCCGCCGCCACTAATACCTTAAATCTTAGCCAGAATGCCAGATTTACACTTGCTTAATTCTCATCCACAGGCCCTAGAAACTGCCTTCATCCCCACTGCCGACCGGTCTTTTTCCTACCCTCTATCCCTCGACCTCGCCACAATTAATCAACGTTTTGACTCCGCTAACGATGCGGAAATCGTCGCTTGGGCTGCGGCCACCTTTGGGGAAGGTTTGGTGATGAGTACCAGTTTCGGCATTCAGGCGGCGGTGATGTTGCACCTTGTCACCGCAATTATCCCCGATATTCCCGTCATTTGGATCGATACCGGCTATCTTCCCCCAGAAACCTATCAATTTGCCGAAGACTTAAGCCAACGCCTCCATTTAAACCTGAAAGTTTATCAATCTCCCCTCAGTCCCGCCCGCATGGAAGCAATCCACGGTAAATTGTGGTCAAATAACGATCTCGACTCCCTCAATCTCTACGACAAAATCCGCAAGGTGGAGCCGATGCAACGGGCCCTGAAGGAATTAAAGGCCACCGCTTGGTTGGCGGGTTTGCGTCGCGACCAAACCGACCACCGCAAAACTCTCCAATGGGTCAATCAACAGGGCGAACGTTACAAAATATTACCGATCCTTGACTGGAATGCCAAAACCATCTATGACTATCTGACTAAATACGATCTTCCCTACCATCCCTATTTTGATCTGGGTTATGTCTCCGTCGGCGATTGGCACTCCAGTCGGCCTTTAACCGCCGATGATAGCAACGAACGAGACACCCGTTTCAAGGGTTTAAAACAAGAATGCGGTCTTCATTTACCCTTAACCCCCGGAGAAGCACAAAGTCTCGACGCAAGCTCCCTATAACTGCGGGGGTGGGAAAATTGCCGGTGCGATCGGTTCCTAGACGTTAGACAATGGTTAATGATTATTAATCCCCCATTAACCATGGCTATTTTAGAAAGTTTTCTCGAAGTCGGCTCTCTCAAGTGGTTTTATCGACAGGTTAACCCCGCTCAACAACCGGATACAACCCCCGTGATCCTACTCCATGGTTTACCCGCCCATGGCTATATTTGGCGGGAATTATTGACCAGTTTAGAAGAATATAACATTAATGCTATTGCCCCCGATTGGATCGGCTCCGGTTTATCCGCTAAACCCGATGCCAGAGATTTCGCCTACACACCTAGCGCTTTTTGTCAAGCCTTGGCCGATTTTATTCAAGCTCTCCAATTGCCGAAAATCTCCCTCATTGTCCAGGGTTTTTTAGCCTCCGTCGGGTTACAATATGCCCTAGAAAATCCCGATAAAATTGAGCGCTTGATCGTTTTAAATACTCCCCTCTCCAGTGATGTTAAATTACCCTGGATAATGAAACAATGGGGGCTACCTTTCCTCGGAGATATGGCGACTCAAGACCCCTTATTAGTCGATCGTACTTTAGAAACTGGTAGCGGTTTTGTGATTAGTGATGCAGATCTGGCTATTTTCCGTCAACCTTATCTAAAAACTTCGGCAGTGGGTCGCGCTTTACTGGCCACGATTCGCAATTTAAACCTATCGAAAACTATGGCAGAAATTGAGACAGGTTTAGAGAACTTTGAAAAACCTATCCTTTTTGTCTGGGGAATGGGCGATCCTTGGTTATCTTCTGTCACCGTCGAAAAATTAGCTACTAAATCAGGAGTGGAATTAATCTCCCTCGCGGAAGCAAAACACTATCCCCAAGAACATTGGTCAAAAGAAATTAATCCCCGGATTATTAATTTTCTCGGACGTAAAACCTAAACCTCGATACTTTCTGGGAATTGATAGCAAAATCTCCCTAGAAAGTATTGATCAAGTTATCCTTAGTATATCACTGTAGTTCTGCACTGGCCACCGCCTATGGAAATACCAGCTTTAGGAAGGATAAATATAACAAATAATCCCCCAGATATTAATAATTTAACCGATTGGGAGCGAGTTAAATCGATGGGTGATCTAGAAATCGAGGCTAATGCTTTGTCAGATCCCGATGCGCTCCCTTTTGATGATGATTGGGAAAATGCGGCGATTATTTCTGCTTACAATAAATTAACATCTCAATAATTGCTGAAGCATTATACCAAATCTGTCCACTCGCCTACCGTTCCACCCTGCCTACTTTTCTATACTTTTTAAACAGGGTTGAGTATTACTTGTGCTTGCATTAGTTTAATAAAAATGCTACACTCAAGCCAGTCTGTCATTGGATGACCTTTAACACAAACAAAATAGTCATAATTATGGATATGAACAATAAAACTTATGAAGATATTTATTCAAGAACTTATTCAAGAATTTATAATATTGTGATAGAAGTATTTGAAGTTTCTGAAATACCTCAGCCAGTTTTAGATTTTGTCATCTTTAAAACTGAGTATAATTATATTCTTGAATTATCAAATGGTGGAGATGAAGATGATGCTCTAAATTTCTTGTATCAAATAGAGCAGGAATTTGACATAGAAATTCCATACGATGAAGGATCTAAAAAAATAGTTACATTTAAAGATCTATTGGAATTTGTTTTTGAACAAAAATATAACCTTGAGATTGCAGAATATCTAAAAATACGAATAAAGACAAAAACTCTAAAATTGTTATTGTTCTTAGAAAGCAAGAAAATAGAAATCAGTAAATTTATAGAAATATTTTCAAGTGACACTTTTTCCAATAATCATCAAAATATCGAAAAACTTATCCTTTCCCTGAGACACAAAAGTTTTGACGTGTCTAGTATAATGTCATTTTCAGATATATTTAAAAATGATTTTCTACTATCGAATTTAGAGCAAATATGTCAGATATATTGCTTTATGAATGATCAAAAAATTTCTTACTTTGATGTTATTGATATCATAAAAAGTGGATATCTAGACTCTTGCAAACAACAGATAGACGATCTTTCTGAAAAGATAAAGCTTCAAGAGTCGGAAATAAAAAACCTGAGTCTTGAACTTGAAAAGGCTAATCAGAACCTAGATTTGTTGAGAGGTCAATTAAACCATCTTTTAGATGATATCTAGCATTGTTATAGCGACATAGAAACCCAAAAAAATATTGATCAAACAAGGTATATTATTCTGCGATAACACACCTAAAAACAAAGATTTGAGTAATTATTTTATTCCCGTACCTATCTAATACTAAATCTGGTTATTAAAGACTGATTATTTATTCCCCTTTTTGCATGAGTGCATGAGTAGGTAGAAAACGGGTTTCTCGGAGAAACCCGTTTTCTGTGCGTTACTCAACGGATTTAGTATAAGCTGCACTGCATTTAAACTGCCTACTGAGGAATTTTAGTACAAGGGCCAGAAATCTCAACTCCAGAAACCTCTCCTCCCCACTCTCCTATATTTTTCAAGAGGAATAAAGTTTTAGCTTAATTAATCTGGTTAGAGGCCTGTTTTTGTCGTTTCTAAATACCCCTGATAACTTGACCGGAACTGTTCGATCGATAGGTTCTTTGTCCAATATTCTACCAGAGCATGACCCCAGGCCCAAGCTTCCTTGTCAGCAGTGCTATAATTTTCTAATAGTATTGGCCAAAGTGCCAATAAATCAAAACTTTTATTCTCTGGATTCAAGAGAGAATAAAGCTCGTAGGCCATCTGTAATTTACCGATCGCTACTGGTAATTGTTCCACAGGAATTTGTTCAGCTAAAAGATAGGCTAAAGTCGGTCTTCCCGTGGCTAAAGTGGAGATAAAACCTAGAATAGGACTTTTTAATAGGGCCGTTAAACCTTGCCCCGTGGCCATCTGTAAAGTATAGCGATCGATTATTTTCGCCGCTGCCAGAGTTCGAGTTTCTAAATCCGCTAAAAAACGGGCTAAACGCAACTGTTTTGCGGGTGAAATTGCCCCCAGTAAAGCGATTGATAACTCCTCATCCCCCCAAGCTTCTCTATCCGGCTGTTGACTGACCATCGGCAAAATGCGATCGCAGAGATCCTCGAATAATTCCGCCCGATACTGCAAGCATTCGCGGATATTGACTTCTTTGGGACTTTCTCCCGTCAGCCAATTATAGGGGGGTTGCCACTCTCGCACCGGACGCAGGCGATCGACTTGGGAAACACAGACTATAACTGGTAAATTGTCAATAGTTTGTTGCAAATCTTTAAGAAAAGCCTCATCCATGGCCAGGGCGGGATCGAGGGCGGGGGTGACAAGAATCAATAAATCGGCGTTTTTGGCATAATTAAGAACTTTTTGCCGATAATCAGCCCGATTTGCCTGTTCATAGCCCGGGGTATCCCAGAGAATTAACTCGTCTCCTTCTGGGGTTTGCCAATGGTAGGATTGAATCGCATCGGTACTGGGCAATAGATCCACTTGGGCTAAATCGGCCCGAAAGAGAGTATTAATTAAACTGCTTTTGCCGGCCCCGGTGCGTCCAACCAGCAGAATATTAACCGGTTGGCGATCGATTTCCGTGATTGGTTCAGCTTGGGCGAGAATTTCCTTGAGAGTAGTGGTGGCGATTTTGGTCTTGGTGGGGAGAGTTGGGGCGAGATTGCCGCCACTGTAGAGTAACACCGCTTGGCGAGAGAGATTTCTTAGGGCATTTTCCCGCAAAACTTGCCCTAAATTGACTAATAATTGCTGATCCGCTCGATCGCTGTACTTTTGACTGGCCACTTTAGCCACAGCCGCGGCGGGATTGATCACCCATTGCGCCCAATTCCAGACTTGCCAAAGTTTCCGGGCTGAGGGTTGCAATTTTTGATAAACTTCGTAGGCCTGATAGGCTTGCCCGATGGTGATTTGATTCAGGGCCGGGGAGAGATTCCGCATCCAGCGATCGCTATCATCCACGGTTCCCCGAATTAAACCGTAGGCCTGGGGAATGTAAATATTTAATAAGGGGTACTTGACATCGGGGTAATATATATGAGCGATGGCACTGACCAAATCCTGACAGCGTTGCCAAAAAGTCGCCCAATCTTCCCAAACCGGGCGATCATTGCGGGCTTCGACGATAATCCTCTCGATAATTTCCTCGACATTGCCCCCGGAATCACCGTCGGGAGAGGTTAATTCTGCCTTAATTTCGCCAATGGTGGCTTCAATTTCCCCGACTACTGGGCGCGTCCATTTGACCAACAGGAAGCGCCAAGCGACAAAAATCAGGGTAAAAACTGCCCAAATCCAATTTAAACCCCATTGATTGATCTGGAAACTGGCGGCCACGATCAGAAAGATGACCACGGCGGCGATCGGAACTGCTAAAATCAATCCTTGCCAAGTTTTTAACCGTAACATTGCTCGATCTGGTTTTTTTCCATTCTACCGATCTCTGATTCTCGGTTAGGGGGCAGTCCTGATGCCAAAGTTGGCACCGCCAAGCCTGAAAATATTCTGATTGACGAATTGGCGTTATTTCAGCTTCTATTTTCCAGTCAGTCCCGATGAAAAAATTTTCACCCCCACAGATGAAAGAGGTTTCCTTCCCTACACCCCACACCCCACACCCTACACCCTCTTTCAAGTCAGAAATTAGGCAGTGGCATCAATTTGGGCGAGGATTGCCGTGGACAACTGACAAAGTTGTTGATGACAAGGACCATTACTAGCCATGATCCCCCCCCATTGCCGCACATCGCCGCGATTATAGCGCACGGGTTGGCCGTCAAAATAGGAAAATTTGCCGCCTGCTTCCGTTAAAATCAACTCTGGAGCGGCAAAATCCCAGTCTTTAGCCGCCGATTTCCCCGATAGGGAGATATAAACATCGGATTTTTGTTCGAGGATAGTGGCAATTTTACAGCCCACACTACCCACATAATTTTTACCGAAGAAGGGTATTTGACTTAATAAATTATCAAAACGTTGGTCGCGATGGGTACGACTAACCACCAGATAGAGATCGGTAATTTTATCTTTATTGGCAACTTTTACCTGTGTAATATTTCCGTCGCTAGTTTCTAGAAAAGTACCTTTTCCTTTTTGGGCAAAATAGAGTTTTTCTTGATCCGGTAGGGCAACCACGGCGATGATCGGTCTTCCCTGATAACATAAGGCGATATGTAGGGCATATTCTCCCGTTTTGTTGATAAAATCGCGGGTTCCGTCCAAAGGATCGATAATCCATACCCAATCTTTCGGGATAGCTTCATTGCCTTGATGGGTTTCCTCGCTCAGATAACCAAAGTCGATATCAGAAAAATTTGTTTGTAATTCCCCTAAAATATAGTTATTTGCCGCTAAATCCGCCGCCGTCACTGGTCCGCCTTTTTTCTTCTTGTTGACGGCTAAATCCTGTTCACCGCGGTGGTAGGATTGGAGAATTTTAGCACCACCCCAACCGACGGCACGAGTCACAGCTAAAATGCGATCGAGCGTTTCGTTATCTTGACAGGTTAAATTAATCATAAAATAGCCTCAGTTTTTCAGACTTATTATCTACTAAATTGAAAGACTGGCATCTTAGCTTACCATCCCTTGCTTCCTAACTCCTGACTGGCTTAATTTTGCTCTTGCCAAAAATAATCGGCGGGTTTTTTGGTTTCTTCCGGTGATAATTGAGGAGCGTCTCCCAAGAAAACCGAACGCTGGATGACGCGATCGCCTAATCTTCTTTGGACTCGACTGGGAATACCGTAACCGTAGGCAATATGACCTTTTCCTGCTAGGACGATGATCTGATAGTCGGGATGAGCTTGCCAGAATTTAGCGATCGCATCGGCCATGGTTTCATCCCAGAGGACCTGTGCCAGAAAAAAGCGATCGAATCCCTGACTTTTGCCCCCCGTGTGTTGCTGATAAACGGCTAAGATCTGTTGACGGTACTCCTCGTTATCCTGGTTTATTTCGCTTTTAGGGGGAATGTAGGTCATTTCTGAGGTGGAGAGGCTTTCTAAGCCCTCCCGTGCCACTTTTCTAGTGATTTCCGTGGGTGTATTTAGGGCGATCGCTGGTAGTTTTTTTGCCTTGGCCAAGCGCAGGATCGGGGCGTAAAATTCCCAATCAAATCCCCAACGTTGGTCGTATTCACTTTTTTCTCTCAACTGATTTTCGCTAATTTTGCCGGCTAAATACTGATCCAAATAGATTTGGTAAGGACGTTGAAACATCTCGAAAGCGATCGCTATTTGGGGATTATTAGCCTGTAAATACTCGATAATAGCTAATTGGGCCTGATGATCGGCTTGGCTATCGTGCCTTTCCCCCAGATAAATAATCTCGGCTGTTTTTAAATCTGCCAGAATTTGTTTTTGGCTATTAGTAAAACTCCAGGCCCGGGGCAGCAAAATAAACAGTAAGCAGAGGGCAAGGAAAACAGGAAAAAAGCGTCGAGAGAATTTCATCTTTTTATACTAAATCCGTTGAGTATAGGCTACTTGTGAGGACAGGCAAAAGGTAAGAGGCACTCATGCAAAAGAGGGAATAGATAATCAGTTTTTAATAACTAGATTTAGTATTAAAAGCCTTTTAAGAAACTGATCTTAACCGAAGCCAAGACAAAAAGGGTGAGCAATGCCCACCCGAAAAAATTTTCAGAGAACCTTTCTGGTTTAGTAGGTTTCTACGTGCCAGCGATGTTCTTTTTTCAGTTGTTTCTGATAGACAGACCAATCAGCGCCATTTTTAGCAGCAGCACCACTGATAGCATCGTCGATACCATCTTCCATCCCTTTCAGTCCGCACATATAAGCGTGGGTTTTGGGACTTTGGAGTAGATTCCAGATTTCGTCAGCGTGTTCGGCTACCCGGTGTTGAATATACATTCTACCGCCCTGGGGATTTTGCTGTTCCCGGCTGATGGCATAGGTGAGACGGAAGTTATCGGGGAATTCCGCCGCTATTTTCTCTAATTCTTCTTGGTAGAGAATATTGGCCGTTTTGGGAACTCCGAAAATCAACCAAGCTAGACCTTTGAATTTATAATCTTCGTGTTGTTCCTTGAACATCCGCCAGAGGAAAGCTCGGAAGGGAGCGATTCCCGTCCCAGTGGCCATCATAATGATAGTGGCATCTTCATCACCCGGTAGCAGCATTTCCTTACCCACAGGGCCGGTAATAGCCACATCGGCACCCACCTCTACATTACAGAGATGGGTGGAACAAACTCCATAAACCGTTTCCTTGGTTTCTGGGTGTTGGTATTCTAACTGACGCACGCAGAGGGATACGGTTTTATCGTCTAATTTATCACCATGACGGGTGGAGGCGATCGAATAGAGTCTCAATTTATGAGGTTTGCCATTAGCATCGGTACCCGGGGGGATAATACCGATACTTTGGCCTTCTAAATAGCGTAAATCGCTCCCAGAAAGGTCAAAGGTGACGTGTTGTACGATGCCGATACCTCCCTCATCAACGAGAGCATAGTTCTCGATACATTTGCCGATAAAGGGTTGATTCGGACGGTAGATGTTGACGGGGATATCTGTTTTTTCTTTCGCTTGAGTCATGGCCTTTTTCTTGGTCTGTTCGGGGACGGGCGATGATTGAGCGATTGGCTGTGGTGTGGAGGCACTAGAAACAGTTGCTACGGGGGCAATCCCATTGAAGGGTTTGATGCTGACGATACGACCACCTAAACGGGTAATCCGACGCATTTCTTGATTCATGCGACTGTAGGGAACCGTGAAAAACACGCTTCCACTCTGACGGATTGAATAATCCAAGCTGTCAGTATTGTCGTTTTGATTGAGACCCGCCACTTCGTAAACAAATAAACGGTTTCCCGCTAGTGTACTCGGACTGTACATTAAATATAACTCCCAACTCAAGTCACGATAATCGTTCCATAGTTTAGCCTACCATCGGTACACTACACCTAGGCCTAATTGAGAGTTATCTTAAAAAAACCACAGACATCGCTTTTATCTTTTCCTTAAGGATAGGTCAACTCTCTGGTTAAAATCTGTTACATTTGCAGCATTTTTACTTTTTATTAAGATTTCTGCTACTTTTGCCCCATTTGTGCTAAAAATCCCCCTAGTTTGCCTGATCAGGGCAAGAGCGGGGGACAGATATTACCGATAATTATTTTTTCAACTACTGGGCCGCAGCTGCGTTTAAGGGTTTAATGCTGACGATGCGAGCGCCTAAACGGGTAATCCGACGCATTTCTTGATTCATGCGGCTATAGGGAACAGTTAAAAAGACACTGCCACTCTTACGGATAGAATAATCTAGGTTATCAGTATTGTCATTTTGACTCAAACCGACGACTTCATAGACAAAAAGGCGATTTTCTTTGGCACTAGAGAGACTTTGCATCGAAATGGCTCCTACATTGATGTTATAGTTCTCTAGTTTAGCCTAGCGGGGAGACTAGCAATCTAGTTAGGGTTTGCGGCAAAAAGTTTCTCGTGGGGCCAGGGTGTGGGGTGTAGGGTGTAGGGTGTAGGGTTGTACCCATTTTCATCTGGTAAATTACCTAATTTTCAGGGAAAAAGTCCCGGAATTTTCCCCCCGATCCCTCCAATGGCTGGCACTTTTTGATTTTCCAAAAGTCTAAACGTCTTACCCAACAAGGTTTTTAGATGTATTCAGCCAACCCTAGTTAATGGCCGATTTACGCCTGTTTATTGTACCATAACGCTCGATCGCAATTGTCCACAGGCCGCATCGGTCGCTAAACCTCTGGAATAACGGACAGTAACGGCGACTTTTTCCTGTTCTAAAATAGTTTTAAAAGCCTTAATTCTCTTTTCATCAGGCCGTTGATAATCCACCTCTTGAATAGGATTATAGGGGATGAGATTGACGTGGGATTGAAAACCTTTCACCAGTTTGGCTAATTCCCTTGCGTGTTCGGGTAAATCATTTACTCCCGCTAAAAGAATGTATTCAAATGTCACTCTTCGTCCCGTGATTTGAACGTATTCCTGACAGTCTTGGATCAGATTACTTAGGAGATAATGGTCGGCACTGGGGATTAATTTAGCTCGAACTTGTTGATTAGAAGCATGGAGACTAACAGCAAAAGTTATTTGCAAATTATGTTCCGCTAGTTGCTTGATTTTATGGGGCAATCCCACGGTAGAAATCGTTAAACAACGCTGACCGATACCCACATCTTTATTAAGGCAATGAATCGCTGTCACCACTTCGGGGATATTTAATAAAGGTTCCCCCATCCCCATAAATACCACATGACTGACTCGCTGCTGAAAATCCTCCTGTACTGTTAACACTTGGTCAACGATTTCATGTGCTTTTAAATTACGAGTAAAACCCCCTTTTCCCGTGGCACAAAAATCACAGGCCATCGGGCAACCCACTTGCGAAGAAACACAGACTGTCAATCTTTTTTCACTAGGAATTCCCACCGCTTCGATAATTAAACCATCCGCCAGTTTTAGCAGATATTTACGAGTGCGATCGGGTGCTACACTGCGATAATGTATAAGGGAACGACCAATAGGATAGTCTGCCATCTTGCTGCGCCATTCTTGGGGGAATACGGAAATATCCGCCAAAGAATGCACCCCTTTTTCATATAGCCATTGGTGTAATTGTTTACCCCGATAAGCGGGTTGTCCCTGGTCTTTTACCCAGTCGGTCAGTTCCTCTAAAGATTTCGCTAGTAAAGTCATAATTGTTATCGTTGAGCGTCTTACCATTCTAACCGATCAATCATCCCTAGGAGCAAAACCGTAACAAAATTGTATTCATTAATTGACATTTTTTCCCTTTGCTCCTTCTCTAGTCTTTGTTAGTCAATTAAATACTTAAAACTATAACTTCAACTTAGCCTAAGGATTTCTACTGTTGGGTATTCCTTTTTATACTAAATCTGGTTATTAAAAACTGATTATTTATTCCCCCTTTTGCCTCTTGCCTATTGCATGAGTGCCTGTCCTGATATGTAGCCTATACTCAACGGATTTAGTATTATATTCTCCTTCCACTGAGAGGGAAGTAGCATCTAAATGGGAATTCTCGGTCGCCACACCAAATTTTTTCACGGCCGCTAAACTAATCAGTAGGAAAATGGCCGAAACATCAAGTTGATAAAGTTTGTCCATTACTCGACTAATTTTATCATCATTCAGGTGTTTGGGTTCGATGCCATCTCCCCGCAGATGTTCGGTTGCTTTATCTTCAAAAAATTGAGGAAATAAATACAAGGATCGGGAGACAAATCCCAATCCGTTAAGAATAATCGCTTTTACTACTTGCCCAGCTGTGACAATTTCTCCTGGAACCCATTGAGACTTGTTCGTTTGACAACAACCCAATAGCGAGCTACAATGCGATCACTTTCTGGCTTTGCGGATAGCACTCCCTAGCATTAAACCCCCAAGGGTAATATAAGCAAGAACGCTGCTGGATTCTGGAGTCGTTCTTTTAGATGCAACACGAATCTGAACAAGAACATCATCGTCATCATCATCTACAGTGAAAGATGCAGCGTCATCAAGATGAGCTAAGAAGATATTAGCATCTAGTAACTCAAATGTATTTCCTCCGAAACCAAGGCTATTATCTAGATCTGAAAAAACTATTTGTGAAGCCATATCTGTGCTTCCAATTGTAGCGAAAAAACTTTGACCATTCCAGTTAGTTAGAACTGCCAGTGGAATTGGTTGATCTGGATTAAAAGACCCCAAAAAAACCTCACTGTTTGTTGATGGATTATTCGGCAATCCTGAAAGAACTGGAACAAAGTTTTCTGAAGTAGTCCCAAGACCAAACTCAGAATTGGCACCAGCACCACCTCCTAAGGATTTAACGTAAATATCAACCTGATCAGGAAATTTAAACTCTGCTGCACTGCTTGGATTAGTAATGCCGCCAACGAATAAAGCAATAGCAAAAGTAAATAAGGGATATTTGGGGTTGCCGGGATTGAACATTTTTGTTGCTCCTCAAAAATTAATTCTTTTTTTGTTGTTCGTTATCTTTTGTTCCTTGAGAACAAGGTTCATGCTTTTAGTTTGACCAGTGAGCAAAAATTGCCCAGTCGTCTGGAACAGGCGAACCAAAAGATTCGCCCGCCCACTCCCAATTAAACAAGCTGAACATCGAAAGAGACAGCAAACCCTGCGGGGCGATTTTCAATGGTTGCGAATTGTTGCCCAAGAAAACTTAACCCACCTGTTAAGCTATTGTAGTTAAATTGGCTAAGGCTACTAGCAGTAAATCCGGACTTACTGATCTGGATAACATCGCCCTCTATCCACTGAAAATCCTTGATTACGTCAACTCCTTCTAGAAGAGAACCGAAATAAAAGACATCGGCACCAGTGCCGCCAGTGAGGATATCATTGCCATAGCCGCCATAGACAAAGTCATTCCCAGCGCCTCCTAATAAAACATCGTTGTCGGCTCCGCCAAAAAGATAATCATTGTCGTTTCCGCCTGATAAAGTGTCAGCACCTGCTTCGCCACTGAGCAAGTCACTACCGTTTCCGCCGAAGACATTGTCATTTCCAGCGCGGCCGAAGATGTTATCTGCACCATCTCCACCATCAATGTAGTCGTTGCCTATTCCACCGTCGATGTAGTCGTTGCCCCCTTGGCCGTAAATGCTATCATTCCCTTCATTCCCGTAAAGGGTGTCATTACCGAAACTGCCGAACAAGAAGTCATTGTAAATTGTACCGTTGTAAACTGGCATTAGCTGTCAACTCCTGTGAATTAATTAAGTTGATGATTCAAGTCAAACATTCAGAGCAAATAACATTCAATAGATACTGAATAACAAATTGGTATCAGCCAACAACTCTAAATAACTCTAAATAGCTCTAAATAACCGTACATAACTTTTAATAACAATTAATAACATTGCTTTCTCTTTCTCATAAAAATATTGACAAATCAGAGGAAATGATGTAATCTTTAAATATCTCCATTAATTTTTGATTATTTTTGAACTAAAAATGGTTGGCATTCCTGACACGATAGGAACTAAAGATAAAGACCTATTGCAAAAAGCATTTCTAAACCGGATCTTGCAAAATACTGGTTTGATAAAAAATCAAGATCATAGTTGTTTATTTCAACTTCTATATAATCCAAAAAATCAAGATAAAAAAAGAAGTGAAATTGTCGAAATAATGAAAGATAAGCATAATCTTCATTATACGGAAGCAACTATTAATGAATATGCGAAAAGAATTAGGAGAATAATGGTAGATGTGTTTAAACAAGCGATGATAGACGATGGATTAGAATTAAGTGTCAATTTAATTACTACTAAATATGAGAAGAAAGGAAAACCTCAGAATTCAATTGAACCTCATCAAGTGACTTATCAATGGTTATGGGAGAAAAAATTTCCTCGGATGGGTTGGGAATTAGCAAAAGAAGTTGCTGCACCTGCTTGTAATAAGTTAACGATGCTGGATATTAATGAAAATTTTGAGGGAGAAAAATCCCCTAATGGAGGAGCCTCAAACGGTAGTTCAAAAAGGGGTCTAGTTATGAATGGTACTGTAATTAAGCCAGAGCCAGATAAGGGTAATTATATTTATCTTAACAAGCCCCATTATTTATGGGTTGATTTACCTGAAAATGGTAAATATTTATTGTTAATTAATGAGACTGTAGAAGGAAATTTTTATCTCTTTAGTCCTTCAAGAGCATTTGCCTATGTTCCTTATACTAAGCTGTCAGAAGGACTTCGTTTACCTCCGTCTGAAGGACTAGCTCGATTTTTCCAATATGATGCAGTAGGAGATGAATATTTTCTGGCAATTGTCACAGAGCAACCCATTGATTTATCTTGGGTTAATGGGGAATGTGACCCTACAGATATTATCTTAAATCAAGAGCGTCTTGAGGAGATATTTGTTAAATTGGGTCAACAGGGTAATAGTGAAGTGTTTTATAAGCGGTTTAAGGTGGTGGAACAAACAATTAATTACTCTGATCAATCAGCAACAATAATCAGCAACAAAAACTTAGTTTATCAAGGAGAATAGTAACATGAATCAAGCCATAATTAACCAGATACAATAGTATAACTAGATCGCATCATGCCAGCGATCGCATTTGCCTATTGTAAACAGTAATTGCCCATAAAATAGGAAAAAACAATGCAAATTTCTATTCAACTAGACGATGAACACGCTCAAAAACTAGCCTATATTCAACAAACCACCCAAGAAAATACTTTAGAAACCATTCAACAAGCCATTGAACTACGCTATCAACAACTACAAGAAAAAACACACGATCCCCTAGCTAAATTAAAACAAAGTTCCTTTATCGGTAGCTTTGAAGCAGAGGCTGACTTTGCCGAAAACTCAGAAAACATTTTGCATTCACTCCTATCCGAAAAAAATGATCATCGCTGATACAGGATTCTTTCTCGCTAATCAATTACCACAATAAACTCAACTTAAACCGATAACAATTCAAGGGAGAATCAATGATGTCTCTACGTTCTTTATCTGTCTTAATTGCGCTCTCCATCACGATAGGACTCTCAGCTTGTGGTGTCCAGCGAAGCAATTTTGTTAATAATCAAGGGGTCGAAAAAGCGAGGCACAAAGACTGGAATGGGGCGATCACAGACTATAGTGAAGCAATTCGTCTCAATCCTAACCATGCTATTGCTTACTATAACCGAGGACTTGCCTATGGACAATTAGGGGAATACCAAAAAGCACTCACCGATCATACCGAAGCCATTCGCCTCAATCCTAGTTATGCTGATGCTTACAATGACCGAGGAAATACCTATAATTGGCTAAAAGAATCTCAAAAAGCGATCGCCGACTTTGACCAAGCCCTTCGCCTCAATCCTAACCATGCTATTGCTTACTTTAACCGAGGACTTGCCTATGGACAATTAGGGAAATACCAAAAAGCACTCGCCGACTATACCGAAGCCATTCGCCTCAATCCTAGTTATGCTGATGCTTACAATTACCGAGGAAATACCTATAATTGGCTAAAAGAATCTCAAAAAGCGATCGCCGACTTTGACCAAGCCCTTCGCCTTAATCCTAATAATGCTATTGCTTACTTTAACCGAGCGACTGCCTATAATAACTTAAAAGAATACCAAAAAGCGATC
>VYLF01000110.1_pt1 | contig 35718 bp, 10 predicted proteins | sample 5114371 | NCBI WGS metagenome assembly VYLF01 (sample SAMN12291773, study PRJNA351875) | freshwater metagenome | isolation source: freshwater lake | place: USA: Michigan, Kent Lake | collected 2013-08-15 | reverse complement strand
TCACCAATAATGGTAGAGATGCCTAAGACCCCAAGTCCACCAATTAGTCCCAGCGGACCGCCTAACCCAAAAAGTGCGTAAATCGCAGGATAGGCAGTACCACCGGATGCGGCAACAGCAATAATGAAAATAATGCCGGGGAGTCCCAGAGAAGCAAGTTTTTGAACAACTTCATCAAGAGAAATTCCCCAGGAGACAAGTTTTTTGTTGATGTCTGTGGGATTAATTCCGAGAAAATCATTGGGAATGGCCGTTTCAGTAGTTTCCGTCATTGATGAGACTCCTAAAATCACTAAGTTGGATTGGTTGGTCGGGATTTCAGTCATATAAAATCCATGGTAAGGCAAAAGAATACAAATCGGCTGTCTAGCAATCAGATGCCTTGCAGCATTTTACATTAGTCTTACCGTTCACACAACTTGTAGAAAATCGTCAGTTCTTAGATTAAATCCTGTTTAAAAGATAGATGAGATTGGGGAGAAACAATTGATAAGTAGTCTTGCAAAATAAATTTCCTACTGAAGATAGGCACTCATGCAAGAGGCAAAAGGCAAAAGCTTTATCGAAATGTGTAACTAATTTTTCTTAGGTACTTAACTGGGTTTTTCAAGTTGGATTGGGAGTTAACCATAGTCTTAAAAACGGATTTGGTATCAAATCTCAAGGCAAACTTTTAACTCTTCGGCTAAAATCTGGACATGGGGTTCCACCATAATCGAGACATGATTTCCTAGTACGAAATGAATCTCAACTGGCTCTGTAGAAAATTCACTCCAGCCTAAAGAGGAATCCTCGCAATCTCCAGCTATTAAGTCTTTATTTGGATCATCAGCTAATTCCTCCCTGGCCCGTATAATCGTAATTTTACCAGGATAAATCTGTTTAGGGAGATAATCAATCAGACATAAACAGCTAGTTTTATAGGCTTGGACAATTTTTTCAAGCTGCCTAGTTTCCGCATTGGGAGGAAGCATATTAGCCAGTTTAAAAAAGTTTAAGGCGTATTTTAATTGTTCCTCCACTGTTAAGAGTTGAAGAGTTTCATAGGAAATATCGATGGTTTTATCTAAATAAACTTCGATACCTTTGCTGACTTCAGCTAACCACCGCGCATGATCCCAATTAATATAATCAAGCAAAATTTGTTTGTCTTTATAAGTGGGTGCTGAAGAATCAATGATTGCTAGTAATGCCACTTGTTGACCCTGATTAACCAACTGTTGAGCCATTTCAAAAGCCACATTACCACCGTAGGAATGTCCTCCCAAAAAGTAGGGTCCTTGGGGTTGTAAATCTTGCATGGCTTGAAGATAAATACTGGCTATATCCTCAATACGAGTGATTTCTCCAAACTGTTGATAGAGATCATTTTCAAAACTGTAGAAAGGTTGATCTTTTCCTAAACAACGTCCTAAATGGTAAAAATAAAATGGTCTTCCTCCAGCGCCTGGAACACAGAAGAAAGGAGGCTTTGAACCCTGGGTTTGAATGGGAACCACACAAGACTGGTTAGAGGAATCTGCATCGGTTTGGATAATGGTCGCTAACTGTTCAATAGTTGGGTTTTGAAATATTGTAGTTACGGCAATTTCTTTGCCTAACTGTTCTTTAATTTGGGTGATTAAATAAGGAGCTAAAAGGGAATGGCCACCGAGGTCAAAAAAGTTATCTTGCACGCTAATTTTGTCAATCTTTAGCACTTTTGACCAGATTTGCACGAGGTTTAATTCTAACTGATTACGCGCTTCAATAAATCTGTCTGAATCACTGGTATTACTAGGAGCTTTTAACGCACGACGATCAATTTTTCCGTTAGCTGTTAAAGGGAAAGACTCCAGCATCACAAAAGCACCAGGAACCATATAACCGGGCAATTTATGGCTAAGAAATTGACGCAAATCGCCACTTGTTAGCTTTACTCCTAGCTTAGGTACAATATAGGCAACTAACTGTTTTTCCCCCGGATTGTCTTCACGAACAATCACACAAGAAGACTGTACCGCCTGATTTTGACTAAGTACGGACTCAATTTCTCCCAATTCAATACGGAAGCCGCGAATTTTTACTTGATTGTCAATCCGTCCTACATATTCAATATTACCATCGGGTAAATAACGCGCTAAGTCTCCCGTTTTATATAATTTTGACGGCTCATTGCCCCCCTTATTAAGGGGGGTTGGGGGTATCACTTCATCCTTCTCAAAAGGATTAGGAATAAATTTTTCTTGGGTTAATTCGGGACGGTTAAGATAACCTTTGGCTAATCCTGCACCAGCAATATGTAATTCTCCTACTACACCAATCGGGACAGGTTGGAGATAGTTATCTAAAATGTAAACCTGTGTGTTGGAGATTGGACAACCAATGGGAATTGACTTTATTGTTGCCTCTAGTTGTTTAGGAATAGGATAGCAACAGGTAAAAGTTGTACTTTCTGTTGGTCCATATCCATTAATAATTTGCGTCAATGGCAAAGTTTCCAGTGCTTTATGAACATGAGCAACTGAAAGTGCTTCTCCACCAATTAGTAGCTGTTTAATTCCTGATAAAGCTTGGGAATTATCGTCAATAATCTTATTGAACAAAGCAGCCGTTAGCCATAAAATAGTAATGCCATGTTTGTCTATTGCATTTCTTAAACTTGTAGCGGTAGGAATATCTTCCGTAAAAATCACACATCTCGCACCATGTAATAAAGCACCCCAAATCTCAAAGGTAGAAGCGTCAAAAGCAATGGGAGCCATTTGTAAAAATCTTTGTGTTGCATCTAGATGTGCGTAATTTACGCCAAACAAAAGACGGTTAACGCTACGATGAATAACCCCAACGCCTTTAGGTTTACCTGTAGAACCAGAAGTATAAATGACGTAGGCTAAATTATCCGCAGAAACTGTGCTGTTAAGATTCTGCTGACTTGCTTGATTAATTTGTTGCCAATCTTTGTCTAAACAGACAACAATAGCATTATGATTTGGCAAGGAAGCTTGTAAAGATTCGCAGGTTAATATTACTTTAACCTGGGTATCTTGGAGCATGAAGCTAATGCGTTCTTGGGGATAATCTGGGTCAATAGGAACATAAGCTCCACCGACTTTAAGAATAGCCAATAATCCTACAATCATGTCTAAGGAACGCTCTAGACAAATCCCCACTAATTCCTCTGGTTTTACTCCTAATTTTCGCAGATAATGAGCTAATTGATTAGCTCGATTATTTAATTTTAAATAAGTTAATTGTTGATCTGAACATACCACTGCTACCGCGTCGGGTGTGCGTTTTACCTGTTCTTCAAATAATTGATGAATACATTTATCAGAGGGATAATCTGTGTGAGTTTCGTTCCACAATGATAACAATTGATAATGTTCTTCATCACTTAACATCTGTAACTCAAAAATTCCCATATTGGGATTAGCTGCAATCGCAGTTAAGAGATTCTGAAAATGTTGCCCCATTTGGTTAATAGTGGGGGCAGCAAACAAATCCGTACTATAACACCAAACCGCTTCTAAACGATCAGAAACTTCCCAAAAATTTACCTCTAAATCAAATCGCGCTTTAAGCTCAACAGATAAAGGCAAACTCTCCATCTTTAAGCCAGATAAACTGGCCTCAGATTGGGGAGTATTTTGCAGTGAGAACATCACCTGTATCAAAGGATTATGACTTAAATCTCGGTTTAATTGTAATTTTTCTACTAACATTTCAAAAGGCAAATCTTGATGAGCATAAGCTGATAAAGTTGTTTGCTTTACTCGTTCTAATAACTCCAGAAAACTCGGATTTCCCGACATATCACCCCTTAAAGCCAAAGTATTGGCAAAAAAGCCCATTAATTTCTCAATTGCCGAACTATTACGATTAGCGATGGGAGAACCTACCAAAACATCTAATTGACCACTATAACGAGAAATTAGGACAAAAAAAGCCGCCAGTAAAGTCATAAATAGTGTTGCTCCTGACTCCTGACTTAACCGTTTGAGGCGTTGCGTTAAGTCTTGATTCAGGCGAAAAACCTGCCCATCACCCCGGAAACTAGGAATTGGAGGACGGGGATAATCCGTCGGCAATTCTAAAATAGTAGGTGCATCTTGTAACTGTTTTTGCCAGTAATTAAGTTGACGCTCCAAAACTTCACCAGTGAGCCATTGACGTTGCCATACAGCAAAATCGGCGTATTGAATCGATAATTTAGCGAGAGGGGAAGGCAAACCCTGGACAAAGGCCGCATAAAGTTGAGATAATTCACTAAAGAAGATGCTCAAAGACCAACCATCGTAAATAATATGGTGCATCTTCAACAGCAATACATACTCTTGGGAACTGAGTTTAATTAACTTAAATTGGACTAATGATTCCTTGGCTAGATTAAAGGGTTTTAAGGAGAGAGCAATCGCTATTTCTTGCAGATGTTCTGTTTGTTCATTCTTTGATAAACCTTGTAAATCTTCCAGGGGTAAACTGACGGGTGAAGGGGGAGCAATGCGCTGAATTGGTTGCCCTTCTACCATGGGAAAAGTAGTTCTTAAAATTTCGTGACGGCGAATCAGTTCGCTGAGACTTTGTTCTAAAGCTAATAGATTGAGGTTTCCTTCTAACCGCAAAGCTTCCAACAGATTATAGGAATGACTATCGGGAGAAAGTTGCTGCAGAAACCAGAGTCGTTGTTGAGCAAAAGAGAGGGGTAAATCCTGATCCCGTGACACGGGAATAATCGCTAAATCAACAGTATTAGTTGGGATTTTTGCCGCTCTTAAAAAGTCCAAAATTTCAGGTTTTTTGGCGGCGATTTCTTCTTTAATTTCTGGGGTCATAACCCCTTTGGGAGCCTGAAAACGAAGTTTTTCGCCTTCCAGCCATAGTTTAATGTCTAAACCCTTCAAATACGCTAAAAAATCTCCTACTTTCACTTACCAATTGCCTCCAAAGTTGTTGTTAAATTAGCTCTAAATCACGAAGTTTGCCCTGAGGATGTAAAAGTACATCAGATTGCCATTGACTAGGATCAATATTTGTCCTTTGCCGTTTTAACTGTCTTGCTAAACTATTGATATCAGCTAAAACTTTAACTGTTTTTATAATTCACCATCCTCATAATCTTCCAAGCTTTCAGTCATAGCTGTTTCTCCCGGTGCAACGGTAAGAACTTCAATGATTTGGGCTAAATTAGCGATAGTTGGGTATTCCAGCAGATTTTGTAAAGACAATTCCACCGAGAAAAGATCGCGGGAACGGGAAATAACCTGAGTTGCTAACAAAGAATGTCCTCCCAATTCAAAGAAATTATCCTTAATTCCAATACGTTCGACTCCCAAAACTTCACTCCAAATTTGAGACATTTGAGTTTCAATCGGGGTACGAGGTGCGAGAAATCCCGTAGCTAAATTGCGTGTAGCTGTATCGGGTGTAGGCAAAGCCAGCCGATCTACTTTACCATTAGGAGTCAAAGGTAGGGTATTAAGCAAAACAAAAGCCTGGGGAACCATATAACTAGGTAGCTTTTGTTGGACAAATTCCCGCACCTGTGGTATCAGCTTCTGGACTAATTTACCATATAGAGGATTATTCGTATAATCAGTCCAGGATTTGGGAATAATCCTCTCATCATCCCAAAAATTGGGGTATGCTTTTTCATCAATTTTATTTATTATCGGTTCTAAGATGGCATTCTGGCGACAGAAAACCACATCGAAAGAACCATCTTGACTACCTTCCCACCAACTGAGATGAACAGTGTAACCTAACTGTTCTCCCAGTTGCCACATTTGCTCAGGATTAATCCCTATCCCGGTATTTTTTGCTAACAATTGCCGCAATTCTCCCACCGTTTTTACCCCAGGAGGATCTTCTAGACAGTCTAAAATTTGTAGCGCCTTTTGTAATCGTTGATTGGGTACATCTCTAATACCTAAATATTCTGGTTGTTCCAGTTTTAGTTTATCTTGTATTTGCCCTAAAGAAAACCGATCCCGCTGCCAATTTAGCCAAGGAATTGCCGTTTTTTGCCCATCAGTATCCAGATATAAAGTAACATCATAGCGGAATTGGGTTAACTCATTGTCAGCCTGACCCCGTTTCGGGGCAATTTCTACCCAAGAAATTCGCGGAAAACGTTGTTTAAGCGCGATAAAGAACTGAGGTTCAATTAACAATTCTTCTTCGGTAGCTACACTTTGATTCACCTGTTTTTGCCATTGTTCAAGGGTTTTATTAGCTTCAGTGCGAGCTAACTGTACCGCCGCATGGTAAGGCTCTAGTAAGGACAAACTACGGATATCACCTAGGAAAATCTTACCCTGATCCGCAATCGTCTTGACTGCTCCTGCGATAACTTGTAATAGATAATCGACACTAGGGAAATACTGAACAACAGAGTTAATTACTACTCGATCAAAAGTAGCTTGGGGAATGCCAGTAAAATCATCGGCTGTTCGGTGTAATAATTTTACTTTGCCCTCTAAACCCTCAATTGTGCTACATAACTGTTCGAGGTTATTAATAGTAGCAGCGGAATAATCGGCTCCCCAATATTCCTGACAATGTTTTGCCACACGGAATAGCAATAAGCCACTTCCGCAACCAATTTCTAACACTCGTTGCGGTGGTTGATTTCCTAAAATTCGGCTCACTGTCTGATCAACCCATTCCTGCATTTCTGCTGCGGGAATAGCTTGTCCCGTATAACTACTATTCCAACCACTAATATTAAAAGTGGGGTCTTCAATTTGAGGTTGGGGTTTACTGTAGGATTCTTCGTAAATCTTTTGCCAATCACTAACATATTCACTCTGCCATTGAGCAAGCTGTTCGGGCAATACTTGACCCTTGAGAGCCGGAACTAAGTAGGCTACCAAATTAGTATTAAGCTGGTCTTGATCATGATCACTTGCCTGATCAGCGCGAGCTATCACAACCGCTTCTTGTACTAGGGGATGTTGGCTCAAAACTGCTTCAATTTCCCCTAACTCGATACGGAAACCCCTTACTTTAACCTGATTGTCAATTCGTCCCAGATATTCAATTTTTCCATCAGGTAAATAACGAGCTAAATCTCCCGTTTTGTATAATTTTGACGGCTGCTCTCCCCCCTTATCAAGGGGGGTTAGGGGGGGATCAAGGGAGACAAACGGGTTAGAGATAAATTTCTCTGCTGTCAATTCTGGGCGATTCAAATAACCTCTGGCTACCCCTGCTCCTCCGATATGTAATTCCCCGGGTACACCGATAGGAACCGGTTGTAAATGCGAGTCTAAAATATAAACCTGCACATGAGGAATTGGCCGACCAATAGTTATTTTTGTGTCAAAAGGCGTACATTTAGCTACCGTTGCACAAACACTTCCTTCCGTGGGTCCATAACCATTAAAGAAATTTCGTCCCTGGGACCATTTTTTCACCAATTCAGGAGAACAAGCTTCCCCGGCGACAATAATAGTTTGCAGAGAGGAAAGATTTTCCCACGGTAGTACCGCTAAAGCTGATGGCGGTAGAGTAATATGAGTAATCTTATTATCCCGTAATTGCTTGATTAAGGGTAAACCGGGCATTAAATTTTCTTTACTTGCCAAATAAAGTCTCGCTCCCGCTCCCAAAGCCATTAAAACTTCTGAAATACAGGCATCAAAACTAAAAGAAGCAAATTGAAGCACTCGACTCTGAGAAGACACAGCAAAAGTCTGAATTTGCGCCAGAGCAAGGTTACACAACCCTTGATGTTCAACCATCACCCCTTTAGGTTTACCCGTAGAACCAGAAGTATAAATCACATTAGCTAAATTAGAAGCTGCTACCTTCCCCGTCAAATTATCCCAGTTCATTGGTTTAATTTCTTGCCAAATTTCAGCTAAAAATACAGTTTTAGATTGATGATTTGGGAGTTTATCAATCAGTGAACTTTGGGTTAGTAATAAGGGTACTTGACTATCCTCTAACATAAATTGTAAGCGTTCTTGAGGATATTCTGGGTCAAGGGGTAGATAGGCAGCACCGGCTTTAAGGATGCCTATTAATGCCACAATCATGTCTAAAGAGCGCTCTACACATAAACCGACTATTACCTCGGTTTCTACACCTAAAGAGCGTAAATAGTGAGCTAGTTGATTGGCCCGACTATTTAATTCTGCATAGGTCAACTGTTGATTTTCAAAGACTACTGCTACTGCATCAGGGGTACGCGCTGCTTGTTCCTCGATCAATTGATGAATACACTTGTTATAGGAGTAATCAGCTTTTGTCTCATTCCAAACCTCTAATAGTTGATACTCTTCCTCTGGGGTTAATAAGGGTAGTGAAGCTACTGATTGACGGGGATTTTCCACAATTGCCGCCAACAAAGTCTTAAAATGATTCATCATACGGACAATAGTTTCAGCATCAAATAAATCCCTGTTATAAGAGCAAAAACCGCCTAATCCTTCTGGTGCATCCCAGAGGTAAACTTCTAAGTCAACCCTGACTGAATCAAATCCCGATGGTATCTCCTCAATGTTTACTCCGGGTAAATCCCAGGGAGAACTAGGAGCATTCTGAAGGGCAAAAACTATCTGTGTTAAAGGATTACGATCTAAATGGCGCTCAATTTGTAATTTTTCGACTAACATCTCGAAGGGTAAATCTTGATGGTCGTAAGCATCTTGAGTAGTTTGTCTGACCTGCGCGAGAAAATCCTCAAAGGTCGGGTCTTGAGATAAATCAAATCTTAACACTAAACTATTGACAAAAAAGCCAATTAACCCTTCAATTTCGGTGCGGTTACGGTTAGCAATTGGTGAACCAATTACCACATCTGTTTGTTGACTATAACGAGATAGTAACACAGCAAAACCCGCTAGTAATGTCATAAAGAGAGTGCTACCGGACTCTTGACTAAGTTTTTTCAATTGTTGCGTTAGTTGACTATCTAGTTGCAGTCGCTCCGTCCCTCCGCGAAAACTTTGGATTGCTGGCCGGGGACGGTCTGTGGGAAGTTGGTGTAGTAGGGGAACCCCGGTTAATTGTTGCTTCCAGTAGCTTAATTGACGGTCTAATACTTCATTAGTTAACCATTGACGCTGCCACACGGCAAAGTCAGCATACTGTATTGATAAATCAGGTAAATCTGCTTTTGTACCGGTGCAGAAACTTCGATAATAGACCGATAATTCATCGATTAAAACACCTATTGACCAACCATCGGCCGCAATATGATGAATGGCTAATAATAGTACATATTCCTCTGTCTTGACTTGCCATAATTTGACTCGTAATACTGACCCTGATTCGAGATCAAAGGGTTCGGAGGCTGCTTCTAATAACAGGTTTTTTACCTGTTGCTCAGAATGACTGAGGTTTTGCAGATTGACAACTGGTAAGGTGAAAGTTACATTAGGATCGATCGCTTGTATTGGTTGGTTATCTTTGAGTTTAAATTGAGTCCGTAGGGGTTCATGGCGTTGAATAATTGCCTGGAAAGCTTTTTCTAAGGCTTTAACATTGAGATTTCCGCGCAAACGCATCGTTAAATCAATAGTATAAGCCCCACTTTCCCCTTCTAATTGATTCACAAACCAGAGACGTTCCTGGGCCCAGGATAGGGGAATATCATCCTCTCGATTAACGGGTACAATTGATGGTAGCTTTAACCCTAAACCTGTTTGCAGTTCTTTTAAAATTACCGCACTTAACTGAGCAATGGTTGGAGATTCAAACAGATAACGCAAGGGAACAACAATCTCAAAGGTTTCCTGTAAACGAGAAATAACTTGAGTTGCCAACAGAGAATGTCCACCTAATTCAAAGAAATTATCCTCAATACTGACTCGTTTTAATTTCAGTACCTCAGCCCAAATCTGCGCCATTTTTTCTTCAATGGGGTTACGGGGAGCTATATATTCACCTTGGCTCTGTAAATCGGGAACAGGTAAAGCACGGCGGTCTATTTTGCCATTGGGAGTTAAGGGGAAAGTATCAAGAAGGACAAACGCAGTTGGAACCATATAATCAGGTAATTTTGCTCGCAAAAATTGCCGTATTTCGTTAATTGTCAGGTTGATTTCGGGTTGCGGTACAACGTAAGCAACTAAGCGTTTATCCCCTAGATTATCTTCACGAACAATCACACAAGAAGACTGTACCGCCTCATTTTGGTTGAGTAAGGCCTCAATTTCTCCTAATTCAATACGGAAGCCGCGAAGTTTTACTTGATTGTCAATCCGTCCTAAATACTCAATATTACCATCGGGTAAATAACGGGCTAAGTCTCCCGTTTTATATAATTTTGACGGCTCATTTCCCCCCTTATTAAGGGGGGTTGGGGGGATCACTTCATCCTTCTCAAAAGGATTAGGAATAAATTTTTCTTGGGTTAATTCGGGACGATTGAGATAACCCCGCGCTAATCCCATACCACCAATATGTAATTCTCCCGGAACACCAATCGGGACAGGTTGTAAATGGGAGTCTAAGATATAAATTTGGGTGTTAGCAATGGGGCGACCAATAGTTACTTTCAGGGTTTCATCTGTCCATTTTTCTACCGTGGCACAAACGCTGGTTTCTGTCGGTCCATAAGCATTAAAGAAATTTCTACCCGTAGCCCATTGTTTGATCAATTCTTCTGAACAAGCTTCTCCCCCCACAATAATAGTTTGTAACTCTGGTATTTCTTCTAGGGGCAAAGCCGCTAAGGCTGAGGGTGGTAAAGTAATATGAGTAATACCATAATCTTTTAATCGCCCCATTAATGGCAACCCAGGCATTAAAGCGTCTTTGGTGTCTAAATAAAGGGTTGCACCTGCTCCTATTGCCATGATAATTTCCCAGATAGAAGCATCAAAATTGAGGGAAGCAAACTGGAGAAGGCGAGAGTTTGACTGTAAGTTAAAGGTTTTAATTTGCGCTGTAGCTAGGTTAAATAGTCCCCGATGTTCCACCATTACCCCTTTGGGTTTTCCTGTAGAACCAGAGGTATAAATGAGATTAGCTAAATTATTGGCTCTTACTACTCCTGTGAGATTATCTTGGCTGTTTTGGTTAATTTCTTCTGTGAATCTGTCTAACAAGATTAGCCGCGCTTGATGTTCGGGTAGTTTATCGATTAATCCCTCTTGAGTTAGCAATAATGACAGTTGAGCATCAGCGATGGCAAATTGTAGCCGTTCACTGGGATAATCTGGGTCGAGAGGTAGATATGCACCACCCGCTTTTAATATCCCCAATAATCCCACAATCATGTCTAAGGAACGCTCAAGGGAAATACCGACTAAAGTATCAGCTTTTACGCCTAATTTCCGCAAATAATGGGCTAGTTGATTAGCACGACAATTTAACTCATTGTAGGTTAATTGTTGCTGGGAACAGACCACCGCTACCGCGTCGGGTGTGCGTTTTACCTGTTCCTCAAATAACTGATGAATACACTTATACTCAGGATAGTCAACTTGAGTATTGTTCCACTCAATTAATAACTGATTAGTCTCACTTTCTGTCAGTAAGGGTAATTGGGAAATCCGCGCTTGAGGATTGGCCGCAATTCCCCCTAATAAGTTGAGAAAATGCCCTGATAATCGCTCAATAGTGCTACTTTCAAACAAATCAGTATTATATTCCCAGACACCTTTTAAGCCATCATCGGTGTTAACCATAGCTAAGGTTAAATCAAACTTAGCTGTAGTATTTTCTGGTGGCAAATCTGTCACCGTTAATCCCGTCATTGCAATCTCAGACTTAGGTGTATTTTGCAGGACAAAAGCGACTTGAAATAGGGGAGTATGGCTCAAATCCCGTTCCGGTTGCAACGCTTCGACTAACATTTCAAAGGGTAAGTCTTGATGCGCGTAAGCATCCATTGTCACTTCCCGAACTCGGGTTAATAACTGACTAAAACTCGGATTATCTGATACATCCGTCCGCATCACTAAAGTATTAACAAAGAAGCCGATTAAACCCTCAATTTCGCCGCGATTACGGTTAGCAATGGGAGTTCCTACCAAAATATCACTTGACCCTGTATAACGATACAATAAAGCATCAAAAGCAGCCAACAGCGTCATAAATAATGTCACCCCTTGTTGGCGACTCAATTCATTCAAAGCTTGGCTAAGTTTGGGGGAAAGGGAAAATTCTTGCTGAGTACCGACAAAGCTTTGCACCGCAGGTCGAGGGTGGTCTGTGGGAAGCGATAATAAAGAAGGTGCAGCTGTTAGTTGATTTTGCCAGTAATTTAATTGAGTTTGCAGGACATCCCCTTGTAACCATTGTTTTTGCCAGAGTGCAAAATCTGCATACTGAATCGGTAAAGGAGCTAAATTTGCGGGATGATTTTGAGTGTAAGCATTATATAAGCTGGTCAATTCGTGAATAAATACTTCGATTGACCAACCATCACTAATAATGTGGTGCATACACACTAATAAGAAATGTTCCGTCTCCGATAGCACCACTAAAGTGATTCTGATTAAGGATTCTTTGGCTAAATCAAAGGGTTGAGTGGCTTGTTTTTGCTTTAATTGCTCTGTTTTTTCTGCTTGCTCCTGGATGGGTAAATCTTGTAAATCAACGACCGATATTGTCTCCCTTGTTGTTTGAATAATCTGAGTCGGTTGTCCATCAATCGTGACAAAATTAGTCCGTAATACTTCATGGCGATTACAAATTTCTCGTAAACTTTGTTCTAAGGCCTTTTGATTGAGGTTGCCTCGGAAATGCAACACCATCGGTATATTATATAAAGCGCTATTTGGTTGCAATTGATCTAAAAACCATAAACGCTGTTGAGCAAAAGATAGAGGTAGTTCTGTATCCTTAGTTCTCGGTAAAATCGGGGGTACTGTTAGAGTGAGATTTTGCTGCTGTAATTGTCCAATAAGATGCGCTAATTCGGCTACCGTAGCTGCACCAAATAAACTCCGCAAAGGTAGTTCTATTTTAAATAAACTCCGAATCCGAGAAACTAATTGAGTTGCGAGGAGAGAATGGCCGCCAATTTCAAAGAAATTATCATAAATTCCCACTTGCTCTATTTTGAGTATTTCTGTCCAAATTTGCACCAACATCTCTTCAATTCCATTGCGTGGTGCTACATATTGATCCCGGCGATTTCCTATTTTATCTGGTGCGGGTAAAGCGCGACGATCTACTTTACGATTAGTAGTAAGGGGTAAAGATTCCAGAAAAACAAAAGCTTGAGGAACCATATACAAAGGCAATTTACTGGACAGAAACTGACGCAGTTCACTAATCATCGGTATGCGTTCGTAATGAGCTACTATGTAGGCGACTAAATATTTATCCCCCGGAGTATCTTCCCGAATAATCACACAAGATGTTTGTACATCAATATTTTGGTTAAGTACCGCTTCAATTTCTCCTAACTCAATACGGAATCCGCGAATTTTAACTTGATTGTCAATCCGGCCAAAACATTCAATATTACCATCGGGTAAATAACGCGCTAAATCTCCCGTTTTATACAACCGATTGAACGGTGAATGAGCAAAGGGATTGTCAATAAATTTTTCAGCAGTTAATTCGGGACGATTCAGATAACCCCGCGCTAAACGAACACCGCATAAATGCAATTCTCCCTTAACTCCAATGGGTACAGGTTGCAGATTTTGATCTAGGATATATGCTTTGGTATTAGCAATAGGACGACCAATCAGCACTGAATTGATTTTTTCTGACTGATAATCTAGCAAATCATGAACTATGGCGGTTACAGACGCTTCTGTGGGGCCATATACATTAATACATTGAACCCGTTTTCCGACCATTTGTCGCCAAATATTGACGGTTTCTGGTAACACTGCATCCCCTCCCACGGCGACGACCCGCAGACTGGATGGTACAGTAGCTAATGATTGGGAAACGGCGATTGCCCATTCATGCCAATAGGCGGGGGTAATATTTAAAACGGTGAGGCTTTCTTGTTCGATAAAATCGGCAAAATCAGTCAAAGTTGGGAACATTTGCCCTGGTCTTAAAACCACTGTGCCACCTTTTAACCAGGTGGGGAAAATTTCTTCCGCAGCGACATCAAAGCCAAAGGAAGCAAACTGTAAAACGCGATCAGATTCTGTTAAACCGAATACTTCACTAATGCCCCAACTATGATTAACTAAGGCTGCGTGAGTTAACATCACTCCTTTAGGTTTACCGGTTGAACCAGATGTATATAATAGGCATAGTAGATTTTCTGGAACCACTTCACTGAGGGGATTTTCTGGACTTTGAACTGTCAAAATCTCGGCTAATTTATCTAAGACAATTACCCCCACATCTTCTACTGGCAAAGAATCGAGTAAACTTTCTTGAGTTAGCAGTAGAGAAATTTGGGCATCTTCTGCCATATAAGTCAACCGTTGCTGGGGATAATCTGGATCTAAAGGTATATAGGCTCCTCCAGCTTTGAGAACTGCTAATAATCCGACAATAACTAACAGCGACCGCTCTAGATAAATGCCAACTAAAACTTCTGAATTTACCCCCAAAGATTGTAAATAATGGGCTAATTGATTCGCCTGGATATTTAATTCTTGATAGGTTAATTCTTGACCTTCAAATACCACTGCTACTGCAGCCGGTGTTCGTGCCGCTTGTTCTTCAAATAAATGATGAACACAATGATGGAAAGGATAGTCTTTTTCGGTGGCATTCCAGTCTTTTAATAATTCTTTTGCCTCTACTTCGGTTAATAATGGTAGTTGGAAAATTGGCTGCTGCGGGTTAACAACCAATGCTTCTAGCAAGGTGATAAAATTACCTGTTAATCGCTCAATGGTACTGCGATCAAATAAATCGGTATTATATTCCCATACCCCTTTTAATTCTGCACCGGTATTCTCCATCGCCAGGGTTAGATCAAATTTGGCCGTCTCATTTTCTGTGGTGAGGGGAGTGGCGGTTAATCCTGTTAGTTCTAAGGGAGACGGGGGACTATTTTGCAGCAGAAAATCCACTTGAAATAAAGGTGCGTGACTTAAATCTCGTTCAGGTTGTAGGACTTCTACTAACATTTCAAAGGGCAAATCCTGATGAGCATAGGCATCCATTGCCATTTCTCGTACTCGACCCAATAACTGATTAAAATTGGGCTTGCCTGACAAGTCAATTCGCAAGACCAAAGTATTGACAAAAAAGCCGATTAAACCTTCAATTTCACTGCGATTACGGTTAGCAATGGGAGTACCAATTAAGATGTCTTCCTGTTCTGTATAACGGTAAAGTAAGACAGCATAAGCTGTTAACAGGGTCATAAATAAGGTGACACCCTGTTCCTGGGTTAATTGGGTTAGTTTTTCGGTTAATTCTAGGGAAAGGCTAAAGGGTAAATGTCCCCCAGCAAAACTTTGTTGATTGGGTCGAGGTCTATCTGTTGGTAAAGATAGAAGGGCCGGTGCGCCGGCTAACTGTTTTTGCCAGTAGTCTAGTTGCTGTTGCAATACCTCTCCCTGCAGCCATTGTCTTTGCCAAAGGGTAAAATCTCCATACTGGATAGATAGGGGATTTAGAGGCGAAGATAAACCCTGAATATAGGCATTATAGAGGGCGGTTAGTTCCTGAATAAATACCCCCATTGACCAGCCATCACTGACAATGTGGTGCATACAGACTAATAAGAGGTGTTCCGTTTCAGATAACACCACTAAAGTGGTTCTGATTAAGGGTTCACCGGCTAAGTCAAAGGGTTGAATCGCTTGGTTTTGTGCTAACTCTTGGGAGGCAATTGCTTGTTCACTACCAGATAAATGCTGTAAATCCACAACCGTAACTGTCCAGGTTCGTGCTTGTACAACCTGAGTAGGGATACCATCAACGGTAATGAAGTTGGTGCGTAAAGCCTCATGGCGATCGCAAATTTCTTCTAAACTCTGGATTAAGATTTCTGAGTTTAAAGTTCCTTCTAAACGCAAGGCTAGGGGGATATTATAAAAAGAACTATTCGACTCAAATTCAGCCAAAAACCAGAGACGAGTCTGAGCAAAAGATAGGGGTAATTCTGCTGTTTTGTCCCTGGGTAAAATCGGCAGTTCAGTTAGTTGTTCTCCTTCGGAAAGCCGTTTTATTTCTTGGGACAATTCGGCTATTGTCGGTGCAACAAATAACTCGCGTAAGGGCATTTCTACCTGAAAAGCCTCACGGATGCGCGAAATTAGTTGCGTTGCTAATAATGAATGTCCACCTAACTCAAAGAAGTTGTCGTGAATCCCCACCTGTGCAACTTTTAACACTTTTGCCCAAATCGAGGATAATATCTCCTCAATGGGGTTACGCGGCGCGATATACTGCTCTTGGCTTTGGAATTCGGGAGCCGGTAAAGCACGATGATCGATTTTACCATTAGGCGTTAAGGGTAGGGATTCCAAAATGACAAAGGCACTAGGAATCATATACTCTGGTAACTTAGCTTTCAGGAATTGCCGCAGTTCAGTAACATTAAGCGAATTTTCCTCTTTTGGGGCGGAAATAATCTCTATTTGGGGAATAATATAGGCGACTAAACGTTTCTGATTTGTCTCATCTTCTTGGGCAATAACAACAGCCGTTTTTACTGCATTGTGCTGACTAAGAACGGTTTCAATTTCTCCCAATTCAATGCGAAAACCCCGAATTTTTACTTGATTGTCAATCCGTCCTAAATACTCAATATTACCGTCGGGTAAATACCGACATAAATCTCCCGTTTTATATAATTTTGACGGCTCATTGCCCCCCTTATTAAGGGGGGTTGGGGGGATCACTTCATCCTTCTCAAAAGAATTAGGGATAAATTTCTCTTGTGTTAACTCTGGACGATTAAAATAACCCCGCGCTAATCCCATACCACCAATATGTAATTCTCCAGCTACCCCCACAGGAACAGGTTGTAAGAAAGCATCGAGAATATAAACCTGAGTATTACTGATGGGTCGCCCAATGGGAACATTGGTGGTAGTTGGTGAAGTAAATTCGTAGAAAGTTGTCGCAATGGTTGCTTCTGTTGGTCCGTAACCATTGAATAGTCGAGGAAGAGGGGAATATTGACCCGTAACTGTTTGCCATTGCTGGACTTTTGCCGGTTGAATGGCTTCCCCACCAATGACAATTAGTTTAATCTTTGAGAGAATTGGCAGGGTATCAGGGGTTAATTCAGAGGCTAATTGATGCCAATAGGCAGTAGGAAAACTTAAAACCGTTAATTGCCATTTTTGACAACATTGCCAAAAATACTCACTAGAGCGCAACATCTCTTCTGTTCGCAATACCAAGGTCGCACCCGATAACAAACTAACAAAGATTTCTTCAACGGAAGGATCAAAGCAGATAGAAGAAAATTGCAGAATTTGATCCTCTGAGGCAATACCATACTCTCGAATAGTAGTCAGGATATAGTTGACTACTGAGCGATGTTCAATCATTACCCCTTTGGGTTGACCTGTTGAGCCGGAGGTGTAGATAATATAGGCTAAATTGTGCTGCTCAACTGCTACCAAAGGGTTCACTGTACTCTGTTTGGCAATTGTTGACCAGTCTTGGTCTAAACAGATGGTTGTTCCTTGAAATGCTGGTAATTGTTCCAGAAGTTGTGATTGAGTCAGGAGAATACTAAGTTGAGTATCTTCAAGAATATAGGTAATTCGCTCTTTTGGATAATCAATATCTAAAGGAACGTAAGCTCCCCCAGCTTTAAGTATTCCCAGTATTCCGATAATCATATCTAGGGAACGTTCAACAAAAATCCCGACTAAACTCTCGGCTTTTACCCCTAAAGATTGTAGGTAATGGGCTAACTGATTAGCCTTACAGTTTAACTCCTCGTAGGTTAAAAATTCATCTTCTAATTTAACTGCGATCGCCTGTGGATTCTGTTTTACTTGTTGTTCAAACAACTGATGCAGACACAATTCATTCTTGTAGTCAATTTTAGTCTGATTCCAATCAAATAATAACTGATTGCGCTCACTTTCTGTCAGTAATGGTAATTGGCTAACGGTTTGTTCTGGATTAGCAATAATCCCAGTTAATAGGTTAACAAAATGCTCTGATAGTCGCTCAATTGTGCTTTTGTCAAACAGATCTGTATTATATTCCCAAATCGCAGTTAATCCAGCTTCTTTTACCTGTATAGATAAACTTAAGTCAAACTTAGATGTCTTAAATTCTAAAGGCTGACGAGTGGCTTTTATTCCTTCTAAATCTATGCTATCTACAATTTCATTATCTAAACCAAACATCACCTGAAATAAAGGAGTATAACTCATATTTCTTTCAGGTTGTAGGGCCTCTACTAACATCTCAAAAGGTAAATCTTGATGGTCGTAAGCATCCGTTGCTGTTTCTCGTACCTGTTTTAATAACTCGCTAAAAGTGGGATTTCCTGCTAAATCTGTTCTTAAGACTAAGGTATTGACAAAAAAGCCGATTAACCCAGCTAATTCGCTACGAGTACGGTTAGCGATGGGAGTACCGACTAAAATATCTGTTTGTCCTGTGTAACGATAGAGTAGAGTCTGAAATGCGGTCAGGAGGGTCATAAATAAGGTGACACCTTTTTCCCGACTCAGCTTATTTAACCCTTGACTAAGTTCTGGAGAAAGGATACATTTTATCCGATCTCCCTGAAAACTTTGTTCTAGAGGACGGGGATAATCCGTAGGTAGATGTAATAAAGCGGGTGCTGCTGCTAACTGTTTTTGCCAGTAATTTAACTGATTTTGTCGGATTTCTCCCTGTAAATATTCCCTTTGCCAAATTGCAAAATCTGCGTACTGGATTGGTAACTCTTGTAAAAGAGGTTCTAAACCTTTAGTATAGGCATTATAAAGGGTTGTCAATTCCTCAATAAATACCCCCATTGACCAACCATCAGAGACAATATGATGCAGACAAATCAGCAAGAAATGTTCTGTGTCTGATAACTTGAGTAGGGTGGCTCTAATTAGGGAGTCATTGGCTAAATCAAAAGGTTGATGGCTGTGAGTTTCTAGCCATTTTTTTATTTCCTGCTCTTCTCGATATTTTGGGCTGTCTTTCCCATTGACAAGCGTTAATTGCCAATTACTTTCTGGTTTAATTACTTGTACAGGATTTCCCTCAATAGTGGCGAAATTTGTGCGGAGGGACTCATGGCGCTGAATAATTTCTTGTAGGCTTTTTTCGAGGACATCTACTTGGAGATTTCCTGCTAAATGCAAGGCCAGGGAAATATTATAAAAGGGACTATTTGGTTCTAATTGATCTAAGAACCATAAACGCTGTTGGGCATAAGATAGGGGTAATTCTTCAAAATTCATTTTCTTTTTCTTGGTAAAATTGCTGGAACGATGGTATCGGATTTTTCCTGTTTTAACTGTTCAATCCCTTGGGCTAATTCTGCTAGTGTGGCCGAGTTGAATAACTGACGTAGGGGAAGTTCAACTTTCAAGCGATCGCGGATCTGTGCTACTAATTTAGTGGCTAGTAGGGAATGTCCTCCCAGTTCAAAGAAGTTATCATTTATACCCACTTTCTCGACTTTTAGCACTTCTGACCAAACAGTTACTAATATATCCTCGATCGGGTTACGCGGAGCAACATATTTTTCTGATGGTTCACTACTAGATTCTGGTGGTGGTAAAGCTCGACGATCTATTTTTCCATTAGCAGTAAGGGGTAAGGCATCTAAGATAACGAAAGCATTAGGTATCATGTAATCGGGTAATTTAGCTTTCAGAAATTGCCGTATTTCGTTAATGGTAATTATTTTTTCCGATTGTGGCACAATGTAGGCCACAAGACGCTTATCTCCTGTTGCATCATCCCTCACTATTACTACTGTTTCCCAAATCTGGGGATGAGATGCTAATAATGCTTCGATTTCCCCCAACTCAATCCGAAAACCCCGAATCTTAACTTGATTGTCAATGCGTCGTAAATATTCTAATTCTCCCTTGGGTAAATAACGGGCTAAATCTCCCGTTTTATATAATTTTGACGGCTCATTGCCCCCCTTATTAAGGGGGGTTGGGGGGATCACTTCATCCTTCTCAAAAGGACTAGAAATAAACCTTTCTTTGGTCAATTCAGGACGATTGAGATAACCTTTTGTTACTCCGGCACCCCCCACATACATCTCCCCAGGTACACCAACCGGTACAAGTTGTAAATATTGGTCTAGTAAATATACTTGTAAGTCGGGAATGGGACGACCAATCACACTAGCTGTACTATCCAAGTCGGTCATACTTAATGGTCGATAGGTCACATGAACGGTAGTTTCTGTAATTCCGTACATATTAACTAATTGGGGGCATTGGTCGCCATGACGCTGAAACCAAGGTTGTAAACTGTTAATTTCTAAAGCTTCTCCTCCAAAAATAACTAAACGTAAGCTTAAATCGTTATCTGTTGTCGATGAACGATCCCCCCTTGATAAGGGAAAACTTCCTTTTAAGGATTCTTCAGCTTGAATTAACTGACGGAAAGCGGTAGGAGTTTGATTGAGAATTGTGACTTTTTTTTGACATAATAGCTGATAAAATGCTTCGGGGGAACGAGTTATTAAGTAGGGGACAACTACCAAGCGTCCACCATATAACAAAGCTCCCCACATTTCCCACACCGAAAAGTCAAAAGCGTAGGAATGAAATAGACTCCAGACATCTTGACTACTAAAATTATACCAAGCATCTGTAGCGGCAAATAATCGCACGACATTGGAGTGATTGACTAACACCCCTTTCGGTTTACCTGTGGAACCGGAAGTGTAGATAACATAAGCTAAGTTATCTGGAGTGACCGTGTTTTCTGGATTTGACTGGCTGTTTTCAGCGATTTTTTCCCAGTCGGTATCTAAATAAATAATCTGCGCTTGATGTTGGGGTAGAGTTTCTCCTAGCTTTTGTTGCGTTAACAGCACTGATAATTGAGCATCTTCTAACATGAAGCTTAACCGTTCAATCGGATATTCAGGGTCAAGAGGAACATAAGCAGCACCCGCTTTTAATATCCCCAATAAACCCACAATCATCTCTAAAGAACGTTCAAGACAAATACCCACTAATTGATCAGGTTTTACTCCCAAAGATTGCAAATAATGCGCTAAATGATTAGCTCGATTATTTAATTCATTGTAGGTTAATTGTTGATCTGAATATACAACTGCTACCGCTTCGGGTGTGCGTTTTACCTGCTCTTCAAATAACTGGTGAAGACACTTAGTAACTGGGTAATCAACCTGCGGATTATGACCGTCTATTAATAATTGATTTTTCTCAGATTCTGTCAGCAGAGGTAATTGAGAAACTCGCGCCTCTGGATTGGCGACAATTCCCTCCAACAAGGTTTGAAAATGCCCCAATAGGCGAGTAATTGTCCCATCATCAAATCGGTTAGTATCATAGCTAATTCGCACCTGTAATTGATCCCCAGGGAGCGCAATTAATGTTAGAGGATAATTAGTTTGTTGAGAGACCTGAATATTTTCCAGATAAAAACTATCATTACCTAAGACCGCAGTAGCGTCAACTGGATAATTTTCAAAAACAACTATACTGTCAAATAAAGATGCACTTCTAGGGATTTCACTCCAAGTTTGAATCTCTGCTAATGAACTATATGAGTATTGATTAGACTCAACTAACTGAGCTTGTAAATCTTTCAATAAAGTCAGTGCTGAGGTGTCTGGTTTAACTTGGATTCGCATGGGCAAGGTATTAATAAATAATCCCACCATTGCTTCAATACCAGCAATAGATGTCTCACGACCAGATACAGTCGCACCAAATACTATGTCTGTTTCTTGGCTATAGCGCGATAGCAATAATCCCCAAGTTGCTTGCACTAAATTATTCAGTGTTAAGCGATTTTTCCTAACAAAAGATTGGCAGGTAGCTGTGGTTGAAGCGGGGAACTGAATTTGCTGTTTTTTATAGACGTTGCTATTTTTTGAATTCGCTGATCTTTCTATGACCAAAGGAGTAGGAGCAGTAAAACCTTGCAGTTTTTGTTGCCAAAATTCTTCGGCTGGTTTTTGTTCCTGTTGCTGTAGCCAAGCAATATATTGGCGATAGCTGACAACAGGTTGATCAGTGCTAATCTGATTTTGAGAAATTTCTTGATAAATCTTTAAAAAATCTTTAATCACTAAAGATAAAGACCAACCATCAAGTAATAAATGATGACTACTCCAAACAAATTGATAGGTATTTTTATCCAACTTGATCAGATTTAGGCGCATTAATGGAGCTTCAGACAATTCTAGGGATTTTTGCTGATCACTCTCCAAAAAAACTGCTAATTCCTGTTCTTGCTGTTGTGCGGTTAAATGTTGCCAATCAAATGTAGCGACTCTCACAGTTACTTGTCGATACACTACTTGTACAGGTTGGCTCAATGATTCCCAAATAAAAGCTGTACGGAAAACGACATACTTTTCTACTAATCTTTGCCAAGCTTGCTCGAATATTGTTGTATCGACATTGCCCTTTAAATTACAACTGAATTGGACGAAATATACATCTGCATCTGGCTCATACAAGCTATGAAACAACATCCCCTGTTGCATCGGCGATAGGGGATAAATATCGGCTACATTTTGTCTATTTGTGTTATTCATCTGGGAGTTCATCGTTACAGTTGAGCTAATATTTGTTCTAGTTCTATTTGGTCGATTTCTAATAAGGGGAAATCTTGGGCGGTGTAATCTCCAGTATCCGCTTCAGGCGGCGGAGGATTCACTATTTCTGGTTCTGTTTGTGACTCGGTGACTCTTGTTGCTACTGTGGCTAATTCGGCGATACTTTGATGGGTAAATAATTGTTTGGGGGTTAACTCTAATCCTGCTTTTCTGGCTCTAGTAATGATTTGAATAGTCAGGATGGAATCGCCCCCCAGTTCAAAGAAGTTATCATAGATACCTACTGGCTCTACTCGCAAAACTTGTGACCAGATTGTGGCTAATATTTCTTCTTCTAGGTTACGAGGAGCAACAAAATTCAATTCTATCTCCCCACGCAAGTTGGGTTCAGGTAAAGCACGATGGTCTAATTTGCCATTGGGGGTTAAAGGTAAGGTTTCTAAGGTAACAAAAGCACTAGGAATCATGTAATCTGGGAGCCTAGCTTTGAGAAATTGCCGCAGTTCATTTGTGCTTGGGGTGACATTTTTGGGCGGCACGATGTAAGCAACTAGGCGTTTTATTCCTGGACTATCTTCACGAGCGGTGACACAAGTTGTTTCTACATAATTATGCTGACTCAGAACCGCTTCAATTTCTCCTAATTCAATGCGGAATCCTCTAATTTTTACCTGGTTATCAATACGTCCTAAGTATTCGATATTGCCATCCGGTAAATAACGAGCTAAATCTCCTGTTTTATATAATCTGCTTTCTGTTGTCTGATGGAAGGGATGAGAGATAAATTTCTCATTGGTTAACTCTGGACAATTGAGATAGCCTCTCGCTAATCCCGCACCGCCTATGTGTAATTCCCCAGGCACACCAACAGGAACAGGTTGTAAATATTCGTCTAAAATATAGGTTTGTACGTTAGCAATAGGACGACCAATCACTGGTTTGAGGTTAGCTGTGATCAAACAGATTGTGGTATCCACAGTGCATTCTGTCGGTCCATAAACGTTATAGAAATTAATGTTTTGAGCCTTTGCCAAAGTTGCCCACATAGATTCATCAATGGCTTCTCCTCCCACCAAAACAGATTGAGGATGATTGTCACTGTCCAGCAATCCTACTGAAATCAGTAGCCTCAGTTGCGATGGTGTGCAATCCAATACATCTATTTTTTGCTGCCGCAGGTAGGATAACATGGCATGGCCATCAAATCGCACCTTTTCTGGCACAATGTTCAGGCTATGACCATATATCAGTTGGATAATCTGTTTCACGGAAGTGTCAAAAGCTAAAGAACCATTGATGCTGACTCGCAATGGGGAAATCTGATGGTGAGCATAAATAGCTTGATGCAGTCCGTGAGCAAGATTGACAACGGAGGAATGCTGAATCATCACTCCCTTTGGCTCTCCTGTTGAACCTGAAGTGTAGATTGCATAAGCTAAGTTTTCCGGTTGAACTTCACAGCCGGGATTTGATTCCTGTGCTTGAGTGATAAACGACCAGTCAGTATCTAAACAAACGAGTTCTGATTGGTGTTTTGGAAGTCCTGCGATTAAATGTTTTTGGGTTAATAGAACTCTAACTTGAGCATCTTGGAGTATATACAGTAAACGCTCAGTTGGATACTCAGGGTCAATTGGTAAATAACCTCCACCTGCTTTCAAAATACCTAGCAGTCCTACCATCATTTCTAGCGAACGCTCGACACAAATTCCCACCAACACATCTGGTCCCACCCCCAAATTTTGCAGGTAATGAGCTAACTGGTTCGCTCTGGCATTCAACTCCCGATAATTTAACTGCTGGTCTTCAAACACGACCGCTATATTATCAGGAGTTCGTTCCACCTGTTCCTCAAACAATTGATGAATACACTTATCTAATGGATAGTCAGCCTGAGTATTATTCCACTCAAAAAGTAACTGCTGCTGCTCAACTTCTGTGAGCATTAATAATTGGGAAATTGGCTGCTGTGGGTTCAGCACAATAGAGTTGAGCAGTCTGACAAAATGCTTGGCCATACGCTCAATGGTAGCGGCATCAAATAAGTCGGTGTTATATTGCCAACACGGCTCAATCTCCCCTTTCGCTTCCCTTACCATTAAACTTAAATCCAAGTGTCCGCCTCGTTGTCCTTTCAAGTATGGCTCCATTGGTAACACTAATTTTTGCCAATGCAAGGAATTATTTTTTGCTTCACACCAAGTTTGTGCTTGCCAAGCAAAACTTACTTGACATAAAGGCGAACGGCTAGTATCTCGTTGTGGCTGGAGTTTATCTGCTAACCAAGAAAATGGGTAATCTTGATGCTTTTGTGCTTGTCTAACTATTTTGCCAACTTGAGCCAGAAGTTCTGTAAATGTGGCATTCTCCTGAACAGAAACTCTTAAAACGGTCAGGTTGGAAAAGTAGCCAACAATCTCTTTAAATTCTTTAGCCGTCCGACCTCTCATCGGACTACCTATAAGAATATCTGTTTGATTAGTGTAACGGTAAAGTTGCACGTAAAATGCTGTGAGCAGAATCTGATAAAGGCTGGTGTTCAAGGTTAAAGCTAGATGCCCGAGTTTTTCGGTTAACTGTTCATCTAGCTTGACAATGTATGAGGCTCCTTGATAAGTCTTTACTGGGGGGCGGGGTTTGTCGGGAAGCAGATGCAAAATTGGCAATTCGCCAGCTAATTGTTGTTGCCAATATTGCCACAGTTTTTCTCCCCTATTACCCGATAGCATTGCTGCTTGCCATTGGACAAAATTTGCATAGGTTTTATTTTCATTCCAAGAATCTGGGGCTGTTTCTGTCTGCTGTTGACTAACTTGCTCCACTTCCCCGGGATATAAAGCTTGAAATTCCCTCAGCAGTAAATCATAAGACCACATATCACCAGCAATGTGGTGCATTGTCAGCAAGAGAATGTGTTCTGCTGCTGAACGAGTAAATAAATTCACCCGCAAAACTGAATCTTTTTCTAAGTTAAAAGGGCGGTCAGCAATAGCATAGATTTTTTCTGCTAATTGGTCTTCGCTCCAGTCGCTGGCATCTATTACCTCAACCTTAAAATTCTCTTGCTGGTTAACCTGCTGTACCGGTTTGCCTTCATAACTGGTATAGGTGGTTCTCAGAATTGGGTGCTTTTCAATAATTTTTTGCCAGACACGATTGACAACAGCAATCTCTAAATAAGCATGAATTTTTGCAGTAATAAATATATTATAAGCAACGCTCTCCGGAGCAATTTGGCAGATTAACCACATTGCTTCTTGTCCCGGTGAAAGTGGGTAAATTGTTTTCATATTTCTACTCATGACTCTCCCGCATTTGTGATGATAAAAAAAGGTTATCTAGGGGAAGGCGTATGCTTTATGCCCCTACAGAAACCGAATTTGACCCACTGTAGGGGCGCAAGGAAGCCGAGTACAAAATGTAACATATATCGAACATTTTTCACCATGATGTCGCAAGGTCTGTTATCGCTTTGAGGGAACAGGAAACGGGGAAGAAAATCGGCGCACCTCATTACTTTGAACCCTGTATCCTGAAATCCTATCATAGAAAAGAAAATTTGTCATGGTCAACAAAATTCGGTAATATGTGGTAGTCTGAGAAGCGCTCACTAGCTTTAGCTATCAAAACAATGGTTACTTGTAGTAAGATAACGAAGGTTAAAAAAGCAGTAGCAGGGGGGCTGAGAAAGCGACGGGATCATGTCACCACAACTCAAGCACAATAACCTTAAAATTGTCGGGGAGCATTATATTTTCGCCAATTGCCTTCTACTCCGCCAATCCAGCCAAAATCTAAAATCATTCCAGCAAAATGTCCACAACTCAAATATAAATGCTATATGTCCGCCAAAGTCCCTCAAGATCGATCGACGACTAATATTATCTCCGATGTCAGCAAATTTTGGCACAGTGTCAAGCTGATCGCTGCTCCCTATTGGTATCCTACTGAATCGGGGGGAAGGACTTTTGCCGATGTGATTCAAGCTTGGGCAATGCTCATCCTACTAATCGGGGCAATCCTAGGAGTTGTGGGATTAAATGCCTTCAATAGCTTTGTTAGTAATTACTTAGTTGATGTCATCCTTGAAAAAAATGATTTTGATAAATTTGTCAAAACTTTGGTAGTTTTTGCGGTTGGACTGCTCTTTGTCACCCTTTTAGTTGGCTTGCTTAAATTTCTCAGGAAAAGAATCGCCCTGGATTGGTATGCTTGGCTCAATGACTGGATTCTCAACAAATATTTGCATAATCGCGCCTATTACAGAATTAATTTTAAATCCGATATCGACAACCCAGATCAGCGTTTATCCCAGGAAATTGAGCCGATTACCAGTAAAGCTCTCTCCTTTTTTGCCGTTGCCCTGGAAAATGTCCTAGATATGATCACTTTTTTAGTGATTCTCTGGTCAATTTCTTCCTCTGTAGCCATTATCTTAGTCGTTTGGACAATTCTCGGTAACGTCATTGCTATCTATTTTAACCAAGCCTTAAATAAAATTACTCAAGAAGAATTAGAACTTAAGGCTAACTACAATTATGCTCTAACTCATATTCGTAATCATGCGGAGTCAATCGCTTTCTTTGAGGGAGAAAATCAGGAATTAAATATTATTCAGCGGCGATTTAATAAACTCTTAGACAGCGCTAAACGTAAAATTGATTGGGAGAGAGGCACAGAAATTTTTAGTCGGGGCTATCAGGCGGCAATTCAAGTATTTACTTTTGTCATTTTGGGTCCTTTGTATATCAATAGTGAGGGCATTAGTTTCGGACAGGTCGGGCAAGCCTGTTTAGCGGCTAATTTGTTTGCTACGGCACTGGCGGAATTAATTAGTGAATTTGGCACTTCGGCACAATTTAGCAGTTATGTTGAACGTCTATCGCAATTTTCCCAAGCCTTAGAAGAAGTCATTAAACAACCGGAAAATTTAAGCACGATTAAAACCATCGAAGAAAACCAATTTTCCTTTGAAGATGTCACCTTGCAAACCCCCGATTATGAACAGGTAATTGTCGAAAACCTCTCCCTTTCTGTTCAGCCAGGACAAGGTTTATTAATTGTCGGTCCGAGTGGTCGGGGTAAAAGTTCCTTGCTACGCGCAATTGCCGGTTTATGGAATGCAGGCACAGGCCGATTAGTGCGCCCCCCCCTAGAAGAAGTATTGTTTCTGCCCCAACGTCCCTATATAATTTTAGGAACCTTGCGAGAACAGTTACTTTATCCCAATCGTAATCAAGAAACCAATGAGATAAAATTAAGGGAAGTTTTGCAAGAAGTCAATCTCCAAAATTTACTAAATCGAGTCAATAGCTTTGATACAGAAGAGCCTTGGGAAAACATTTTGTCCCTGGGAGAACAACAACGTTTGGCTTTTGCTAGGGTATTAATTACCCGTCCCAGTTTTACTATCCTCGATGAAGCCACAAGTGCTTTGGACTTAAACAATGAGGAAAATTTATATCGGCAATTGCAGAAAACTCACACAACTTTTATTAGTGTCGGACATCGGGAAAGTCTCTTTAACTATCATCAATGGGTTTTAGAACTCTCTAGTAATTCCCATTGGCAACTTCTTACAGTAGAGGAATATCGCCGACAAAAAGTGAAAGAAATTATTAATATTTCTGTCGATAATTCTCAAGATAGGCTCGAAGATTTACCGAATCAGGAAACCGAGGTCAATCCTAAAATCAATTCTGCCGGGGAACCCCCCCCCGAATCGCCAACGACAACAATCTTAACAGAAGTCGAAGAGGGACTTTCCCATGCACAAATGAAGGAATTAAGCGACTATTCCCTTAGTAGCATTAGAAGCAAAGCCAGTCAGGGAAAATCAATTACGGGGAAAGATGGACTGACCTATCGCTATGACAAAGACCCTAAAATCTTAAAATGGCTAAGAGTTTAGCCGATGAGAGACGGGTCAAAAAACAACGTTAAACCATTACACCAACTTAGCTACCCAAAAAATGAATCAAACCCTGGTTAATCAACAACAGTTGTTCCAAGAAATCGTCCAAGATATCGAGCAAAATAAAATTGCAATCGCGGCGAAAAAACTGCGTCAACAGGAAGCAGATAGCTGTGAAGTTCCGGCTCAGTGGCTCTGGAAAACAGCAGCGGCTTTAGAAACCAACGACTGGAGCATTTTATCAGAAGATTTCATTAATCTGAATTTTATCGGCAAAAATGGTTATTTTCTGATGATTGCTCCCTATCGCATCAATCGTCAGGGAGAACGACAACTCACGTTGAGTGCAATTTACGGAAAAATTCACCAAAATAGTCAACCTTCTATCGAACAACTAGAAAGCTTGACTCGTGAAAAATTTGGCAGTCTAAGACAACCGATTCCCAGAAATTTATCCTTTACTGAAATTGCTAGTTGCGGCACGGTTAAAGGTGAAAAGGGGGAGGCTTTTATCGTTCCCCATAGGTGGACTTTTCCCAATAGTGTTCAAGGACCAGCTTTAAATAATGCCAGTGAGCAAAAACGACGCTTTTCTGGTTCTAGCTACGAATGTATCCGAAAAATTTTTGAGCCAGAAACGGCCGATTTGCTATTAGGACCCCTGGAGGATCAAATTAATGGTGAACGCTATCGCCATCTCGATACCCAATTCCATGAAGCGGGTCATGCTAGTGGGTTAGGATTTGACTTAAAACTCAAAAATAAACTGTTTCAAAACTATACCTATGCCGGAGTCGAGGAGTGGCGCTCAGATAGTTTAGGCTTTGAATTTGCCGACTGTGCTTTACCTACCGAAGAAGCGGGAAAATTAGTCGCTGTTAATTTCTGCATTCGCTTTGGTTTAGATGCTCACCGTTTAGGGGGTTTAGAAAAAGATGTGGATGTCCACGCTAGTTTGATCAGTTTGGAATATCTCTTGCAAAATGATGCCATTTATCTAACAAAAAATGGTCAATTGGCCCTGCGTAATATTAGTTATCCAGGCTTACTAAAAGCGGTGGAAATGCACCGAACAAAAGCCTTATCTCTAACGCGAAGGGAGTTAAATCTAAATAGTCCAACAGGTCTTTTTGCTCTGTATAAAGTAGAGATTCATCCCGCAACCCAATTAATTTTTCAGGGACTAATTGTAGAGCACTGCCGCGGAATTTGGTCAGAGTTACAATAAGTACCTAGGGTTTGCTGTTAACCGGCCCGGGGAGGGATGTCAATCAGCCATGAGCATCCCTCCAAAGCCTATTGATGGCGATAGAGATTGGGGTCAACTCCTCTGAGTTTCTCGCCACAGCAAGTGCCGGCTCTGGAATATTAGTCGTTGACTCCTACACATTTATTTATATATATATCGCTAGATAACTAAAATGTGTTAAGCTAGGCGGTAGCATTCTGGGAAATCATGACAGATAAATCAATCTCTTATTAGTCAGAGTCCCTGAACCCCTGATTACCCCTTTCTCCCCCGGTCGATGACAAAACCAATGGCTGAACAACGCTCTGTACTAAAATTTAATGGCATCGATGATCATATTGATCTATCCCACGGATTTCTTGACATCGATCAGAGTATTACCATTACATTTTGGGCAAAAGGGGAAAATAATTTAGCTACAGAAACGACTCTTTTAGAAGCTGTTAATCAGGAAAATAACCGCGTTCTACATATTACCCTGCCTTGGGGCGATCCCGTGAAACCTGCGATTTTTTGGGATGCGGGAAATGAAGAAGGTTTCGATCGAATTGAAAAAAAAGTCAAGCTTAAGGATTATAGTGATTGGACTCATTGGGCCTTTGTCAAAAATGCGACCACAGGCCGAATGTTGATCTATCGCAATGGTATCATTTGGCATCGTGGCAACGGTCATAACCGTGCCTTAACGGGGATTGAAAAAATCATCTTGGGAGCCTCTGTTAATCTCTCTCATTATTGGCAAGGTTGTCTTGCAGAACTTTCTGTTTGGAATCAAGCGCGTAGCCAAGAAGAAATCCAAAAAGCGATGTATCAATCTCCCTTAGTTGATGACCTTGGCTTAGTTACTTATTTATCACTCAATGGCAGTGCCGAGGATCAAACAAGTTATAGCAATCATGGTATTCTTTATGGGACAACCTGGCAACTAGATAGTCTTCCCTCCAAACCGACCTCGATCCCTAAATCAAAAACTCAGACTAGCAGTAAAGCTAGAAGGAGTGCGAAAAGGATAACAATGGTCAACGAAATTTTTAACTCCCTTGAAGAAGAAGAAGTGATTGAACAGGATGCTCCATCCGAAAATCAAGAACTTTCCCAGGAAGAGAATCCAGAATCAATTATAATCCCCGAAGAAGCTGCTCTTCCCAAAAATAAAATTGAGGAGATTACTGAAACAGCAATTTTTCAACCGGATATACTCACTTATTCAAACCAGAAAAAACGGTTAATTATTTGCTGTGATGGTTCTTGGGAAGACTCTACCAGTGCTTACCCCACCAATGTGGTTAAATTCGCCGAATCTATTAAGTATATTGCCGAGGATCAAACCCCCCAAATCGTCTTTTTGTCAGGTTCTGGCACCCCCGAAGATAACGAATTTATTAAAAGTTTAGGGAATGAAACTTTTGGCTGGGGCCTTGATAGAATGATTCAAGATGCCTATCGTTTTCTTGTCCTTAACTACAATCCCACAACCGAGGATGAAATTTATTTGTTAGGTTTTAGTCGAGGCGCATATATCGTTCGTTGTTTGGCTAGTTTTATCGATAAATGTGGAATCCTAAAACGCTCTAAGATTAAAGAAATTCCCCTGGCTTATCAACTCTATCGAGACCACACCGTTAGTTCTGATAGTGCCAAAGCTCAACAATTCCGCGCCGCTAATGCTAAAAAAATTGAGACAGAAAAGGAAGATTTTCAAGAGCGCATTCCAGTCAAGATGTTAGGTTGTTGGGATACAGTTGGCAATTTTGGTATTCCTGATTTAACCCCTTGGTTTCCCCTGGCTAAGTTTTATCATAAAAAATATGAATTTAGTAATACAAAACTAAGTCCGATTATCCAGAATGCTTTTCATGCTGTTGCCATTGATGAAAAACGTAAAAACTTCCCTTCCACTCCGATCAAAGCCAATCCAGAAAATCCCGAACAAGTTGTCAAAGAAGTTTTATTTGTGGGTGAACATACCTGTCTAGGTGGTGGCAAAAAAGAATATCAAGGACTTTCCGATTACCCGTTACAATGGATGATTAATCAAGCCCAAAAATTGGGATTAGAGTTTGACTCAACCACCTCTGAATCTGAGGAATTCCAAATTAAACTAGACCCGACCATCAAGTTCGATAATACTGTTAAAGGATTGTCGTCCTTAGGAGGTGAGCAATGGCGATATTTCAATACAAAAGTTGTCACTGTTCATCACAGTGTGGTAAAACGATTAAAGGCTTTTTCCGATTATCGTCCCAAAAGTCTTGAACCTTTTCTTCAAGCTTTACTTGACGACGATCAACAGACAGATTAACCTTGCTTTAGAATTAAACTAATCCTTCGCTAGAAATTTGAGGTGATTTTTATGGAACTCGATAACATTATCAAAAAAGTGGCAGGTACTTATTTAGCTTCGGCTATTATTGCTGTCATCGTGCTAATTGTGACCCTCGGACAACCCTTTGTAGTTTTTCTGGGTATCGGAGCGATGGGGTTGGTTACTGTCTTAGGAGATGCGATTGCTCAGTACGGAATTGAAGCGGTTCTGAATGCTTTTTACACTGAGCGAAGTAAAAAAGAATCCCTGGAAACACTTTTGGCTGAAATTGATGCTTTACCTCTGACTGATGACCTGAAATTAAAAACCAAAAAATACTTGACTGACCATCAAGAACAGACAGTAAAGCAGCAAGAAACGGTAACTGAGCCAACTCCTGAAAGTCCTCAAACAGTTGTTATTGAAAATGAACCAGTTATTGAAAATGAACCAGTTATTGAAAATGAACCAGTTATTGAAAATGAACCAGTTATTGAAAATGAACCGGTTGTTGTTGAAGTTGAAAATGTTTAATTAGGTATTGCTCCCTCTTGCCAGAGATGGGGGCAGCGGATGATTATTGCTAAGTATTGAGGAATTTTTTGGTCTAAGATAGCTATGCTAAATAGGAACTCTCAACATCTGATGACCTATAAAAAAATTGCCATTTATGAGCAAAGCTATCAACTTCCTGTTTTTAAAAATAGATACTTAAAAAATTTTCAGAAAATCATCAAGGAACGTCGGAAATTAATTCAAGAAGGAGTTCGCTACCATTACTATTTTGGTAAGATTATTAAACGAAAAGAAAAAATTACTCAACAAGAAATCTTAATCGAGACTCAGTTATTAATTAAAGACTATAATTTATTAATTAACGGACTAGAAATCTATCAAGATGGATATTATCGTTTTTTACTCCAACTCAGTGACAATCTCAAAATTTTATTTTCCCAAAAATATCAAGAATTGAAAATCTTAGACTACGAGAGAATAAAGTTAGAAATTAAAAATAATAATAATCAAAATATTCTCAATCAACTCAAGCTGGAAAAACAGGAAAATTTTCGGGCAATTTTGCTACTGGGAAAAACATCTTTTTTGATGTTGAGAAAAACTAAATTACTAGGGGAAGGAGTTCAGAAATTAGCCGAGGATACTCAAAAGCAGAAAAAAATTGTGCAAGCAATTATTCAAGAACTCAAAATTTATGAGGAATTAAATCATTATCAACTCAAATCTCAACGAGTTCGCCAAGAAATTGCTGATCTTGCCCAAAATGCGATTAATTTTGAAAACTACTTACAGGACTATTTTGCGCCTTTTCAATTATTAATAGAAGAAGTGATTAAGGTGGATGAAGAATTTTATGCAACAGTTGGAGAAATTAAGTATTTGGTAGATAATATTTTTCCCCCTCAGCCTGCTCTCTTAGAAACGTCAGATTCAGCAATAAATTCTGAGTTTTTGCTAAATTTTCTGGCGACTGGTTACGAGAAAGAAGCAAGGTTAAAAGATGCTTTTTCCTCTGATCAATTTAATGATTACTTATTCAATGAAAGTGAATGGTCAGAACAATTTATTTCCCTAGAAAAAACCATCAATAAATTATCTCATCATTTAGCAGAACAAGAGGCTTGTCAAAAAGACACTATGCCAAAAACTCCCCTGGCAATAGTTGTTTCTCAATTCACTCAAAACAATCTTCACAAATCTTCTACTTCTAAAAATCCCCAGACTTCCCCAAATATCTTAACTCAAGAATCAGCGGATCTTGATTATAATCAATTACAAGATTTGCTAAGAAAGCAGCAGTGGCAAGCGGCTGATCGCCAAACGACCAAACTACTATTGAAAATTTTGGGTAGGACCTACTGGAATGAGGTTTATCCTCAAGATATTGCTCAATTACCTTGTTCGGAACTGAAAAAAATTGATCAACTTTGGGTTCATTATAGTCATGGTCATTTCGGTTTTAGTATTCAGCAAGCTATTTTCTCTAGTCTCGGTGGTTTAGTGGATTATGAAACCCAAAAGAAACTTGGCGATCGCCTAGGTTGGCGGCAGCAGGGTCAATGGCTCAATTATGAGCAACTAAACTTTCAATTAGATACGAATTCTCCCCTCGGTCATTTACCCGTTCATTGGTTGATTTTTGAAGAAAATCTTTGTTATCCATCTGCGGAAGCTTCTGACAATCAAAACTCCGTGGCTTTCTGGAGAGTTGGCAATTGGTTATTGTGGCAACTTCACCTCGTTTTAAGCAAAATTCAAGCCTGTGGAATTATTCCTCTGTCTGACTTTTAAATCCATTATCTAAGCTGTTGACTATCTAAATTACTCGTTAAGTAACAGGGATCAGGGAGAGGCAGTTTGAGCATTTATACTAAAATTCCCAATACATACGCAGTTTAAATGCAGTACAGCTTATCATCCTAAATCCTGTTTTAAAAAGCAGATAACAATCAATCATAAGTTAGCCAATGATAGCTAGTCAAGTTTTTAATTTCATTAGTCATTGTTTCTTCCATTTCTTCAATCGTTTCAAAATGCTCATTAACCAGGGGTTCATCTACTAGAGACCACAATCTCTCGGCTGGCTGTAATTCTGGCGAATAAGCAAAGTAGAAAATCGATCATGATTCCCTCGGCAACTTAAAGTTTTTGACTTCTATCTGAGAATTGGGAAATTTATCTCTTAATTATTGGACTTTTACTGGTAAATTATGCTTAATTTTTTTTGGTTTAACTTGGTCTCTCTTTTTATGTTTTGGTCTCGGTTTTTGACAAGAATATCTGCACTTTTTTTAAATAATCCCATCCCCTTTGATTCCAAACTTTTTCTCGTCCCGTTTCCTTTTCTATCCATCTAGCCACCTTCGGACCTGTCCAGATTCCTCCATCGGCAGGACGTTCTTTCAGTTCTTCTTTTAATTTTTGCAATTGTTCTTCCTTCAATAAAGGTTCTTTTCCTCTCCGATGTTCCACACTTTTTTTCTTGAGATTTTTAACTCCTTCTTCTCCTAATTCATTATATCTTTTGAGAATTCTAAAACTATATTGATAATCTAATCCCACAGCTACTGCCGCATTTTTGATTGTCCATCCTAAGGATATTTTCCACAATAAGTGCCATCTTCTTGTTTCTACTGAGTCTTGACTGCTTCTGTATCTATCTTTCAGTTCCTCTGAACTTAGATGTTCGGCTAAGTAAGCTTTCTTGGGCATTTTATCTCCTTGTTTTTATTTCCCCTATTATAACAGGATTTGGCATCAGACGGTAAGTCCACCAAAGGAAGCGTCAAAAGCGCAAAATCTTTGAGATTAGTTTTGGAAACGCTAATCTCGGCGAAGCGGATTAGCGTAGTTCATATTGCTCTCATCGTCCAGTCTAGCTTTAGTACATATGCTACCCTGTCTGGACAGCAGCAAGGATTGTGTTGTAATTCACTCGATCCCGAACGTCACCGAAACGACCGCGGTAATAAGCTTTTACGCATTTAAGTTACATTAACAGCATTACCCTTATTTTTAAGTTTTCTACTCCATTTAATAATCAATCTCCCTTCATTTAAAAGCTGATTGACTACTTTTTCCAGTTCTTCTTTATTTTCAAATTCTCGATTAGCTATGTACTCTTTAGCGGAATGCCACACTAATTCTATTAGGTTGTAATC
>VYLF01000109.1_pt1 | contig 35941 bp, 20 predicted proteins | sample 5114371 | NCBI WGS metagenome assembly VYLF01 (sample SAMN12291773, study PRJNA351875) | freshwater metagenome | isolation source: freshwater lake | place: USA: Michigan, Kent Lake | collected 2013-08-15 | reverse complement strand
GCCCCCCCCGCCCGCTGGCGATAACTGCGCCGACGCCCCCACCGTCACCGATGGCTCCTACGCCTACGACCTCACCGTCATGACCAACGAGGGCAACGACCTCGGCTCTTGCGGTGGCTCGGCCGGCGGCCCTGACCAGTGGTTCAGCTACACGGCGACCTCCTGCGGCACCCTGAACGTCCAGACCTGCGGCCTCACGGGCGGCGACACCGTTCTCTCCGCGTGGGATGCATGCGGTGGTACTCAGGTCGTGTGCGTGGACGATGCCTGCGGCCTCCAGAGCAGCATCAACGTTCCGATGCAGGCCGGCCAGACCCGCCTGATCCGCATCGCTGGGTTCGTCGGTGGTACCCATGCCGGTCAGGTCGCGTTCGCCTTCACCGGCGGCGGCGCCCCGGCCAACGACACCTGCGCCTCGGCCGAGTCGCTGTTCCTGAACAGCCCGTCCTCGTTCGATCTCACCTGCGCCACCGCCGACGGCAGCGACTCCTGCTCCGGCTCCGGCGCTGACGTGTACTACACCTACACCGCTGGTTCCACCAACCTGCACGCCTTCATCGGCGGCGCGGCCAACGTCTCGGTGATCGACGGCACCTGCGCCGGCGCCGAGCTCGCGTGCGGCCTCGACCCCGTCCTCAGCCTGAACGCCGGCCAGGTCGTCCTCGTTCGCGTCTCCGGCGTCGCCGGCGCGGGCAGCATCGAAGTTGATGAAATCATCCCCCCGGCCAACGACCTCTGCGCCAACGCCATCGGCGTCGGCGAGGGTACGGCCACGTGGGATAACACCGACGCCCAGACCGACGGCCCCGACGAGTGCCTCTCGTTCGGCGTCACCCAGATCAGCAGCGACGTGTGGTTCCTCTACACCGCCACCGCCGCGGCCGACATCATCACGATCGACACCTGTGGTTCGGCTCTCGCCGACACCAAGATCGCCGTCTACGACCCCGCCGCGGGCTGCCCGACGGTCACCAGCGCGATCGCGTGCAACGATGACTCCTGCGGCCTCCAGTCCCGCGTCCGCATCTGCGGCGTGACGGCTGGTGCGCAGTACCTCATCCGCGTCGGCACCTACACCGAAGGCGACTTCGGCTCGGGTGTGCTCAACATCGCCGCCAGCGCGGCGTGCGACGTGACCCAGCCCTCCGGCGCGATCGTCGAGGCCGAGACCTGCGGCGGCGACAGCAACGGCGGTTGCAACCTCGGCAACGCCTACGAGGCCCTCTCCTGCGGCGGCGCGGTTGTCTTCGGCAGCAGCTACGCCGACGCCAACTTCCGCGACACCGACTGGTACTCCTTCAGCCAGTTCGGCCCCGGTGACATCACCGCGACCGTGAACGCCGAGTTCCCCGCTGTGGCCTTCATCCTCAGCGGCACCTGCCCCCCCACGTTCTTCGGTACCGCCTTCGCTACCGATGAACTCAACACCTGTGCGGACATCACCGCGACGGCGACCGCCGCCCCCGCTGGTGACTACGCGATCTTCGTCTCCGTCGGAACGGCTGCTGGCGGCCTCTTCGCAGGCTACCCCTGCGGCGGCGCCAACGGCTGCCCCTCGCAGAACGACTACGTGCTGACCGTCAGCAACACCGGTTCGTGCATCCCGCTCGGCGCCTGCTGCGCCCCGGCTGGCTGCTCGATCATGACCGAAGCCGAGTGCGCCACCGCTGGTGGTACCTACCTCGGTGACGACAGCGCCTGCGAGACCCCCGGCGGCTACAACTTCGCCGCGGGTACGGCCGCGATCGAGGACATCTCCGGCACCGGTACCAACCTGGGCCTCACCGATGACTCGAACGCCCTCGCCACTCTGGGCTTCACCTTCAACTTCTACGGCGTTGGTTACTCCGACTGCTTCGTCGGTTCCAACGGCCTGATCGGCTTCGGCGCCGGCAGCAACGTGTTCGGCAACGGCGCGATCCCCTCGGCCGCCCTGCCCAACAACATGCTCTACGTCTACTGGGATGACCTCAACCCCGGCGCGGGTGGTGAGGTCTACGCCGAGACCCGCGGCACCCCGGGTACCGACCTCCGCTTCATCGCTCAGTGGAACAACGTTCCCCAGTTCGGTGGCGCCGATGCCAACACCTTCCAGTGCATCATCTGGGAGAACGGCACCGTCGAGTACCGCTACCAGACCGTCCCCGGCCTCGGTGGTGGCGATGCCACCATCGGCTCCGAGAACGCCGACGGCACGGTCGCGACCTCCGTCGATGAGGCCCTCGCGGTCTCCGGCACGTCGCTCACCGGCACCTACACCGGCGGCGGCAGCAACTGCCCGACCTGCCCCTGGCAGGCCGACGGTTGCTACTCCGACTACAACAACGACGGCGGCATCGACGGCGATGACGTCATCGCGTTCTTCGGTAACTGGGACGCCAGCGACAACTGCGCTGACGTCGATGGTTCCGGCGGCGTCGACGGCGACGACGTGATCGTCTTCTTCGGCGCTTGGGACGCGGGTGGCGTTGACTTCCCCGGTTGCTAAGCCCTCTTCAGCTCTGAAATCAGTCCACAACTGACCAGCCCCCCCGGATCACTCCGGGGGGGTTGTGTTTTTCCGTCCGTCATTCCCCCGCCGGGATCCGTCCCCGCTTTTGGGACGTATCCTGTCCCTGCCTGGGCATTCGTCCAGAGTGAGGGTGTTCACATGATCAAGTCTCTCCGCCTCGTGACGATCGTCTCCGTCCTCCTGTCCGCGTTCCTGGCCCCCCAAGCCATCGCACAGGTCTTCTCCTCCTCGTCACCGACCCCAATCCCCGACTCCCCGACCCTCGCGAGCGACCTCCAAGTCACTTCCGGGCCCGCCTCCATCTTCGACCTCAACCTCGTCCTCCATATTGACCACACCTGGGACTCCGATCTCGACCTCGTCCTCCTGCCTCCCGGTGGTGCCGACTACCTCCACCTCTCTTCCGACAACGGGGGCAGCGGGGACGACTACCAGGTCACCCGCTTCGACGACGCCGCCCCCAACAGCATCTCCGGCGGCTTCAATGCCCCCTTCAACGGCAACTTCCGACCCGAAGGCGGATCCCTCTCGTGGCTCGGTTCGATCCCCCTCCCCGCAACGCCCCTTGCTTCCTTCGCGGCCCTTAACGGTCGCCCCGGCTCTGGTACCTGGCGGCTGCTCGTCGATGACGACACCAACCAGCAGACCGGAACGCTCCAGTACTGGTCGCTCGAGTTCAACGGGGCCGTCGATCCCACAGGCCCCGCTCCCGTTCCCGGCCGGACCCAGCCGCTGGGAACCGGCCTCGCCACCCCCGGCCGGGCCGAACCGCTTGCCCAGGTTCTTCTCTCGGTCCAGGTGCTCCCCGCCGAGGTTCCGCCGTCCACCGGTCTCACCGCTCGAGTCGACGCCACCCCCATCGGCGGTCTCTCGGTCGTTCTGCTCCGCGACGACGGCACCGGTGGCGACGATGTCGCCGGAGACCTGAACTTCAAGGCTCGCGTCACCGTCGAGGATGTTGCCGTCGTCGGCGATCAACCTATGGAGTTCGTCGTCGCCGACTCCCAGGGTCGGACCGCCACCGGGACGATCCCGTTCGTCGTCCTGCCGCCTCCTGCGCCCAACGACCTCTGCTCCGAGGCAATCGAAGTGCCCTCCGGTGGTCCGTTCCCTTACCTCACGCCCTCCGTTTCGATCATCAACAACGCCCTCGACCCCGAAGTCCCGCTCTGCATCACGACCGCCTCCCGGGATGTCTGGTACCGCTTCACGCCGGCGCAGACCTCGATCGTTGAACTCTCCACCTGCGTCGCCGACGCGCCCGGATGCTCCGTTCCCGACACCGTGATGTCGGTGTTCGAGAGCCTCGACGGATCCTGCGACACCCTCATCCGCCTCGCCTGCCTCGACGACAGCTGCGGCCTGCGTCAGGCCATCACCCTCGAACAGCCCTTCGTCGCCGGGCACACCTACTACATCCAGCTCGCCAGGTTCGGAAACGCCGACCCCAACTTCGAGACCGACGACATTCAGCTCCGAGTTCGCCCAACCACCGATGTCTCGGGTCCCAGCGGCGTCGGTGCCGCGGTCCCCGAAGCCGTCCACTTCGACGAGCCCGTTCTCCTGACCGTCACGGTCACTCCCGGGACCGCGCCCGAGAGCACCGGTCTTGCCGTGCTGCTTGATGCCACCCCTATCGGTCGGGGCACCCTCCAGCTCAACGACCTCGGCCTCTCCGGCGATCTCGTCGCCGGCGATCTTGTCTTCAGTGTCGCCACCCGCATCGCGGCAGGCCCGATCGGGATCAATGACCTGAACTTCACCGTGGTCGACGCCGAGCAGCGCTTCGGCTTCGGGGTTCTCTCCCTCCGCCACCTGCCCCCCGCCTCCGTGAATGACCTGTGCGAAGGTGCGACCACCATTCCCAGCGGGGGCCCCTTCCCCTTCGTCGCGTCCTCCGTCGAGATCCAGGGCAACGCGCTCGCCCCTGAGGCCCCGATGTGCGCCAACGCCGGCGCCAGCGTCTGGTACCGACTGACACCCTCCGCGCCCTCGTACTTCGAGTTCACCACCTGCGCGTCCGCCACCCCCCAGGGCACCGTCCCCGACACCGTGCTCGCCGTGTACGAGAGCGATGGTACATGCGGGTCGCTCCAGCGGATCGCCTGCGTCGATGACGGCGACTGCGGACTGCGGAGCACGGTCCGTCCGGTGCTCCCCCTCGATCCCGCGAAGACGTACTTCATTCAGGTCGCCTCCGGGAGCACCTCGATCCCGGCCGATGGGTTCTCGCGTCTCCAACTCGCGGTTCGCCAGTTGCCCGCCGTGGGCGGTTGCTGCCTGCCGACCGGGTGCGAGATCCTGACCAGTTCGCAGTGCTCGACGCGAGGCGGCACCTTCCTCGGCGTGGGCATCACGTGCGAAGAGGGCGGCAGCTACACCCAGAGCACCGGTTCGGCGATGACCTCGCTCCCTCAGAACGCGCCCAGGCTCATGCTCGCCGATGACGGTGTCGCTTCTGTACCCCTTGGATTCTCCTTCCCGTTCTATGGTGAACTCCACAGCGCTGTGTACGTGAGCGCCAACGGCTTCGTGGCGTTCGGCCGCGCCGAGACCTCCCCCCTCAATGGCCCCATCCCGTCTGCGCAGACCCCCAACGGCGCGGTCTACGCCCTCTGGACCGACCTCGACCCGAGCGTCGCCGGCGCGGGCGACGTGCGCTACCTCGCCGAGACCCTGCCCGACGGCAAGCGGCTCACGGTGCAGTGGACCAACGTCCCCCGACGCGGTCAGGCCGACGCCAACTCATTCCAGATCGTGCTCCACCAAAGTGGCGAGATCGAACTGCGCTACGGCACCATCACGCCCGAACCGGTCCCCGGCGCGTACACCGTTGGGATCGAGAACCGATCCGGTACTTCGGCCGTGTCGATCGGGGGCGCGGCACTTGCCACGGGCAATCGTGGGTTCCGCGTGCTCCTCGAGGGTGCGACCACGCTCTGTTGCGCGTGGCCGGCCGACGGCTGCTTCGCCGATTTCAACAACGACACAGGCATCGACGGCGACGACGTCGTGCAGTTCTTCAGCGCCTGGGACGTTGGGGCGGTGTGCGCCGACGTGGACGACTCCTTGAGCGTCGACTCCGACGACGTCGTCGCGTTCTTCACCGTCTGGGACGCGGCCGGGGCCAACTCCGAAGCCTGCGGGGGTGTTGCCAACTGCCCGTGGATCGTCGGCGGCTGCTTCGCCGACTACGACGCCAGCGGCGGCATCGACGCCGACGACGTGATCGCGTTCTTCGCCGATTGGGATGCCGGCCTCCCCTGCTCGGACACCGATGCTTCGGGCAGCGTCGACAGCGACGACACAACGACCTTCTTTGCGGGCTGGGACACAGGCGGCACCGGATTCCCCGGCTGCTGATCCGAAGTGGTGTTCGAAAAGGTTGTTTCAACCAAGACCTTCGCCCCATCGGCGGGGGTCTTTCCTTGGCCCATTTCACTCCGCGCCCTTGGTCCTGGCTCGCGTCTTCCCTAGGCTCTTTGCGTGTCCAGACGCGACTTGCACGTCCCCGTCCTGCTCCGGCAGGTGCTCGAAGTGATCGACCCCAAGCCGGGTCAGATTGTCGTCGACTGCACGCTCGGTCTTGGGGGGCACTCCAGCGAGATCCTGGCACGCCTCAAGCCCGGCGGGTTGCTCATCGGGATCGACTTCGACCCTTCGAACATCGCCGACGCGACGATCAAGCTCCACCGCGCCCGCGGCCGTGAAGGTGGCGTGGAGTTCAAGCTCTTCAACACGAACTTCGCCGGGATCGAAGGTGTGATCGCCGAGGCCGGCGTCGAGGGCGGACAGGTCGACGCGGTGCTCGCCGACATCGGCGTCGCCAGCACGCAGATCGACGACCCCGCGCGGGGCTTCTCGTACCGCCGCCCCGGCCCACTCGATATGCGGATGGACCCCACGCGCGGCTCGCCCGCCTCCACCCTGCTCAACCGCCTCTCCGAACAGGAACTCGCCGACGCCATCTTCGAGTTCGGCGACGAGGAAGACGCCCCCGAGATCGCCCGCCTCATCGTCGAACGCCGCAAGCAGAAGCCCATTCAGACGACCGAACAACTCACCCAGATCATCTGCGACGCACGCGACTTCACGCTCGAACGCGCGGCGGGCGCCAAGCTGCACCCCGCGGCCCGCACGTTCCAGGCCATCCGCATCCTCGTGAACCGTGAGATGGCGAACCTCGACCGCCTCCTCCGCGTGCTGCCCACGGTGCTCAAGCCCGGGGGTATCGCGGCGATCATCAGCTTCCACAGCGGCGAGGACCGGCGGGTCAAACACTCCTTCCGGGAGCTGCAGCGCTCGGGCATCTACTCGGCAGATGGCCGCGACCCTCTGGTCGCCGATGAGGCGGAGATCAAAGAGAACCCACGAGCCCGTTCGGCCAAGCTCCGGTGGGCCCGTCGCGCCCATCCGATGGGTCCGGTATGGGATCCGACGCCGGAAGGGGTCTGAGAACCTCGGCTCGCGGACTATCGGACCGGGGCGTGTTGGGCGACGTACGGGCAAAATCACGGGTTGTGTGGCGTCTGCCGTTTGGGCGAGGTAGAGTTCAGGGAAGTCCTCTCCTGGGGTGTGTGCAGGTTCGGGAGACGGGCGACCGCTGGGCCATGAAGCCCGGTGGAACGCGTGCAACGGGAGACCTGTGTAGAGCCGGTGTGGGTGTGCCACGCTGGCGGCGGTCCTTGTTGACTTCACCCCTGTGAAGTCGCGGTTTGGGTGTGATGAAGGAGCAGAATATGAAGAAGTCTTTGGCGCTGGCCCTCGCGGCTGGCATGTGCTGCGCGCTGACGGGAGTTGCGGCGGCCCAGGAGTACTCGAGCGGTCCGATCGCGGTGGAGATCGCGGATACGCCCACCGTCGAGTCCTCCATCACGATCACGGGTGGCCCGGTGATCGGTGACCTTGACGTGCGGATCAACATCACGCACACCTACGACGGCGACTTGGACATCGTGCTCATCGCTCCGGGTGGCACCGAGTATCTGCACCTCGCGACCGATGTCGGCGGCGGCGGCGACAACTTCATCAGCACGGTGTTCGATCAGGATGCGGCGACCTCGATCTCGGCTGGCGTGGCGCCGGCCGTCGCGCCCTTCACGGGGAACTTCCGTCCCGAGGGTGGCATCGCGACGTTCGTTGCGTCCGCGACCCTTCCGCTCACGGGCCTGACGCCCCTGACGAATCTGGACAGCCTCGACGGCCGCGACTCCAACGGCACCTGGACGCTCCGTATCGACGACGATGCGGCAGGCGACGTCGGCACACTGACCGAGTGGGCCCTGATCGTGACGGCCGCCGGCGGTCCGACCAACCCGGTCGGGAGCGTGACCCTCAGCCCGACCCTCGGTCCGGTGGGTACCACCGTGCTCGCCACGGTCAGCGTCCTCCCGGGCACCAACCCGCCGAGCACGGGTATTCAGGTCGTTGCCGATGCGACCGCGATCGACGGCGGTTCGGGCATTGTTCTGCTCGACAACGGCGTCGCTCCCGACGCCGTCTCTGGCGACAACATCTTCTCGGCCAACCTCACGGTCGGCGCCAATGCCACCACCGGCAACCGGACGATCACCTTCGGCATTTCCGACGCGGAGTCCCGCACCACGAGCACCTCTTCGTTGTTCAACGTTCGGCCCCTCCCGGCTGCGAACGACCTCTGCGAGAGCGCGGAAGTCCTGCCGACTTCCGGCTTCCCCTACGCCACCGGTGGCGTGTTCCTCAGCGGCAACGCCGCGGCCATCGAGCAGCCGATGAGCTGCTCGACCGGCGGCGTGACCAACGCGGGTTACTCGGTGTGGTACCGCTTCGAGTGCCCGCAGACCGCGGCGTACCGGTTCACGACCTCGGTGAACCTCGCGACCGGCAACAACCTCGCGGACACGGTTATTGCGGTGTACGAGAGCACCGACGGCACGTGCGGCTCGCTCACGCAGGTTGCCTGTGATGACGACGGCGGCGTCATTGCGAACGGCGGGGAACTCCAGTCGGACCTCACCACCGACCTGACCGGCGGCACCGTGTACTACGTGCAGGTCGCGAAGTGGGCCCTGGCGGCCCCGACCGACCTGAACACGACTGGCCTGTACGTTGATCAGTTCATCCCTCGCGGCGCCTGCTGCCAGGGCACGAGCTGCTCGATCCTGACCGAGGCCGACTGCGCCACCGCTGGCGGTTCTTATCTCGGCGACAACTCGCAGTGCACGACGAGCGATGGCTACTCGATCTCGGACGGCATGGGTGCCTTCGAGGACATCTCCGCGACCGGCACGAACCTTGGTCTGACGGACGATTCGAACGGGAACGCCCCCATCGGGTTCACGTTCAACTTCTACGGCACGGGCTTCTCCAACGTGTTCGTGGGCTCCAACGGCTTCATCACCTTCGGCGCGGGCAGCAATGTTCTCGCGAACGGCGCGATTCCCTCCGCCGCGGTCCCCAACAACGCGATCTACGCGATGTGGGACGATCTCAACCCCGGCGCTGCCGGCGGCGTCTTCTATCAGACGCTCGGTACACCGGGCGTTGATCAGCGGTTCATCGTTCAGTGGGACCAGGTTCCGCAGTTTGGTATTGCCGACTCCAACACCTTCCAGATCGTTCTCTTCGAGAACGGCAACGCCGAGATTCGCTACGGCGCGATCTCCGCGTTCACCGATGCCGACGTGACGGTCGGCGTCGAGAATGCCGATGGGTCGACGGCGACGAGCACGCCGGCCTCGGGCATCTTCGCCAACACCGCGAAGTTCGTGCAGTACGTTCCCGGCACCACCAACTGCTCCGGCCCGTCGTGCGCCTGGCAGGCCGATGGCTGCTACTCCGACTACAACAACGACGGCGGTATCGACGGCGACGACGTGATCGCGTTCTTCGGGGACTGGGATGGGAGCGTGCCGTGCGCCGATATGGACGGAAGCGGCGGCGTTGACGGCGACGACGTCATCTCCTTCTTCGGTGCCTGGGATGCGGGCGGCGTCGGGTTCCCCGGCTGCTAAGCCTCCGGTCGCCAACAACTGAGTATGCTCGAGCACCTCGACCCCCCGGGATCCATCCCGGGGGGTCGTTTCGTTCAGATACACACCGATCCAGCGTTCCACCCAGCATAAACGGGACGGCGTCCGTCGCTTTGCACCCTTGTGCGGGGCTGGGAATCCGATAGAGTAATGCCGCGAGATGTCGTACCGCACACCTATCTGCTCCGTGCTTGCCGCAGGGCTCATGCTCTCGACGGGTGCTGCACGCGCTCAGACGTTCTCCTCCGGCGCACTCGATCAGCCGATCCCTGACGGCGGGTCGATTGCCTCCGAGTTGGTGGTGCAGGGCGGGCCGGCTCAGATTGGAACGGTGCGCGTCAGGGTTTCGATCTCGCACTCGTGGGATGCCGATCTCGACATCGTACTGGTCCCTCCCGGTCAGCTCGAGTACGTTCACCTCGCGAGCGACCTCGGTGGCAGCGGCGACGGGTTCGTCGCGACGACCTTCGACACCGGCGGGCCACGTTCGGTGCGAGAAGCAGGAGCACCGTTCACCGGCGTGTTCCGCCCGGAAGGCGGCGAGGTGATCTGGACCGGAGGCACGCCGCTCCCGTCGATCGCGCTGGCCGGGCTTCATGCTCTCGCGGGACGCGGTGCCGACGGCATCTGGCAGCTGCGGATCGCCGACGATCAACCCGGAGAGACCGGCGTACTTCGCGACTGGGCTCTGTTGTTTGCTGGCCCCGGTGTGCCGCGCGACCCAGCGGCGTCGCTGCGGCTGTCGCGTGACTCGGTGTCCCCCGGGAGCATCTTGATCGCGGAGTTGCGCGTGACACCGGGTCAGTTCCCGGCGAGTACGGGTGTGGTGGCGATGCTGGACGGCGGCGCGATCGGCGCCGGCGTGGTCCCGATGCTCGATGACGGCGTAGAACCGGATGTCGCGCCGGGCGACGGTGTGTTCACCGCCGAGCTTGGTGTTGGTGCCGGCACACCCCCCGGCGGCTACGAACTCGGGTGGACTGTGCAGGACGCCCAGTTGCGTTCGATCGCGGGCGCGGCAGGGGTCACGGTGTTGCCCGTGCCCGCAGCGAACGACGTGTGCGAAGCGGCCGAGGAGTTGACCGGACCTCTCCCGATGATCGCGACCCCACGAGGGATCGCCGGAAACGCCGAGCTCTGCGAGCGAGAGCTCGCGTGCGCGGCCGGAGGCTCCTCGAACGCGGCACGCTCCGTGTGGTACCGGTTCGTCTGCCCTCAGAGTGGTGACTACATCATCTCGGCCTCGCCCGCGCGTACCCCCGGGTGCACCGTGAGCGACACGGTGCTGTCGGTCTACGTTGCTTCGGACGGGACCTGCGCGAACCTCTCGCCGCTCGCGTGCGACGACGATTCCGGGCAGGGTTTCAGCGCGGAACTCTCGGTGCCGCTCGTCGCTGGAGCGGTCTACTACGTTCAACTCGCCGAGTGGGCGCCGGGTGCTGCCGCGGGGGGCGAACTCTCGGTGTGGATCGACCGCGTGGTGCCCGTTGGCGCGTGCTGCACTCCGCAGGGATGCCAGTTGGTCGCGGCCGAGGAGTGCATGTTCTTGGGTGGCACCTACCTCGGCGACGGTGTGGCGTGCTACCCCGGGAGCGGGCCGGTTCTTGGGCCCGACGCAGCGGTGTTTGAGGACATTCGCGTGTCGGGTGAGCGGCTCATGCTCGGCGACGACGACGCGACGACTTTGGCGATCGGTTTCGAGTTCGAGTTCCTCGGCGCGGCGTTTACCGCCTGCGGTGTGGGATCGAATGGCCTGATCACCTTCGGGGATCTCTCCGTGGCGTACGCGAACGATTCCATCCCGTCCTCGCAGGTGCCCAACAACGCGGTGTACGCGCTCTGGGACGATCTTGATCCCGGTGCGGGTGGAGGCATCACGACCGAACTGCGCGGCGTGCCCGGAGTAGATCTGCGGCGGATTGTCCAGTGGACCCAGGTGCCGCAGTACGGACGGACCGACGCGAACACGTTCCAGATCGTGCTGCATGAATCTGGTGAGATCGCGATCGTGTACGAGACGGTGAGCACCTTTGCGGACACGGACGCCACGGTGGGCATCGAGGGGGTCGGCGGCGAGTTCGGGCTCGCGCGCGAGGCTTCTTCGATTGTCGCCGGGCTCGGGCTCGTCTTCGCGGAGTCGCCCGGGGTGTCCTCGTGCGGTGATTGTGCGTGGCGCATCGCGGGGTGTGGGGCGGACTACACCGGCGACGACGCGATCGACGGCGACGACGTCATCGCGTTCTTCGCCGACTGGGACGGGGGCATCGCCTGCGCCGACGTGGACCAGTCCGACTCCGTGGATGGTGACGACGTCATCGCGTTCTTCATTGATTGGGACGCCGGCGGCTGCTGAACGCCTTGCGGCCAGAAAATCCACCCGACCACCCAACGCCAACCCCGGCCCGCGCATAAGAGGTAGTGCGGGCGGTGTCGCCATCGCATGTTCGGGCCTTGGTGGGAGGTGTCGCCAGGATGGACTACCGAGAAAGCAGCGACGAAACGCTCATGGAAGCCACTCGGGCCGGGTCCCACGCGGCGATGGAAGTGCTGGTCCGCCGGTTCGCGGCGAGGCTTCTGACGTTCCTGATGCGGCTTACCGGCCGCCTGCACGTGGCGGAGGACCTCTTCCAAGAGACCTTCGGCGCGGTCTGGGCCAAACGCGAAACCTACCACGTCGGGCGGGCGTTCAAGCCATGGCTCTACGCCATCGCGGTGAACAAGCACAGGGAGCGAGGGAGACGCAAGGCTCCCGTGCGAGAGCAGAGTGGGATCCCGGTTGCTGAACCTGGTGAGGAGATACCCGAAGCTCACGATCGGTTTGCGGAGGCTCGGGTTGCGCTCGCGAAGCTCGGCGACCGGCAGCGCGAGGTTGTGGTGCTCCATCTCTACGGCGGGTTGAGCTACGCACAGATCGGGGAGTGCCTCGGTGTTGGCGAGACGACGGCGCGGGGGTACATGTTCCAGGCACTCGGCGTCCTGAGGCGGGAGATGCAGGTGGACGCGGTGAAGGAGGAGGCGCGGTGATGAAGAACGAACGCGACAACGACGAGATCGACGCGACCGCGGACGCGCTGGTGTTCGGTCTGCTTTCCGAGGACGACGCCGCGAAGGCCCGGGCCCGGGCCGCGTCTGATCCCGCCATGCGGGCGGCGATCGCCCGCGCCAAGGCCCGACGCGAGACGCTGCTGGGTCTTCCGGGCGCAGAGCCTTCCAGCGAACTGATCGCCGCGGCGATGCAAGCCCGCGAATCGGGGGCGGTGCGGGTTGAGCGGTGGCACCGTCGCCGCGTCCTGTTCGCGGGCTCGCTCGGTGGGATGATCGCGGCGGCCGCGCTGGCGATTGTGGCCATCCAGATGTGGGTCGCCTCATGGACCCCGCCGGGCCTCGCGGTCCAACTCGTCGCGCAGAGCGAAGTGAACGCGGGGTCTCGTGGCTCGCTGCGCGTTGTCGTCGAATCGATCGCCGGCCAGAAGCCTCTCACGGGGCGAGATGTATCCCTCCTCCTGCGCAAGAGCAATGGCGCGACCACCACGCTCGCGGCATTCACGACCGATGCGAACGGCACCGCGTCGCCGTCGTTCATGTACCCCGATTGGGAACCGGGCAACTACACGCTCTCCGTCGAGGTCGACGGTTACACGCACCTCGAGCGCACGGTCGCGCTCAAGCGCGAGCGGCGGGTGATGCTCTCGACCGACAAGCCCCAGTATCAGCCGGGGCAGACGATTCACCTCCGGACGTTGGCGTTGACGCGCGGCAGCGGCCTCCCCGCCGTCGCGGAGACCGCGACGTTCACGATCGTCGATCCCGGCGGGAACACGATTTTCAGGAAGTCGGGGAAGACCAGCGCGTTCGGCATCGCCTCGGCCGATTGCGAGTTGGCCACCGAGATCCGCGAGGGGCCCTACACCATCCGCGCGGAGATCGGGACCACCGTCTCCACCAGGACGGTGGAGGTCAAGCGGTACGTGCTCCCGAAGTTCAAGGTCGCGGTCGAGCTCGACGGGGCGTATTACACGCCCGGTGCGAAGATCAAGGGCCGTGTTGACGCAAGGTACTTCTTCGGGAAGCCGGTTCACGGGAGCGCGGAGGTCGCGGTGCGCCCGATCGGGCTCTCGACCGACGAGATCCGCCCGCCGACGGTGAAGCTCGACGCCGACGGCCGTGGCGAGTTTGAGGTGACGCTGCCGCGCAAGCTGTTCGGTCGCGAGCAGGACTCCGGCGATGCGAGGGTGGAAGTCGTGGTGAAGGTTCGGGACACGGCGGGCCAGGAGATCACGCGAGTGGTGTCGCGCGTCGTCACGGCGAAGAGTCTGCGGATGGAGGTTGTCCCGGAGTGCGCGACGCTGGTGGTCGGCGTGCCGCAGAACATCCATGTGTTCGTCACGACGCCCGACGGCACCCCGGTTGCGGCGGACGTGGGCATCGGCAGCGGCAAGGGAATCCGCGCGTCGGACCAGGGGCTCGCGACGATCGAGTGGACACCGGGAAGCGAGACCGAGACGCTGGATGTGTGGGCAAAGGCGGGCAAGAGCGAGGTTCGCCGGAAGGTCTCGGTGAACTCCGTGCGTCAGGGCTTCGTGCTTCGCACGGATGCGGGCTCGTACGACGCCGGCGGGTCGATGGTGATCACCGCGATCGGCGGCGGGGTGCAGCCGGTGTTCGTCGATCTCATCAAGGACGGACAAACGATCTCGACGGTCTCGGTTGACATGCTCGACGGAAAGGGCGAGCACACTGTTGACCTGCCCGTCGAGCTCAGCGGCGCGGTGCTCGTCGAAGCGTACCGGTTTGATCCGGTCGGTCTCCCCGTTCGCACGAGCCGGACCGTGTTCGTGCGTACGGTTCGCGATGTCACGGTCTCGGTCGCGCCGGACAAGCCCGAGCACCGGCCGGGGGATTCCGCGTCGCTCTCGTTTACGCTGACGGCGGCCGATGGAAAGCCGACGGCGGGCGCGGTGAGCCTCGCGGTGGTGGACGAAGCCGCGCTCAACGTGATGACCGAGCGTCCCGGCATGGAGCGGAGCTTCTTCTTGCTCGAGGATGAGCTGTTGAAGCCGGCGGCGGTGCTCTACGGACACGACTGGCTTTCGCCGGGTGTTCGCGACGATGCCGCGAGGTCGCTCGCGGGCGCCGCGATGTCGCGGGCGAGCAGTCGTGGGATTGACCCTGGAGAGCGCATCCGCCTCGAGGGTCTCGGCGATGAGCCGCGTGACCGCGTCTGGCGGTATATGGAGGGGGGCTGGGGGCGGTTGAGCGCGGCGGAGTTTGCACCGCCGGGTGTGAAGGGCCTGCTTGCATCCAGCCATCAGGAAGCGTTCGACCGGTTCCGATCTTCTCAGTACCGGGCGGAAGCGAGGATACGGATCGCGTGGGTCTACGTGGTGATCGGGGGAATCGTTGTCGGACTGGTTTGTATCGGCATGTTCGCGGCGCGTCCTGTGCTGGCCGTGGTGGGCGCGGTCGTCGTGATCGTGTGTGTGGGCGGCTTGCTGTTAACCTCGCTCGGCAAGGCGAGGGCGAGCAGTCGCGGTGTGGCGACGATGGCGGCTCCGGCCGAGGGTGAGGCGCGGGGGTTGCGCCTGGATGATCAGCTGCTCATGTACGCGGCTGCGCCCTCGACGATGCTGGCCGCTGATGCGGCCGGTGGGGAATCACTGCAGCCGACGCGTGTGCGTGAGTGGTTCCCGGAGACGCTTGTGTGGGCTCCTGAGATCATCGCGGACGAGAACGGTCGCGCGAGCATCTCGTTCGATCTCGCGGATTCGATCACGAACTGGAAGGCGATGGGCAGCGCAGTCACCGCGGGAGGCGGGCTGGGTTCCTTCGACGCCGATCTGCGGGTGTTCCAGCCCTTCTTTGTCGATGTGAACGCACCGGTTGCGCTCGTGCAGAACGACACGATCGACCTGCCCCTGGTGGTCTACAACTACCTCGAGACGACGCAGCGCGTGAAGCTTGACGCGGAAGTGGGGGACTGGTGCGAACTGCTCAGTGAGCCCGACTTCGAGCTGGATCTCAAGCCCGGCGAGGTGCGCTCGGTCGGTCTGCGGCTGCGTGCGACGAAGGTAGGGTCGCACGCCCTGCGCATCAACGCGAGCGCGGGGGCCTTCGCGGATGCGGTGAGGCGCAGTATCGACGTGGTTCCCGACGGCGTGCCCGTCGAGCAGGTGGTTAGCGGCGTGCTCGATGACGAACTCGTCGCCGATGTCGGTCTGCCCCCGGGTGCGATCGCGGGGAGCGAACGCCTTCTCGTCCGCATCTTCCCCTCCGCGTTCAGCGAGGTGCTGGGAGGTCTCGAGGGCATCCTCGCCATGCCGCACGGGTGCTTCGAGCAGACCTCGTCCACCACGTATCCGAACGTGTTGGCCCTGGACTACATGAAGTCCACGAAGCGGGCATCGCCCGAGGTTGAGGCCAAAGCGAGGCAGTACATCCACCTTGGGTATCAGCGGCTGCTGACCTTCGAGGTCCAGGGAGGCGGGTTTGACTGGTTCGGTCGGCCCCCGGCCAACGTGGTGCTCACGGCCTACGGCCTCATGGAGTTCGAGGACATGGCCCGCGTGCACGACGTCGACGCGGCGTTGCTCGACCGCACCCGCAACTGGTTGCTCGCGAAGCGCGGCCAGAACGGCGTCTGGAGCGCCGACCGCGAGATGCTCAACGACGGTCTCGCGGGGAGCGTCCGCCGTGGCGGTGATCTCGATCTCGCGACGACCGCGTACGTCGCGTGGGCGGTGTTCGGCAACGGCAAAGCCACGGATCAGGCGCCAGCGACGCTCGATTGGCTCCTCGCCCGCGAGCCCTCCACGATCGACAACCCGCACACGCTCGCCCTTGTGTGCAACGCGCTGCTGGCGATCTCGCCGAAGGATGCGCAGCCCTACCTCGCTCGGCTGGTGTCGCTCGCGAACCGCTCGGACGACGGGAAGTCGGCGAGCTGGAGTGTGGCCGCCGAGGCTCGGACGACCTTCTACGGCCGCGGCGAGTCCGCCTCCATCGAGACGACCGCGCTCGCGGTCCTCGCGCTGCTCAAGACGAAGGGCGAAGCGCCGCTCTGTCGCGCGGCGATGACGTGGCTCGTGGGTCAGCGCGACCCGCGTGGATCCTGGCACACGACGCAGGCGACGGTGCTTGCGCTCAAGGCGCTGCTGGCCGGGGCGAGCACGGCGGCCGGCAAGGAGGGCACGCGCGAGTTCCGCGTGACGGTCGACGGGGGTGAGCCCCGGGTGATCCGGGTGCCGGCGGACCAGAGCGATGTCGTGCAGTTTGTGGACCTGAGCACCGAGCTTCGCGCGGGGGCTGCGCGGGTGCGGGTGGAGGATCGGTCGGGGTCTGGGTGTACGGCCCAGGTCACGGTGCGGTCGTTCGTGCCCCGGCCGGATGAGCCGTCACCGGAATCGAGCCTCGGTATCGAGGTGGCGTACGAACGCTCGCAGTTGAAGGTGGGGGATGCGATGGGCGCGACCGCGACGGTGCGGAACCGAGCGGCCGAGGCGGCACCCATGGTGATGGTGGACCTGCCCGTGCCTGCGGGGTTCACGCCGGAGCTGGATGCGTTCGACGCGATGGTCGCGAAGGGCTCGATCGCACGGTACGAGGCGACCCCGCGTTCGGTGATCGTCTACCTGACCGGGATACCGGCGGGCGGCACGGTCCGCATGCAGTACGAGCTGCGCGCGACGATGCCGGTGGACGTGACCGCACCGGGCGCGGCGGTGTGGGAGTACTACAACCCGGCGAACCGGGGTGTGGGGCGGTCGAGCCGCGTGAAATCGGTGTGAAGCAGTCCGAGAACAACGCGGGCGGTGCCGAGAATCTCGCGTCGGCGGGGGCATCCCCGCTGGTGCGGCAAAAACCGGCGGGATGAGCCGGCGTGAGCCCTTGCCTCCCCGAGAAAGTCTGGGAGAATGGTGGCTGAGGAGAGAGGAGGAGAGACAGGCCTCTGCGCGAGTTTCCACGCGCGAGTGGCTTGCCGGTGCGTGACCCGGCCCCTCTCGATGAACGATTTGTTCATTCCTCGCGACATGTGCGCGTCGTGATGTGTTTGCGCACACGGAGGAGAGAGAGAAGTATGAAGACGAGCATGACTTTGGCGGCGTTGAGCGTGGTCGCGGCGACTGTTGCGCAGGGCGCGACGGTCACGGCGAACTACAGTGGCCAGTACGGTCGTCAGGTTCACACCAGCATGGGCAACATGCAGACGGTGAAGTTCAACTGGACCCGCGTTGACGTCCCCGGCCCGGGCGTTGACACGACCATCGCGACGAACTTCAACACGTACTGCGTCGAGATCTCGCAGCACGTCAGCGGCGGCAACGACTACACGTACAACGTGGTGTCGGCCGCGGCCCACGGGTTCAGCCCCGTGCAGGAGGCCCTCCTGGGCCGTCTGTGGTGGAGCTACTTCGCGGGCATCGACTCGGCCCTCGAGTCTTCGGCGTTCCAGGTTGCCGTTTGGGAGATCGCGCTCGACTCCGGCCTCGACTTCGCGGGTGGCGGTCTGATCGTCGACGCTCCGGTGGACACGTTGGCCCTGGCCTCGTCGTGGCTCAGCGCGATCACCAACGCGAGCTACGCCGGTGGCGCTGAGACGATCGTCGTTCTCGAGAACGGCAGCGCTCAGGACCAGATCACGGTCATCCCGGCCCCGGGCGTCCTCGCCCTCGCCGGTCTGGGCGTGCTGACGGCTGGCCGTCGTCGCCGCTGATCGCGGATCGCAGGATTGTCTTGTGAGCCGAGCCGGGACCTCCCGGCTCGGCTTGTTTTTGTCTATCGGTGATTAGCCGATCGTGCGGGCGCCGAAGTCGAGCTTCATCGCCTTCTTCGCGAGGTACAGCGTTTCCTCGGCGACCGCGTTGGCCTTCCGCACGTGCGAGCGGATCAGGTCCATCACCATGCGGTCGCCCTCGGGGCCGTCGAGCTTGGCGCGGCGCTGACGCATCGGCTCAAGCAGCGCGTTGATCGCCTCGCCCAGTTCCTGCTTCACGTGCCCGTCGCCGATGTTGTCCCCGGCTCCGTAGCGGCGCTTTAGTTCGGCCGCGCGCTCCTCGGTCAGGAACGCCTCGCAGAACTTCATCAGGATGTTGTTCACGTCGCCAGGCTCGGTCGGGCTCTGGCGGCCCGTCGTGATCTTGTTGATCTTCTTCTGCACGTCCTTCGCGCTGTCGGTCAGGAAGATCGCGTTCCCCAGGCTCTTGCTCATCTTGTTGATGCCGTCGATCCCCGGAAGACGGGCCACTCGCCCGATCTTCGCACGCGGCACGGGGAAGATGCCCCCCGCCTTCACGTGCTCCTCGACCGGGACGCGGTTGCCGACGCCGCAGTACACCTGGTTGAACTTCCCCGCCACGGCGCGGCACATCTCGATGTGGGCCTCCTGATCCTCGCCCACCGGAACGAGTTCCGGGCGGAACGCGAGGATGTCGGCGCACTGCCCCACGGCGTACATCGGGAACCCGAAGCTGTACGTGTCGCCGAGCCCCTTCATGTCGATCTCGGTCTTGATCGTCGGGTTGTTCATCACGCGGTTGAACGGCAGCAGCATCGCGAAGTACCACGTGAGCTCCGCGATCGCCGGGATCTCCGTCTGCAGCACGAAGACGCTGCGCTCGGGGTCGAGCCCCACGCTCAGCCAGTCCTTCACGATGCCGATCGTGTTCTCGCGGATCTGCTCCGTCTTCTCCGCCATCGTGGTGAAGGCGTGCATGTTCGCCACGAGGAAGTAGCACTCGTACTCGTCCTGCAGGCGGACGCGGTTCTCGAGCGAGCCGACCCAGTGGCCCAGGTGCAGGCCGGTGGAGGTGGGGGTGTCCCCGGTCAGGATGCGTGGACGCCCGGTTGAGGTGGTCGGAGTGGTCATGGCGGGGGGAGCGTAGGAACTCAATGCCGATCCCGCAATTCAGAGCTTCGCGAGGGTAATCAGGATGTTCGCCAGGTTGAACACCACGTGCATCACCACGGGGACCAGGAAGCTGCGGGTCCGCTCGAACGCCACCCCCAACGCAACCCCGAGCACGAACAACGCCGCGATCGCGTGCCAGGTGCCGCCCCTTGCCTCGCTGAGGTGCATGGCGGCGAAGGCGGCGCTCGTGGCGAGCACCGCAACCCACGGGCGTCCGAACAGCTTGAGAAGGGCCGATTGCAGGCACCCGCGGAAGATGAACTCCTCAACGATCGGAGCCCCGAGCACTGCGCAGGCGCCGAGCGTGAGGGCCCACGGATCGCGTGCGTTGTTCTGAAGCGCGACGAGCGTGGAGTGTGCGATGTCCTCCGGTGCCGGTCCGCCGAACTTGATCATGATCCAGGCGGTGACGATCGCCGACGCCTGTACCACAGGCCAAGCCAGCGCGATCGCGAGCAGGCCCTTGGTGAAGTCCGGTGGTTTCATCGCCAGCCCCGCTTCCGGGGCCGACATTCCCAGCAGCCTGACGAGGACCACCGTGGCCGGAACGGAAAGGGCGTAGTTCGAGAGAGAGAGCAGGGCACGCTCACGGAGGCCCGACGAGCCCGGTTGGACATGCAGCAGCGTCGTTGCCATCACGCCACCCGCCACCATCGCGAGGAACGCCAGTGCTCCGCTCGCGATCCAGATGAACGGCGGATGGCCGTCCACCTTTCGGGGTCCGCCCTGTTCCAGCGAATCCGGGCGGATCACCTTCAGCATCCAGAGCCCGACCAGCACCCCGACCGCCGCGAGGCTGTGCAGCCACGTCCACGGGTCCGACCGGATCTGGTCCATCCACTTCGCCGCGGCGTCCTTGGCGGCCTCGCCGGCCTGGGACGTGAGCTTCTCGACCTGCTCGCCGACTTGGGCTTGGGCGACTCCCGGGATCAGAAGCAGGCCAACAATCGCAATCGTGAACCAGAAGCCCGCCATCCTGTCGGAGATCATCGAGCACAAGCGGGTGGAGGTCGAACGCGCCAAGAGATCGGTTTCCTTTGCCCAACTGCAGGACCAGGCCCGGGCGGAACCCCCCGCGAGGGAGTTTGCGTCGGTCCTGAAGGCCGGGGATCGGACGCACATCATCGCGGAGGTCAAGCGCCGCAGCCCCAGCGCCGGGTTGATCCGGCCGGAGTACGACGGTGCCGACTTCCGCCCCGAGCACGTGGCCAAACGGTACCACGAGTGCGGGGCTTCGGCGATTTCCTGCCTGACGGATGAGAAGTTCTTCGGCGGGGCCCTCAACTTCGTCCGACGCGTCCGGGAGGCCGTGCCCCTCCCGGTGCTTCGAAAGGACTTCATCGTCGATCCGTGGCAGGTCTGGGAAAGCCGCGCGGCGGGGGCGGACGCGATCCTGCTGATCGCGGAAGCGCTGGAAATGAGTGAGTTGCGTGCGATGTTCGATCTGGCCGGGGAGTTGGGGATGGGGGCGCTTGTCGAGGTGCACGATCGCGAGAACCTCGACCGGGCATGGCCGATCGTGCGTTGTTCGGGTCACGGGCTGCTGGGGGTAAACAGCCGGGACCTCCGGACGATGCGCGTCGACCTTTCGCACGCGGTCGAGATGGCCCGGGGGATCGAGGATCCATCGATGTTCGTTGCCGAATCGGGTATACGAACAAATGGAGATCTTGGAACTTTGCGCAAAGCCGGCGTGCGCATCGCCCTCGTGGGCGAACACTTGATGCGGCAGTCCGACCCCGGGCTGGCATTGCGCGCGTTGCTGGAGCCTTTGTGAGCCGATGAATCAATACCCGACCGAGGCCAACGGGGCCCCGGACGGACAGGTCGAGTGGAGGCGTTTTCGTGCAGATCACCATGAATAAGTACACGTTGCTGACGGTCACCATGCTTCTTCTCGCGTCGGGTTCACCCGTCGCGATCGCCCAGGACCAGCCGGAGAAGCCGGCGGAAGAGACGCCCAAGTCCGTGGAGCCCACGGCTCAGCCGGAGAAGGGGGACGGGGCCGAGGCCGCCGGTGAGCAGAAGGACGGACCGGAGTATCGCCTGCTGCGTGACGCCGCGGAGGCGATCGCGTCGGCCAAGTCTCTGACGTACACGGCCCGCGCGTACGGGACCGATTCCATGGAATCGATGTCCCCGAAGACGACGGCGACCGTGACGATGCTCCGCGACGAGAGCGGAGCGTGGCTGGTGCGTGCAAAGGGCTCGGGACAGGGCCGCAGCGGCGGCGACCAGCAGTTCGATGTGGCGTGGCGTCGCGAGACGGTCGAGTTTGTGGATCACAAGGACAAGAAGGTGATCGAACGGCGTCCACGCGACGCCCGCAACGGTGCCCTTCAGATCGCCTCGTCGTCCAGGATTGCCGAGTTGGTGGGACCGAGCCCGTACTCGACGCTGTTCTCATCGCCGCAGCTTCAGTTGGAGGATCGGCAATCCGTCGACGGTGTGGATTGCGACGTGCTGGTTGCGACCTCCGGGGCCCGGAAGTCCAAGGTCAGGTGGTACTTCTCGACCGAGGATCGTCTGCCCCGAAAGGTCGAGAAGATCATCGAGGGTGACAAGATCGCGGGCATGATGGTTGTCGAGATCTCCGGTATCAAGGCGGAGCGTGAGACGCCGACGGTGACCCTCGAGCAGGTGCGGATCGACGTTCCGGCCGCGTACTCAGTGGATCGCTACCAGCCGCGCGGTGCACAGGATGGTTCCACGGCCGCGCTTCCCGCCGGGGAGCAGGCCAAGGTCGACTCGGAAATGCAGCGCATGTTCGGCAGCGGAGACTCGGGAAAGAAGGTCGAGGATCCGGACGCGGCTGTCAAGGAGAAGATCGAGGCCATCGAGCAGCAGAGGCAGGCGATGAAGGCCGCGGAGGACCGGGGGGGCAAGCCCGAGGCCACCGGGACGCCGACGCCCGCGCCACAGCCTGCGCCTGTGGCCGCCCCGATGACGTCGCTCCCCGCGTTTGAGCTGACGGCGACCGGCGGCCAGAAAGTCACGCCCGACACGCTGAAGGGCTCGGTGGCCGTGATCGACTTCTTCGGGAGTTGGATGCCCAACAAGACCTGGCAGGGCACTTTGAACAACTCGATCAAGGACCTCTCCGGCGTGAAGGTTTATGCCGCGTCCGTTCGTGAGAAGAACACCGAGTCGGCGAACAAGGCGCTGAAGGACCGGTCGATCTCCTGGGACCATCTGCCCGGTGCCGACCAGCTCGCGAAGGACCTTGGTATCAAGGTCTTCCCCGCGACCGTGGTCGTGGGCAAGGACGGTTCGATCGTTGAGGTCTTCCAGAACTGTCGTGGCGACGAGACCGCCGCGCGGATCAAGACGGCCATCGAGAACGCCTCGAAGTAACTCCTACTCGAGTTCTGCCAGCATCTCCATGCCCCTGGTCACCATCTCGACCAGGCGTGGCTCTTCGAGCAGTTCGTTCTCGTTCGTCCACCCGGCCGAGAGCACGAACCACCGGCCGTCGGTGCGCTCGAGCAGCAGCGTCAGGGTCATCACGCCCGGCTCGCTCCCGCCCTTGAACCCCACGCTCTTCCACACCTTTGGGTCGTAGGGAATGCCCGGGTTCTTCCGCAGGATCGAGCCCACCCGCTCCATCCCCGGACGCTGCTCGATGTGCCGCAGCATGGCCATCGCGCGGCAGAGATCGTGGCACGACGCGAACCACTCCACGCTCGTCACCGCGATCGGCTTCTTCCAGAGCAACGCCGAGAACGGCTCGACCTGAGCGCGAAACAGCCTCCCCCCCGGCTTGAGAAGCTCGCGACGCGCTCCTTCGTCCGAGTCCATGTACTCGTCCCTCAACCACGGAGCGTTCCCGATCTTCATCGCGAAGAGCTCACGCGTCGAAAGCAGCGGCTGGTTGAGGCGTGGGCGATCCGTCACGCGGGCCATGAACCCTTCCACGCGTTCCCGTCCGACGCGAGCGATCAGGTGGTCGGTTGCGGTGTTGTCGCTGATGGAGATCATCTCCTCCGCGTACGTCGCGAGCGTGAGGCGGCTCCCCCCGGGGAGGTTCTGCATCCGGCCGCTCGGCAGGCTCTTGAGGCTGTCGTAGATCGCGAGACGCTCCCCCCAACTCGCGCGTCCCGCCTCGATCTCCTCGGCCAGCGCACCCAGCACCCAGAGCTTGAACGCCGAACCGATCGGCAGCACCTTCTCCTCCCCGAACTCGTGCACGGGCACGAGCCGGTACGGCAGGGCCCCGTCGATCGGGGGCCTTGCGACGATCTCGTACGCCCCGAAACTCGCCGTGCCCTTCATCTGCCCCATCTCGCCGTCGTACGCGTCCCACGTCGAGTCACCGCCCGAGCCCGCGGCGATGTTGAACAACAGGCTCGCGATCTTGAGGTTCTGCGCATCGAGTGCGATGAAGACGGACAGATACCGCTTCGTTCCCTTTCCCCGAATCGTTGCCGTGATCGACTCGTCCGATTCGTTCTGATCGATCGACACCGGTTCCGCGTCGTTGCCGCCCAGGCCCTCAGGCTTGATCTTCGCGAGCTCGCCCTCAAGCTCTCCCGGCTTGAAGTCCTCCAGGAACCGATCTGAGAAGTGCTCCGTCGGGTCCCCGACCGCCGTCTTCCCATTCACCACTCGGAGCACCCAGCCCAACTGTTTTCCCGCTGCGGTGTTGGGGATGTCCACCACCTCCACGACCACCTCGTCCTCTTCGAAGTCCTCATCCTGTGCCCGCGCAAAGGGGGAGAGCAGGCCCAGCACGAGGGCGACGAGTGCGGCGGTCAGGGCTTGGGTGGGCATGGTGGCAGTATCTCCGATCGGACCCGGGTTCGAAAGCCGACACCTTGTACGCTTGGGTGGGGCCCGCGTTTGCGGATCCCGCCATCCTGCGGATCCGCCCGGGCCGGTATACCCTTCCCACCAGATGAAACGCCGCGTCGTCATCACGGGTATCGGAGTCCTCACCGCCTACGGAGCGGGGGCGCAGGTTCTCTGGGATGGGCTGCTTTCCGGCCGATCTGGGATCCGCAAGCCCACGCGGTTCGACCCCTCCGGGCTCCCCTCCCAGCTCTGGGGCGAAATCCCCTCGTTCTCCGCGAAGGACTACCTCCCCAAGTCCTACCGCAAGGCCGTCAAGGTCATGGCCCGCGATATCGAGATCGCGGTCGCCGCCGCCAAGCTGGCCGTCGACGACGCCAAACTCGTGACCCGCGGGACCGAAGGTGATGAACCTCCCGTGACGACCTACCCCAGCGAACGGGTCGGTTGCCAGATCGGCGCGGGCCTGATCAACGCGGAAACCGCCGAGCTCGCCGCCGCCATGGTGACCGCCCGGCGCGCCGATCCCTCCCCCGAACTCGAAGCCCGCACCGGGGGCTGGGACACCCGCGCCTGGGGCACGGTCGATCCCGGTGATGGAAGCCAGATGTCCGGAATGGGCAACCTCCAGCCCCTCTGGATGCTGAAGTACCTGCCCAACATGCTCGCCTGCCACGTCACCATCATCCACGGTGCCGAGGGCCCCAGCAACACCCACACGTGCAATGAAGCCAGCGGGCTACTCAGCCTGGGCGAGGCCGCCCGGGTCATCGAACGCCACGCCGCGGACTGCTGCTTCGCCGGCTCTGCCGAGTCCAAAGCCAGCGTGGCGGGGGGCGTGCGACTCGCGCTGGCCGAGCGCCTAGCGACGGCCGGCGCTGACGAGGACCCCTTGGCCGTCTGCCGCCCGTTCTCCGCCGACTCGCGCGGACCGCTGGTGGGAGAGGGCGGCGGGATTCTCGTCCTGGAAGACGAAGGAACTGCAAAGGCAAGAGGTGCAAGGGTTTATGCCAAGCTCCTGGGCTTCGGCGCGGCCCAGTCCATGGGCGAGGTCATTCCCCCCCTTCACGCGCCCCTCGGTGGCGAACTCAACGAAGGCCTCGCCGACGCCATTCTCGCGGCCATCGCCGATGCCGGAGTTCGCCCCGACCAGATCGGCGCCGTCGTCACCCAGGGCAACGGGCACCGGCAGTTTGACCGATCGGAGCTCGGTGCACTGAACCGGGTGTTCGCCGGACGGTCGGTACCGCTGGTCTCCCTCGCACCGTTCGTCGGGGACTGCATCGCCGGCAACGGCGGGCTCCAGGCGGCGGTCGGGGCCATGATTCTCGCAAATGGTCGCCTTCCGGCCGTCGTCGGCGGGTCGGGCGGCGAACAATCACGGTTAGACTACGTCCTGGTCTGTTCGAGTTCTCAGGGCGGTCAGAATGCGGCGCTCGTGTTGGGCGCTCCCTGATCGTCAGCCACGCGCGTCACGTCGCGGACCGTCGTCCGGGGTCGCGACCGAAGTTTCGTCTACACGTCAACACAGGAGTTTGAAGATGGCGAGCGATTATCCCCGCGGCGATTACAACAGGGGTTACAGCGGCGGTGGCGGCGGTGGTGGTGGCGGCCGTTCCGGCGGCGGTCGGGGTGATTCACGCGGTGGCGGTCGTGGCGGTGAACGTCGCGGCATCCCGCTCTCCGAACTCCCCACCGAGCTCACCGAGAGTTCCCGCAAGCTCATCGGCGTTGCCATCGAAGTCCACAAGGCCCTTGGCCCCGGATACGAGAAGAGCGTTTACCTCGCCGCGGTCCGCGCCGAGCTCGACGCCCAGGGCATCGTCTACAAGCCCGATTTCACCGCCGCGGTCAAGTACCGCGACAAGCAGATCGGCACCGTGAAAGCGGATCTGTACGTTGAGGACCGCTTCCTCGTTGAAGTCATGTCGCGCCACGGCGAAGTGTCGACCTCCGAGCGCCTCGCCCTGCGTGCGCAGCTCAAGGCCGCCAACCTCGACCTGGGCCTCATCATCAACTTCTCCGAGCGTCGCCTCAAGGACGGCCTCGTCCGCGTGCTCAACGTCGACAAGATCAACGCCGAGCGTGGCGTCTCCTTCGACGACCCCGAGCACGAAGGCGGGCACGACGGTGGTTCCGAGGGTGGATCCGTCCACGACTTCGACACCCACTGATCGTTCATGAGCCGTCGCGTAGTCATCACAGGAATGGGCTGGATCACCCCGCTCGGGTGCGACCTCGAGTCGGTCTGGTCCGCGCTGCTCGCCTCCAAGTGCGGGGTCGGTGAAGTCACACGCTTTGACGCGTCCAGCTTCGATACCAACTTCGCCGCCGAGGTTCGCGGCTTTGACCTCGCCCGATTCCTCCCCGACACCGGTCGGCACGCACAGGCCGGTCCCAGCTCACGCTTCGCCCTCGCCGCCGCGGCACAGGCGATCCGCCAGTCGGGGCTCGACCCAGCGCGTTCCGACCCCCGTCGCGTGGGCGTGTACCTCGGCGCCGGCGAGACTTCGCCCGACGTTGAAGCACTCGCCCACGCGAACATCGCAGCGTGGGACGCCGCATCCCGCACCGTCCGCGAGGGCGATTGGGCCCGCGACGCGCTCGCCCACATGAACGGGCCGCGCGACGTCGAGCAGGAACCCAACCTCACCGTCGCCCGCGTCGCTACGCAGTTCGGCTGCCGCGGCCCGGCGTTCAACTGCATGACGGCGTGCGCAGCGGGTACGCAAGCGGTGGGGGAGGCGTACGAGATCATCAAGCGTGGCGACGCGGACGCAATGCTCGCGGGCGGCGCGCACTCGATGATTCATCCGCTGGGGATGACGGGCTTCATCCGGCTGACGGCGATGTCGACTCGGCGCGAGACTTCGCAGACCGCCGCGCGGCCGTTCGATCAGACGCGAGATGGGTTCGTGATGGGCGAGGGCGCCGGGATCCTGGTGCTCGAGGAACTCGAGCACGCCCGCAAGCGTGGCGCAACGCCACTGTGCGAGGTCGCGGGGTACGGCTCGAGCGCGGACGCGTTCCGCATCACCGACATCCAGCCCGAAGGCAAGGGTGCGCAGGCGGCGATGCTGCAGGCGTGCCAGCAGGGCGGGCTGAACCCGCGCGAACCGTTGGCGGATGGCCGGCCGGCGGTGCAGTACATCTCCGCGCACGGCACGGGTACGAAAGAGAACGACCGGATCGAGACGAAGGCCGTGAAGGGCGTCTTCGGGCCGATGGCACCGAAGATCCCGTTCACGAGCGTGAAGAGCATGCTTGGCCATCTGATCCAGGCGGCGGGCGCGGTGGAGCTGATCACCTGCGTGCTCGCGATCAAGACGGGCTGGATCCCGCCGACGATCAACCTGCAGACCCCGGACCCCGAGTGCGACCTGGACTACGTGCCCAACACGGCAAGAGACAGCCGCGCAACAGGCGGCGTGGACGCGTGCCTCTCGAACTCGTTCGGATTCGGCGGCCAGAACAACTCGATTCTGGTGAAGCGGTTTGTGAGCTGAGGCGCCCGAATGGGGAATCTCAATACGCGATCATGAGACGCGGCGGCTCTCGCGCGAAGCCGCGCCGTCAGTTGCGCGGTGACGGTTCACTTCCCCATCGCGGCCCGCTTGCGTGCGATGAACGCCATGTGTCTAGGAGTTGCGTTGGTGAGTACGCGCGGCTTTGCGGGCTTGAGTCATGCGTTCGCGGAGGCCACCGTTGCGCAGGAAGTCCTGCTCGATCCGGCGGATCTGTTGATCGAGCAGGTAGTTGGCCTGATGCATCACGCAGATCGCGATGTTCGCGACAACTTCGGCGCCCCGGGTTTCGCAGAACTGGCGATACGCCTCATAGGTCGCGTGGGACCTATTGCCGAGCCGACGAACGTACTGCGCCTCCCTGCTGTCCTTTGTCCAAAGCCGCATGCTCCGCACGCGTAGGAAGTCCTGATAGTCAACCAGCAACTCCTCGAGACTTGCGCGAGCGACATTCGTGAGCTTGAGTTCGGCCTCTTTCGACGTGCCCGAGGCCTTGCTCCCTTCGACGATATTCTGTTTCCCCGAGCGCGCCGCCTGCACCATCTGGTCGACGGTGCGATCAAAGCGATTCATGAAGCGCGCGCAGAAGTGGAAGGTCAGGTCGTATACCACCTCCGCTTTCTGGTAGGACAACAGCTCTCGGTAGTTGCCGTGCGGTGGTATGAAGCCGGGCGCGTTCATGAGCGGCGCCCCCTTCGGTGAACCACCTCGCGACGCCGCAGCGCGACGGCCGTATCTCTTGATTTCATTTCTCCCTCCGATTCACACGAGCGCGGCAAGTGCCGGCCCGCACATTCTACTCACGCGAAGACGCCATCGGCCTCTGTTTCGAAGGAGGAGCGATAGGTCGCATAGGTCGCATGGGACCTATTGCCGATCGTGCGAACACGGTTGGCCCCGGGCCGACACCGCCGCGCTTCGTGCTCCCCTTCGCCCTTCGCAACAAAAAACCGCGCCCCATACGGAGCGCGGCTCTTCATTCTTCCCTATGGCCTAAGGCCTCTGGCCTATGGCCTTCTTCTCACCCCATGTGCTTGATGATCGCATCGCCGAACTCGCTGCACTTGAGCTTGGTCGCGCCCTCCATCATCCGGTGGAAGTCGTAGGTCACGGTCTTCGCGCCGATCGCGCCGTCCATGCCCTTGATGATGAGGTCCGCGGCCTCGGTCCAGCCCATGTAGCGGAGCATCATCTCGCCCGAGAGGATCACCGAGCCCGGGTTCACCTGGTCGAGGTTCGCGTACTTGGGGGCGGTGCCGTGGGTGGCCTCGAAGATCGCGTGGCCGGTCATGTAGTTGATGTTCGCGCCGGGGGCGATGCCGATGCCGCCGACCTGGGCCGCGAGGGCGTCGCTCAGGTAGTCGCCGTTGAGGTTCATGGTCGCGATGACGTCGAAGTCCTTGCCGCGGGTCAAGACCTGCTGGAGGGTGATGTCGGCGATGGAGTCCTTGATGAGGAGCATCTTCTTCCACTTGCCGTCGCCGTGGCTGGGCCAGAGCTTGAGGGCGGTGTCGACTTCGGCGACGACCTTCTTCTGCTGGTCGGGCGTCATCATGTCGTAGCCGGGGTCGATCATGCGGGCGTTGGCCTCGCTGGTGAGGTCCTTGTTGGCTTCCTTGTTGCCGAGGATCCAGGTCTCACGCTCGGTGACGCACTGCGTGCGGAACTCGCTCTGGGCGAGGGCGTAGCCGTAGTCCTTGAAGGCACCCTCGGTGAACTTCATGATGTTGCCCTTGTGGACGATCGCGACGCTGCGGCGCTTGTTGGTGAGGGCGTAGCTGATCGCGGCCCGGATGAGCCGCTCGCTGCCGTCCTTCGAGATGGGCTTGAAGCCGATCGCCGACGTCGCCGGGAAGCGGACCTTCTTGAAGTCCTTCGGGAAGTTCGCCTCGAGGAAGGCCAGGACCTTCTGCGCCTCGGGGGTGCCCGCGGCCATTTCGATGCCGGCGTAGATGTCCTCGCAGTTCTCGCGGAAGATCACCATGTCGCAGTCCTGCGGCCGCTTCACCGGGCTGGGGACGCCCTGGAACCAGCGCACCGGACGCAGGCAGACGTACAGGTCAAGAATCTGCCGAAGGGCCACGTTCAGCGAACGGATGCCGCCGCCCACGGGCGTCGTCAGCGGGCCCTTGATGCCCACCAGGTACTTGCGGAACGCCTCCAGCGTCTCCTCCGGCAGCCAGTTGCCGCCCGTCTTGTTGAACGCCTTCTCGCCCGCGAGAACCTCCATCCACGTGATCTTCTTCTTCCCGCCGTAGGCCTTGGCGACCGCGGCATCGATCACCCGAACACTTGCCCGCCAGATGTCGGGACCTGTTCCGTCGCCTTCGATGAAGGGGATCACGGGGCAATCCGGCACGTTGAGCTTGCCGGCGTTCATGGTGATGGCGGTAGCGGTGGACATGCAACTTCTCCTGGACATGGAACTTTGGAGGGCGGGCATTCTGCCCCAAACCCGTGCGGGGAAGGATACGCGCCCGGGGGGGCTTCGGGGAACCTTCCCCCTTCTCGTTGGGCCTTGATTTGACGGTTGTGTGGCCCGACTCGGGGATGTACAGTGACCGCTCGGTCCGTCTGAACCGCGGGGTGCTCTGAATGGGATTGGCACATTCCCAAATCCGGTGGCTGGGCATCGTCGCGCTCGCTTGGGCAGCGATGTTCGCGTCGGTTGTCCATGGGCAGACCGGGGGAGACAACGTGCTCCACGTCGTCGCCCGACCGAGCGACCGGGTGCCCCCCGTCGTCCAGTTTGGCCCCGATGGGGCCATGAGCGGATTCCAGATCGAGCTCCTGCGTCTTGTCGCCGGCTCCCAGGCCTTGCACGTCGAGGAATCGACGCTGCAGCCGGGCGCGTCGGTCCGCGCCGCCCTTGTGGCGGGTGAGGCCGACATCATCCCGCTCATGGTCATCGACGACTCCACCGGGGCAGTCTTTGCCCTCAGCGACCCCGTCGTCTCCACACGCATCGTGGTCTTCGCCCGCACCGACAGCCCCGTGCTCACGGCGTTCTCCGAGCTCGCGGGCAAACGCGTCGTTGCGGTTCATGCCGACATCGCCGCGGCACGTCTGACCGACAGCGGCCTGGGCTTCTCCGAGGTCGCGTCGACGGCGGACGGTTTGCTGGCGGTCAGCCGCGGGCAGGCGGACTACTTCGTCGAGACCGAACTGGGCGGCCGGTACGCGCTCGCGCATCACCCCGAGCCGCTCAGAGGCGTCCGCCTGCTCTCTCCCGTGCGCCATGGGCTGCGGTCTGTTGAAGTGGACTACGCCGTCGCAACCCTCAAGGGCGATCCTCGCGGCTGGATCCCCCGGATCAACCGCGGCCTCGCGGCGATCCGCGTCTCGGGTCAGTACGACAGGCTCTACCGCCGATGGCTGGAGCCCTACGCCCCGCTGCGGGTGACCGCGGATCAAGTGCGGCAACTCCAGGGCTCGCGCAACCGGTGGAACTCGGACCGCGTGCGCGTCGGGGTGGAGCGGAGCCTCGCCATCGCCGAAGGAAACGGCGAGACGCAACCCGCCGGGTACCTGCCCGACCTGTTCAGGGCCGCCGCCGTCAGGATGCGCAAGACGATCGAGCTCGAGGTCATGTCGATCGGCGAGCTGCGGCAGGCGCTTTCCGATGGCCGAATCGATGTAATCGCGGGCGCGAGCTACGGCGAACTGGACATTCTCCGCATGGACTTTGGTCGTCCGCTGGAGGTCTCGCGCGGCGTCGTGGTTCACCGCGCGGACGAACCGCCCCCGTCCGAAATCGCGCAGGTGAGCGTGGCGGTCGTCAACGGAAGTGCTGGTCACGCGTGGGCTGTTGATCGGAAGCACCCGGAGATCATGACCGTCGATTCGACGCACGCGGCGGTCAGTGCGCTGAGTGAGGGAAGCGTCGGCGCCGTGATCATGACCGAGCTGGAGGCTCAGACCGCCATCGCGAGCTCGCCCGATGGGAGCTCGTTGCGGATCGGGCTGCTGCCGGACTCGGGATTCGAGAAGTCGTACACCTTCGCTGTTGCGAGCGGTCAGAAGCCGCTTCTGTGGGACATCGAGGACAGCCTGCTGGAACTCGCGGCGAGCGGCGAGCGGCGGCAGCTGGAGGAACGCTGGTTTGGGGCCCAGCGATCTGCGCCCGCGCGTTCGCCCGTTCCGCTTCCCGTGATCATGGGCCTGATCGCTGGATTGGCGACGGCGATCGTCGCCGCGGGATTCTGGGTGACCACCCTTCGTCGCGAGCTCAACCGCCGGACGGAGCGGCTGCGTCACGAGGAAGCGCGGCTGAAGGCGATTACGGAGAGCGTGCCGGCGCTGGTGTACGGCTACCTCGAAACCGCGCCGGGCGTGCGGGAGTTGCGGTACTTCAACCGTCGACTCGAGGAGTGGGCCCTCATCTTCCCGGCGATGGTCTCCGGCAATCCGCTTGATCTGGTCCAGGCCGTGCATCCGAGTGACCGGGGCGAACTCGAGCGGCGGATGGACGAAGGGCGGCAATCGCTCCGCAGAATTCAGCAGGAGATCCGGGTCCTTGACCGGGACGGCCACTACCGGTGGATTCAGATGACCCTCGACCCCGACCCGGTCAGCGAGGGCGTCCTCTGGCACGGGATCGTGCAGGACGCGACTGACCTTCGCCTCGCGACCGAGGCGCTCGCGCAGAGTGAGCGGAACTTCCGGCAGATCTTCGAGGCCACCCAGGACGCCATCCTCGTGTTCGGCGCTGGTCACGGTCGAATCCTCGAAGCCAACCGCGCGGCGTGCGACCTGTACGGATACTCCCGCGATGAACTGCTCGCGATGGAAGCCTCCGAACTCTTCGATCACGCGGCGGACGTCGCGGTCGCCAGCGAGCAGGGCGCGTCCGGTCCGTTCAGGCACCGTCGCAAGGACGGCGCCACGATCGACGTGGAGTGCGGGTCCGCCGTCGTGCAGTACGGTGGTGGCCCGGCGATGCTCTCGGTGAACCGTGACGTGACCTCGCGGACCCGATTCGAAGAGCAACGCCGCACGCTCGAGGGGCAGATGCTGCAGGCCCAGAAGATGGAGAGCCTCGGCCTGCTTGCAGGAGGAATCGCCCACGACTTCAACAACCTCCTCGTGGGCATCATGGGCAACGCCTCTCTCGCCCGCAGCCAGGCACAGGATCGCGAGGCCCTCGAACAGACCCTCGACCAGATCGTGCTCACCACGCGACGCGCGTCGGACCTGACCCAGCAGTTGCTCGCGTACGCCGGGCGGGCCAAGTTGTCCGTGCAGGCGGTCGATCTCTCCGCCGTCGCCGCGGAGATGGTCAAGCTCCTGGGATCGCGACTCAGCCGCGGCGCGAAGATGGTCTTCAGCTTTTCTCCGCTGAGCGTCGTCACCCTCGCCGACCCCGTCCAGATTCGGCAGATCGTGATGAACCTCCTGACGAACGCGTCGGACGCGCTCAAGAACGGGGAAGGTGTCATCACGATCCGCACGGGTGTCGCACGGTTTGATCGCGTCTACCTGTCCGAGACGTACGTCCCCAGCGATATTCCCGAGGGCGAGTACGCGTTCATCGAAGTCGCCGACGACGGCTGCGGCATCGATCCCGACTTGCTCCCCAAGATCTTCGATCCGTTCTACACCACCAAGTTCGTGGGCCGAGGCCTCGGTCTCTCCGTCGCGCTCGCCATCGTCCAGCGCCATCGCGGGGCCATCAAGGTCTTCTCGGAGCGTGATCGCGGTACCGTGTTCCGACTCCTCCTTCCCCTCGCTCCCGCCGCTGAAACCCTCATCATCGAACCCAAGCCCAACGCCACGGAATCCTCCGGCACCTGAACCCCCGATCCGGGTACACTCCAGCCGTCGCCCCGTCGGAAGCCGCTCCATCCCGAGTGGAGATCGCCCGCGACAGTCGGGCTGCCGGAGACGTTCGATGCTCGCCTTGGCCACCACCCTGTACCCAGACCTCTCTGTCGCAAACCTCGCGGTAGCTCAACCGATCGCGCACGGACACTCGCTCGCCGCGGAAACCGAAGCGGGATTGTGGGCGCTGCTCGCGGCGTTCGGATCCGGCGTGCTGGTCGTCGGCGCGTTCTGGTTGTTGCGGCGTGGGTGGATGCGTGGCAAAGGCTCCGAGCCGAGGCGGGTCGCGGGATCGGCGTACGTGGCCATCGACAACATCCGAGACGTCGTGGTGCTGTTCCGGATCTCCGACTTGCGCGTGGTCTCCGCGAACGCGGTCGCGACCGCGTTGTACGGCCTCCCGCGCGAGGAACTCGTGAACCGCACGGCCGATCAGCTCGAGAAAATCAGGCCGCTTGGGATCGATCAGATCGCGCGCACGATCGCCCTCGGAACGTCGCCGCACTTCGTCGCCAACTACAAGAAGGCCGACGGAAGCGAGTGCACGATGGAGATCACGACGAGCCAGTTGGAGCATCACGGCGAGAAGTGCGTCCTGCTCGTCGGTCACGACGTCAGCGACCGCGTCCGAGCGGCCGAGATGGCGCAGGGCGAACTCCAGGCCTTCCGCACGCTCTTTGACCGCGCCCCGTGGGCGACGATCGTCGCCGATGCGGGCTCCGGCCAGATCGTCGCCGCCAACTCCGCCGCCTCCGATCTGTTCGACCATGACGGTCGCGGGCTCGAGGGCCTCGCCATCGACCGGCTTCTCCCCGGAGAGGAGCCCGACGCCGCCGCCGGGCGGGTGGCGGGAGTGAGAACGCGTGACGGAGCGTGGCGCAAGGTCTTCGTCGAGCGTTCGGACGTGACCTTCGCGGGTCGCCGCTGCCGGCAGTACCAGTGCCGCCCCGCGGAGACTCCGGAGATCGCGGGAGAGTCCGCCGACGTGTTCGACAAGGCTCTCGAGGCCATGCTCATCATCGACCCGGTGTCGCGGACTGTTGTCAGCAGCAACCCCGCCGCGCAGCGACTCTACGGGTATTCCGCAGAGGAACTCGTCGGGCTGACCACGGACCGCGTGACGACCGATCCCCAGGGATGCCGCGAGATCTGCAAGCGAGTGCTCTGCGAGGGCGAACGCTCGGGTGAGCTGCGGTACCACCGCCGCAAGGACGGCACGATGATCGCCGTCGAGGCGAACTTCAGCCCGTTGTCGTTCGCGGGGCGCACCTGCCTGCTCTGCTCCATGCGACAGATCTCGGCGGCGTCCATGCGGGGCGCACCCATCTTCACAGCCGACATGGAATCGCCGCACCGCTCGCGCGCGAAGCACGCGACCACGCCCTCTCACCCGGCGTCGTCGGCCGCCCACGTCCTCGTTGTCGACGATGAGCCGCTCGTCCGCGAAGTCAGCCGACGCATGCTCCAGGGTGCCGGACTCACGGTCTCCGTAGCCGACGACGGCGTACACGCGATCGAAGCGGTCGAGAACGACCCGACGATCGACACGGTTGTTCTTGACGTCACCATGCCGGGCATCTCCGGCCCCGATGCGATGCGCCGCCTGTTTGAGATCAAGCCTGATCTCCGCGTCGTGCTCTGCAGCGGCTACAGCAGCGAAACCGTCGCGATCGACGATGGTCCCAACGGCGCGGGCCGGGCCCATGCGTTCGTGCAGAAGCCCTTTACGGTCGAAACGCTCGTCGCCGCCGTCCACGGAAAGCGCACCCCCCACGAAGGATCCTGATGGCCCTTGTCGTCTTCATCCCCGACCGTTACGAGTCACGGTACTCGCTGCTCGACGCCATGGCCGCCGAAGTCGCGACGGCCTTCTCAACGGCCGGCGCCGAAGTCAATCCCACCCGGCCCGTCCGACACGGTGAGCCCACCCTCCACCTCTTCTTCAACCTCCCCCAGAGTCTCGACCAGTTCCTGAAATGGGCCCGCCCCGAGCGACCCAACTCCGCCCTCGTGCAGTTCTTCGTCGATCATCCCCTCGGCCTCACCGTCGAGTTCATGGACAAGGTGACCACGCTCCCGAACTACCGCCTCGCGATGCCCTGCACCGATGATCGCACGCTCCTCGCCACCCGTTGGCCCACGCTGCGCACCATGATCTGCGGCCATGGCATCCCGCGTGCCGCGCTCTGCGACCCCGCGACCATCGACGCCCCACGCCGCGACGAACTGCTTCTCTCGGGCACGATCTCAACCGAGGACGAGGTTCGAGCCCTGCGCGATCGCGTGCCGGAGGTCCTCCGTTCCGCCTGCGATCGGGCCGCCACCATGCTGGCCGACAACCCGTCCTTGTCGCTCGTCCAGTCACTGGACCTCACCCTCCCGC
>VYLF01000107.1_pt1 | contig 36482 bp, 34 predicted proteins | sample 5114371 | NCBI WGS metagenome assembly VYLF01 (sample SAMN12291773, study PRJNA351875) | freshwater metagenome | isolation source: freshwater lake | place: USA: Michigan, Kent Lake | collected 2013-08-15 | reverse complement strand
TGCACTTCCACTTCTTGTTCAACCGCGTCACATCCCGCTGCTTCAACTTCCCCATCGCCAACCCTCTCTCCCCCTCCCCGCGGCAACACGCCAAACCACCAACAATATCCCCCCGCAACCCACGCAAACCACCCCCCGCTCAAGCCCGAAGAACTGGTCCTCAAGAGCCGCGGCGTGGAGGAGGCTTTGCGACGACACCCCCGGAAGACGCGCACGCCACTCGAACATCCCACCCACCATCGCACACATCACATTCCCGGAACCATCAATCCACCGATGTGTCAAACACCTTCGTTCCCGACAGTTGCCCCGGAACGTTCCGGACAACATGACGGGCTGCATAAGGAGCATCGAATGGGCAATGGATCCGGCGGCGGCGGTGGCGGCAAGAGTGGGGGCGGTGGAGGCGGCACTGGAGGCGGCGGCGGCAAGAGCAGCCCGCCCAACGGCCCGAGCCAAACGGGCAACAAGTCCGGCGACGGCCGCGGCAACAACCCGCCGTCAAAGTAAACCCGAACAACGCAAACGGCCCCGGATCACTCCGGGGCCGTGCCGCTTCTATTCCATTACTTAGAGATTCCCCCTAGCTCGCGCCGCCGCCATTCAATCCTACATCACACCCACCACCACACACCACCGCCAGCTCACCAAACTCCGCCCACCCCTCCTGACCCAGCCTGAAAACCCCGACCTGCCGCGAGTGAGCTCTTCGGGGCGAACAACACCTCAGAACGGTCCGATCGATGATGCGCAAACGACGCACAACCAAGCCATCTACCCCCTCCAGGCGCGGCCAGAAGCCAGCGTGTGAACGACGCGACGCAGTTCGATCGTGTCGCTCGCGGTGGTTCACGGTACAGGCTTGTCAAGGCCACCTAGCGGGGGGCTGAAACGATCGACAGAGTGGGTGGTCGCGGGGTGATGGGAGAGAGGGGTCAACCTACCGCCAAACCATACTCCCCTCGTATCCGGACGGATTGGCGGGTGCTGTACCTTTTTGGGAGGCGAGCCACTCGGCCTTGGCCTTTCGTACCTGACGCATTCCGTCATTGGCGTAGACGAGCACGATGCTCCAGGAGATTCCGCCGATCACAAGGAACTTGGCACCGAGCAATCCCCACTGGAGCGTGTCGGGGACGGGGATCGGCATGTTCCAAAGGGCGTGCAATGCCATTGCGATGAAGAGTGTTCTGAGGAAATACGGGTGGAGCAGGAGGGTGATCCGGAAGGGGCGATCGCCACGGGCCTTCCAGAGTGCGGCACCGACCATAGCGGTCCAAGCTACATGAAGTCCGCCAATTGAGGTGAACGCTCGGATAGCAAGTGTGAAGAGCATGCCGGAGGGTTCGACGTTACCGAAGACCTGCGAGAGAACGACATTGAAGTAGTCGGCATCGGACAATCCGAGCACGTTGGGATTGGCGCGGATGAACGCGGCAGCACCGGCGACAAGATCGGTAACGAGCTTATCGAATGCGTAGCCAGCGGTTTCGAATGCGGAGAAACCTGCGCCGACTGCGGCACCGAGGAGCAGGCCGTTGAGGGTCCACCGGTACTTTGCGATCCAGACCACCGTGAGCACAGCACCGAGCTTTGCGAGTTCCTCTGCCGGGCCGGCGACCATTGGACCCCAGAGAAACGTGCTCGACCAGGGAATCTGGAACATCAGCATGGCGAGCACCAGGGAGATACCTCCCGCGACGACCACAACCTGGGCGAGTCGGAAAGAGGAGACGTTACGAGGCGCGTTCATCTCCATGAAGAGGACGAGGAGGGCGGCGGGCACCATGGCGGAGCCGGTGATGATGAGGCCGGGGATGAACTTTGTATTGTCCCAGACAAGGCCCCCGATGATGAACAGTAAACAGGCGGCGAGAGAGAGGAGGGCCATTCGGACAAACAGCCAGGGCTTGGGCCACCCCCCCTCGACGAGGTCGAGTGAAGGGGTTGTCCTGCTGGTACCGGCGGCGAGCAGGCTTTCTGCTTCGTCGGAGCTGTGTCGCCGGAAGACTTCGGAGAACAACTCTGCGAAGCTGAAGCGGTCGAGTTTGCCGAGACCGACGGTCTCACCGACGCGGGAACTAATTGCCTCGAAGAGCCCGCCAGCCTCGGGCGGGGAGGGTATCGGCCGTTGCTGCCAGTAGGAATCTCCCATCTTGATCCGATCGGAGGGCCGAACGGGCGATGTGGTTGCATATCGTCCCTCGACGACGACCTTTGCGTCCGGCGCGGCTTCGACCCAAAGTACACCGGCGCGGACGTAGAACATGGCGTGGTGCTGGCTGACGAGGGGATCATTGCTCGAGAACTGTGCGTTTCGGCCCTTGCCGAAAGCGAGTGGCGTGACGGTAACGAGCAGGGCGCGACCAAGATCGGGTCCGCCGATGCACTCGAGCAACACGCGATCCGGGGTTTCTGAAGTTGGCTGGCTCACGGTCGGGCTCCGGCGGATGTGACGGCGGAATGGGGCGGTCGTGTAAGGACAGTCGGATTCTACCCGACGGGCGGGAAACACGGGCTCCCTTGGGGCCCAGCATGATCGGATCAGATGGCGGACTGTTGCACCGAGAACTAGAGATCGTCCTGGGAGCGTCGCGCAGACCACTTCGTGGATCGACCGCGGTCGCTCGCCTGTCTGTCGAGCCAATTCATGACGGTGGCAACGGCGACGTGGAGTTCGCGGGGGATCTGGCTGTCGACGCGGAGCTTGAAGAGGGCTCTGGCAAGGGAGGGTCGGCGGACCATGGGGACACCTTTGCGTCTCGCTGCCTCGATCAGGAGCTTGGCCGCCCAACCCCTTCCCTTTGCAATAACCCGTGGCGCACCCTCTTTCGATGAGTCGTACCGGAGGAAGCAGGCGATGTGGGTTGGGTTAAGTGTACCAAAATCGGCGTCTGCGAGTCGTTCGATCATGTGGGCCGTTCGAAGTTCGTCGCGACGCTGGGCGCGACGGCGGAGCACTTCCGGGCTGGTCTGATCCTCCTTGATCTCGCGGCGGAACTCCTCGTCTGTCATTGAGTTTCGGCTCCGCCAGCTCCAACGTTGATAGATGGTGTCGGCGAGCGCCAGTGCCAGGAGCGCAGCGCAGACCTGGAAGCCCAGTGAAGTTGCGGTGTCGCGGATGAACATCGCGGTTGCCGCTGGCGGCGCACCCGCGCACTCGATGAGGGAGCCCCACTGGGAGCGGACGGTGGACCAGACCAGAGATGCGACGATGATTCCCTTGAGCAGCGCCTTTAGAAGTTCGATGAAGGCATCGCGGCTGAACACTCGCTGGCGGATACCGGTGAATGGATTCAGTTTCGAGAGATTGAGGGCCAAGGGTTCAAGAGTAAAGAGCGGTCTTACCTGGATAAGCGAAACGAGGATTCCGACGGCGACTGGTGCGATGATCACCGGAGCCACGAGAATCGACGCATGGGCAAGGACCCCACCGGCGAAGGCGATGGCGTGGCCTGATGACTCAGCACCCCGAGAGGTACCGACCTCTATGGATCGCTTGACGATCCATGCAAAGGTGTGAGCGGCAGGTGAGAGGTTGTAGGAAACGGCGGCAACGGCTGCGAGGAGGGAGGCGGCACTCGTCAAATCCCGGGACTGCCATACGTCGCCACGTTCCCGCAGACTGCGTATCTTCTTCGGCGTAGGGGGATGCGTGCGATCGTCGGCCATCTCTAGGGCTGCCCGGAATCACCGAGGAATGCGCGGAGGGTTCCGAGGAACATCTCGTATGGGTCTGCGAAATTGATCAGGAGCACAGCGGCGAGCACGAAGAAGGTGGCGATGCCCTTGAGGGATGGAGCGAGGTAGTTGATGGCGAACTGGGGCGCAGCGCGGTTGATAAACCCGAGCGCGAGGTCGATCAAGAGAGAGAGGGCAAGAGCGGGCGCCGCCAGACGTACGGCGAGGAGCACCAAGGCACCAACGAGGGAAAGCACGTCGTGAACTGAGAGGATTGCGGAGGGCATGACTCCGACGGGGAACCGGGCGTAACCCTCGACCCAGGCATGAAAGAGGATCTCGTGGCCACCGGCGGCGATGAAGACAACGACCGCGGCGTGGGAAAGGAAGACGCCGAGCGCTGGGTCCTCCTGGTGGGTCTGAGGATCGAGAATAGAGGCGTTTGAGGCACCCCTTAGAAAGTCGATGACCGCTCCGGCGGCGCGGTAACAATCGAACAGCATGCGAAGGATAATGGCGACGAATCCGCCGATGATCGCTTCCTTCGCGGCGAGAAGAAGAAAGGGGGTCCAAGTGGCGGAAACGGTGCCCTGAGCGGCGAGAGCAGGGACGAAGACAAGGCCAAAGAGGGCGCCATAGGCGATCCGCATGCGAGCAGGGGCGAGGGCTCCGCCAAAGAGCGGTGTGAAGGAGACAAGGGGGAGCAATCGAGCCGTGGCGAGAGCTGCGAGTCTCGCCCAGTCAGCGATGGAGATGTCAACGAGAGGTGTTGGGGCTTGCATGGCTTCAGACGAACGGTATGTACGCGAGCAGGCCTCCACCGAAGATGATGAGTTGCTTCATCATCCACAGTCCGGACAGTGCAAGGACGATGGTGGCAACCACAATTTTGGCGGCGAAGGCGAGGGTCTGCTCGTTGACCTGGGTTGCGGCCTGCAGGACGCTCACAAGGAGGCCGATAGCGAGGCACGAGCAGACGACGGGGGCACTGAGCATAACGACGAGGAGCAAGGATTGCTGAAGGATGCGGAGGAGCAGATCGGGAGTCACAGGCCACCTCCGGACGAGATCGGGTAGCTTTCGACCAATCCGCGGTAAATCAGAGTCCAACCGTCCATCAGCACAAACAAGAGCAGCTTGATGGGGAGTGAGATGACATTCGGGGTGACCATCTGCATACCGACGGCCAACAGGATGTTGCTGACGACGAGGTCGATTACGAGGAACGGCACGAAGATGAGGAACCCGATGATGAGTGCTTCGGTGAGTTCGGTAAGCATGAATGCGGGAACGAGCCAGAAGAACTGGATGTCGCTGCCGGCGGTGGCCTGACTCGATGGGGCGTGGGGAGACGTCGCGGCCGCCTGATCGATCGGTCGGGTTTGTGCCGGGGCATTGGGACCGTTGGAGTCATTGGAGAATGAGAGTTGGTCGACGAGCTTGGGAAGGTCTGATCCGGCCCGGGAGCGGAAAAGACCCTCGAACAGGTTTCGGTTTCGCGGGGTCGAGTTGGACTCGAGGTGATCGCGGAGGTGGGGGCGTGCGACCTTCCACCAGAGCTTTGCGTCTGAGAACTCGTTGCGATTCGAGGCGGCGGCTTGGGAGGCGGATCGTTGCTCGGCTGTTTCAACTCCTGATTCGGTTGCGATTCTGTTAGATTCGGACTCGTAGTCGGAGTAGATCTTGAGGGCGACGGGTGCGGAGACGTAGAGCGTCAGGATGAGTGCCATACCGGTGACAACGGACGTTGGAGGCACTTGGGGAAGGCCGATGGCCTGGCGAACGATACTGGTGACGATGACGATCTTGGCGAACGAGGTGGCAACGGTGAGTAGGAATGGGGCGAGCGAGAGGAGAATGATGCCGATCATCACAGTCTGTACTTGGCTTGTGTCGGCGGAGGCCAGCAACGAGAGTCCGGAGGTCATTCGGTTGTTCCTTGGGGTGCGGCGTCCTTACCCCGGCTGCGGCGCAGACGGTCGATGAACGGCACGGGCCCGGGTGCATCGGCTCCGCCGGCCGGGGGTTTGGTGATCAACGCAACGAGGGCCTCGTCGTCCAACGTGGTCTCGGTCAGCGGGTGAATGCTGTTGGGACTCGATCCAACAAGAATGAACTGGGAGCCGACCCGGAGGAGGTGCACGCTTTGGCCAGCAGCAAGCTGGCGGGAAGCGATGACTCGCAGAACTCCTGGATCTCCAGCGGGTCGCGTCCCCTTCGCCCTCTTGAGGAGGTACGCAGCACCGAGCAGGGCGGCAACGACGGCTGCGAGAGACACGAGCATGCGAATCAGGGCGTCGCCGTACTGGGGGAGTGAAGGCTGAGAGACCTGGGCATGGGCGGCCTCGGACGACATTGCGGCGACCAGAAGGAACTTGAGTTTCATGGGAGCGCCAACTCCACCGGGCCGCGCCAATCAAGAACCCGGGCGGCGATCTGGCCTTCGAAGCTCACGAGTTCGGCGGCCCCGGCCCAGGCCTCACCGAGGAGTAGAGCAACGGGACGATCGGGCTCGTGCTGAAACACCGCACAGGCACCCACTTGGGCTGTCGCGAGATGTTGACCGCTCAGGCGGCCTGTGAGGACTCGTATCCTGGCTTCACCTCGCGTGCCGCGCGGGGAGACGACATCGTCGGGCACAACGACGGAAGGTTCACCAATCTCCGCAGAGGTGAAGGTGGGCTGCACGCCCCGGAGGATAGCGGGAGCGATGCGCCAGCCGTCGAAGGACTCCACGTGAACCATAAGGCCATCGAGACCACCGGAGGGAATTCCGGTGAGGAGTAGATCACCTGGGACAACGGCTTGGAACTCGGACGGTTGAAGGGGCACCGCCGCGAGTCGTAGACCGAACCATCGGTCTTGAATCTCATCGCGGCCCGACCACGTGTGAAGTTTCATCGAGAGGGGCCCGGCGGCGAGTGAGCGGATGATGGGCGTCAGCCCGGAGAGTGACACGAACCCAGAGAGCCCGGCGCAAACCAGCCGCAGCCTGATGTCCGGGGCAGAGTCGACCGGATCACCGAAGGATCGGACGGAGACCTCAGCGGCGCTCTTGGGGTCAAGGCGAGCGATCCTGTGGAGCAGCGCGAGGGTGAGATACTCGAGCACCCCGCGTTCGGCGTCTGAGATCCTGCCAGCACCGTGCAGCCCCGTCAAGCCAGCGAGTGTGGCGTCAACGAGTGCCCGAGAGGCCCCCGCGTCGAGTGCAACATAAGCGGTTCCCTGCGGGGTCTGGAGCGTGACGGTCCAGGCGTGCTCGGGTTCGCGTGTAGTGTCAAGCTTGAGCGATGGCTCGGCACTGACGAGATCGCCGAGGGCACGCTGGACAACCTCAAGGCCTCGAAGGATTTCCCAGGATTCGGTGGTCGCCTTGCGTCCCCCAGGAGTCTGCTGGACGGCCGGGCCGTGACAACCACGAACCCAAGCCCGTAGCATTCTTGTGCGATCGGTATCGGCCATGAGGGTCCTCGGGAGACGCACAGCGGGATGGTATCACAGTTTCGAGTGTGGGGCCCTATGCACGATGACTCGTGCCTGCAAACCATGGGCTTCCAACTCCCGGGTGAGTTCAGCCAGAGAGGGGGCGTCGATCCCGCGGCCTGTGCTGTTGCAGAACTCGACCAACACGCCCCGATGGCCTTCCCTTTTCACGCGGATCGATGCGCCGCCGAGGAGGTCGTCGTTCAGTTGTGCCCGAAAGGTTACATCGCCACCGGGATGATGTTCGAACGCGCCGGACCGGATGACGTGACTGATCCCGGAAATCAGATCGCGCAGGTTCGAACCCACCACAACCGGATCGGTCTGGGGGTCATGGCTGTGGATTTCGGGGGTGAACCAGGCGCAGGGGAGAGGCGAGTCCATCGGCCGCGGTGCTTGTCGTTCTGGGAAGGATGGCGATTCGAAGCGAAGGCGGCTGTCGAAGTCATCGTGGTCACGGTGGGCGAGCTCTAGACCTTGGGGAGAACTGTTGCGTCGATCTAGGAGCATTGCGAACGACCGATCTTTGGCGGTGGGTCGAGAACAGTCGGCGAAAGCGCGTTTCTGACGTTGCTCCCGGCGCATGGACTCCGTGTGGGACTCGATCTCGCAGCTGTACGTCTGGTGTTCGTAGCGAGCAGGAGGGTTGGTGAGATGTTCAATCAGTAGCATTATTGGGTTCCTCGCGACGGCTCTCGCGAACCCACAGCTGGGACGCGGCCTCATCGTTGTCGGCGTCGGCTCGCCCCTGTTGCAGCAGTTTGAACTCCTTGAGGCTGCGATCGCTCAATCGCTCGAGGGCTCCGACCGCTGCGGAGCTGGCGGCCGCTTCCCTTTCGCGAAGGCGCCAGAGCGAGACCACGGCTTCGAGCCGCTCGCGTTGGGTGGTTGCGCGGCGCTGAAGATCGTCAAGTTCTCGTTCCAATCGCCGGAGGTAGAGCTCGCCCCGGGCCACCCGATCGGAGGATGTTCGGGCATCATCCGGATCCGCAAGGTCGCTGAGTTGAGACTGGATTTTCTCGCGGTGCTGCCGGAGATCGTACTCAAGGTCGTCGAGCATGCGTTGCTCATGCGCAACCGCCGAGCGGGCGGAGTGGAGCGCACGAAGCGCCTGGTCCCTGGCGTCGATCTCTGCCTGCAGCTTGGCTTGGAGCGAGAACTCGAACTTTGGCATCCGTCGATCTCCCGCGTGTAGCCTAGCACAGGCGTCAAGCCCACTGTGACTTGAGGGCGTCGAGCCTTTCGACAGCCTCGGTCAACGAGGCGTGTTGTTCCGCGTGCTGCTGCTTGAGGAAGGCGGAGAGGGGACGGTAGACATCCCGGGGATCGGGGAGACCCGTGCTTGGATCGTGTTCATAGAGTCCGAGCGAGATTTTGTCGTAGTTTTGCTGGTAGAGGGCCATAACAGCGGCGGCCCAGTCTCCGGGGGAGCGCATCCCTGCACCCAGGACACGATTGCGCAGGCGACTCTTGCTCGAGCAGATGTCAATGGCGGGGAAGTGACCTTGATCTGCGAGCTTTCGGGAAAGGATGATGTGGCCGTCGAGCAAGCTCATGGATTCGTCAGCGATCGGTTCTTGAAGATCGTCGCCTGCCACGAGGACGGTATAGAAGGCGGTAATCGAGCCGTACTGGGAGTTCCCGGCCCGTTCGAACAGCCTGGGGAGCGCGGCGTAGACGGAGGCGGGAAAGCCCTGCCTTCCGGGCGGCTCTCCTGCGGCCAGACCGACCTCCCGAAGGGCTCTCGCGAACCGGGTGACTGAGTCCATCATAAGAACGACGTTGGCTCCGCGCCTTCTGGCTTCCTCCGCGATTGCGGTTGCGGTGTGGGCAGCACGAAGCCGGAGCATCGCGGGCTGTTCGCTGGTGGACACAACGACGACCGAGCGTCGTCGCCCATCGGGGCCGAGCACCTCCTCGAGGTACCCTCCAACCTCCCGTCCGCGTTCGCCGATGAGGGCGAGGACGATAAGGTCGGCCTCGATCCGGCGGGCGATTGCCCCGAGCAGGGTGCTTTTGCCAACGCCCGCGCCGGCGAAAATGCCCACGCGCTGACCCCGGCCGAGCGTAAGCACAGCATCGATTGCTCTGACGCCGGTAGAGATGGGGTGCTCGATGGGTTTGCGGCTGAGCGGCTGGGGAGGCGGGGCCATCATCGGCGTACGCTCGGACCCAGCGAGTGGAGGTCCATCATCGATGGGGTTGCCGAGGGCATCGAGAACCCGGCCCAGAACGGCGGCACCGCAAGGGACCGTGAGTTGTCTGGCGGCGGGGATGACGGTGGCGAGTGCGGCGACACCCTCGAGATCACCGAGAGGCATGAGCAGCGCACCGGACCTGTCGAAGCCAACCACTTCGGCGGCGAGCGCGTCCTGACCTGGACGAAGGATCGTCATGAGTTCTCCGATCCTTGCCTCGGGCACCTCGGCCTTGAGGATCGGGCCAGTGATACCTGTCACGCGTCCGGTTCGCACGGCGGTCTCACGACTGACGTCGGCGATGAGTTTGTTGATCGAGAAAGGGTCGTTCACGATGACTCCTCCGCCTTGCGCCGCAGTGCATCAGCCGCGGCTTCCGAACCTCCTCTGTACTCGCCCATCTCGGTGCGAACGATGAAAGACCTGGGCGGCAGATCGGGATCGGGCCGCACGGCGAAAGCATCGGCGGCGGGTACGCGGGCGCGGAGGCGGTCTAGAGCGTGTTCGACAGCTGTGACGTCCCCGGGGTGCATGACAACGACCACGTTCCTCGCCCATTTTGCCTGTCCGAGCACCGCGCTTACCAACCCGGCGAGACCCGCCGGGGAGGTCGAGAGTTCTGCCTCGAGGAGCGCGGCCGCGAGCCGAGTACCGACGCGAGTAACATCGGCTTCGGCCTGCTGCCGGAAGCGGAGGAACTCCCGGGTTGCGCTTTCGAGCAGGGCCTCCATCCGTTCCCGGCCTTCGCGTTCGCCGCGTTCGCGCGCCGCGGTGTACTCGGCCTCACCCCGTTCACGAGAAGCTCGCTCCATATCCTGAGCTTTGGCCTCTGCCTCTTGGAGGATCCGCCGGGCGTCTCCGAGCAGTCGCTGTGCTTCGACGGCACCCAAAGGGAGGAGGCGTGCGGGCGCGAAGAGAGGCGCGATCGACGTGGAAGCGGGGGAAGGTACACGATGAGAGGTCGATAACGGTTGATCGTTCATGGGACCACTGCTCCGGTGGTGCTTCTCACAACGGTCTCCAATGCTCCCGCGAGCCAGGGCGGTGGTGCGGCGGTTTGGATGCCCGACCCAGTGGCGAGCTTGTCGAGGGCCTTGGCAATGTTCGATCGTGCGAGACGATGGAAGGTGGCCCTTGCGGGCGCGGGCTCACCGGCCCAAAGGCTTGCCATACCCAAACGTCCAATGAGTTCGTCGGCGCGATCCTTCGTGCGTCTTGATTCGAGGATCCAAGCTTCGACCTTCGGCAACGCCTCGGGGGGCAGGACGGACGGGGTCAAGGAAATGAGACGGTCGGCGGTGTCCTGTGCGACCCGCGTGCCAAGGGGACCGAGCCAACGAACAAGGTCCTTTCCAGAGCGTCCCGCGGCGGCGAGCACGAGGGCCTCCAATCCGAAGGTCCGCAGGATGGCGCGAACGTCGTCGGAACCGGCGCGTGCGAGGGCTCGCCATACGGGTGGGAGCTGCCGAGCATCTTCGACCCAGGTCCGGGCGATGTTCACGAGGCGACGTCGCATTGTATATGCAGCAGGGTGCTCGGTTGGGGAGGCGATGCTCACCAAGAGCCCGTCAACATCCTGCTCGAGTGCGGAAAGCTCATCCCAACAGACACGATCGGGCCGAGGAAGGGGGTCGGGAGCGGCCGGTATTACTTCGGGGTGAAGCCGAAGAACGGCGTCCGCGTCGGAGCTTTGCCTAGCAAGGGCCCAGAGCATTCGCACTCGGGCTGCGACCGGGTCGGTGGTCATGCTGGATCACTTCCCCGCGTCGCGGTCGCCGGGACGACGCCGGCCGCTGATGACAACGACACCCAACCCAAGGGCAACGAATGTCGAAACGATCGCGACGATGGTGGCGGCCCTGGCGACTGTTGGAGTCGGGGTTTGCGATGCCGCGTGTGCAGTCGTTAGCACCGGGAGTTCGTCGCTGACCACGACGGTCACGGCACCATCGTCGGCGTCCGCAAGCCCATTGAGAGTGGAACGAACGATGTCCTTTGCGAGTTGCTGAACTCGTGATCGCGGGGGTTGGTCTTCGCTTGTGCCTGGTTTTTCGAGGGCCATACGCCAGTCCGCCACCCGGATCGCGTCGGCCATCGCGGCCGCGCGTGCCTTGAACTTGTCGCCGCAGGAAGACTCGACAGACCTCCAGAACGCCTCGCTGACCAGATCAACGGTCGTGGCCTGAGAGAGCCGTTCGGACTGGGTGGGATCGGTCTGCCTGATGGTTGTTGCAAGTGTAAGAGCTTCGATCGCGAAGGGATGCTGGTAGCGAATCACGACTGCTGCCGAGGCCTTTGCGCCGTCGGCATCAGCACGAGCAAGTGGATCGGTCGGGGGTAAAGAGACGGTGACCCGGGCCTCGATGACGCCGTCGATTCCTTCGAGCGTACGCTCCAGTTCTTGAGCAATTGCCAGCATGAACTTCGCGCGGTCGTCGGTTTGGGTGGGAATGATGCCGGCCCGCTCGGCGAGCCCGGCGAGCCCGGCCCGCTCAACGCGGGGCAGTCCTGCCGCGGCGATGATTTCTCGTGCGCGCGTCACGTCTTCGCTCGAGACGCGGACGACCCAGAGGGCTTCCTGCTGGCCCCCCTCCTTGGACTTGGTCCCCCCGACGACGCCAGCGCGGCCGAGGGCAACGAGGACCGCGTTGGCCTCCCTTTCCGTCGGTACGCTGATCAGGTCGACTTCTCCGCAGCCGGAGAGTGCTGCGGCTGCAAGCAGACCCACGAGCAACCATGCCGTTGAAATCGTGCGTTTCACGGGAAGAGCTCCTCGCCGAACTAGGCTTGCGTCTGCAGCACGTTTCGAACGCCTGACGCGATCTGGTCCACAATCTTTGTCGAGAGTTCTGTGCGAAAGGCGTATTGCTGTACCATCGTCTGGAGATTGAGCAGCTCAACGCACGCTGCTGTTGAATCGATCGTTCCCGATTGCATTCCGTCCTGCAACCGCTGAATTCTCTCTCTAGCTTCGCCGAAACTGTAGTTTGCAAGGTCTCCGCAAGCAACCCAAGGCCTATGCGAATCGAGATGGCTGGGGCCAGCAATGAGTTCCGGATCGAGGGCCAGCTCGCGCGCGGTGCGTTCCTCCGAAGGATCCACACGATCCGCAACGCTGAGCACGCGATCGAGCGTCATCCGATCCCGCTGCTCTCCGATCGTGCGGCCGAAGTCGGCACCGTGCGTCGTAGCGGAGATCCCCTGATCGCTCGGCAACCCGACGGCCAAGGAGGGTACAAACTGCAGTGCGGAAATCATGCCCAGCTCCTTCGCAAGCCTAACATCATCGCTCTGACCGACCGAACAACGTATCGGTTATCCGTCCCAGTTCGGGGTCGTTGCGGAACTGCTCGACAATCTTGTCGATGACGGCATCCGGCACAGTGTCGCCCGTGAGCTTTGCCAGCTCTCGCCCGACGGTCTCGCGGAACACCGCGTCCGCGGGGGCTCCGCTGGCCTTGAGAGCATCGATCGTCCTTACCGTTGGATCGCCGACGTCTGCATCTCGAGGCCCTCGTGCACCCTGGAGAGAGGCGTCGAAGCTCCCCTGGGGACCCTTGAAGTCATGCTTCTCGGGGTGCGACACGCCATTGACGAGCCTGGGATCCGGGCCACCGGCTCCGATTGGTCCGATTGAACTCATCCGCCACCAACCTTTCGTTGTTTCGATGCCGGGCGCAGAACCGCGGCCATGTCTTTCGCGAGGTTGCCCACGAGCCCGTTGGGATCGAGCTGGGAGGCTTGATCAAACGCCCGCGTCGCCTCTCTCGCTCGGCCCAACCTGGCGTGTGCCTTGCCCTTGACCAACACCGCGTAGGCCAAGCTCTGCCTTGAATGACCGCCGAGGGTCTCCGCCGCCTCGGCGAGCCGAGCGGCCACGAGCGGTGCGCCCAGTTCGATGTGGCACTCCGCCTGACCCAGGACAGGCAGGTGATGGGCGGGGAACGCGACACCGAGGCGCTCAAAGATCCGCAGCGCCCGAGTGTGTTCACCAAACACACTCCATACATAAGCCGCCTCTGCCAGGAACCTACCGCCCGGCGAAGTGATGTCAGAGAAGGCTCCGTGAACGGGAATGGACATATGGAGTGCTCCTCCAGCGCGCATGATCCGTCACACCTTGATCTGACGAACGACGGACATGCGGGCCTCGTGCTCGGCCGACTGAATAGCGCTGCTGGTGGAGAAGTAGAAGGAGTTCTGCTGCATTTCCTTCTGCATTGCCAAGAGCTCCCCAGTGCTCTCCTCACCGGAGAGACCACCGGATTCACCGCCGAGAAGCCTAGCGAAGCCCCGGCCAACAGTGCCCATTCCGGTCGCCGCACCGATCGCCTCGCCCCCGACTTGTCCGAGCAGTGAGATGAACATGGCGGCATCGGTCGAGGACGACTTGCTGACGGGGGTCGGAAGACTGGTTCCCATGGCGTACTCCTTGTGAAAGTGTGAGACTCCCTGTAATCCACGCCCTCGCGACGTTGTTGCACCCGCAGGTGAGAAATTCGTGAGAACTTTAGACTCGACGGGACATCCGCGCCTCCTGAACCAACCGCAGCAACAGAGCCTCTGATTCGTCGAGTGCTTGGCTAAGCGCGGCCAGACGGGCGTGCTCAGCCGGTGTCAGCGTGGCGCTACGTAGTGCCGCTTCGAGCTCGCTCCTCCATGCCCCGAGGCGTTGAACGCCGCCTTCACGCCGCATTTCGAGGGCCGCGGCGAGCACCAACTCGAACTGAGAGAGATCGTGGCTCTGACCGGGGGTGCTCATCGGTTCGATCCCTGGGGAACGAGCTCTGCGCGCAGAGCTCGGCCTTCGGCCGCCAGCTCCTCCCTTGCGGAACCCTGATGATACCCTAATGCACGATCGAAGCCATCGAGGGCCTCCGACACACCTCGAAAATCCGTTGACTTGGCGGCCCGGGCCCAGGCGTATCTAGCAAGCGCCAGCTGAAGCCACGCGGGGGCGTCGGCGGGATGCCGCTCGACGATTCGCAGATAGGAGTCGATTGCCGCAAGCAGAAAGCCGAGTTCTGAACCCGCGGAGGGCTGCGCGGCGACCGCGTACTTCTCGAAGGCCGCCCAGGCGCGGAGCGAGAGGAGCTCCCTTCGATTGGCGATCAGCGGGTAACTCGCGGGGTCTCTTGCGTATGGGTCGACGAGATCCCAGACCCGCGAGGCATCTCGAGCAGCCCGAGCTTGGCGGGCCCAGCCAAGAATCGCTGGGAAGTAGGAGGGGAAGCGGCTCAGGAAAGCGGGATAGTCAAACGTGGCCTCGCCCTGTCTGATCATCGCTCGGCGGAAGGCGACATCGGCCCTAGCGTACCAGGCTCCGCGGGCACCTGGATCCTCGGATGGGAGGGCGTCGTCGCGCCACTTGGCGTCCATCGCGATCTGGGCCTGGATGCTCGCCGAACGTTCGGACCCACTGAGGGGACTCTGGTCAATACGCTCCCGCAGGGTGGTGGGAGACCTGGCACCGTCGAGGCAGATCTCCGTGCTGTGGAGATACCTCTCGATTTCCGCGAGATCTCCGCCGATTCGGATCAGGACGTCGGCCTTTCCGAGGTAGGCGTCAAACCAGTACTCGTTGAGTTGCCCTGCGCGGGTGAAACACTCGTCCGCCTCTTCGAGGCGTCCGAGTTCAAGCAGCAGCCGGCCCTTTCGGGTCAGCGGCGCAACCATCCGGGGATCGTGCAAAGAGGCGCGGTCAAGAAGTGCGAGGACCCCCGGGATCTCCCGCTGGAAGTCCGGCCCCTCTGCATCGCGGAACCGGATGGCACGATAGAGCTCGAAGGCGTCTTTCTGGGCTTCCACCGACACTCGGGCCAACTGGGGTTCGGGGGCCCTGTTGGGCTGTGGTGTGCACCCGGCGATCGCGGCGCAGAGTGTCGACGCGATGAGAGGGGCAACGTATCGTGTGCTCATTGCTCACTTGCTCCAGATCCAAATGCGGAGGGCTCCTGAAGGTGTCCGGGTTGCGACGCAGCTCCGAGGAACTCCGAGGGTTTGAGACCGACGAATCGCAGTGCAATGTCCACGGCGCGACGTCGGCGTTGCACGGCGGCGACGATCGGGCCCTGCTGCTTGAGCAACTCCTCATCGAAGGGAACTTCGACATCCGGCTTAACGGGCCTTTGCTCTGCGGAAGAGAAGCCGGTGTCCCACACAGTCGCTGTTCCTCCCCACGTGGCGACGAAGCCTCCGGGCATCGTACGCTCTCGAATTGAGTACTCTGCCCCCCTGCTCGCAACTCCCACGATCGAGACGTTTGCGGCCCCCTTCAAGCACGCGGCGATGTGCTCCGCTGCGCTCGCGGTGTGGTCGTCGATGAGCACGACTAGTTGACCCGGGAAGCGGCGATGTTCGGGAGCGATATCCCACCGATGTCCAGGATCGCCACCTCTTCCGACATGCGCAAACGGTACCCGAGCCATTGATCTCGGGAGCAAATCGAACAGAACCTGTCCGGCGTGAACACATGTGCCACCACTGTTGCCCTGCAGATCGATAATGATTGAACTACAACCCCGCAGTGCGTGAGCGGCTCGTTGAATCTCGCGACGATCCGCGCAGTGCACCAACCCCAGAGCGCACGCCAGGTCCCACGCGTTTCGTCTCGCCCGGCTGTTCAATCGAGGAATCGCGAGGTAGCCGATCTGGCCGTGCTCGCCGAGCCGCCCTGCGAAGACGACGAAATCCTCGGATCCGGGAAGCGCGTTTGGCAAAGGAGTTCCCGCCATCGCCTGGTCGTCGCGAGCGGCTCCGCAGCTCCACCGCAAGTCGCACTCCCACGAAGGTCGCAGCGGCACTTGAACGTCGACGGGCGTTCCATCGACATCGCGTCCCTCGACCCTGACGAGCCGAGGTTCTGCACTCATCAGGAGCCCCAGACCCGCGCTTGAGGTGATGTATGGATAACCGTCGATCCGATCCACCACGAACCAGCCTGTCGGGGGTGCCCCGGCTTGCGGGAGTTCCGCATTCTGCATCCACACTCGATCACCGAGCGTGGTGACGCGAGCCCGGGCCAGCCAGACAGGTTTTCGAGTGTCAGGGAATGCCGCGGCATGACCGTCGGCGAGTTGGTCAAGATACCGGACGACGGCTCTTCTGAACTCCTCGGGACGTTCGGCGCGATCCGCTGCGGCGCGGAAGCTCGGATCGATCGTGTCGAGCCGGGGGCCGGGGTGTCGACCGAGTTCCCGTGTCCGCGCGATGTCCCTTTCCAGTCTAGACATTGCGGCGACGCGGGCGGAGGCCGTGAAGGTCTGCTCGGCACACCCCGCGAAGGTGAAGGCGAGCATTGCAACAAACACCAACCAGCGGCCGGGGCGGGGGATGGGCGTCACTTACCGCACCCTTAGGACCAGAGTCCCCGCCATCAGGTCGTGCAAGCCCTGCCGCTTCGGCGTAAACGCCGCCATGAGAAACCCCGCCGCGAGCAGTAGGCCGCTGAGCAGCTTCCCGAAGTAGCGTCCCGATGCTCGGCCGAATCCAAGTCGCTGACCGTTGGAGTCGACGACAGCGAGTCCGAACGCGAGCTTGCCGAGCGTTGCCTGCCTACTAGAGCACTCCAAGCCAGCGTAGTAGAGCCAGGAGATCAGCAGGCTGGCAACGCTCGCGACGAACCCAAAGATGAGTGCGAGGGCTTGGAGCACATCATCATCAACACCACCGGGGCCCGATTCCAGCGAGCGGATGACTATCGCCGCGAAGACAAGGATTACATATCGCACGATGGAGTAGACAACGCCTACCGCAACCGAATCGACAAGCAGGGCCATGAGGCGGAACCCAAAGCCCGCGAATCGCTGCAACTGATAGGCGGACGCGATGATGTCGGCGGGAGGACCTTGGTGCGGTGGGGGCATCCAGTGAGGAGCGGAACCCTCGGACCTGTTGGCGTCCGTGGGTTCCGGCCTGAGGCTAGCGGGTGCCCACGGCCGCGCGGGGGGCGCGAACGAGTGCGAAATCAGCGGGTCGACAGGTCGCTGGGGAGGGTCGAGCCTTGGTGGCTGGACAGGCTGCGGTCGCAGTTCCGCAAAGGAGGCAACGGGTGCCCACTCGGCCAAGCCCTGCCGCCAGGCGAGGTGTTCTGGCCTGAGGCTTCCCTCGATGATCATGGTCTTGAGTTGTGGCTCGGTCAGCGGCCCCTCCTGCAACTGACCGTTCCTCGAAATGTACCACTGTGCCATAAGAACCTCCGAATCCGACGGGCATCGTCGCTACTTCGAACCCTCACCGAAGAGACTCGGGAGGTCTCGATCGGTACCCAGGGAGGTCGCCAAGTCCGCGGGGGTGCGCCCGCGCTCGTCCTTGATGCTCCTGTTCGCGCCCTTTCCCAGAAGCGCGGCACAAGCAGCGTTGTTTCCGGCGGCTGCGGCGAGATGAAGCGGAGTCTGACCGGCCACATCCATGGTATTGACAAGATCGGGAGCGGAGTCGGCGAGGAGAATCTCAAGGATGTCCGAGTTGAACGGCTTGGCCTGCGCGAGGGTGTGCAGCGGGAGTTGCTTGCGTCCGTCCCGCACGGATCCAGCCGCCGGCGCAAGCTCGATGATCTTCTTGACGACTTCTGTCATCCCGGTCTTCGCGGCAAGATGCAACGGGGTGAGGCCGTCGCCTCCTCGCCCCTGCACGGGGTTCTTCTGTGCGTCCTTCACCAGGATCTCAAAGATCGTCGCGTTGCTCTGCTGCGCAGCGTAGTGGATGGCGAGCGATCCCTGAGCATCAGCGTGGTCGTAGTGGACTCTGCACTCGATGACCTTCCTGAGGGTGTCCACATTGCCCGACTCGACGGCCCGGCTGAGGATGGAGTCTTCACGCCGGATCGCGGCGGAGTCTGCCAGATCGGTACGGTTTGGATTGAGGACCTTCGCGTTGCCTTCGATCGCAGGGAGATTGCCGTCTCGGATGGCCTGCACGATCCTGCGATATGCGGCCTCCTGCTCGTCCTTCGAATAGACCTGCTCCGATCCAGGTGGGGTAGGGGTCGGCTTGGGTGTGTCGCTGCCGAACCAGGTGTCCCCGTATCGGAAGATGGCGTATCCGCCGCCCCCGGCCAAGAGGATTGCGAGGCTGACCATGGCCGCGCACCCAAGCGAGAATCCGCGTGATGCCTCGGGGGCGGCCGACGACTGCTGGGGCGAGGACCGGGGAGCGGCAGCGACAGCGCCGCCGTGCGCGGGCGGCGGGTTGAACGAAGTAACCTCGGGCGATCGCGGCAAGACCGGAGGCCCCGCGGGGCTGGCCGCGCTGATAGTTGCGGACGAGATGCCGACGGGAGGCTGGCCCGCCTCCAGTCGCTTGAGATCCTCAACGAGGTACTTCATGTGAGCGTACCGCTGGTGGAGTTCGCGGCCCATCGCGGCCTCGATGATGGTGGCCCAGCCCTCCGGGAGTGCCGTGTTGACCTGTCGGGGCGGAGGGGGGGGGCTGAGCTTGATCTTCGCAAAGATCTCATCGGTCGAGGCACCTATGTATGGCTTGCGCCCGGTGCATAGCTCGTAGAGCATCGCGCCGAACGAGTAGATATCGACCCGGAAGTCACCGGCAAACCCGTTGACAACTTCGGGAGCCATGTAGGGTTTCGTTCCAACCGTAAAGCCCAGCTCACGCTTGTTGGGGAGCAATGTATCGTTGAAAACGGTGCGAATGAGCCCGAAATCGGAGAGGTATGGGCGTCCATGCAAATCGAGCAGGATGTTCTCTGGCTTGATGTCGCGGTGGATCACACCCCGGCGATCATGCGAGTACTGAAGAGCCTCAGCGACCGGGATCACGATCTTGAGCAGATCGGAAAGTGGTTCGAAGGGTTTGCCTTCCCTCATCCGGGAGGAGAGATTGCCACCCTCCATCAGTGGCATGACGTAGTATGGCATCGAAGCATCACGCACGACCTGAGTGACCGGCATGATCGCGGGCTCGCGCATCCGGTGCATGTTCTCGGCCTCTTTGAGGAAGAGATGACGAAGATGCTCATCCTCGGATGCCTCTGGCCGGAGGAACTTGATCGCAACGCGTTCGTTCGTTGGCGAGTGGAGGTCCTGCGCCACATAGACGAGTCCCATGCCGCCCCGGCCGAGATGATCCAAAATCTGGTACTGTCCAATGCGCTGTCCGACCAGCTGGTCGGAAGTGAGGAGCGGGGATCGTTGGCCTGCGGATGGTGCCGGCGGGGGAGGCGGCACGCCCGCACCCACACTCCCGACCTGAGCCTTGGGAACCTCAACGGTCTCCGCGTCCCCCGGTCGCGCCCCGCTGAGTGGCGGCGGAGAAACAGCTGTTGGTTCCGCGCCGGTCGGGGTGCGGGTTGGGGATTTCGCCGGAGTCGCCGGGCCGCCTGTTTCGTCCGGATCCTGGGTCATGGTCGAGCCCTTTCCTCAGAAGCGTACGAAACACGTATCTGCGAAGATGACCGCTCGTTGCACGAATCCGACCGGATTCGGCCGGATCACGGCTGGAAGTTCGCGAGGAACACCTCGTCAAGGAAGTGTCCAGAGTACTGGGGTTGCTGCTCGCCCTTGGTGCGTGTCTTGACCTGAGACTGCACGTACAGGAACAGCTCGTAGAGACTCACCTGGCCGTCCCGATTTCCGCCGATCGCGTCGGCGTCCGCCTGACCCCGGAGACCGTCCGCGAGTGCTTTCGTGAAGTAGCCTTGCTTGCTCTCAGGATCCTCGAGTGAGCATTGATTGAGCCGGCACCCAGACAGGGTCCCAACCGATTGGTTGGCCGCAGAGATCGCGCGGGAAATCGCATCGACGAGGTCACGCGGGGCGTCGCCCGCCCCAGATCCGCCCGAATGGCAAGCATCGACAAACATCACGATGTGCCGCGCCGCGGCTTTCTCGATGATGGCACGGATGGTGCCGAGAGGGATATCACCCCGGGCCCACTGGGTCGCGCTGACCTGCATCGATCGAGCGAGAAACACGGGCTGGTCGAGGATGGCCTGTCCGTCCCGGACGGCGGCGGAGCCATGACCCGAGAAATGGACGATGATCTCGTCGCCATTCTTCGCTTTCTTCACGAGATTCTCGAGCTGCCGGACGACATTCACCGCGTTCGGGAATCGGGGGTCGCTCTCGGGGAGGTCGTCGGTCATGGAGACAATGTTCTCCTCGGAGTAGCCGCACTCCACGAGCGTTGAGCGCATGAGCTCGACATCCCGCACGCAGAATCGAAGAGGGTTGGTGACGATTGGATCACCGGCGTAGTTCACTCCGACGAGCAGGGCCCAAGCGTTGTTGCGGGCCCGGGCCTTACCTCCGCCGCCAACACTCGCGGGGGTTCCGGCCGCTCCGCGTCGCTCGAAGCTGAGAACCAGTTCGTGGCTCCGCGAGCTCTCGATGTACGGAGGATTATCCAACTTCGTCAGGTTCGCCGTGAGGTCCTCAAGCACCTGATAAAGCGTGCCCTTGATCTCGATCGTAAACTCCGCCACGTTCTGTTCGATGCGGGGAGTTGTGGTTCCCTGAGGATCGACGGCACCGGACCTGTTGAGTAGGTTCACCAACTGGAACACACGAGCACTGGCACGCTGGACCTCCGCGTTCTCAGCTTGCTCACTTGGCGCTTCAAGTCCAACACCCTGAAGCCCCTTCACTCGCACGACCACTCGGCGGAACCGCAGATCTCCGTTCAGTCGCTTGTCGACCGTCTCGACGAGGTTGGCGACCATGTACTTCGCGATGTCCTGCGAATCCCGAGTGTCGATCTCACACTGGTCGCAGTCGGTCGCCCTGCGGTCGGGCCACACCTGGTTCCCGACGAGCAGGCCCGCGCCCTCGCGCATGTCTGTCATCTGGAGCGAGTACCCGGCGTTCTCGCCCTCGCCCCGGGGGACGATTGTTACGAAGTAGCGGACCTGGCGGAGGGCAGCCCGGAACGCCTCGTCCTCCCGCATCATCGCGACAAGGTCGCCGACCATGCCGTCCTTGACCACCGGAAGCGGGGGCTTGAGGTCCGAGGTGACCTCGAACCCCATGCGAAGGAACCACTGTTCAACGTGTGCCTTCATATCGTCCAAGCCGGGGCTACGGGCGTCGGTGTAAACCGCGACCTTCGGGTATTCGTCCCGGCGCAGGCTCTCCTGGCGCTTCTGGACCAGCCCGTCGAAGGCCTCGTTCGGATTCTTGTCGATCTCTGGACAGATCTTGCACCACGCCGGAACGGTGTTCTTCACCACCCGGCCCCAGGTCGTCCCGGCGACCTCACGGGTCACATCGAGCTTCCGGCCTTGCTTCTCCAATCCTTCCGAGAGCAGTTTCTTCACCCTGGTGCGTCGCTCGGTGCTCGTGACGTCGAAGACCGTCCAATCCAGTCCCTCCGTCTTCTCGTTCGCAGGATCGCTGACGTGCGCGATGCCCTTGTCGCGACAATCGTCAAGGAAGTCCACAAGCTCATCAGCGTCGTTGTCATCAATCCCGACGATGTAGTACCGGTACACTGATTCGGCGGCACGCTCCTCGAGCACGGTAAGCAACTCTTGGGCAATTCTCCGTGAGTACTTCTTCAGATTACCCTTGGCTCGAACATCTCCGGGGTTCCGATCGATCGGCACAAGCGAAACTGCCGCCTTGCCGATTGGGGCTTCCCCACGCACATCCAAGATACGAAAGTTGGCATCAGATCGGCCTTGGCCAACATCCTGAAGCATGACCACGATGACAAAATCCGCAAGGTTCCTCTTGCCCAACGAGTCCGCGATCGCCTTGGCCGCGTCTCTCTTCAGGTCCTCAGTCGGCACATCGACCGGGCGATCTGCGATCTCAATGATCCCGGTCGTGATGGCCCTCGTGAGCTGACCGGCAATGTCCGTTCGAAGACCGTGCTCGAGCGGATCGTTCACACTTAGTACCCCCTGACCATTCACTTGCCCCACCGCAAGCGCAATCTTCGGCCTGCGCTTCTCCCAAGCTGTCTTCAGTCGAGCAACTTCGGCTTCGGTAAGCTCCCAAGCGGGCTTTCGAGGATCACTCGGCTCCTCATCCTGTGCCCTCGCGGGCGATGCAAGCAGCGCGGCCGCCGCCAAGCAGGCAAGGAGAAACCGCTTCCATCCGGTCGTGTTCGACATGATTCGTTCCCCTTCACGCTCGCGCCTTACCGGCGGCGAACTTCCAGACTCCAGTTCGTCGCCTTCTCGCTGATCGAGTTGGCGGTCAGTATCTGCCGCTGCAACGGTCCGAACACCACCTCGCGCCACGTCGGTGACATCGTCACCGAAACCATGTTCTGGTCGTAGAACACATACCGATACTCAGCCATGATCGGATACTCGCACAACGATCGGAGCGACACACTGATCTGCATCGGCTTCCGTCCCGCGGCCGGCGTCACGATCGGCCGCTCCGCGGCAAGCTCATCTGACCGAATCCGCATGAGCGTGATGTTCGGGAACTCGCCGAGCGGGATCTGATCTGCCTCCGGGGTCACCGGACGGGGTTGCTGACACCCGGTCCCAATCGCCGCGATGGCGGCTGCGGCAACGAGGCCGCAAAGCGGAAATGCGTGCTTAGTCGCGAACATACCACCTCCCGTCCCTGCTGTTCCACTGCACGTCGCGTCGGTACTCGTGCGCGAGAACAGTCGTTCGCGTTCTCGCGTGCACCACATTCACCATGAACACGAAACTCTGACGATCTCCTCCGCCCGGATTCAGCGAATAGAAATCCCCGGTGAGGGCGAAGACGTCGTCGGGGTGGTACTGCGCGGGCATCACATCGTCGACGTTCGAGAGGTCTGGCTCGATGTAGGTGCTGGAGGCGGTCTGACCCCCAGTCTCGCGGATAATCGCGTCCGCTTGGGTGTCGGTCACCACCACGATCCGGAACCTTCGCGCCATACCGGCGTTGTTCGTGATCTTGGTTCGGATCGAATACGCACACGCCTCGAACTGATCCATGTTGGTGAAACCGCGCACCCTGATGGGCCCCATGCCCAGCACTCGCTTGCCCCGACGCGTGACCTCCGGGTGATCCGGCAACTCGTTCACAATGCGACCGGCTACAAGTTCCGCAAACTCGTCGAGGGATCTCAGCGGTGCGCTTTCGACGGGCGCGGGCTCGCGAGGGGGCGCGGGCGAGGCGCACCCCGAGAGTGCGGTTGTCATGCCGGCGGCGAGGAGCATCAAGGTCGCCCACGCCAGCCCGCTCCGATTCCCGAGCATTGGTGTACTGCTGTTCACGAGAGATCCTCCCTTTCAAAGCTCCGGCGAAGCCCTTCGACTGCGCCGGGGTGTGGTTACTTCTTGGCCGGGGCGGCGGCGTTGTACTGCGACTCGAGTTCGCGGGCCGTCTGCTCGGAGATCCACTCCTGGCGGTACGGATGGAAGCAGTAGCTCGTCTTGAACTCGCTGGCCATGTTGGGCACACTGGTCTTCGTGCGAGGATGCATGACGTTGACGATCGAGTAGAACGTCTTCTCGTAGTTGTATGGGCTCTTAGTCTCCCTGAAGTACATCTCACCGGTCAAGATATAGATCACGTCGGGGTGATACTCCTTCAAGGCGACGGAGTCGATGTTCCCACCGTCGGGCTCGATCCATCCCCCAGCTCCGCCGCCGATCTCATTGATCACCGCCTGGGCGTCCTGGGAGTTGAACTGCACGACGTGTACCCTCGAGTTGAACTCGGCGTTGCGCTGCAAGCGGGCGGCAACCCGGGAAAGGGTGCCCTGCAGCCGGGGGTCCTGACCCATTGCTTCACCATTCGCGGCGAAGCGGCCCACCGCGAGAGCAATCTTGATGTTCGACTTTCCTTCCACCTTCCTCGACGCCGCGAACTCGGGCAGTTTGACCGCAAGCTCCTGCGAGATCTGGTCGACGATCTGGTCGAACGCCTGAGACGGAAGATCGCTGGTCTGTGCCATCTGGTGAGCCTGGGTCTGGATCTCCCCGGCCTGCTCTGCCCAAACATTCTTGTTGTTGACCGTGAAAAACTCGCCGACGATCGCGGCCGTGCCCTTGTCATCTTCCATCACCTTCCAGGCAACCTTCGGGGGCAGATCTTCGGTCGGGATGCCGTGGCGGCTGGTCGACTGGCAGCCGACAAGTCCCCCCAACACAGTCGCTATTCCAACCACCAAAGCCACACATCGCTTCATGCTCATCGATAGATCTCCTGATAAGGGAACGAGCGACGGACGTCGCCCGCCCCAGCAGTTATCGCCGCCAGCCTGGCCCCGTTGCCGGAGCCCGATCATTCATTTACGCTCCATCCACGGCACTCGTCTCACCACGCTTCATCCTAAGGGAACGCTCCCTCTCCCGCAACTTCCTTCGACATCCCGGTGTCTCCGGTTCGAGTCCGCTTGACCCGCAGGCTACCACTAACGCCTTACACTTCAGGTGCTTACGAGAGCGGCGGTGCGTGGGTTGGTCCTCATCGTCTCGACAACATTCACCTGGCGACCCCGACAGCGACTTGGTTTGCCTTCAACTCTGAGACCTGGGCTTCGGAGAGCCACTCGTCTCTGAAGACGTGGAACTCATAACGATGCTCGAAATCTGAAGTAAGACCAGGAACGGAGGACTTCGTCCGCGGATGCAGCATCGCCACTGTCGTGAGGAACTCCCTCACCGGCACACCCCGATCAATCGAGGCAAACATGTCGAGTTCACCCGTGAGCACAAAGATGCTGTCCGGGTGGTAGGACTTGAGCGCCACGTGCTCCAGGTTGCTGAAATCTGGCTCCAGCCAGAGTTCGGAGCCCCCTCCGATCTCCTTGATCACCTGGCCGGCTTCGGCCTCGTTCATTTGCACAAAAACCACACGACCGGCGAGACTCCCGTTCCTTGAGAGTCGGGCCTCGGCGCTCCGGAGGAGCCGCCGCAGGCGACCATCATTGATTTCGTCGCCAGTCGTGAAGCGGCCGACGCACACCACGATCGGGGCGGGGTCTGCCCCCCGGTTCGTTCGATCCGCCGCGAAGGCCACAAGCTTGTCCGCCAGTTCCTGGGAGATCTCGTCGAGCATCTCCTCGAAAGCGCGGGCCGGGACACCGGTGGAGAGGGCGGTCTTCTCGCAGTTCGCGAGTCGCCTTTCTGCCTCGTCAAGGCGGATCGGGAGAGATGGCAAGATGATCTCGATCCCTTTATCGAGAATGCCCTCCGTCCGCTGCTGCTGCTGGACTTGGGCGTACGCATCCGCCGGCGGCATGTCCATGCCACGCCTGCTTGCAGAGCATCCGACCGCCAACACCCCAACCATCCCAAGGCCCATTATCACCAACACTCGCTTCGCGTTCATGACTCATCCTTTCGTAGCGACATGCTTTCTGTCATCCTCCGGGCCGCGGGGGGTCTCTGGCCCCCCTGACCCCGACTCAGACCGTTGCCGCCTCCCTCACTAGCGTTACCCGCGCCCCTACGCCGTAACGAAACACCGACTTGCCTGCAGATCTTCTGCACTACCGGGCAACAGACCAGCCGGTTCTGCGATACCCTTCCCGCACCGGATCCCTGTACTTGCTCATGGAACGCATCTCTCTCGAGTTCGAAGCGACGACCACATCCCCGCCGCCGGAGGGATCGATTGTGGTCGTTGGCGCACAAAATGCCGATACCCTCGCGGCAAAGCTAGCCGCGGCCGTGGGTGACCGGGCATCGATTGCGATCGTGCAAGACGGGAGATTGCGGGTGTATGAGCGGGACGGCGTCCGCCCCATCGAGGCAGGCGGCTGGGCGACGATCGGATCGGTAAAAGTTCGGTTGCGTCCTCCGGATGCGCGGTCGGGGATGAGCATCGCTGAGAACTCGATGTGGGCGGCCCCCGAAGTCGAGTTGTGCGCGCCGGGGGTGCAGCGCGGCTTTGGAACCAAACACCGACTTCCGATGGTGGACGGGGGAAGCATGGTGTTCGGGCGAGCCGACGATGCAGACCTCCGGGTCCGCGATGAGCACGCTTCGCGTCGCCATGCTTCAATCACTCGGCGCGAGGGGGCCTATGTCCTGACGGACCTGGGGAGCCGCTGGGGCACAACGGTAAACGGTGATCGCGTGGTTGCCCCCCGACGCCTCGAACATCTGGACGAGATCCGGATCGGCGGCACCACCATTCTGTTCACTTCGTACGGGGACCGCCTGCTCGAGGCCATCCCCGCGTTGCCCCCCCCTTTGCCCGCGCGGGCCGAGGTACCTCTTCCCTCGGTTCCGACGCAGCCCGACCCGTCTGTCGAGCCCTCGGCGGAGTCCGCGACAGCAGGCTCATTACGGGTTCGACGCGACGACGTCGCCTCCAGAGGTCGGAAGGCGATCTGCCTCGTGGTCGTCCTGCTTACGGTCGCCTCGCTGGCAGGCATCGGCATCCTAACGGCCATGGTATTCTTCGGGGTAACGACCGAGCAGATGGCGGGTTGGATTTCGGAGGTCTTCTGATGAGCGACGATCTCGCAACCGAGTTGATGCTCGAGCACCAGGGTTACATGCGAGCCCTCGTGCACGACATCCACAAGAAGCTTCCGTCCCACGTGGATTTCGAGGAACTTGTGGGGTACGGACAACTCGGTCTTGCCGAAGCTGCCCGCTCCTTCGACCCCGCGCGGTGCGTCTCCTTTGAAACTTATTCGTACTACCGAATTCGCGGCGCGGTCTTCGACGGGATCCGCGAGAGCACCTGGCTCCCTCCTTCGCTGCGTCGAACCATGAGTGCGGAGTCCGGCGCGAATGAAGTCGCCCGCGCGAACGCAGAGTCTCCGTCCGACGCATCCACCCGAGAGGAGTGCGCCGAAAGGTTTCGCACCGTCGTCCAGAAGTTGGGTGCCGTCTTCCTCACGGCGGGCGCGCTCGAGCAGTCCGATTCCGCCAAACAGGCCTCGGACGTCGCCCACCGCGCGGACCTCCCGGAACTTGGGCGACGCGTGACGCGGGCCGTCGAGGCTCTGTCTGAGCAGTCGCGGGACGTAATCCGAATGCACTACTTTGAGCACAAGACCTTTACCCACATCGGGCGAGTGCTCGGGGTACACAAGTCCACGGTAATGCGATGGCACGACAGCGCGATCGAAGACCTCAAGCGGTCCCTGGGCGAGCCACAGCCCGCGAAAACCCCTCGAACCGCTCGCGCAACCGGTTGAGTGGCGCGAGATCACGCTCCCCGTTCACCGTTGCCGATCATCAAGAGACAGCCGCTGTCGGAGCCGGCTCTGTGCTCACGGCACCAACGAAGTCCAAGCGGAATCCGGGAGCGATCTCGTCCCTCGCAAGTACAGGCAGCTCGGGGAAGTCCCCCTGAACCGCCAGCCGAGCGGCGTACCGGAGCGAGGGCCGCACAAGCAGGACCGGACGACAGCCGGGAAACTGCTTTCTGGCCCTCTGGAGACCCGCCCCGATGCTCTGACGGAGACCCAGGATTTCCTCCTCCGCCAGACCAATCGCCGGACCGCGGATACCATCCGGTTCATAGGCTTTCTGCAGGGCACGTTCGGCGATGCCGCTGAGATTTAGGTGCACGATTCGACCGAACGGATGCGAGTAAAGACCGGTCAGCAGGAGGCGCATGTGCCCGCGCACATGCTCGGTGACCAAGAGCGGGTCGTTGACCTTGCCCCGCCATCTCGACAGCGCCTCGAGCACCAGCCGGAAGTCGCGGATCGGGATCCGTTCGCGCAGCAGGCGTGAGGAGACCTCCGCGATCTCGGGAAGCGAAAACATCCGATCAACGACGCTCTCAACCAGATCCTTGGATGTTTCCCGCAGCCCCTCGACTCGATTGGCAATCTCCTGAACGCCACAGAACTCAGCCGCGTGCCGCGCGAGCGTAAAGCCCAACCCGTCCATCACATAGTCGAGAGGGGTCTTGATGTCGAACTTTCGCTGCCGTGCGAGTTCCGCCTGCTCGACATCGATGAGCCCATGCTCGACGCCGAGCCAATGGTGCTGGAACGGCGTCGCCTGCAGACCGGCCGCTTCGAGTTCCGACTGCCGCGCGCACGCGATCAGTCGAATCGGAACGACTGCCATATCGAGGCGAACGCCCCCAAAGAGAATCTGGAACGATGATGGTGGGAGTTGAGGAACGCCAGCCCGCTCCCGCATGAACGACACCACGGGGAACTCGAACCCCCACATCTCCTGCAGCGAGTGACGGGCTTGGCGGAGTCGGTCTTCCACCGCCTGCCTGGCCTCCTGGGCCTCTGGATACACCAACGGTTCCAGGGTGCGCGAGATGAACAACCGCACGCGCGGCGACGCCTCGCCCGCGGGCCCGACTTTCGGTGTGCCGCCCGCCGGCATGGCAAGTGGACTCGGCACTCCCTCGGAGACGCCCATGGTCTCCGACACTCGCGCTGCCGCGACCTGTGCAGCGGTCGCCTTCTCATCGGACTTGATGCGTCTCGCGTACCACCCCCCAACACCACAGAGAATCCCCAGCCCCACAAACACATACCAGGGTCCGATCGCCAGCGCCAGCGCCCCCATCGTGCCGCCAACGACAAACAGCGCCTGCGGATGATCCAGCAGTTGGCCCAAAAGGTCGCCGCCCAGCCCGGGGACCTTGCCAGACTGCTGCTCCGCGCTCACGCGCGTGATGATGATTGCTGCCGCCAAGCTGATGACCAGAGCTGGGATCTGGCTGACCAGCCCATCGCCGATTGTGAGGATCGTGTAGAGTCTCGCGGCATCGGCGAGGGGCATTCCGCGGTCGAGTACCCCGATCGTCAACCCGCCAACAATGTTCACCCCGAGGATGATTAGCCCGGCGATTGCATCGCCTTGAACGAACTTCGTGGCACCCGACATCGCGGCAAAGAGCGTGTTCTCGGTTTCCAGCTCACCCCGCTTCACCCGAGCTTCGTCGGGTTTGATCCGTCCACGTTCAAGGTCCGCGTCGATCGCCATCTGCTTCCCGGCCATCGCGTCGAGGGTGAACCTTGCCGCGACCTCCGCCGCGCGGTCGGCACCCTTTGCGATGACAAGGAACTGAATCACCGTGAGCACCAGAAAGACCGCGGCACCGACGATGAAGTTTCCTCCGACCACCAGGTTTCCGAAATCAAAGATGATCTCGCCCGCGTTCGCCTCGATGAGGATCAACCGCGTCGTACTCACGTTGAGTGCGAGCCTGAACAGCGTAGCTAGCAGAAGGACGCTCGGAAACGCGCTCAGCTGCACTGGCTTTGTGATACTCAGCGTGCAGAACAGCAACAGACACGAGAGGCACAGATTGGCGCCGATGAGCACGTCCATGACCTCCGGAGGGATCCGGAAGACCATCGTCGCGACAACCAATCCAACGGCCACCGCCATCAGTACATAGCTGTATTCGTTCAGGAACGCGTTTAGACGATCGAAAAACGACCTGCTTCGCATGCGGAGCCCTCTCGCGATCTCGCCTACGCGGGGAAAACCGGTCGACCACTCGAAAGACGCTGCGCGGCCGCGAGGCCGAGCAGCATGGTTTCAGACGTTGGCGAACTCTCTACGATAGGACTGGAAGACGGGCGTCAGGATCGCGAGCGCATCCTGCGGAGTGAGTCTCCCGTCGTTCAGTACTCCAATCAGCATGTCCAGGCCGTTCTGCAGCAACTGCAGGTCCTGAGGGTCGTCGACCACACCCCCGATGTACTCGCTCAGCACACCACCGAACGCGCCGGGAGTGATGACCCCGTTGGCCAGTGCTTGCTGGATCGCCTCGGGGGAGCCGTCTCCGGGCACGCGACCACCCAGCAGTGCAGGTGAGGCGATCCGCCAGAAGTCCGCCAGCGAGAGTTTGCCCCCGTCCGCGTACTTCGCGAGCGTCTTTACGCCACCTGAGATCACCTGGTCTATCGTCGAGTCTCCGGTCAAGCCCGGGATCATCGGGGTCACAAACCCCGCCAACGCACTCGCCGAGATCTTGCCCGTGTCCGCCAACTGTGCCCCGGCGTTCACGGCGGCTCCGGCCATCCCCGCCTGCACCGCAGAGAGCCCTGAGACCGGCAGCACCGCGCCCGCCAACCCCGCCACCGTTGCACCGCTGAACTTCCCGATCGCGGCGGTCTGTGCACCCACCTTCGCGGTCTGGATCCCAGCCGCGACATATGGGGCCCCGAACGCCGTTGCCACCATGCTCGCGACGTCCATCACCGGACCCAGCCAGCTCATGTTCTTCTGCGCCCAGCCCTTGAATCCGCCGGCCTTGCGGTACTCGTACGACACGACACGACCAGCCTCCGCGTTCATCTCGAGCTTGTAGCGGTTGCGACTCCCGTCCTTCACCTCCACCGGATCCTGCCCCTTTGACTCGACGAACGCACCGATCTCCTTCTCATACTTGGCGACGAACTCGTTCACCCACTTGTCCATCTTCGGATCGCCCCCAGGAGGACAATCCAGCCCGTTGCGACACGGCAGGCGCTCGATCGGCCACCCCGTCTGCAGGCTCATTGCCGCCAGCACACGGTTCTGCTCCGGCGTCAATCCGGGGTGCCGCAGGCGAACAAAGCCGTGTTCCCTGCTGAACGCCAGAAACCCCTGCTCCGAGTTGCCCATCCCGCCGTTCATCTGCGCCGCCGCGGCCACCATCTGCTGCCATTCGGGAGAGAACATGTTCGCAATTCCGGCTTCCGCGAACTTCGTCACTTCCGGTGGCATCTTCAGTGCACCCACGATCGCCAGATTGTCGATCCCATCGACGCTCAGAACCTCCGGGACCGGAGGCGTGCTTCCATAAGGGATCTGCTCAAAACCCATCACCCTGACCTGCTCGTTGGCCGCAGGCTTCGCAAAGTACTCCGCCAGAACCGGGGGCAGCCCTTTAGGAACGTTCGCCATCACAGGCCTGGAACTCCCCTGCACCCCTGCTCCACCCGCTCCCTGTTGCGCAGAGTCCTTCGACAGAGTCTTCCCCGCGTCGGTCCTCACGGGCGGCTCGCTCGGCCGGACGGAAGCATTCGCAACCGCCGACTGCACCGCCGAGGAAGGCCGAGAGAGCGGTTGGTGGGGCGCGATACGCATGGTCGAGTTGATAAGGGCGGCAGTACTCATCGTGATACTCCTAGTTCGTGCCGTGATCCGCTCTGGCACGCAGGTCGTGCCCTCGGCCGTCCGAGGCGGCCCGCCGCGACACGCGGCGAATCTGCCCGAGGACCCTTTCCGGCTCGACGTCCTGTCATCCCGCGCCATTCAACGATGTTGCACGAATTCGTCACCGAAGCACCCACACAAGGTCCACGAATATCCGGAACACACGCGGGGCCGCACTTGGCGGCCCCGCACGGACAATCTCGTATGTTCCGCGGATGACGCCGCACTTCAGCCGTAATGCACGTTTAACACGACGTCACGCTCGTCCACCTGCACGTTCAGTCGGTGCGGGTTGTAGTCCATGGTCACCACCCCGCCCGGCCGAATCACACGCGCCGACCCGAGCTCACCACTCACCTCGGAGAGCGGCCGTCCGACCCACTTCAACCGGTCGGGTTCCGGTAAACACTCGTCCGACCAAGGTCGCGGCATGGGCATTGGCATGAGCTCTAGTTCCCCCCACGGCGGCAGGGGAAAGTTCGTAATCGGCGGCACGGGTTCCCCACAACGCTGGACCATCCGCTCCATCGTCGTCATCAGGCGGTTCGCGTTCCGTTCCAACTGCCTCCGCTCACGCGGCAAAAGCCGTTCCGACTCGAGTCGCTCCAGAACACCCCCCAGCTTCGTTGCGGCACGCTCCATCCGCTTCAGTGCCGCATCGCTCGCAAGCCCCATCCTGTCCGTCACGCTCGCCGCCAGACAGAGTGCTCGCGCCGCGACTTGGGGCGACTTTCCGCTCTCCCGGAGCCGGTCTGCGGCCGCTTCAAGCCTGCTCGTTCCGATTAGAGATGACCACGGGTTCGTGCCCATACATCCCCCGACACCGAACCCCATCCCATCGAGCACCGTTGGGGTCCCGCAACGCGGAGCCTCTCCCACGCCCGCGCGGGGTGCCTGTGGCGCGAGAGTTCCGCACCGGGGATGTTCCATCGTTACGACAGGCCGGGACATGCCCCCCTGCACGCGACCTGTAAAACCGAGAGCATTCAAACCCGCAACAGGCCGAACGGGACGCTGTTCATTCACCCGCATGACGAAATCTCCTTTATGAGTCGCGATGTCGGCGAACCGCCGATGACGCACGGTTATCTCCGCGCTGCCCGTCCCGTTGCGGCCTTCCACCAAATGCGGTGTGGCGACTACAAGAAAACGGCCCCGGAGATGACTCCGGGGCCGCAGATCACCACACGTTCGGTGCTCAGATTTCATCGCCCATCGAGTACCCGACGGGCTCAGAGGACGCACCCCAAGACATGCTATCCAGGGTGTCCATACCCCCTGAGTAGGATCCGATGCCGTAGTCCCCGGCACTCTCGGTGGAGGACCAGCTCGTCGGCCCGCTCCAGGGTTGGTCATCCACCATGGAGTTGATCTGCTCGCCGAGCAGGTACGGGGCATCAATCCCCCACGAGGATGTAGACTCGGAGAACGTCTGCTCCCCGACCGCGGCGTTGTACGCCTCCTTCGCAAAGGTCACGCAGTTGGGGTTGCAAAACTGGTAGTCGCCAAATCCTTCTACCACTCCACGGAGCCGGTCGTACCCATCCGGTGTGATTTGCTCAGCGTGGAAGAACGGATAGTTCTCGGCGCTGGGGAAGTCACGCAAGTCGTTGGTGCGGATGTCCCCTGTTCCAGACGGCCAGAAGTTGTCGGCGGTTCCTGCTGGCCACGCTCCGAACGTCTCAAATCGCGACATCTGGGCCCCTTCGTCCTGTCCGAAGATCACGACGTTGGCATGCCCCGGTGCCCACGGCGACATGTGGTCGTAGCCCTCCACACCCGCCGCTGTCTTGGTCTCGATTCCGACCCACAGCCCGCCTCGAGCGGCCAGCTCCGGGATCATCGGGTTCACCTCCGCAGACGCGCCGGCCCCCTCACCTGCCGTCAGACTGAGGTAGTCCGACGCGCCGCTCCAGAGCTGTGCAGCATCCATACCCAGCTGTCGCCCAAACGCCCAGGGGACATCCGCCGCCTTCTCCCACCAGCTCCCCTCTCCGGCGAACGGGTTGTTCTCCTGAAGGCCCTGTCGGATGCCGTCGTTCAGCGAGCCTCCCGCCGCCTGGTTCGCCGAGTAGATGTCGAACCCGCGCGCAGTGCCGGCCGAGACCTCGTCGCTAAACATGTCCATGTACACGTCCGCTCCGACCGCCGACGCCCCGATCCCCACCATCCGCGCGACCGGATGGGCTCCACTCAGAGCCATCGCCGCGAACGCGGCACCTGATCCTGCCGCGGCGTTGCCCGCAACAGTCCGCGCCGAACCCTCCGCAAATCCGTGCTCATAGATGTTCGCGCCCAGATCGACCGCGGTCCCAAACGCGCCCGCGATCGTCGACGTACGAGTGGCCGAACTCATGCTCTCGCGAGCCACTGCGGCCTGGCCAGGTCGCCCTGCCAGATGCCCCATGATCTCGCTCTGGCGATACTCCTTCGCCATCGCCGCCGCCGTGTGCTCCACCGCTGTCGCGGTCCGGCTCACGGCCTGAACTCCCCCCGAGTTGCCCTGGCTCGGCATCGCCGGCCGCGGCATGGTGTAGCTCGGGATCTTGGGAATGCTCACGTTGAAAGCTGACATTGCTGCACCTCATTTTCTGAGATCCCCGGGCCCCCACCACGCTGGTCGGAACGCCGAGCACCTCTTGGTCCCCGCTCATCGATTCACGCTGCGGCCAGCGGCCGTGACCACTTCAGGCCCGCAGTGAATCGACGCACCTCTCATCGGGTCACACTCAGACCTGTTGCACGCGCCCAATCGCATTCGGTGGAGGACTCGCACCAACCCATCGGCCGTGCGCTGAACGACCTGTCATCACGGCGATTGCCGCTCGAAAGCCGATGCCGGAACCCGACACCTTGCTCCCTCTCCGCTGCTGCAATCGATCCTCAAGGCAATCGGGATCATCCTTCCACGGTGGGTAATCCACGCGCACAGGGCAACCGCCAAATGAAAAGACGGCCGACTTCCGTCGGCCGTCTCGCGTCCATCCCCTTACCCCCAATCAGGCAAGCCGCTGGAGGGCCTGCACGAAGGCGTCCACCTTCTTCTTCTCCCGCTCCATCTCAGCGAGAATGAGCGTTCGGTTGAGTTCCAGTGTGCTCTGGAGCTTCTTCTGCCGGGCGAGCAACCGCTGACGCGTGCCCTCCGGAAGATTCGGGTCCTGCAACTGCTCGTCGATGCTTTCGATCTCGTCCTCGAGTTGGGTGAGCCTGTCGTACTTGCCCGAACCCGAGAGCTTCGTATCAAACTCGTCGTCGCGACGATCCAAACCGGAACCCCACCGACCTTCGCGATCGTCGTCACGCTCGACCTTCCGCTCAGCACGGTACTCCTTGAGCTCCGACCGGATGTCCTCGATCTCCTGCACAAGCCCTTCTTTATCAGCGTCCAGCCCAGCCAGAATGCTCTCGCGACTCGGGTCGCTGGTGGGGAGATTCCGAGCTTCCCTGATGCGCTGCTTGAGCTCATCCAGCCGCTGCTTGGCATCGGTCAGACGGTCAAGAATGGCGAGCTCACCCTTGTCGTCGCCGGCCCACTCGTTCGACGACCGACCACCAACGCCATCAAGCAGGTGCTCGCCGAAGTTCTGGCTGCTGTCGCCGCCAACGTACTCCCGGCCTCCAGCAAACAGATCGTCGACCTGCTCGCCCGCGGTCAGCACAGTGCCATCGTCCCAGGAAAGATCGAGCTGCCTCGCCACCGACTTGTCGTTCGCCTCCGACAGGCCCAGGTCCCCCGTGCCGCTCACATTCTTCACAACCGCCGACTGGTTGCCCTTCAGCACCAGCACGCTGTCCACCAGCGCGACGCCATTCCGCATGGCAGTTGGCTTGATCGTGATCTTCGTCCCGTCCTTCAACTCAAGCGTCAGGTTGTCTTTCTGGAACTGCATCTTGTCACCATCGCTGGTGTGCACGTGCGGATCACCCCAAACCCTCACGTGCGTGTTCGATTCCTTGTCGAACACCTTCACCACGCCGCGAGTAATCTCAATCCGGTAACGTTCGGTTTCGATGACGCGGGATGCCCCGCCGCCACTCGAGCGGAACCCCATTTTCGATGCGTTCACAGAGTTGTTCGAGCAGTTCGCTACACGGCACATGATGCACTCCCTTCGTTCGTTGTTCTGTGGTCGTTCTCTCTAGACCACCAGTCATCCCCGCCTTCGGCCACCCGTTGCAAGCCAGCCTTCGACTTTCTTCCGGTCAGCGCCTCACCATCCACTCTGCTTCGCACAATCCCCTTCACCCAAACCTGGTCATAGTCCCGTGACTCGATCAACCGACGTACCCCGTCGTGCCCACACAACGACCAAACAGAGCCACGCCCGTTTCGGGGCGGCGAAGACGTGGAGAGCCTTGTGCAGGCGATTGAGCGGGCGTGCGCGCGTACGGAAGTGAGTTGTAAGTTCGCCTTACCTGTACCATCGCGACGACGCCGAACGCCGGTCAGCTAACGGACAGGGGACGCCGTTCGCGGAATGAAATGATGTCGCCGCGGCAGTCATTGATATGGGTGAACAGCAACCACAGCCCTGCGTTTCGTCGTTCAGCAAACATCGCAGCAGTGATGCCCCGTCCAGTCCCCCTCACGCTCCATCCGCTCAACCATGGGGGGCGGGGACTCCCTCGGCACCGAACAAGCTACGGCCGCCGATGCGCGCATTGCCCCTCACCCACCCCCAAACCTCCCCCCCTAAACCCCCTTCCCAATCCTCCCCACCTTCGCCCCAGGCGCCTCCACCAGCCCACGCACAAACTCCGCGAAGTTCTTCGCCGCCGCGATGCTCCGACGCTTCCCCTTGAACGTCCACGTGAACCACACCTCACCCGCGTGCGGGCCATCGATCATCAACAGCGGCTGCGCGTCCCACATCGTCCCACCGATCGGGATCGCGCCCGCCGGCATCCACTCCGGCCGCTCCGCCCCGTGAAGCCCGCCCCATCCCTCCTCGATCGTCGTCTCAATCGGCTCCTCCGGCCCGGGTATCTCGTCCTCCCCCTCCGTAGGCAGCGGCGCGAGCATCACGCCCTCCGCCACCACCTCGCGCCCATCAACCGTCAACATGAAACAGTTCGGCTCGAGCACGTCCTCATCCGGGTCGTACTTCTTCATGTACGCC
>VYLF01000106.1_pt1 | contig 36490 bp, 28 predicted proteins | sample 5114371 | NCBI WGS metagenome assembly VYLF01 (sample SAMN12291773, study PRJNA351875) | freshwater metagenome | isolation source: freshwater lake | place: USA: Michigan, Kent Lake | collected 2013-08-15 | reverse complement strand
TTAAGTAGCGTGGGGCGCACGCAAACTTTAAACGCTTCGGGAGAGATTCCCTCTTGGTTGGTTGGAGAAATCCTGCTTGCTAACGGAGACTCAATGAACGAAGAATCCCCGTCTAAAGAGACGGGGAGCGTCAAAAAACGGAAATGGTAAAACATCAGGGTTAAATTGTGGCGGTCAGGAAAAGATCGACTATACTGTTAGACTTAAACAGGTCATAACCCAATGACCATCTAGCTATAATCATGTCACCGCCACAAAGATCATTTTATGCTTTCTGAGCCGGAACCGAGCGACACCCTCACCACTCCCACCGTCAATATGGGCGATCAAAGTACCGATATCAAGCCAATTTTAGCCTTAAAAGAGTTAGTCGCTAGTTTATATCGCGAACAAAACAAAGTTCAAAATCTCTTAAGTTCCCTCGGTTTTGCCCTGCGGAGTTTCAATAATTTAAACCAATTCCTCGATCTTACCCCCTTGATGGCCGCACGAGTGGCAGACGCGGAGGGAGGGGCATTGATTTTGAGCAAAAATAACGGTCAAGTGGCGCTCGATCAACTCCATTGCCAAGATAATCAAATTAATGGGGAACTACGCCGACAATTAGAGGCAATTATCCGACAATTAAACCAAGAACCGGCACTTGAGAATAAAAATCATCGATCGCTTCTCGATAGTCTCGACCATAAAATCCGGCAAACTCTCGGACAGGGTACGCAGGTTTATAGTACGCCTGTTTTAGTAAAAAATAGTGAGCGGGGGCGTTTATACGTTTTCAGTCGCGATCCCGATTATGGTTGGACACCCACCCGTCGGAAACTGCTGCAGCTAGTGGCCGATCAAACGGCGGTGGCTATAGCTAATAATGAATTAACGCTCGAATTGCGTGCCAAGGAACGTCAGGATCGAGAGTTAGAAATCGCTGCCGAAATCCAAAATCGTCTTTTACCCCGGCAATGTCCGAAAATTCAGGGGGTAGAATTGGCAGCCCACTGCAAAACGGCTAATCGCGTGGGTGGCGATTATTATGATTTTATCCCCTGCAACTACGATCAATTTAAACCGGCAAGGGAGGCGGAAATGGAAGCTAGTGCCGCTCCTTGGAGTATAGTGATCGGTGATGTCATGGGTAAAGGTGTCCCGGCAGGATTATTGATGACCATGACCCGGGGAATGTTGCGAGCGGAAGTGTTAAATCGTCACTCCCCAGCCCAGATTTTGCGTCATCTCAATCGGGTTATGTATGCCGATCTCGATAATTCTCATCGTTTCGTGACATTATTTTATTCCGAGTATGATCCCCTGACGCGCCGTCTTGGCTACAGTAATGCTGCCCATTATCCCACCCTCTGGTGGCGGGCTAAAACGGGAGCGTTAGAGTCTCTCGACACGGAAGGGACATTAGTTGGTTTAGAGGCCGATTCTATCTATGACGATGCCCAAGTGCAATTAGAAGCGGGAGATACGCTGATCTATTATACCGATGGCTTTACCGATGCAGTTAACTCGAAAGGGGAAAGATTTGATCAGAAAAATTGGCTATCGGCAGTTAAAGAAGCCTGTCAACAGTACACCGATCCCGAACAGATTCTAGAATATTTATTTGGGAAAGTTGCCGCTTTTACTGGGTTGGGAAATGACAGTAGCGACGATATGACTTTAGTAGTTATGCGAGTGAAATCGGAGGAATAAATCATCACTTCCTAGCTCATAAATTAGCTTAATCCTGCTCTTGCCAAGGAGCGAATAAAGGCAATAACGCTAACCCGGGTAAAGCGGCAATTACCGTGATTAAAAAGAACCACTGCCAACCGATCGCCTCGGCTAAAACTCCGGCGGGAGCTACTAAAATATCGCGACTAAAGGCCATTAAACTCGATAAGAGGGCGTACTGAGTAGCGGTAAAACGAGCATTACAAAGACTCATTAAAAAAGCCACAAAAGCGGCAGTGCCTAAGCCGCCGCAGAAGTTTTCAATATTAATAGCTAAGACCATAAAAGGATAATTTTGCCCTAAATTTGCTAAAGTAAAATAGGCTAAATTACTAACAGCTTGCAACAGACCAAATATCCAGAGCGATCGATTAATTCCCCAACGACTTAACAGGGAACCACCTAATAAAACTCCCACCATAGTTGCTATCATGCCCATGCCGCCTTGTATCGCCCCGATATCGGTTTGACTGAAACCAGTTTTTAAGAGAAAAGGAGTCACCATATTATTAACTAAAGCATCCCCTAAACGATAGAGAACGATAAAGGCGAGAATACCGATTCCTTGACCTAATCGATAGCGTTGAAAAAACTCTTGGAAAGGCAACCAAACTGCCTCTAAAAGAGTTTGAGGAGTATCATCCCTAGGGGGAGTAGCTGGGGCGAAAAAAGACCAAATAATCGTTAAAGCCATCAGTGCAGCTAGGAAAAGATAGACGAGGGGCCAGGGAAAGTGATCGGCTAAAATTAAAGCGATCGAACCAGTTAAAATTAAAGCCAAACGATAACCTAAAACCCCGATCGCCACCCCCGCACCCATCTCCCATTTTTCTAAAATATCTGTGCGATAGGCATCGTAGGCAATATCTTGAGTGGCACTAAAAAAAGCAATCAGTAAAGCATTAATTGCCAATAATTCTAAAGATTGTTGCGGTTGTTGAAAAGCCATGAAACCAATCGCTAAAGTTAAACAAATTTGAGCGATTAAAATCCAACCGCGACGACGACCAAGAAAAGGAGGAACATAGCGATCGAGTAAGGGAGACCAAAGAAATTTGAGAGAGTAGGGGAGGGTGACTAAACTAAATAAACCGATCAATTGCAGAGCAACTCCTTCGGTGGTCATCCAAGCTTGCAGGGTGCGACCGGTGAGAAAATAGGGCAATCCGGAAGCGAAACCTAAGAATAACAAAGCCGCCATTTTTTGACTGCGGAACACTTGCAAATAAGCGGAAATTTCTTTGATCATGGAGGGGATAGGAGGATAGATTAGATTAAAGAATATAGTTAATTGACCCAAAAAGAAAGAGATTAGTTCTGACCGGCATCATCCCATCTTAACCATTGCCCGGCGATCAAAAAAAATTCCCGAAAAATAGCGGTCTTTCCCCCAACTGGGGCTATAGGCAGTAGAATGGATGAGATTTTGATTCAGTAGTCTTGAAAAATTGCGGTCTTCTCCCTAAGATAGATGCTTGATTCCCCCAACTAAATCCCACCCCTATCTATCCTTCCCGGATAAGGACTGCCATCCCCACCTTCCCTGCCGACTCCTGTGATTAAAGTGGACTCCTGTTTTATCTCATACCTATTGTCTAATCCCTCCGACTCGGAAGCGACCGGTGACACTGCCGCCATTACCGTCGAGGTGCGTTTGGCCCAAAGCCAAGATCTCAAAAGCTTGGCGGAAATTCTCACCGATAGTTTTTTCCCCACGGCCAATTATTGGTCTTTTCTGCGTCCTATCTTTAAATTAGGCATTTACGAGGACTTACGGGGACGATTGCGCGCCGATACCCCTTACTATCACTGTCTGGTAGTCAGTCAAACCAGCGTCACCGTCACGGGTCCTCAGGAAATTATTGTTGCTACGGCGGAAATCGCCTTAAAATCCAGTTCTTTTTTAGCTGTTCCCATTCCTTATATCTCTAATTTAGCCGTTAGTCCCGATCGCCGGCGTGCCGGTCTGGCCCGGAGATTGCTGCTCAAGTGTGAACAGATCGCTAGAGAATGGGGTTTTGAGGAACTTTCCCTCCATGTTCTCGATAATAATCTAGCGGCCCAGTCACTGTACTCAAGTAGCGGTTATCGTCTGCAAAAAACCGACGGTTGGTTGATCAATTGGTTATTTAATCGACCACAAAAGTTATTTCTGCACAAAAAAATCAGCCAATGAGGAGATAGGAGACTCCGAGACTCCGAGACAGGTTTTAGGTGTTGGGGGTTGGGGTTTTGGGGTTTTGGGGTTTTAGTTCAATTTCCCCACTTCCCCACTTCCCCACTTCCCCCACTTCCCCATTCCCCACTCCCCGCTCCCACGAAACAAACCCTAGATATTTCGACAAAATTGCCATGCAGAAGAACTATAAGGAAAAATTCTGGTATATTATCTGCTAACTCTCTAAAAAACCCGATTAGTTTAATAATCTTTTCCGGGTATCTGAGAAAAAAAATAGTTCATCCCTTTAAAATATGGTTTTAGGGAGATAATTAGTGACTGTGTGAGGCAATTTGTGGTTAATAAGACGAAATCAAGGCTTAAAAGCGGAAAATCAAGCAAATTAGCGGCTAAACCTGTGAAAAAGCGGCGATTGTCCGGTAAATGGTTCCTGACAGCCCTAGGCTTAACTGGCTGCGCCCTAGTTTCCGCTACGGCGGGGGCTATGTTGGCCGTGTCTCTCTCCTCCACACCTTTGCGACAAGCTGCTCTTAGTCCCGAAGAAGCCGCCGCTTTTAACAATCAGCAGGCGATATCCTATCAAAATCTGCAACTTCCCGCCCTCAACCGCCCCGTTAATATTCTGGTAGTTGGCGCAAAAGTGTTGACATCCGATGTCAAGGAGGCACAAACCCCAGATCTGGGTTATCATGCCCCGGTTAATTCCTTGGAGGGTTTAACCGATACCATGCTGTTACTGCGTTTTGACCCCCAAAGACAGAAGTTAACCATGCTTTCCATCCCCCGGGATACCCGCACCGATATCGAGGGTTACGGGGAGAAAAAAATCAATGAAGCTAACGCCCTCGGTGGACCTGCTTTAACGGCGGAAACGGTTAGTCATCTTTTGGACGGAGTGGCTATCGATCGCTATATTCGCATTAATGTGCAGGGTGTGGAAAAATTAATTGATGCTTTGGGGGGGGTGACGGTATATGTTCCCAAAGACATGAAGTACAAAGATTTTAGTCAACACCTCTACATTGACCTGAAAAAAGGGGAACAACACCTCAACGGCGAGAAATTCCTCCAGTTTGCCCGTTTTCGTTACGATGCTAACGGCGATATCGGTCGTATCCAACGACAACAGCAATTAATGCGGTCTTTAGTAGAACAAACCCTAAAACCAGCAACTTTATTGAAAATTCCCGATATTATCGAGGTTATCCGCAATCATATCGATACTAATCTCAGTTTAGAGGAGTTACTCGCTCTAGCCGGCTTTGCCTCCAAAACTCAGCGCGCTGATGTGCAAATGCTACTGCTACCCGGAGACTTTAATGGTGATGGTCGGCAAGGGATCAGTTATTGGTTGCCCAATCAAAGTAAAATTCAAGAGCTAGTGGCTCAACATTTTAACCACGGCTCTTTTATGGCTGACCTTGAGGAAACCACGCAACCGACTCGCATAGCTGTGGAAGATAGCATCGATAATCCAGAAGCGGTGCAAGCTCTAGTCAGATATCTGCGCTCATTGGGTTATGAAAATGTTTTTGTCTCTAAGTCTTCATCGCCAATTCTAGAAACTACCAAAATTATTGCTCAAAAAGGGGATAATTCCCTGGCTGCTGCCCTGCATAATAGCCTTGGTGTCGGGGAAGTTTTGGTGGAAAGTACGGGGAATCTCGCTTCTGATGTGACGATTAAAATCGGTCAAGATTGGCAAGAAAAATCAGCTAATCTTTCTGAGCCATCCCTAGGCAACTAAGAAAAAAATCAAGTTTATCCGGGTTATTTATTAGCCAAAGTTTGACAAAAATTTTGGTGTTCTTGACTAGCTATTCCTTGCTTTAACACCTCCAAAACTTCGGCTAAATTACCCGATAATAAAGCATTTTTATCCAGCCATAATCCAGGGAATACTTGAGAACAAAAGATGTTATTTTGATTTGATTCTAGGGGCAAATATTCCCCATCAGTTAAGCGAAACCAATCCAATTCTTGGTCATCTACTCGCCAGATAATATACTCTTGCACTCCATGATGACGATAAACTTTGAGTTTTTCGTGTAAATCGTAGGAAGCAGTAGAAGCGGCAATTTCCACGATTAATTCCGGCGCACCTTCCAGATAACCATCTTCACTAATGCTTGATTGTCCACCGGTTTCTATTCTTAATAAAGCATCTGGTTGTGGTTGATTATCCCCATCCAGTCGCACAGTAGTATTATCTGCTAATTCTACCCCCGGTGTAACGTACCAATAGTATCCTAACCAAGTGATAATACGAGCGTGAGGATTGCCATGATTTTTGATGCGGACGGGGGATGCCATATAAACAACTCCTGCGATTAATTCAGCTTTTTTTAGCTGTGTCATTGCTTGATAACGGCGCTCGAATTCGGGAAGGGTTAATCTATCACCATTTTCGAGAGGGGGAATAATATGGGGGGAAACTGTGTTAGTCGATAGCATAATTTTTGGCTCATCAAGAAACTACTATCAAGGCTTAAGTTTTCTTACCAGACTCAGTTAATTTATCGATTAGGTTAAGCTGTGCATCGAGAGTATCGAAGATATCCTATACTTATTTTACAGCGTTTCTGATCATTTACCTGGAACCTTGCGCCATGTTTGCCTTAGTTTCACTAGATAAAATCGAGCTACCGGCGGGGTCCTTAGTGAGATTACCTGCCACTTGGCTAGATTATCAAACTTTGTCTCGGCAAAGGGGCGACAATTCTCAGCCTAAAATCAAATATCACAATGGAGAAGTCTTGCTTATGTCTCCACTTCCTAAGCATGGACGTGATGCCCATTTAATTGCTAATATTATCATCACCTTATTGGATTATCTGGGGCGTGAGTACGAGGCTTTTACTCCCGTAACCATGGAATTACCAGAAACAAGTGGTATTGAACCAGATTATAGTTTTTATATTGACCATTGGCCGGCTATAGCAGGGAAAGCCAGAATTGACTGGGTAAATGATCCTCCTCCCGATTTAGTATTAGAAATTGATGTCACCAGTTACTCGAATGTGGATGACTATCTGCCTTATCAAGTGCCTGAAATTTGGTTGTATCGTCAGAAAAATCTCTATATTTATTGGCTAGAGAATCAAGAGTATATCCCTCGCCATCAAAGTCAATATTTTCCTAACTTTAACCTACAAAATCTAGTTTCTTTCTGTGGAGAAATTGCCGACAATCGCAATAGTAGTATGGCAATTCGTCAACTAAAACAACATCTCGAAGATTTTTATAAGTAGGGAGGCACAATTATTTGTAGGATGGGTTAGCGGTAGCGTAACATGAGCGGGCGTTGGGTTTCACGCTTCAACCCAACCTACGTTCATCTTATATTTAATTCCACCCACCTACTTAGTATTTAAACTAATTTTTCCCGCTGACAGCGTCTTTGATGGCAACGAAGTAAATCCTCCCACTCCTGTTTCCTCTATTTAACCATGAATAATTTTAAAATACTGCTCATCGGTTACGGTAATACTTTAAGAAATGATGACGGAGTGGGAGTGAGAATAGCCGAAATTATTGCCGAGGAGAATTTGCCTAATGTGCAAGTCATCGCTACCCATCAATTGACTCCTGAGTTAGCAGCCGATATAGCTGACGCTTCCCTAGTTATTTTTGTTGATGCGGTATTATCTAATCAAACTGATATCCGGATAGAAAAATTAGCAGCAGTTACCGAATGGAATAATTTAGGTCATGCAGAAAGTCCCGCTTCTTTATTAGCATTAACTCAAGCAATTTATCAACAAACTCCCAGGGCCTGGGGAATATTTATTCCTGCTATTAATTGTGAATTTGGTGAAGAATTATCAACAATAACTGAAAAGGGCTTGACAAACGCAATCAAAGCTATTAGGAAAATTATTACTTCTGAGGATTTGACTGAATACCAAAAGCAGGACTTTGATAATCTTCCGGCAGATAATTTTCAGGAATAGTGCTGTGATTGCCATCCCGGAGAGCCTTGTAGTGAGGAGACATAATTTCGATGCCAACTTCGTTACATTTATCCTGAATATTTTGATGTAATTCAGAATAAATATACACCATTTTGCTAGGATGATCAGTGTAGGCATTTAGCTGATAGCTGACATAAAAATCATCGAGACTGGTTTGCAAGACAAAAGGAGCAGGTTCTGAGACAATAAATTTAGTGGCTAAGGCTGCTTCTTTCAGGGTTGCGTGAACCTTACGCCAAGGTAAATCATAACCGAGAGTGACTGTGGTTTGCAAAATTAAAGGTTGTTTGAATTCCCTTTGAGAAACGCTAAAGTTAATCACATTGGTGTTTAACAGCGATGAATTAGGAATCGTGATAATTCTATTAGCCGGTGTGCGAATACGGGTGACTAATAATCCTTTTTCAATCACATCTCCAATAACATCACCAATAGAAATTTTATCTCCTAGTTGAAAAGAGCGGGTATAGATGAGGATAATTCCTCCCACCACGTTAGCGATAGCAGAGGTAGAACCCAAGGAAAATAGCACCCCTAAAAATACCGACACCCCCTGAAAAGCAGGAGAATTAAATCCGGGTAGATAGGGAAAAGCGATGACTATAGCTAAGGCAATTATCAGCAGTGACAGTAAATTATAGGTTGGTTTTGCCCAATCGGGATAGAAACCATTAATTACTAAATTTTCTCTTTCCAATCCAGTGAAAAATGGTTTAATTGCTCTCAACAGATAGTGAGTTATAAAAACAATTAGCAGTATAATAAAAATATTGGGTAAATATTTTGCTATCTCTTGGGAAATAACTTCCAAAGCACTAAAAAAGTATTGCAGAAACCCATCACCAAATTTTCTAGTCCAGGGAAAAAGACGAAGGACAAAAGTTAAATAAAAATAGAGAATAGTTAAAATAATTAGAGTTCGGATAAATTGCAAAACTCTTAGGGAAAAAATTCCTATTGTCCTAGAACTAATAATCTCAAAATTTTGGAATACGACCCCAGGAACTAGGGAGGTGATTAATCTCTGACTCTGGGGAAAAACCCGCGAAGATATAAAAATTATTACCCAGAAAATTAAGACCGTGGCCAAGGTAGCACTTACTGTCAAAACTGCATCTTTTAAGAGGTTATCTGGTTGACGTTCTTGACGATAACGGACAATGGCCGCTTTCATCTTTGCTAAAGCTCGTTCGGCCAATACTTCTTGACTTACTGAGTGTAATTTGGCATCTTTAGAAGTAATAGTAGCAATAACCGTATCTCCCAAAATAATCGAAGGGTTTTTGTCTTCAGGATCGATTTTTATGGTTAAATCTTCAGGAGAAAGGACATCGTCATCGGCAATTTTTTCAATTCTGGCTGTAATCGATTTCGCTCTTTCTTGCGCTGAAAAAGAACCTATTCCTTGCCGAATCGTAAAAAGTTCTTGATTATCAAGCATGACGGGAAAAACTTCTCCCAAAGTTTCCAGGGGTGTTTCCTGTCCTTGTTTAGCAGGATTATTCTGGGCCGCTATCATGAAGATGGGGGATAAAGTCAGTAACAAAACTAAACAAAACAGCCCTAGGTAACGCCAGATTTTTTTCATCTTCTAAGCCACAATTGCACAGGAGCGATCGAGTTTAATACCTCTTTTTTTCATCGTAGCATGGAATAGTTCTGTGGATAACACCTGTTCCACCGGATAAATCCCGGCTTTTTGGAGTTTTGCCGCTAAGATTAATTCTGCCACGCTGCCAGTTCCCCAACCCGCTGCTTGAGCAGTATTCTCGTGGACTATAGTTGCTTGATAAACTGCTTTTTGCTGCCCTTGCCATCCGGCGACTTTTGCCAACATTGCTACCCCAATTCCCGAAAATTTATCGGTTACTTCTGTCATGCGATAACTAACTTGGGAAAAAAACTCGATTCCCCGAGAACTTTCTACCCAAGCATCGGGAAAAATATGGGCAGTAATCCAAGTTAAATGATTATAAAAATCGGGAATAGAACCAAATTTTGTGATCACATTTTGCACTTGAAAAGATTCAGCAAAAGTATAGGTTTCTGGCATATCAAACCAATAAACACCAGTTTGACCTAAAGGAGCGGGAAAGTCAATTACTTCTCTAGCAGTATAGGGTTTAATCTCTTGCCATTGTCCCTCAATCCAAGCTAAAAAAGGCTTTTTTAAGCCGAGAAAAGTTGTCCGCATCACAGTTAATCCCGCACCTCCTGAACCAGCTACGGCATAATTTAAACGGATCGTTTCTACCCTATCTAACTGTTCGACTCCCTCTCGCACTATACTATTAGAAATACCGGGGAAAATTCCCGTATTAACCACGGCAGTTATTCCCGCTTTTATCGCTAATTCTCGATAGGGGATTAACTTTTGATAAAAAGAACGATGATCACTAACATCAATATAATTGACTTTTTCTTCGATGCAGATTTTTACTACCCTGCCATCGCGATAATGAAAGGGACCGGCACAATGAATGACTAAATCACTATTTTTAATTGCCTGTCTCAGCTTGTCTATTTCTTCTAAATCTAAAGCCAAAAAATGCATTCTTGGCAGTAATTTAATGGCTTTTTCCTTGCGTCCTGTGATAATAATTTTAGCTGAAGTATGATTAATAATATCTAGGGCTACACTTTGACCAATGCGACCGGTGCCACCTAAAATTAAAACAGTTTTTTCCATGGCAACTATCAATAATGTTTGGGGTGCATCTCAATTTTGGAGAAATAGCTAGATGACATTTGGGGCGCACGCGGTGCGCCCCTACCATTGGTGCAATAATATTATCGTAGGGGCGAATTGCCTTCGCCCTCTTTGAACAACTTCTGCTGCTCACCATAAGTGAGAGAAAATCACAAATATGAGATGCACCCAATGTTTGTTGCCCTAGTATAGCATCCTCTTGGTAAATTTGCCCATTTTCCAAGATGAAAATTTTAGAATAATCCCAACTTATTTAATGCGTCCCAGGGGCAAGAAAATGGTTAAAATCTCACCTTCTTCGGGTTTTTCACGCACAATAAATTTACCTCCCAAAGCTTGAAAAAGGTTTTTAGTCACCTTCATATTCAGACTTAAACTACCCGTTTCTGGTTGAAACATTAGGACTTTTCCTAAAGCTTTGAGAGTAAGATTAGGCGATTTTACCTGAGTTTGGAACTGCATTTTTAATTGATTTCCTGCCGTTGATATATGTACCTGCAACAGGCCACCACTAGCCATACTGCGAGTACATTTTTCCACGACTCCATTTAACATTTGATCCAATAAATTCGGGTCGCTAATTACCGAAGGCAATTTTTTCGGTACATTAACTTCTAAATTGACATTGCGCCGTTTAGCTTGTTTTTGCCACCGGGGAATACTATCTTGAAAGACTTTTTCTAGAGCAATTGGAATTAATTGAATCGGTTTATCTACCAGAGGATTAATACCCAATTCTGCGGCTCGGAAAATTAATTCCATGCGCTGAATTTGTTCACTACATTCTAAATCGATTGTTTCTAAATATTTCTGCACATCTTCCGTTACTTTTGCCCGTTTTAATAATAATCGGGTAATGGTGCGAATGGTGGTTAAAGGGGTGCGAATTTCGTGGGTTAAGGCGCGCAATAATTCCAAATCACAACCCGATTCTAAATTAGAATTATCTTCCTCTGGGGGAGTGATTTCGCTATTGATAGGCGATTTCGTTTTTTTCAGGTCTAAATTAGACTGGTCGGGTAAATTTTGCAGTAATTGGCGGCTAAATTGGCTAACTAGACGATAATCCGGCGAGGGACTGCCATTAGCCTCGATAATTGCCTCTAAAGTCCCGATTTGCGGATAACGCAGATTAACTAATCGTTGCCGCAACTGCTGCCAAGCTTGCTGAGTGAGGACGGGATCAAAGGAAAATTGAAAAGAGGACAAACCCCACTGATCCTCGCCTAAAACCAGCAAAAGAGAGAAACTTTCGCTAAAAACCAGACAAAATCTTTCATTAGCAATCGGATCCGTTGGCAAGAGAGGCAATTCATGAATCTCCGTCGGGGAAATATCGGCGGCGGATTTTTCCTGAGAAGGCAATTGCAAACCCGGCCATTGCAAATGTTTTAAAGCTTTAACGGTAAAAACCCCGAATTCAAAACCCGTTAAAGCCTTGCTTTCTCTGACTAAAGCCGTCGGACCGGAGAGAATTAAACCCCGACTGGCGGCAGCATTATTTTGGTTTTGTAATAAGATATTTTCTAAAGCGGCGATCGCTGCGAACCATTCACTTTCCGCTTTCAGTTGCGAGCGCTTGAGCCATTCCGATAAATTAGGATAAAAAGCATTGGGGGTGAAGGTTTCCCGGTCCTGATGGTCAGTTGGCGGGAAAATATCGCTTAATTTCGGTAAAGACCCCTTTAACATCGTCTTCATCACTGACTAGATACAAATTCCTTACCTAGAATAGTACCCCCGTTAATGCTCATCCCATAACGGTAAAACCGAACTCTATTGGCAGTGATATCCGCGTTTTGATAACAGTTATCTTAATGGTGAGGTACAAAGTCTCTGGTTTTGGGGAGTCGGTCGTCGATACCAAATTAGGTTACACTTCATCTTTAGTTGTTCACCTATGCCGGTTGTGGGATTCGTGGCTCAATTCAATCTCGATAAGTCTGATATTTAATTACACCTCCCCACTTATGTATTTTTTTGTTACATTTAAGTATTTTTTGCTTATCTATAGTTATCATTGAATAACTTAAAGTGTTCCCCAATTATTTCCCGAACTAACCAATCTTTGATCCCAAAACCTTTTGCCTTGACGTTAGGTCAATGGGAGGAACCATCGGCTCTTGGTTTGCCTGTTTAACTGTTGCTTTCAAGCTAGGTAAACAGTTGAGTGGCGGTAACTGTCGAGCAATAGTTGGGGTCGGTTATTGACTATATTTTGCCGTGAGCAAATTCTGAGAATTAATCAGAACTAAGTGCGCTTGAGGACGTGGAGTTATTCCCTGTTCCTGCTGCCCTTTGTCTGTCTTCCGAACCCCTCAGTGCTGCGGATTTCAGGTTCATTTATCTTTTGTCTGAGAGAGAGTAAAAAATATGCTGCACATTCATATTCTTCAGGATACGTTTTTCAAGTCTTCCACAGCTTTTTCCGAAACCCTCAATAGTGGGCAAAAATCCTTAATCAAAGCGGGAACTAAACTGCAAATTAAGTCCTATTCTCGCCAAAATAATCATTATTCTGTCAAGTTAGCCGCAGAACAAGGTTCAGTGGGAAAAGCGGGATTTTTCTTTGATGATCATGTACAAGTAGAAGAAATACGGGGCGTTTGGCTCACCAATGTTGACAGTGATATTCTCAAGTCTAAAGATAACCTAAAAGCTGGGTTGGAAAAACTTAAAAATTTAGGTTTTAATACTCTTTATCTAGTAGTTTGGAACAAAGGCTATGTGTTTTTTCAATCACAAATTGCTGATAATGTCTTCACTGCCGATAAGGAAAAACTCAAAAAAGTCAACCTTGAAAAAGAGTTAGTCGGTAGAGATCTACTAGCAGAAATCATTGAGATTAATCAGACAGAAAAGTATAACTTTCGGATTATTGCTTGGTTTGAATATGGTTTAATGGTTCCTCCGGCTGCTCCCTTATTTGCCCAAAAACCAGATTGGTTTATGCTTACTCATCAACAGAAAAATACCGTTGATGGTGATGGGAATTGCCGCTTAAATCCCGCTCATCCTGATGTTAAAGATTTTTGGGTTAGTCTTATTCGTGAAGTGGTTAAAAACTATGAAATTGATGGTATTCAATTAGATGATCACTTCGCTATTCATCACGCAAAACTCTTGCCTAATGGTACTAAAAATTTTGATTTTAGCATGGGGTTTGAATCCTTTACTATCAAACTTTTTCAAAAGGAAACTGGTTCAGTTAGTCCCTTAAGCAATCCCCAATTAGCGAAATTTAAAGATTGGCGTAAGGAGAAGTTAACTCAATTAGTGCGATTGATTTTTAAAACCATTAAAGCAGAAAAAGACGATTGTATTCTCTCCATTTCTCCCAATCCTTTAGGATTTTCTGTTGATCATGCTTTAGCTGATTGGGAAGCATGGGAAAAGGAAGGATTAATTGAAGAACTGGCATTGCAAACTTATCGTGGAGATGTCCAGAGTTTTGAGAGAGAAATCGATAAATCAGAGGTAAAAGCAGCGCGGGAACATATTCCCACCGTCATCGGTATTCTCACTGGTTTAAGACCCAGTGATAGACGAGTAAATTTCCAATTAATTCAAGCACAAACTCAGGAGACTCGTGAGCGAGATTTTGCTGGTTTTGCCTATTTTTTCTATAGCAGTTTATTAGACCATATTCCCACCACAGAAACCGTGGCTGACAGGGAGAAGAAATTGGCTCAAATTCTTGCTACAGATCAATTTGTTTGACTCTTTATCTCTTGTTATATAGGGATTATTCTTTAAGTTTATCGTCCCTCCTAGTTGTTAAAATTAGGAGATTTTTTAGTAGTTATCTTTATTTTAATTGCTATTAAGAAATATTACAAAATTCTCAAAGCTTATTGACAGTTAAATAATTCAAGCAATATGCTTAGATGTAGAGTTAAATAACTTAAAACAACCCTTTAATTTTATGAAGGAACAATCTAATGTCAACCTCAACTGAGACGAGTTTTCCCAACGAATTGATGCCTAACTTATTTATAGGTATGACGGGTTCTGATGTAGAAAAATTGCAACAAAAATTACAAGAGTTAGGTTTTTATAGTGGACCCATTGATGGTCTTTTTGGTCAAGGAGTTGAACAAGCTGTCAAAGATTATGAAGACAGTGAAGGACTGGCTCCTGATGGAGTAGCTGGTGTCTTTGTTTTACAAGCTTTAGGTTTGCTAACGATTGAACGAGACCCCGAACCTGAAATTAATTTGAGTGAACCTTAACCCTCCCCAGCACAGCCATTTTAGGAGACAAAAACATGACTTTAATTGCCAATATTCGGTTTAATACTTGCCCTGATACTACTATTATTAACGGACTCAATCAACAACTGGTAAAAGAATTAGACTTGCTAATTCCAGGCAAATTATTAAGACTTGATGATGGCACGCTGAATGTATCTTTTAGTGATCCCGCAAGGTTACTGCCTTTTATCGGTGGGCCAACAGCAAAAGCCAGACTAAAAACAGCGATTGATAATCGTGGTGTAACCCTTCGTGTCAATTCTGCTTATCGAACCTTTGCACAACAGTATCTTCTTTTCCGTGAACATCACTCTGGTCATCCCACAAAATGCGGAATTAGTGCCGTTGCTCGACCCGGAACTAGCAATCATGAAAGTGGTCTAGCATTGGATATACAAAACCCAATGACTTGGCGACCTTTTCTTGAATTTAGTGGCTTAGGTTGGCGATGGTTTGGTCCAAAAGATACTCCTCATTATGATTTTGTTGCAGGAGGAACCGATCTGAGGAAATTTGGCATCATGGCATTTCAAAAACTTTGGAATAAGCATAATCCCAGTGACAAACTTGTTGTTGATGGTGACTTAGGTGGTGCAAATTGGCAGAATTCAGAGACGATTAAACGATTACTAAAAACACCCATTGATGGTTTTTAGTTCAAGAAGTGATTGAAGTAGTGAGGAGTGTTAGAGTGATGAAAGATTTACGATTAATCTTGATACTGTCCCTAGCCTTAATAGGTTGTCAGACAAATTATCCAGATTTTCAAAGTCCTAAATCTCCTTCTACTTTAGAAACAAAAACCTCGATCTCATCTCCTGTTTCGTCGCAAAAACTGTCGCCTATTCCAGAGCATCTTTTAATTTCAGATCAAGGAATTGGCTTCGCTAAATTAGGAATGAATCTTCGACAATTAAAACAAAAGTTGGGATCATCAGCACAATTTAAAGTTGTCTCCCCTTTTATGGTTGATTTCGATGCGATCGCTGTTTCTCAATCAGGTCAAATTCAATACTATGTTATCTATCCTAGTGGGACAACCTTTACTGATGACAGTGTGATTGAATTGTTGTTAACAGATAATCTTAATTATCGTACCGCAGAAGGGGTAGGAGTGGGGACAACCTTACGAGAAGCACAAGCAATTTATGGTAAGGTAATTTTATCTTATAATACTCAAGCTGAGTCGAGAGAAATGGTGAGATTTACTAACTATTCCTCACCCAATATTATTTTCCTTCCTCAAAGGAATACTGATGATTTTGTCGGAATTTATCCCCCTTCCTCAGGCGAATATCATGAGACAATAGCATTTGATGATTCAGCTATTATCGAATCTATTTTTGTTGGTCGTTAACCATTTTTCTGTATTTTAATTGGAGTTAAACCCATGATTACAATTACCGAATTTCCAACTAATCCCAAAACTTCAGAACCTTTTGTTTTGAAAGGAACAGCCACTGATCTAGAAAATGGAGATGAATTATTAATCTTAGTTGATGATCAATTTGAAGTGGCACGTCCTCGTGTTCAAGATGAAAAATGGGAAGTCACCTTAATCTTTAATCGAGGAGGTGAACGTTCGGTTGAAGTAATTGCTTCTGATCAAGATAAAGCTCAAATTACCCTAACCCTAGATACAGGTGCGCCAGAAATTATTTCCCGAAGTGTTTGGGGTGCAAAACCTCCCAAAAATTCCTTAGCTAGTCTTCCCAATCCCAAACGCATTACTATTCATCATACTGTTACAGATACGTTACTTCCTACTGCTACTCAAGCAACTGAAGCATCAAGAATGCGTGAAATTCAAAGACAGCATCAAAATAATAATGGGTGGTCTGATATTGGTTATCACTATATTATTATGCCTAGTGGTCGTATTTATGAAGGTCGTCCTAATGGTAAAAAAGGCGCACATGATAAATTTAATGATGGTTTTGGCGTTGCTTTTGATGGCTCTTTTCAAATAGCAGGAAGCAAAATTACTGATGCTCAATTTAATGCTGCGGTTGCGTTATGTACTCAACTTTGCAAAACCATAGGCATTACTGATCCAACCACAAAAGTTCCTACTTCTGTTCAGAGAGTAGGTGAACCTTCACCGCAAAGTCTTCCTCGTATTATTGGCCATCGAGATCGTATTAACACAGATTGCCCAGGAATGCAGGAAGGCACAAGTGTTCGTTTGGAAGAAATTCGTCAAGAGGTTAGACAACGATTATCTTAATGAGATTAAATCTCTGAAGTTGTTAATAAAGTTAGCATCAGAGATTTAATCTATCTCAAAAAAACACCAATTATTAAAGGATAAAATCATGGCTCAAGCAAAAGTAACCGCAAGTTCTCTCAATTTAAGAACTCAACCTAACACCGGTGGTTCTGTTATTGCCTCTTTACCTAAAGATACCATCGTTGATATATTAAAAACCGTTGCTGGTGAAAAACATACAGGTACATCAGGCATTTCTCGTAATGACTGGCATGAAGTAAAAGTTGATGGAAAACAGGGTTTTGTCGCAGCCGGTTTTGTAGAAACTGTAACGTCAACAAATAACAATAATCTCTTGTCCTTTCCCTTAGACACCCCAGCTAATGTGGAAAAATTGGCAAGAATTTTAATGTCTGAATCATCTGTTGGCAATCTCACGGAAAGAAAAGCTGTAGGATGGACGGTATTAAATCGCCTGAAGCGTAATAAAACTAAAGATGTTAGTGATGTTGCAGGTGCTTTTGCTACCAATCAGAATCCTACTCCGGCAATGCGAGATTTAGCTCGTGATCTTCTTCGAGGAAATATTGCTGATTTAACGAATGGGGCAACTCATTTTTATTCTCCTCAGTCTATGCCAAGACAAGGACAATCAACAGGAGGATTTGATGTAGGTGGTGGCTTTGAATTAGTACCTCCTTTGACCCAGGAAACAGGTAAACCAAAGTGGGCAGTAACCTTTCCTTTATCTAATATTCCAGGTGTACGTCCTCATATGTATAAATTTCATATTGCTACTGGTACTGGTCGTGTATCTTAAACCAAATTAGTGTAATATTCAGGCTCTTTCTATGCTGATGACAGAATTAGCTATATCAGAGAAAATGAACAATGAATCTAAAACGTTTCTTGCTTTTGTTTTTCGCAAGTTTTATTTTATCAACAGGTTATAGCCAGAAGTTGTTAAGTCAGTCAGTTATCAATTCTCTCTCTTTTGAGTCTTTTCCTGTTGAAAAAATTATTTGTAACTCGTCTGCTCCTATCAATTTATCTAATAACTCTAATGCTTACAAATTTAGAACAGTTTTAACTGAAGGTGCAAAACAGGGTGTCAATTTTGCTGGACATTATACGATCGTTACTTGGGGTTGTGGAACTTCTTGTCAAGTTCTTGCGGTGATTGACAGGCAAACGGGACAGGTTTATTTTCCTGAAATTGTTGCTTCTGTAGGATTTGATTATCAAATTGATAGTTCTCTTTTAATCGTTAATCCATCTCAAAATTTACAGAAAGTCCCTGAACAATATCGACAGACTTATGGAGAAACTACCTATTATAAATGGGAAAATAATCAGTTTATTCCATTATCTAATTTCCATAAAAATTGAGATTAAACTTTTATTACTATGCCTTGATTAATGGCAAAAACAAACATATTTACTCTAAAAAAGGATACCAAAGTAATGTTTTTATTTACCCAGAAACGATTCTTTCTCTTTGTTTTAATTGTAGGAATGTTCTTGATTTTTCTAAAACCCGTGTATGCAGCAGAGCCTTGTCAAATAGTACCGACTTCTCAGATTTCTTCTATCGATCAGGCTAAATGTTTATTGCGTCAACCCAAGATTTTTGGAAATATGGGACCAACTTTAACCAGTTTACCGACTCCGTTCGATCAACTCTTAACTAGACCCACCATCGATATCAGTAAAGAGCAATTAAGACGATATCTACAAGCTCAAAGAATTAACGAAGCAGACATTGGCGGTTCATTAGATAAACCAATTTCACGAACTAATAATAATAATCCCAGTGCAGAATTGGCTCGTTATTTTATTATTCATGATACCAGTACCCCTAATTTTGTAAATGATCCCTTTCCTAATAATATTAATGAAGCTAGTTGGAGGTTTAACAACTTCAATCAATATGGTAGTGGCGACAATTCTCCCTCCCATATCATTATTAATCGAGTGGGAGATTCCGTCACTCGTAAGGATTTTAATATCCCTTGGCGTTCTACAAAACGAGAATCGGATCAATTTTGTGGGGTGAATAAATGTAAGGGTTTATTCTTAGCAGTTGAATTAGTTCAACCTAGAAGATGTCAACCAAACTCTGGTCAATCTCAATGTTCTCCACCCAGAAAAAATGATGCTAAATCGCCCGATCCCGGGTTTACCAAAGCCCAATTAGATCGCCTAGCAGTTGTTTATATTGCGGCCAGTGTACGGCGCGGAAAATGGTTAATTCCAGCCTTTCATGTTGTTCTTGATCAAATCGTACCGGGTGGACATGATGACCCCCAGAATTTTAACCTAGATCAGTGGTCAAAACAACTCAATGACATTTTAACTGAAATTCGTTCTTAGGAGTTAATTATGAACAAATATTTGGGACAATTATTACCAACTATTGCAGTAATTTATCCAGGGTTTGTAGTGATTAAAAATCTTCTATAATTTGTTTCTTTCTTCATTTACTTTAACTTTCAAGGACAAAGTTATGGCTACCTTACAAGATATTATCAACGAAAGTAAAACCCTAACCCATTCCCAACTAAAAGCGGATAAAGGGTTAGTAATAGAAATTCAAACCAAACTAGCTAACTTAGGATTATATCCCGGTGGACAATGGATTGATGGTGATTTAGGCACTGGAGATACTTTTACTTGGCGAGGACTCAAAGAATTTTGTCAAGCCTTGAATTTATCTGGACTTCCTTCTGACACAGTGGCAATTAATCCCAATATTGCTACTAATTTACTTGACACAAAACAGCTACCTTTTATCTTAGATCAAGCCAAAGATACTAAATTTATACTTAACAAATTAACCACCATCCAAGATAATTCAATCGCACCGGTCAATATTGGGGTAACTCAGTCATTCGTCGCTAGAACACTGCGGAATTCGCCTTTTGCGATGGAAGTGGACGACTATCCTGAACACTTAAAACAGAAACCAGACGGGACTAATTTAGTTTCCTACGGAACTAATTTTACTCTCGTAGGATCAGGGAAAACTATTACTTTTAGAGATTATCCCCAACGGGGAAACTTACCCAATATTGACACAAATGGCTTAAATTTTCTGGCCAGTAACATCTCTCATGCCTGTGTATGTGTGGGAAGTTTTGGCGATGGCAGCAGTCCAATCAAAACCCATTGGTTAGGGAAAGATGCCTTTAATCCAGAACAATTACTCAGTGCCACTAAATTCATTGGAGTTCTTAACGCAATTGAACAAATTAATGGGAAATTCCCTACAGTTGATGTTGATAATTGTGTGATTGAACCAGCTAATTCTCCCAAACCTAAATTTTTTGATCTGGTGGTTGATATGGTTTCCTATAGAAAAGATGCTGATGGTTCTCTGGGACGCTCGAATCAAATTGGAGCCTTATTTAAACGCTTTACTAAACGAGCGGATTTGGAAGCTTGGCTAAAAGCTCAAACGGGAAATACCAGTTGTAAATTTACTGGGGGATATTTTAATCCTTCTCTGATTAAAGATCCAATTATCAAAGATTTAAGTAGCAGTGCCACCGTCTTAAGATCACCAGTAGATAATACCACGGGAATAAATGATGTATCGACTTATGATTTAGTGCGTTTAATTACGATGTTAGGATGGCATCTACATTTAACTACTAATACTCGTTTTATCGGCAGTCAATGGAATAGTTTAGAAACCGTTGTTCGTGCTATGGGAACCGATGCAGCACGATATATTGATGTTGCTTTAGAAACTTTAGGTGTGATAAATGTGATTAGTCAACCTGTGGTAATTTCTAAAGTTGGCTTCGGTCCTAGTTCCTTTGCTTATGTAGCTTTCGTCAAATTTGTTGATAATCGTGTGCAACCAGCTAAACTGAGAACTTTCTCCTTAGCTCTTCGTACTCCCAACGGTTCCGACAGGGAAAGAGATACCAATTTAGCCGCCGCTGTCACCGAAATTGTCCGCCGCATTTTAACCGAAGAATTGGCTTAATTTGCTTTGGTCATAACTAAAAACAAAAACTTGTAAAATCAATAGTGAGGTCTTAAAAATGAACCTAGGAACCCTTCTCGAAATTATTGTTGCTCTAATTTTTATCTACTTAGCTTCCAGCCTTATTATCTCCGAATTACAGGAACAATTGGCTGCCTTACTAAGCTAAACGGCTTTTACTTCGGATCACCGATATAGACTCCAAAAGGGTTATAGCTGTTGGATCATGCAGGTTAAGCGCCGTTTAGCTTAGAATTTCGGGCTAAAAATTTAAAACAAGCCCTAGAAATATTCTTGGGAAAAAAGACGATCAAATCTTTGTACAACAATGACTCGTTATTATCAAGTTTCAATCAATACACTAATCCTAGAACTGGAAACTCAGCTGGTCCTTCCTATGTTGAACCAAAAGTTTTGGCAGAGTCTCTAATTAGTCTAGTTAATAGTCAACTTTCAGATAATGAAAAATTATTAAAAGCGGATTTTTTAGGAAAAAATCTTGTTGAAGAAAAAACAGGAATCTTTAAGAAGTTAGCTACTATTTCCGATTTCTCTAAAATAGACAAATTAGCGATTGATAGATTGATAGAAATAGGTTATAGTACCAAACTCAAACATGACAATCCAACTCTGGAGAATTTTGTTGATGAAATAGCCAACACTTTTACTCAAATTATGGAGCGAACATCGGGAGTATATAAAAGAAATGCCAAGGGAGTATCTTTTGCTTTTGGTTTTTTAGCAGCTGCTTTGCTCAATATTGACAGTTTTTATGTCATTGAGCAATTATCCAAAAATCCCAATTTAAGACAGGGGATTAATCAGGTAGCGACAGAAGTTTTGCAAACTAATGAATCTTGTTTTAAAGACGCTAAAGATGATCCTAACAAAGTCGCTGAGTGTACAGAAAAATTACAAGCCAGTGTCAAGGACTTAGAAAAAATTAATCAACCTTTGCCGCTTGGTTGGAATAAAAAAGGATGGTTTAATGGTGAACAAATAAAAGAACAAAATGGCTGGTTACAAGCTATCTTTGGCTGGCTAATGACAGGAGTAGCCGTGGCGATGGGCGCACCTTTTTGGTTTGATATTTTAGGGAAGTTGATCAATGTGCGTAATACTGGTAAACCCATATCACCTAATACTCAGAAATAAATAATTAGGTACACCATCTTACCATGTTTTAGCCGATTCTAAAACAAGTTATTTCTTACTCTTCTTCTAGTCATTTCTTGTCTTTTTGTCTTTTATTGCCTATAATGTTCTTAGTCATCACTTTTCCAGTTAATAAGGAGAATACAGTCATGCAACCTCTCAACTTTTCTATTATTCAAGAAATCAAACATCAGGGAATTTGTGATGCTTCTGCAGCCACTGCTTTAGGAGAAAATAAATTTGTTGTTGGTAATGATGAGGCGGATCCAGAATTAGGTAATATTCTCTGGATTTATTCCTCTCAAGAGTCGGGAAAAGCACTGGAAACAATTGACATTAATGGTTGGCTGAAAAACAATCCTAAAAATAAAGAAATCGACTTGGAGGGGGTAACTGTACTAAATGACATAATCTATTGGATTACTTCTCATGGCCGCAATAAAAATGCTGAACGAAAACTCCCTCGTCATCAATTTTTTGCTAGTAAAATTACCGATGACGGCTCTAGTATAGTTCAAGTGGGTGAGTCTTATAATCAGTTAGTCTTGCGCGATATTATCGAAGACTCTCAATTGGCTAAAATATTTGATTTCAAAACAGCAGAAACCAAAGCTCCCAAAGCTGAAGTAGGATTAAATATTGAAGGTTTAACGGCAACTCCAGACGGAAATATCTTAATCGGTTTTCGTAATCCTGTCCCCAACGGTAAAGCTCTTTTATTACCCCTAAAAAATCCCAAGAGTTTAGTTACTAATTCAGCCACGGCTAAAGCTGAATTTGGTGATCCTATCCTGCTAGATTTGGGAGGATTAGGAATTCGTAGCATTGAATTTTGGCCAGCTTTAGAAGTATATTTAATTATTGCCGGAGAATTTCATGGAGGCGATCAATTTGTTTTCTATACTTGGTCAGGAAAAAAAGAAGATGCACCGGAAAAGATAGAATCACTGCAATTCCCTGACGGTTTTCGTCCAGAAGCTTTGTTGTTTTATCCCCATTTCCCAGATCGCTTTCAGATTTTAAGCGATGATGGTACAATCCAGCGAGTTGGTAATACTCCCTGTAAAGATATTATCGATAAAAATAATTCCGAAAAATATTTCCGCAGTATTTGGGTAAAAGTGAATTAATTAGCTGTTTTTCTTTTTCACTGCTAATGGGACTTAGACATTTTGGCTCTTCGGTTTGTGTGATGCAATGGACGGGGGTTATAAGGGATGGAACCCTTATATAGAAAAGCATTTAGCGATTTTTGTCAATTCTTTTCGATCTAGAGCGAACTAATCAATTAAGTCTCTTGCCAGATAAGGATTTAGTCGATTTATGCCTCCCTATCGAACCATACCAAGTAACGAAGAGCCGACATTTTCTGAGTGGGACTTAAACAAAACCTAAGACAAAAATAGCTTTAAACTCATACAGGGACAAGCTTTAAGCTCAAATAACACGCTCATCTTGAGACTTTCAGTCCTAGAAGTCCTATTGACCTTTTTCTCTTATCCAGAGGACTTCTGGGTTCGCAAAGGGACAAAAAAGTGTGGAGAATCCTCCCATAATCGCTACAATTTTTCTAGAGGCTAAGTCTTGCCCTCATTTAAGTTCTTTTGTACTTGTTAAAAACCATGAAAATTCTTCACGGTACTTGGATTCCTCAATCAACGGACGAATTTATTCAGAAGGGTAGCTTTTATCTTTGGGGAGAAACTAGCACCCTGAAAAAGAGCCGCAGCACTGCTAATAATTATCATCCTTTTCAGTTAAGCAAAGAAGAATTAACTAGCTTTCTCACTGGAGAATTAGGAATAGTTCAATCGAATTATAATCCTCTTAGTCGGCAATTTGTCCCCCGCTACTTTCTTTTACCTAGTCACGAGAATCAACCTTTACCCTCCTTAGAATTACTGCGTTATCTAGAAAAAGAACCCCCAGAAAATAGCCAATGGCAATCTTGGCAAATTGATTGTTATCCCCTTAATCCTGTACTTAAACTGCTCAATGATCTGCACTTTATCTGTCTTTACAACTCCTCAGAGATTCAGTTAGGTGCAGATTTACTTTTTTGGTATCACTACAGTCAAGCTTTTAAAGAAATAATTCTCAAAGATAACTATATTCCTGCTTTTAAATATCGAGAATTAGCCACAAATAACCAGAAAAACGCTAACTTTGCCATCTATCCTCTTTGGGAAATTATATCAGCAACCTACGAAACCAATCTCGATCACTATCTCGAATATCTTCCCCGCATTTGTCTTGCTGGTGCTGAAAATCCCCATGCTTCACCACAATTATACGATCCCAAAACCCTACTGCGGCACTTCTCCGAATGTCTCCTCAATGAAATTGTCACTAATACGGCAATTCCTGCCAGTTTTGATAAAAAAATTGGCGAGACAATTATAGGTGACTGCCTCTCTGTGACTAAAGCTGCTGGATTTCTGCAAACTGCCGCTGCCTTAGAAAAATATCAACAGTGGCAAACTTGGAGACAGCAATTACTAGGAGACCAAAATATATCTAGTTTTAGCCTTGGTTTTAAACTAACCGAGGCCCCAGAAGATAATATTGAACAGTGGCAAATTACTTTTATTCTCATCTCTAAACAAGACCCCTCCCTGCGATTAGAATTAGACGAATATTGGTATGCAGTCCCCGATACTAGAACAAGCATACGAGCGCATTTTGGTCAAGATTTAGACAAAAATATTTTACTAAGTTTGGGTTATGCTGCCCGTATTTATCCCTCCATTTGGCAAGGATTAGAAACGGATAAACCGACGGGATTTTATCTCAACCTTACAGAAGCTTTTACTTTCTTAAAAGAAACTGCTTGGATTTTAGAAGATGCGGGATATAAGGTAATTATTCCCGCTTGGTGGACTCCCCAAGGTCGTCAACGCGCCAAAGTTCGGCTAAAAACTACTTCTAAATCGGGCAAATCTACCCCCGTTAGTAAAGGGATTTTTAGCCTCGAAAACATCATTGAATATCAATATGAACTAGCCATCGGTGAAGAAACTATTACCCAAGAGGAATGGCAACAATTAATTAATACCAAAACACCCCTAGTTAAATTTCGAGGTCAATGGGTAGAATTAGAACAAAATAAAATGCAGCAAATGCTGGATTTTTGGGAGAAATATCAGCAGGAAAATCCTGAAATGAATCTGATTGAATTAATGAAAAAAGCTGCCGAATCCCCAGAGGAGATTATTGTTGAAACCGATGAATTTTTGGGTTCTATGCTAGAGAAATTACAAAATCCTAGTCAACTAGAACCGATCGAAAATCCTCCCCAATTACAAGGAACGCTACGGGAGTACCAAAAGCGCGGGGTTGCTTGGATTCAATACCTAGAACAATTGGGTTTAAATGGTTGTCTTGCTGACGATATGGGATTAGGAAAAACCCTACAGGTAATTGCTAGATTGATTGGGGAAAGAGAGGGAGATAATAATGTTTTGCCAACTCTGCTAGTTGCACCCACTTCTGTGGTGGGAAATTGGGCAAAAGAAATTGAAAAATTTGCCCCCCATCTTCAGGTTTTAATTCATCATGGTAGTAATCGCTATCAAGATGAGAACGAATTTCAGATAGTAGCTAGTCAGAAGGATATCGTCATTACTTCTTTTACCTTAGTTCGCAAGGACTTGAAATTATTGAACTCGCAATCTTGGCAACGTTTAGTAATTGATGAAGCACAAAATATCAAAAATCCTAAAGCGGCACAAACTAAAGCAATCTTGAGTTTATCTGCACAACATCGTCTCGCATTAACGGGAACTCCAGTAGAAAATAGACTGCTTGATTTATGGTCAATTTTTAACTTCCTTAACCCTGGTTATTTAGGTAAAGAAACTCAATTTCGTAAAGCTTTTGAAGTGCCAATCCAAAAACAAAATGATCGTCTCCAGTCCACGGTTCTCAAAAAATTAGTGGAACCTTTTATTCTGCGTCGGGTAAAAACCGATAAGCAGATAATTAAAGATTTACCTGACAAAGTGGAAAACAAACAGTATTGTAATTTAACTAAAGAACAAGCTTCTCTCTACGAAGTTGTCATCAAAGAAGTAGAAAAACAATTAGAAGAAGCGGAGGGAATAAAACGCAAAGGATTAATTTTATCTACCCTGATGCGCTTGAAACAAATTTGTAATCACCCGCGTCAATTTTTACAGGATAACAGCGCTTTTACTCCTGAGCGATCGCATAAGTTAGAGCGTTTGGGAGAAATGCTAGAAGAAGTAATTTTAGAGGGAGATAGTCTGCTAATTTTCACTCAATTTACTGAAATCGGTGACTCCTTACAAAAGTACCTTAAACAAACTTTTCGCTACAATACCTATTATCTTCACGGGGGGACTTCTCAACCAAAACGAGAACAAATGATCGAAGAATTTCAACATCCCGAAACAGAACCTTCCGTATTTATTTTATCCTTAAAAGCTGGGGGAGTTGGCATTACTTTAACCAAAGCAAATCATGTTTTTCATTTTGATCGTTGGTGGAATCCTGCGGTGGAAAATCAAGCAACCGATCGCGCTTTTAGAATTGGTCAACAAAAAAATGTTTTCGTGCATAAATTTGTCACTTTGGGAACCTTAGAGGAAAGAATTGATGAAATGATCGAGGAAAAGAAAAAGGTAGCTAATGCTATTGTTAGTAATGATGAATCCTGGTTAACGGAATTAGATAACGAAAGTTTTCGTCAGTTAATCGCATTGAATAAACAGACAATTATTTAACCGAGGTAAACCTATGAATAAATTTAGTAAAACTTGGTGGGGACAACGCTTTATAGAAGCATTAGAGGAATTTACCGACTCAGCGCGCTTGAGTCGAGGACGTTCCTACGCTAAAAATGATAAAGTCAAGAATTATACAATTGACGGTAATTTAATTACTGCTCAGGTGCGAGGTTCCATTAATCCCTACTTTGGAGTTTACAAAGAACCTTTGTATAGGGTGAGTATCGAGATTAAACCAATTACTAAAGCAGAGTGGTCACAAGCTTTATATAATCTTGGTTCAAGAGCGAGTATGATCTCTAAACTGCTGCTCAAAGAAGTTCCCGATAATATTGATGAAGCATTTAGCGATCTGAATCTACACTTATTACCCCACAATCAAAAGGATTTTATCACCAATTGTTCCTGTCCCGATTGGGAAAATCCCTGTAAACATATCGCAGGAGTTTATTACCTCGTTGCTTCCCAATTAGATCAGGATCCTTTCCTCTTATTTGAATTACGGGGTATCTCTCGTCAAAAATTACTGCAAGAGTTAGCAAAAACTCCCCTCGGTAAGCTGCTTTCCTCCTCCATCCAAGAGGAAAAAATTCCTCTTAACCCCGTTACTTCCTATCACACTAAACCCGAAACCATACCAGCAGCACAAACAATTGATCTCAAAGAATTTTGGCACTCCCATCACCGTTTACCCGAAAATCCTCAGTTAGTTAAATCCGCAACTATTCCCGCAATTGTCATTAAAAAAGCTGGTGATTATCCTGCATTTTGGGATAAGGATACCTCCTTTATCGAGGTGATGGAAGAAATGTATCAACGGGTACGCAATAAAAATGCAGGTATGTTATAATTTTTAAGACAAGCAGAATCTATGAACCAAGAATCTCTCAGCTTTGTCCATGGGAATGTCAAGTTAGCCGATCGCTTTTTAGTTTGTGGATTGGGTAGTCTCGGACAACACTGCGTCAAGTCTTTAAAAGAGTTTGGGGTTAGCGTCGTCGGTATCGAACTAATACAGCCTCCCAGTTGGGAAATTAATGATTTTCCCGATTTATTAGAGGAAATAATTATCGGTGATTGTCGTCAAAAAAACATTTTAGCAAGAGCGGGAATCGATCGCTGTCGGGCTGCTTTAATTGTCACCAGTGATGAGCGAATTAATGCCACTACTGCCCTAATTATTCGGCAATTAAATCCCCTTACCCGCTTAGTGGTGCGTTCTTCTAAAGATAATCTCAATCAGCTACTCAAGGAACGTTTAGGCAATTTTATCGCCTATGAACCCACCCAACTACCCGCCAATGCCTTTGCTTTAGCCACATTAGGCACGGAAACCCTCGGTTTTTTGCATCTCGACGGTCAGAAATTGCGGATTATCCAGAGACAAATTAGCCCCGAAGATGGTTTACTCGATCGCTTTTTAGGTGATTTAAATACTCCCACCCGTCGTCTGTTAGCACACACAGCCCCCGATGAACCTTTAAGGGCCGGATTTTATCAATGGTCCCCCACCACCACTATCGGGGCCGGTGATACCATTACCACCATCGAAACTACCTACCAAAACATCGATGCTGTCCGCCAGAAACCGTCAAATTCTCGCCAGAAGTTGCGGGATTTTTGGCAGAAATTCCTCAAAGAAATCCAACAATTCTGGCAATTGAGTTTTCAGCAGCAAATTCACCAGGTGGCTTTCATGTCAGTATTTATCATTATCCTGCTGGTAATTATCGGGACTTTTCTTTTCCATCTCTACGCCCCGAGAGCTTCCTTTATTTCCGCTCTTTCAGGAACGGCGATTCTTTTATTAGGTGGTTACGGTGATGTTTTCGGTGCCTCTAACCCCGAAGATTTAAATGCGGTTCCCTGGTGGATGCAGCTATTTAGTCTCTTTTTAACCTTAGCTGGAACCGCTTTTATCGGGGTTCTCTACGCCATTTTGACAGAAACTTTATTATCATCAAGATTTCAATTTATCCCTAACCGTCCCCCAGTTCCCCAACAGAATCATATCGTTATTGTTGGCTTAGGTCGAGTCGGCAGAGAAGTGGCTAATTTATTACTAGAAATGCAACAGGCGATCGTCGGGGTGAGCTTAAATAGGGATTTTGATGCAACTATCCTGCCAAAAATGCCCCTGATGACGGGAAATATCGAAGAATCTTTAAAAAATGTCAATTTAGATAGGGCTAAAAGTATAGCGATTGTTACTGATGACGAAATCCTCAATTTAGAAGTGGCCCTAACCACCCGCAAACTCAACCCCCAAAGCTACTTAGTCATCCGCACCACCGACGATACCCTTAGTCAACAATTAAGTCAAATTCTGCCCCAATCTCACATTTTAGGAACCAACACCGTGGCGGCAGAAGCCTTTACGGGAGCGGCTTTCGGAGAAAATATCATCTATCTGTTCCGTTGGGCGCAAAAAACGATTCTGGTGACGGAATACGAGATCGAAGCCGGAGATACTCTCAATGGTAGCTCGATCGGGGATATTGCCTACGGTTATCGAGTCGTGCCGATCCTACACCAACGAGAACGGCAAGCCCCGAAATTAATGCCCGAAGATTATCTCAATTTACGCATCGGCGATCGCATTGTCGTGCTGGCCACCATCAACGGACTGCGACGGGTGGAACAGGGTCGTCGCACTCCCAAAACTTGGCGCGTGCGGGTGGAAAAAGCCTTTAACCGCAATATTGCCGCAGAAGCACCCACCGTAATCAGTCGTTTTTCTAATTGTCCCCTGAAAACCGCCAGCGATCTCATGGAAAATTTGCCGGCGACTCTGGGCGTCCCCCTCTACGAACAGCAGGCGATTCGATTAGTTTCCGAGTTAAAAAAAATTCAAGTTCAAGCCTTGGCTATTCCCATTACAAGTCAAAAATAACAATTTTGCTTAACTCAGAAGTTGATCCAACTTAGCGAAGAATTGATGAACATCTTCATGAATTTCATCAGATTTCATGTTAGTGGCGACGATTTCGCGGGTCAATTCTAAAGATGGAACAGATGCTAAAGGAAGTTGATAAGATTTAAGCCTTTGAAAAAGAGAGTCCTTATTTTCAAACAATAGCTTTTTCCCATCCACAACTTGAAAAATATTTGCCTTGACATCTCTCCAAGATTGATTTCGAGGCAGGGTAAGATTTTCGTTATCAAAAAACTCCCTAATTATTTTTTGAACTGGAGAGAAAAAAATATCTTGGTCGTTAAAACCGCCGGTTTGTTGAGCTGCTCTAATCCAAGCATCGGGAACTAATAAATAATTCTCAATATTTTTTCGTCGCCATTCATATAATGATTGCTTCGGATCATTTGCTTCTGGGTGGAAGGCCTGATCGTCATCATCATAATCAAACAATACCAACCTTTTCGCCGATGGAATTATTTGTTTAATCCCGTTAAAATGACGATCAGAATCTTCTTTCATTTTCTTCTTATTGCCGCCTCCCATAACCCGAAAACAAACCTGATTCAATTTATCCTGCTTTCCTAAAGAAGTGGCAAAACCTCGTAAAAGACGCCCATCTGTTTCTCCTTCAACATACAAAATAAGGGGATAATTACGTTCCGAAAGCTCTGTTATCTCTAAGTTAGAAACATCGGCCATCGCTGTTAAAATCGCTGGTGTAGCTTCCACTCTTTTAGGAATTCTATCAAGTAATGAGATAATTTGCCGAACGTCAACCCCTCTAATAAACTCTTCTGCGTGGGTGGCAATAAGAAATTGAGTATTTCTCTCGATCGCCTTTTGATTTTTAAAATAATCTAGAATCTCTCTTTGCAAGTTAACATGAAGATGAGCATCGGGTTCATCCAGTAAGATAGTAGTAGGTTTATAACCATAAAAAAATGCCAACAAGGTTAAAGTTTGATGGAAACCGCTGCCAGCAGATATAATGTCATAGGATTTGCCCCCCTGTTTATATTCGCAGATTATTTGGGTGTCCACTCCTCGTTCGTATTGAGGGTCTTTTAAATCAACGTTAAACCAGTTTTTGACAACCTTTTGAATTTCACTCCAATCCTTTCGATTTTCTTGCCAAACTCGCAGCAGTAAATTTCTTAATATACTTCCGGGCTGCGCTTTTCCCACTTGTTTTCGCAGCGGTCCGTCATCACGCCATTCTTCATTGGGTTCTAATCCCGAAAAGGGCGGAACGTAAGCAATAATAGGTAAAAGAGAAGGGGAGTGATTTGACTCTCTTTCTAGTTTTCGGAAATGTTCCCATCCTTGCGAAGGAATTGCGTAGATAGTTTGAGGAGAACTATATCTTAGTCTAACCCCCAAAGAGCATGGTTCTGGCCCGGAAGATTCCGCTATCCAAGTAACATCAATTTCAATGAGAATAAACTCTTGCTTTTTGGAACCATCTGCTTTTGTTGGATAGTGGCGCTCGGTCTTCTCTCGCCACAAAAGATTAAATTCTGGAACGGGAAGGGCTGTAAAGTTGGGAAGGACAACTTGTTTGCCGGTCATTCCCGTCCGTTTCGCCGCCCGCCGGAACTCCTCAATACAGAACTGCCAGATCGCTAAAGCCTGTAAAATGGTGCTTTTACCACTGTTATTCCGTCCAACTAAGAGATCGAAGAGAGCAAACTCGTAGGTTTGTTCCTTGATACTCTTGAAATTTCTCAGGGTTAGCTTGGTTATCATCGATCTGGTTAGGCTGTCGGCATCTTCATCTTAAATTATGCAAGTTAACATCGCTCACTTTCCCAGACCCCATTTTTAAGGCCAAAAATAGATCGGGACTAACTCATCTCTCCAGCTAGGGCAACGAAAACGATCGCGCTTTTCGGTTCAGGGATCGGAGGGGAGTCGATCGCCTGGATTAGCACTCAAGCCCTAAGAGTGCTAAATTAACTATAAGGAGTCCTATCACAACAGCGATACCATGTCCAAAATCATTGCCTTTAAAGATGAATCCCGTCGCGCCCTAGAAAGAGGTGTCAACGCCTTGGCCGATGCGGTAAAAATCACCCTCGGTCCGAAAGGACGCAATGTCTTGTTAGAAAAGAAATACGGCGCCCCCCAGATCGTTAATGACGGCATCACCGTCGCCAAAGAAATCGAATTGTCCGATCCCCTCGAAAACACCGGGGCGAGATTAATTCAGGAAGTAGCGGCAAAAACCAAAGATTTAGCGGGAGATGGCACCACCACCGCCACCATCATCGCCCAGGCTTTAATTAAAGAAGGTCTCAAAAACGTTACCGCCGGGGCCAATCCCGTCGCTTTAAGACGCGGACTAGACAAAACCATCGCCTATCTGGTGGAAGAAATCGCCGCCGTCGCTAAACCGATCGCTGGAGATGCGATCGCTCAAGTGGCCACCGTTTCTTCCGGCAACGACGAAGAAGTGGGAAAAATGATCGCCGCCGCCATGGAAAAAGTCACCACCGATGGCGTAATCACCGTGGAAGAATCGAAATCCTTAACCACCGAATTAGAAGTAGTGGAAGGGATGCAGATCGATCGCGGTTATATCTCTCCCTATTTCATCACCGATCAGGAAAGACAGATCGTCGAGTACGACAACCCCCTGATCCTGATTACCGATAAAAAAATCAGTGCGATCGCTGAATTAGTCCCCGTCCTCGAAGCCGTTGCTCGTCAAGGTCGTCCCCTATTAATTATCGCCGAAGATGTGGACGGCGAAGCCTTAGCCACTCTAGTGGTCAACAAGGCCCGGGGAGTCCTAAATGTCGTCGCTATCAAAGCCCCCAGTTTTGGGGAACGTCGCAAGGCGGTTTTACAAGATATCGCCATCCTCACCGGCGGTCGTCTGATTTCCGAAGAAGTGGGCTTGAGTCTTGACACGGTTAGCCTCGATCTGCTAGGGCAAGCGGCAAAAATCACCCTAGAGAAAGACAATACAATTATTGTCGCCTCCGGGGACAGCCGCAATAAGGCCGATGTGCAGAAACGTCTCGCCCAACTGAAAAAACAGTTAGAAGAAACCGATTCTGAATTCGATAAGGAAAAATTACAGGAACGCATCGCTAAATTAGCCGGCGGTGTGGCCGTGATTAAAGTCGGGGCAGCCACAGAAACCGAACTCAAGGATCGCAAACTCCGCATCGAAGATGCCCTCAATGCCACCAAAGCCGCCGTGGAAGAAGGTATCGTCCCGGGCGGTGGTACAACCTTGATTCATCTGGCTTCTAAGGTGAAGGCTTTCAAAGCTTCTTTGACTAACGATGAGGAAAAAGTCGCCGCCGATATCGTCGCTAAAGCCCTAGAAGCCCCCCTGCGTCAGTTAGCCAACAACGCCGGTGTGGAAGGCGATGTGATCGTGGAAGGTGTGCGCGATACCGCTTTTAGCGTCGGTTACAATGTCCTCACCGGCAAGTACGAAGACTTAATCGCCGCCGGAATTATCGATCCGGCTAAAGTGGTACGGTCAGCCGTTCAAAACGCCGCTTCTATCGCCGGTATGGTCTTAACTACGGAAGCCCTCGTGGTCGAAAAACCCGTTAAAGAAGCCGCATCCCCCGATATGGGCGGCATGGGCGGCATGGGTGGCATGGGCGGCATGGGCGGCATGGGCGGCATGGGCATGATGTAATTCCTGATGCCGTCTGGCCCTTGAAAATAATCTCATTCCATTGAGCCAATCTGTCCCTTTTCTGGTTATCGTCGGCATTAGGGACAGGTTTTTTTTCCTCGGGAAAAACTTTTTCAGCAGAACCTGCTTAATCTATCCTTTGCATTAGTCCAGACACTACACTAGAAAAGAAGGATTATTCCCAGAAATCATGACACTGCTGACGGTTCGATCGCTCAAAAAAGACTTCGGTATCAAGGAAATTCTCAAAGATGCCAGTTTTAGCCTCGATGATCGCGATAAAGTCGGCCTGATCGGTACGAATGGATCGGGAAAATCGACCCTATTGAAAATGATCGCCGGATTAGAAGCGATCGATGGTGGCGAAATTCAAATCAATTCCGGGATGAAAATCGTCTATTTACCCCAGCAACCCGATCTAGACGACGATAAAACGGTTTTAGAGCAGGTTTTCGCCGATAGTGGCGAAAGCATGACTTTAATCAAGGAATACGAGGAATTGTCCGATCGCCTTGTCCATGAGCCAGAAAATCTGGATACTATTATGGAACGTTTGTCAAGGGTTTCGCAACAAATTGATAAACTTGCGGCCTGGGATTTAGAAACCAATGCTAAAGTTATTTTAAGTAAACTGGGTATCGATAATTTTAATGCTCGCGTGGGAGATTTATCGGGGGGATATCGCAAAAGAATCGCCATCGCTACCGCACTTTTAGCCGATCCTGACTGTTTATTGATGGATGAACCCACCAACCATTTAGACGCGCTTTCCGTGGAGTGGTTACAGAGTTATTTGTCCCGTTTTCGGGGAGGATTATTATTAATTACTCACGATCGCTATTTTCTCGATCGAGTGACTAATCGCATCATTGAAATCGATCGGGGAGATTTATCTACTTATTCCGGTAATTATGCCTATTATCTAGAAAAAAAAGCTTTAGCGGAAGAATCGATCGCCAGTAGTCAACGCAAACACGCGGGAGTTTTACGACGGGAATTAGAATGGTTATCCCGGGGACCAAAAGCGCGCAGTACCAAACAAAAAGCGCGCATCGATCGCATTCAAGCAATGGGGACTAAGGAATTTAAACAGGTGGAGGGAAAAGTCGATATTGCCACCGCAGGAAGACGCATCGGTAAAAAAGTTATCGAAGTAGAAAATATCTCGAAAGCTTACGGCGATCATACTTTAATTAAAGATTTTACCTATATTTTTACTCCCGAAGATCGCATCGGTATTATTGGCAGTAATGGGGTAGGAAAATCTACTCTCATGGATATTATTACCGGGAAAATTCTCCCCGATTCAGGCACAGTTGACATCGGTTCCACTATTCATATTGGTTACTTCGATCAACAATCCGATGATCTCAATATCAACGAAAATCAAAGAGTGATCGAATATCTGAAAAGTGTGGCCGAATTAGTCAAAACCCTAGATGGTAGCGTGATCACCGCTTCCCAGATGTTAGAAAAATTTCTCTTTCCTCCCGATCAACAGTATGCACCAATTTATAAACTTTCTGGAGGAGAAAGACGACGCTTATTTTTACTACGAGTTTTGATGAGTGCGCCTAATGTTTTAATCTTAGATGAACCCACCAATGATCTCGATGTGCAGACTTTAGCAATTTTAGAAGAATATTTAGAGGACTTTAACGGTTGTGTGATTGTTGTTTCCCATGATCGCTATTTTCTCGATCGAGTAGTTGATACTATTTTTTCCTTTGAAACCGGGGGTAATATCCGTCAATATCCAGGCAATTATTCCCTTTATCTCGATCAGAAAAAAGAGGAGGAGGAACCAAAAGAAAAAAAAGTCACCCCAAAAACTGTTAAAGCTTCTCCGTCACCCGTCAATAAGAAAATCTCTTTTAAAGAGAAAAAAGAATACGAAGATATCGAAAAACAAATACCAATTTTAGAAGCAAAAAAAACTGAAATTGAACAGGTACTTTATGGAGAACCCCTAGAAGATTTTACCAAAATAACCGCTCTGACCGAAGAATTAGCTCAATTAAGTCAAAAAATTGATAATTTAACCGATCGCTGGTTAGAATTAGCAGAAAAATTAGGCTAGGATGATCCCTATTTTCCCGATCAATTTAGTCAAAACTGAGTGATAATTTCTGGTGAATCATCCTCATCCATGATCAGATCTGCCGACTCCACCCGCAAGAGTGCCAAATTATCGTTAACCACCCCTTGAAGATAGATTTCCCCCATCCCTTCACCCCCCAGATCGATCGAGCCGAAAACTTGACCGGTTTTGGTATTAAAATTAAACTGAAAATAATTAGCCGAGGAGATTCCCTGGCTGACATTATCGTATTTAGCGATCTCTTGACCACTGTTATCATAAAAAGATACCTGAAAATTTTCTAAAACTCGCATTTTTCCCGAACCTTTTTCCGAAAAGATAGTCGGGGCCGTTTTTTCATCATAACTAAAAGAACCTTTAGCTGTATAGCCTTGATTTCCCAACCATTGAAAATCGATCGTCACTGCTAAAACCCCTTGGCTATTCATGTTAGCAACTAAAAGCCAAGCTAGTAAAGTCAATATCATCTTTTTCATGAGTCGGTTATTTCATTTACAGCAGTTATCCTAATGGTGAGGTACGAAGTCTCTGGTTTTGGAGAACAGGGAACAGCGAACGGTAGCTAGGGTTTGCTGAATAAATCTAAAAACCTTGTTGGATAAGGCTTTTAGACTTTTTTCCCCTCAAAAAGTGCCAGCCATTGCGGGGATTGGGGGGAAAATTCAGGTACTTTTTCCCTGAAAATTAGGTAGTTGACCACCTGAAAATCGATAAAACCCCACACCCCACACCCTGCCACCACCGAAAAGCTTTTTCAGCAACCCCTACTTAGGGTGATCAGCAAACCTGATCGATCGGAGGGCGCAGGTTCCTTGCGCCCCTACAGTAACGGATTTTGTCCACAATGTAGGGGCGAACTGCGTTCGCCCAAAAGGT
>VYLF01000239.1_pt1 | contig 36548 bp, 34 predicted proteins | sample 5114371 | NCBI WGS metagenome assembly VYLF01 (sample SAMN12291773, study PRJNA351875) | freshwater metagenome | isolation source: freshwater lake | place: USA: Michigan, Kent Lake | collected 2013-08-15 | reverse complement strand
GCACTTTTTCCCTGAAAATTAGGTAATTGACCCCCTGAAAATCGGTAAAACCCTACACCCCACACCCCACACCCCACACCCTACCCCCACGAAAAACTTTTTCAGCAAACCCTAACTAAGGGAGAGAAGGAAGGTGAGAGGAACCATTCAAGATAAAGCTGCGATCGCTTGTTCTAGGGCCAGGGAAATATGAGTCCAATGGGTTCCCCCCTGACAAAAAACGATATAGGGTTCCCGTAGGGGTCCATCGGCGGAGAATTCCGAGGTGCTACCATCGATAAACGTGCCACCGGCCATCACTACTTGGCTCTCATAGCCCGGCATTTGGGCAGGAACGGGATCCAAGTAGGAACCGATGGGAGAATAGGCTTGAATGGCTTTACAGAAGGCAATCAGCTTATCGGGGGAACCGAGTTTAATCGCTTGAATAATGTCGCGTCGAGGCACAAAAGGAGCGGGATTGACTGGATAACCCAACTTATCGCCCACATAGGCAATTAAATGACTGCCTTTCATCGCTTCTCCCACCATTTGCGGCGCTAGAAACAATCCCTGATAGAGAAGACGATTTTGGTCAAAAGTTGCCCCTCCCTCCCCACCGATCCCCGGTGCTGTCAGACGATAGCAGGCCATTTCCACTAATTCCGCTTTACCTGCTATGTATCCCCCGGCCGTGACGATTGTACCTCCGGGGTTTTTAATTAGAGAACCGGCCATTAGATCTGCCCCCACGTTGGTGGGTTCTTGGGTGTTGATAAATTCTCCATAGCAATTATCGACAAAACAGACCGTATTCGGGTTTTGTTGTTTAACTATACGGACAATTCTCTCGATTTCGTCAATAGACAAACTCGATCGCCAGGAATAACCGCAGGATCTTTGAATATGTACTAAACGGGTTTGGGGTTTCACTGCCGTTGCCAAGGCCAACCAATCGATCGCACCAGTAGAATCTAGCTCTAATTGCCGATAACTAACGCCAAAATCCTTTAAAGAGCCTTGACCACTGCCCCTAATCCCGATTACTTCCTCTAGGGTATCGTAGGGCGCACCCGCTACCGCTAACATTTCATCCCCCGGTCGCAGAACCCCATACAAGGCACAGGCGATCGCATGGGTTCCTGAAACAAATTGTACCCGCACCGCTGCCTTTTCGGCCCCCAGGGCTTGGGCGAACACTTGATCTAAAGTATCCCGTCCCAAGTCATCATGACCATAACCACTAACACTGGCGAAATGATGCACCCCGACGCGGTTTTTACGGAAAGCGCAGAGGACTTGACGGAGATTTTCCTTGACCTGTGCGTCAATTTCCGAAAAGATGGGGAGTAGGGCCTTTTCTGCCCCGTCGAGTAGAGAGGGGATATCCATCAAACAATAGACTGTGATCTGTATTGCATTTACCTTAAATGTCGGCTTGAAGAAACCCTCGGTTTTACCTCGGAGATGAAAAGCCGACCAATATAGAACAGCACTTCGACAGGCTCAGTGTCCACATTTCGACACATTTCGACACATTTCGACAGGCTCAATGTCAAGGCTCAATGTCAAGGCTCAGTGACACGAAGCACAACTCTAAACAGTTGTGTTAAAATCTAAGAGTCAACAGGTTGAAATGCCGCTCACATCGTGGAAATCCCGTTGCAATAGTACGGCACTTTTGAGGAGAAAAAAGAAGACAAGAGCCACCCGAAAACTCTTAAAACAGGGGAGTAAGTCTTTTCCCAGACTGAAATAAACTAAAAACATTTTGCCGTAAGGCAGATAGGGTAGGGCATACCCGAATCTTGGTTGAAAGACCAAAACGCTTGGAGAGCTATCCACAAGTGGACAACTAGATAACAAGTGATATTCTAGTAGGTTCGGATAGGACATAATCGTGTAAGACGTGAGTAGGGGAAACCAGAGAGCGCAGTGATTAGCTCAAGAATCCCTCGCCTGAGCGCTTCGGGGATTGTCAACAAGCCTACTGATCATACAACGCCAATCCTTCCCTTAAAACAGCTGCCAAGGTTGACAATAGGAATGATTAGAGCGGCCCACTTGGGGGGGGTGAGGCTCCCTGTGGTGGGGCGCCGGGGGGAGGGCCACCGGCAGCAGGTTCATTCCCCCCACCACCAAAGAGACTTTGCCAAGAAAAACCTTGCCTTGGTCGGGTGTCCGAAGGTGGATTAATTAAGATATGTTCGGAGCCATCGAGTCCGCTTTTGACTTCGGTACGATTGCCGATAGTAACGCCAGTGGTAATGGGGACAAATCGGGGTGGTTGGTTAGGTGCGCCGACAAAAACACCAGTTTGTTCGTTCTGACGGGTAACGGCAATAGTTGGCACGGTTAAAGCGTTTTTCAGTTGGCCGACTTGGAAATCGGCAGAAACATTCATTCCTGCTTTTAATTCCCTGGCCGCCTTTTCTTCTAGGGTCACTTTCACTTCAAAGCTGGTGACATTTTGTTCTACCGTTGCCTGGGTGGCAATCAGAGAGACTCGTCCATGAAATACTTTATCTGGATAAGCATCGGCTGTAATCGTCACCTTTTGCCCAACCCGGATCTTATCAATGTTTTTTTCTGCTACATTGCTGACCACTTCATTTTGTGAAACCAGGGATAAAATCGAGGAAGAAGTGGCCGAAGATACGGAACTGCCGGTCGTAGTAGGAGCGACAAAGGCCCCCGGTTCAGCGTAGACAAAAGTAACCACCCCGTCAAAGGGCGCTTTAATGATGGTATCCTCAATCTGAGTTTTGACATTTTGTAGAGAACCCTGAGCAGTAGTCACCTCCGCCCGTGCTTGATCGATTTCCTCCTGTCTTGTTCCTGCTTGGAGAAGGTCTAAGACCTGTTGTTGATTTCTCACTTCCGCCTTTGCTTGAGCAATTTCTTCCGAGCGAGTTCCTTCTTTAAGGAGAGATAGCTTTTCTTGGGATTCAATCACGGCAGCCTGGGCGCTATCCCTGGTTGCCAGTTTTTCGTTTAAAGTCTGTTGAGATATGGCTCCTTCGTTGAAAAGTAGCTGATTGCGACGATATTCATCATCAGATTTTTTGAAAATGGCTTTTAAACCTTCTAAACGAGCTTTTTCTTGGGCAATTTCCTGATAACGATTACCAGCCATCAATTTTTGTAGGTTTGCTTCTATTTCTTCCAGTTTCGCTTGGGCCTGAGCGATTTCTTGGGGACGATTACCGGCGATTAGTTTGCGGAGATTAGCTTGGGCTGCCGCTAGTTTGCCCTGGGATTCTAACAATTGACCCTGCCAATCAGAATCGTCCATTTTAGCAATTATCTGTCCTTTTTTGACAGTATAACCCTCATCTACTAGCAGTTCCTTCAAAATTCCTGCTGTTTTAGGGCTAACATTAACCACTTTTTCCGGTTCCACAGTGCCATTAGCGGAAACGATGATCGTTAGATCCGTCTGTTCCACGGCTACAGGCAGCGGACGGGAACTATCCCGGTGGGGGGTATGCCCAAACTGACGATAGGCGAGAACAATACCACCAATGGCTAAAAATAAAGCTAGTAATCCCAATACCCAGCTAATTGCGGGCTGTTTGTTAAGTTTTTGGAAGGAGGAACTATCTGACATAGTGAGTAAGAAACTGGTGGGTTAATTTAGAGAGAACCTGATTGTTGAACAGTCTGTTCCGATTCCACAGCACCATAATCGAGCTTAATAATATGATCGGCTAGATGAAAATAGCGCTCATCATGGCTAATAACAATAACTATTTTTCCTCTTTCTTTCAGTTGTAGCAGTATCTGTTTATAGAATAGTTCCCTAAAACGGGGTTCTTGGTCGGCGGCCCATTCATCAAACAGGTAGATAGGACGATCTTCTAAATAGGCTGTTAATAAAGCCAGTCGTTTCCTTTGTCCTTGAGATAGTTCTGTGGTGGATAAAACTCCATTTTTGACCGTAACTTTATGGGCTAATTGCAGTTGTATCAGATAATTTTCTACCTCTTGATCGAGATTGGGGCGATCAAAACCGAGAAAACTATCGAATAAGTAAAAATCATAGAAAATTGCCGAGAAATGTTGACGATACCACTCCACATTATCTTGGGTAATACGTTTACCATTGAGATAAATTGCTCCCGATAGGGGTGGGTATAGTCCTGTAATTAGTTTAGCTAAAGTTGACTTGCCGCTGCCATTGCCGCCAATAATAAAGATCAGTTCCCCTGGTTGCCAAGAAAAGCTAATTGGTCCGAGCAGAAACCCCTTTTCATCTGTCCTTGGCGGTGGTGGTGGGTTGCCTTTTTGAGAATAGGGGGGATGGGATGGAAAGAGAATTAGTTTCCTCTCGGAGGAGGGGGATTCTAATGCCAGTGCCGGTAAACTATTGGCAAAACCTTGAGAAAGGCCTTCGGGGGGGAAAGGTGGATGGCCTTCGGGGAAACCTTCGGGGGGGAAAGGTGGATGGCCTTCGGGGAAACCTTCGGGGGGGAAAGGTGGATGGCCTTCGGGAGAACCTTCGGGGGGGAAAGGTGGATGGCCTTCGGGAGAACCTTCGGGGGGGAAAGGTGGTAATTCTGGGTGATAGAGATAGGTGACAGCTTGAAATTGTAGTTGACAGGAGGGACTGATGGATAAAACTAGGGTATCTGCTTCCGAGAGACTGGAGAGAGATAATTTCATCCTTTCAATTTTTCGCAGGGCAATATTTCCCCGGACTAATTCAGGAATGCGATTGAGCATATTCTGCATTGGCAAGGCGATGAAAGTACCAATTAAAACATAGGCGGCCAACATTGTTAAAGGAATGTCTAAAAACAAAGGTAGAATGAACAGAATAAATCCCAAACTGAGAAACTGAGATAGTTGTCCAAACCCGTTAGCGATCGCAAATCTTTTCATCGCTTTGGTATTTAGTTGCCGAAGCCGTACAGCACTACTCTGCAATTCCTTCTCCATAAAAGCCTGCCTTTTGGACTGATTGAGCTTGAGTTCTTTGATGCCGCTCATCAAGGCTTTAAAATCCTTAAATAGGGTGTCTTCTTCTTCCCTCGACTTAAAAAATAAACGTTCGGCTTTATTCAGGATTGTTTGCACAAACCAGATGGCACTAACAGTAGAAGCTATCGTTAAGACGAAAAGGGCATTAGATAGCCAAGCAAAGTAAACAAAACAGCCGACAACTGTAGCAAAATCCACACAGATATTCGGCACGGATGCCACTGCATGAGTTAGGGTATGAACATCATCTGTAAAACTAACCAAAAGACGATTTTCTTTCAGTCTCTCTAGATGTTCTAAAGGAGAGGACAAAATATTTTTACTCAATTTCACTCGCAGTTCATAGATAGCATTCTGCGAGAGAAAAATCAGCATAAATTGCGAGATCATGCTGGTCACTATAATAAATATGGCCAAGATACTAAAGTATTGTAGAGCATTGACCGCATGACCCTCATGGACTTCTCGATTAATCAAAGAAATTAAAAGAGCGTTGCCAACACCGCTAACTAAACCTGCTACGATAGCAATAGTGATATGTTTCCAGGATATGGCCAGCAAAAATCTCAAAAATTCCATTAAGTTTGTCCTCCTGTCCGGTGATAGATTTTCAAGGGTGGGGTTAAATCTTCTCTAGGAGAATTCCTTCAATACCGACTCCCGGGGCAAAAGAGAAGGCTAAACCTGTCAAAGCTGCGGCGTTTTTACGAGTAACTCCGCTCTTATTTGGTTTAAGAGCTTGCGTCTCACATCCTTGTTCTAATCTTAAGATCATGCGTTCCATTACAAATAAAACCGCACAACTAAGTAGGTTGCCGTATTGACGGAGAACTCCCCAACTATCGGCCACTTGTTCATCATTTAAATCTAGGGAAAGTTGCACTTTTTCAATAATTTTTGTCCCTCCGGGGTGAACCATCCATAAATCAATATCTTCCTTGGTTATCTCATGACTATTCAGAAAATTAGTAATAATTCGACCGACACCAGACTCAATATAATCAGGTAATTGACGGGACAGCAGACAGGTAATACCATTGTCCCTAATGCCTAAGGTAATCCCGTCTTCGGTATTTTCAGCCAGATAACTAAAATTATCCCGAATGATAAATTTTCCTCGACCTTGTATTTGTTCTGGTTCGTAGGCTCCGATTACTACTGCCGCACAACCATCACCAAAAATACTATGAATGATAATGTCATTTAAATCATCTTGAAAAACGGCATTAATAGAACTTAATTCTAAACAAATTACTAAAGCTTTGTGTTCGGGGTTGGCTTTTACATGATCACAGGCTACTCGTAAACCATTCATTGCGGCTGCACAACCCATAAAATTAACTGGCACTCTAGCAATGTTGCGTCGAAGTCCTAAACTTTTAATTAATTGAGCATCTATACCCGGAGCCACAAAACCTGTACTGGTGACGAATACGATTAGACCAATAGAATCTTCGATCTTTTCTGTACTCAAAGGATTATGCTTTTTCTGTTGCTCCGATGCGGCTAAAAGAACTCTTCTCGTCACATCTTCTGCTAGGGGAAGCCCATATTTTTCGTACATTTGCATTCGTTGTTCAATAGTTCCCTTTTCTCGACTAAAGTTAACAGTTTCTTCGGTTAATAAATTAATCGCTAGATGCCTAGTGTCAATCCGGGTATGTTCGTAGATTTTTTCGATACGATGTTGATTCTTCTCTAGACCTTTGAGGTTAGCTAAAAATTTAGCGGCATCCGTTTGTTGGACAAGATTGCCTGGAGTGCCAGTGGCGAGACTTTCAATGACAGGTAAAAACTGAGAAGATTGCATGGCAAATATCAGACCCAGTTTGGGTATTATAGTGAGGGTTTATGTCAATCAATTGCCTGGAAAGCTAGGGAAAAGTCTGGGTCTTGATTATATCTACAAGATGCCGAATAATTTTCCCGAAACTTTCCGACAGAATTTCTGGTTTTTGTTGGCTCAAATCGAACCAATGCCAGCCCAACCTTTGACAATGTAGTCTAGGGTTGTTCTTAAGGCTTGCGGGTGAAAATGTTCTTTCAATAATCCCAACTCTTTCTCTTTGGCTAATCGGGATGGCACAGCTAGATAGTGTTTAATTAGCGCTGGTAGGCGATCAAAAAAGAAGTTTTGAGGTGCCGCCCATTCAACTCCGAATTTTTCCGATTCTTCCCGGACAATATCTTCACTGATGATATTGGCAAAACCACTTTTTTGTTGGGGAAGAACGTGATGCACCCGGTGGGGAGCCAAGCCCGCCGAGAGAAAACAGTCAATATACTTATTACCTACCATAGTCAAATCGTAGGAATTTTTAATCTGCATAACCGCCCAATCTTGGGTTTCCCATTGAGGTGGTGCCATAGGATCTATTGGCGGTTCTTCGGCTTCAAAATCATGACTAGCCACAATCATAAAAGTGCTAATCCAGAGGGTAAGGAAAAACTGCGCTAACCAAGCCCAAAACTGACCGTACAGACAAAAGATAACCAGTTCGATTAATAGTAATAAGTGAATACCAAAACTACCTAAAAAATGGGGTAATCCCAGCTGCCAACTGCCATACATATTCTTAACACCTGCTTTAAAAGCGAGGATACATAATTCCATAATGCGAACAAACATTCCCGTAACTACATGGCCTATTTTATGGAATGTATGTACTGGAACTCGATAAAAACGAGGCAATTCTAACATGAATGTGAAGACATTCTTTTTGATATCAACATCGGTTTGGGTGAAGGGATGATGCAGTAAAGTATGACCGTCTATTACTACTAAAGCGAGGGGAACGTAGTTAATATCAAAAATATTGGCAAATACCTTGTTTAATCCCACTTGTGGCCGATGAATTAGGTAGTGACCTACCCCTGCTAGGGCAATTCTTAGCATAGCGATGAGAGGCACAAATAGGTAAATCGGCATATACTGTCTGGCCTCTAAGTACAGCCCTTGCACTACAAAATAGATAAGAAAAAGACAGATACTGATAACATTAAAAAGAAAATCCATGCGTGCCACTTTCTGTTTAAATTCTGGAGAGTAAACTCTGGCTTTAATCTTATTAAGCAATTGTTCTGGGTTGCGGAAATCATAGCGAGGAGTATCCCGCCAACCATTAAAATGCTCTTTAAATAAGAAGGCAGGAGCGTTGTATTTAGGATGAATATGCTCTGGTCTTCCCTGTTGTCCAAGGGAATATTTTTGCAGGACTTTTTTGACTCTTTCAGGATTGGGATGAAAGATATTGACAATCGTGGTTATATCTCTGTTCTTGGTACGTCCAATAAAAAATTGTCCCCCCGGATGCTTGGCAATAAATTCCGTGAGATCATAGGCTTCTCCTTCATAAATCCAGACATTCGGCAAGGGTGTACCGTCGGGGGGATGGGGCGGTGGTTCGATATCTCCTGGCAAGGGGGGCGGCATGAAGGGACTGACTCCACCTTGATTATGAGGCGCTCCCCGGCCGGCATCTGTGGGCGGCAATGAGGGCATCACTCCTGACTGATTAGGAAATGGTGTTGGTGCTGGAACGTTTTGGGGAGTATTGATTTCTTGTTCTGAGTTCATAGTAAATTTTCATCCTCGTTTGACTATATTTTCTCTGGCAGAATCCTGACCTAAGCTGGCGGGGAAAATCAAGATAACGCTCTCTTAAGTCTCTGGGGTTGTGTAGATAGGGATTGACCGAGTAGGATGGAATCTAAAAATGTTTTTTTGAGAGGTGCTAAAGGTAAATTCCCAGGGCTTATAGAGGGAAACAACTATGTTATCGGGGAAAAATTAGGAATTGCCGAAATTGTTGTATCTCAAAAAAACGGTATAAAGGTTCTTCGGCAACCATGACATTTCTGCTCTTTGGTAAGCAGACAAGCAACCGAAGAACCAGACCAATTAGGACTGACTACGTTCAAAGACTCGTAAGATTAAATAACCCAAAGCGGCAATTTCTGGCGGTGAGTTTTGTAACATTCCCCCTAAAGCTTGGGCCTGTTCATCATTACCGAGTAATTGTTTTAAGAGTTCTTGATCTTGTTCTGTTAGACGCGGTAGATTGGCCTGTCCTGCCCCAGCCGGTGCAAAGGGCTGCGGTGTCCCCGGAGGACTGTTCTGGGGTCCACCAGGTGGAAACCCTTGATGCGCTCCAGGAGGAGGACTTTGAGGCACACCAGGAGGAGGGCTTTGCGGGGCAGCGGGGGGGTGAGGATGTCTTGGTGTTAACATTGATTAATTTCTCCCTATACTTACTATTTAGTTTTTCTATCCTACTCTCACTATTTTAAAGTGATTCCAGATCTTGTTTATTTCTTAATAATTGCCTCTCTTGAGCTAAAGAGTTTTAATCAAGTACCTAGTTGAGATAACTCTCAGAAAGTAGACAAAATTGGACACATTCATCTTTAAATGTGGACATAGTTGGAACTTACCGATAAAAATAGCAGTTGATAGTCAACCAGCACTGAAAAAATTTACTTTATATTTGTTAACATAGTGCCATTTTTGACATTCCAGTGCTTAACCTAATTTTTAGGACAAAATTATCCCAAATCACCCCTGGTAAAAACGATGATTTTCTTGCAGACAATTACAAAAATTTACTCTCTAGGGGAAGTGAAAATTCCTGTTCTTCGGGGCATAGATCTGGAAATTCGGTCAGGGGAATACGTGTCCATTATGGGAGCTTCGGGTTCTGGGAAATCAACCCTGATGAATATTATCGGCTGCCTCGATCGCCCGACGGGGGGACAATATATTTTAGAAGGCAGAAACTTAAAGAACTTGGACGATAACCAACTGGCTTATATTCGCAATCAGAGGATTGGCTTTGTCTTCCAACAATTTAATTTATTGTCCCGCTCCACTGCCCTAGAAAATGTCATGTTGCCGATGGTCTATGCCAATGTTCCCAAGCCAAAGCGTCGTCAAAGAGCGATGCAAGCTTTAGCTAGAGTTGGGTTGACTAATTATCTCCACAATCGGCCTAGCCAACTTTCCGGGGGACAACAACAGCGAGTCGCCATCGCCCGGGCCCTAGTTAATCAACCGGCTCTGGTGTTGGCCGATGAGCCGACGGGGGCCTTAGATACACAAACTTCCCAAGAACTGATGGATTTACTAACCGAACTCAATCAACAGGGGATCACGATTGTGATTGTCACCCACGATCCTGATGTAGCTGCCCAAACCAGGCGGGTTATCCGTCTTCAAGATGGCTTAATCGTTTTTTAGGATGTACTGGCCTCAATCCCTTCGTAAAGCGGTAATCGGGTCTAAATGAGCGGCAGAACGGGCGGGAATTACTCCTGCTAACAAACCAACGATAAAAGATAAGCCAAATCCACTGATTATCGACCAACCTGACAAGACAAAGGGAAATCGGAAAATCTGGGCGCTACAGAGGGCCACTAAAATTCCCGATAATACACCGATGCCGCCGCCAGTCAGGGAAATCATCACCGATTCCGCTAAAAACTGCTGGAGGATTGCCGAACGGGTAGCCCCCACAGCTTTGCGAATCCCGATTTCCCTGGTGCGTTCCACCACGGAAACTAACATGATATTAGCGATGCCAATACCGCCGACTACTAAGGAAATGCCAGCGATCGCCACCAGCATCACTGTAAACAAACCCACTACCGTGGTCAAGGTTTTGACCACATCTGTTTGGTTTCTAATGCTAAAATCATCGGCTTGAGCAGCGGCGAGATTGTGGCGCTGACGCAAAAGATTAGTAATTTGATACTCGGCATTTTTCATCTGATCTTGCTGGTCAACTTTGACATAAATGCCGTTAACGGCCTTACCACTTAAAGAATTATTGCCCACCAGACGAGAAGACATATTGCTCAGAGGAATAAAGACCTGATCGTCGCGATCGATCGAACCTTCGGCACCTTTTGGCTCAAATACCCCAATAATTTCGTAACTATTTTTTCTTTCAATCCAAAGCTTTTTACCGATCGCATTGGTATCATCGCCAAAGAGTTCTGTTAACAGAGTCGAGCCTAAAATCGCCACTGGTGTCGCCTGTGCCATTTCTTCCTCGGTAAAAAATCGACCTTGGCTGAGTTCTGTATTTCTCGCTTTCATGTAGTTAAGATCGATTCCTACCACATTAGTGGCATGATTGACCTGGCCCGCTACCACGGGTGCCGGACGCTGCAGATAGGCGGAGACCACCTGTACACCAGGAACTTGATTTTGAATAACTTTGGCATCTTCCCAGATTAAGGTACTACTGGAACCGCGGCCGAGACTAATCCCCCCGGTTCTGGCTTCTCCGGGTAAAATTTGTAAAACATTAGTACCTAGAGATTGAATTTTTTGTTCGGTGGCTTTTTGTACTCCTTGGCCTACGGAGGTGAGGGCAATCACCGAGGCAATGCCAATAATCACCCCTAACATGGTTAACAAAGTCCGCAGTTTATTACTCCAGAGGGCTTCGATCGCTATCGAGACAATTTCGCCGATCCCCACGGGATGAGGATGATTAGCCTGAAGTATTTGTTTAGGTAAGTTAAGAGTCATTGAGTTCTATTTAATCTGGCTAAATATAGAGTTCTGAGGGGATAAAAGAGATATTTGGGACTTATTTATCTTTTTTTGTCTATAAATTACCTTATTTACTGTTTCTAGAAGAGATGAGGCTGTATTGACTGGGGCTTTCCCGTCCGATAGCATTGCCTATAAAAACCCTCACCTAGGGAAATCAATCGCTTCGCCATACTTTCCCAATAAGATTTTAGCGAGATTTTCCTTGACCTGTGCTTCAATTTCGGAAAAGATGGGGAGTAAGGCCTTTTCTGCCCTGTGGAGTAGAGGGGGGATATCCATCAAACAATAGACTGTGATATTTGTTACTATTTATTAAGGGTCAAAGTTCCCCCTGTGTCAAATCGAGACAGATAAGACAATGATGCTCTGTCTCCTGTTGTTTCCCTTTGGGTTATTCAATGACTGTTGCGACTTCCGAAAAACTTCCCATCGACTGGGTGACTCTCATCTACATGGCTTTTATCCACCTAGTGGCTCTTTTAGCCTTCTTGCCTGGCAATTTTAGCTGGGGTGCTGTGGGAGTGACATTGATTCTCTATTGGATTACCGGGGGTTTAGGAATTACCCTCGGTTTCCATCGTTTGGTCTCCCATCGGAGTTTTAAGACTCCCAAATGGTTAGAATACTTTCTGGTTTTGTGCGGGACCCTCGCTTGTCAGGGGGGTGCGATCGCATGGATAGGTTTACATCGTATTCATCATAAATATTCTGATACTGCTCCCGATCCCCACGATTCTAATAAAGGTTTCTGGTGGAGTCACATGGGTTGGATGCTGCACGAAATTCCTGCCGACGAAGAAATCGCTCGTTTTACCCAAGATATCGCCGACGATCCTTTCTATAAATTCTGTCAAAATTATTTTGTTCCTATCCAAATTGTTTTAGGCTTAATTCTCTATGCTATGGGCGGTTGGCCGTTTGTAATTTGGGGAATTTTTGTTCGCTTGGTCTTAGTTTTCCACTCCACTTGGTTTGTCAATAGCGCCACCCACAAATTTGGTTATGTTAGCCATGAGTCCCACGATAATTCTAAAAATTGTTGGTGGGTTGCCCTCTTAACTTTCGGTGAAGGTTGGCACAATAATCACCATGCCTATCAGTATTCTGCCCGTCATGGCCTACAATGGTGGGAAGTTGACCTGACTTGGATGACCATTCGTCTGCTGCAAATTCTGGGACTAGCCACTAATATTAAGTTGCCTCCCACCACAGCAACGGCGACAGAAAGTTAGTTTTATCCAGTTGTTAAATTAAATCTAGCCGAACTTAAGTTTAAGTTCGGTTATTTTTTCGGCGACTTAACCCAAATCTGACGGCTTTTCCCACGGCACAACTGAGGAATATAGGTAATGCCAATCCTCCCCCAAATAAAAGAATTAAGGACAGAATCCCTTTCATGAATGCTGCTGCTGCCGAACATTGACTGGGGAGAGCGCAACCCATCGGGCCAACAGCGAAGGATAACCAACCAAAAAAGAAAAAACACAGGGGAAATAAGAGGCAAAAAACCAGACCCCCCGCTAGACAGCCTAATCCATCGGCCTTTCTCTTCGATTTCTTCCCTGTCACCATCTCTATCGCTAACTTTTTCTAACCCATAGCATAAAAAGGTCAAACTAGCAACTTTTTTAACAAATATTTAATAGAGTTCTTGCATAATTAATTCTTGAGAGTTCAAAAATGACAAAAATAGACATAAAACTGCATAAAATCCCTAAATAGAGCATTTAATTGATTAATGCACATTCTTAATTCTCCTGACTACTGACTACTGACTCCTTACTCCTCACCTAACGGAAGATTTTTGATTTTTGCAAGAGATCTAATATTTACACCGACGTGCCGGAGGGACCCCAGAGAACGTATATTAAAAGCTAATCCCCAAATTATATTAAGTTTCTAATGAAAAAAATCTCGATTTTAGGCTCTACTGGCTCGATCGGCACTCAAACTCTCGATATTGTCACCGATCATCCCGATAAGTTTCAAGTGGTGGGATTAGCCACGGGTAATAATATTCAACTACTATCGGAGCAAATTCGGCAATTTCGCCCGCAAATCGTGGCGATTAACAACGAAAGTCAACTAGAAGACCTGAAAAGCCTAATTTCCGACCTTGACTATACCCCGATTATCCTAGCAGGAAACGAAGGAGTAATCGAAGTGGCCCGTTATGGCGATTCCGAAAGCGTCGTCACGGGAATTGTCGGTTGTGCGGGATTGCTGCCGACAATTGCCGCTATTACTGCCGGTAAAGATATCGCCCTCGCTAATAAAGAAACCCTGATTGCTGGCGGTCCGGTGGTGCTGCCTTTAGTGGAAAAACACCGAGTTAAATTATTACCTGCCGATTCGGAACATTCAGCTATTTTTCAATGTTTACAGGGAGTTCCCACTGGGGGATTAAAAAAGATTATTCTCACCGCTTCTGGGGGTGCTTTTCGCGATTTACCCGTGGAAAAATTGCCGCAAGTAACCGTAGCTGATGCCCTCAAACATCCTAATTGGTCTATGGGCAGAAAAATCACCATCGATTCGGCTACCTTAATGAATAAAGGTCTAGAAGTTATCGAAGCTCATTATTTATTTGGTGTAGATTATAATGCGATCGATATTGTTATTCATCCCCAAAGTATTATTCACTCTTTAATTGAGTTACAGGATACCTCGGTTTTAGCTCAATTAGGCTGGCCCGATATGCGTTTACCCCTTTTATATGCCTTGTCTTGGCCCGAAAGAATTTATACCGATTGGGAACCTTTAAATTTAGTTAAAGCCGGCAGTTTAACCTTCAAAGAACCCGATCATCAAAAATATCCCTGTATGGGATTAGCCTACGCGGCCGGCCGCGCGGGAGGGGCAATGCCAGCAGTATTAAACGCGGCCAATGAACAAGCGGTAGCATTATTTTTAGAAGAAAAGATTAGCTTCTTAGATATTCCCCGGGTGATCGAAAAAGTTTGCGATCGCTTTGCAATTCATAACACTTCTACTCCTAGCCTAGATGACATTTTAGCCGCCGATAATTGGGCGCGTCAAGAGGTATCTAACTGTCTGATTGCCAATCCGGTCTAGATAGTCTATATCCTGTAGGGATGTTAACTCTGTTGTACGCCGTTTCCCACTCTCTCGGCTCCACCTCTATCATTAATCGTCCCAACGTTGAATCGGGCTAAAATATTGTGGTTTTTATAGATAGGATGCTTGTCTATTGTCTTTTTTCTTCTCCTGTCGACCGTCTCGGAGTCTCCTCACCCAAGAGAAGATTTTTGATTTTTGCAGGAGAGCTACTGATACGGGCTGACTGATATATAATCGCAGTCAGTACCAGAGGGTGAATTATGGATAAAACCAGCTTGATCGATAAAGTGAAACAAATGGCCAATAAACGGGACTATTTACTGCAATTGCGCGATAAACCCGACATTGGGGGCCTGAGATTAGATGTTAATCAAGCTCTTGAGGAGTTGGATGAATTGCTCGATGAGTTTCAAGCAACTTTTCCTGAAGAAAAACTTAGTTAATTATCCGACTCGACGGAATTGAGATTTGTCCGATTGTGCTAATTTTCCCAAGTCATCGATCGCTTTGATCAGAGCTTGGGAAGATATATCTTTAGGGTAGTATAGGTCAAAAGCTCTAGTTTTATTGTTTTTTCCCATTGGAAGCTTTGCCAAGGAACTATAGGCGATAAGTAGTTGGACAAAAGTAAAGTTAACTGTGGGGTAAGGAGTCAGGAGTCAGGAGTCAGGAGTCAGGAGTCAGTAAGAATTGCGGCAATTTACATTTCTTAAGATAGACAACAGAATTTATGTCCGACTACTTAATGCGGACATAAGGGTCGAATTGTTTGATTTGAATAGCGGCGCTGTGTCCATCTAAGACAGGCATCCGTACATCTAAAATAATTACATCACGCGATGTGCAACTAAAAACGACAGAATCAGGGTTCCAGAGGATACTTTATCTCTGCTGATTTCTGAAAGCCTTGTAAATCAAGACTAAAAATATAGTTGCACACGGGGTTACATCTGGTTGATAAATTTTCGCCAATGCGATAGCCTGTTGACCATTAACAGCAATTCCCGCCACCTGACAATGCGGCTGCTGGGAAATTAAAGTCTTGAGTCCTAAACAAGTTAGATCGTGATCGTCGGCAATCAAGACTTTAATTAGGTCTATCGGCTTCATTATAATCATTTTCCTTTACTTGGAGGTCTGACTTGTTATCATTGTAGAGCCTGTTGATCTTTTGGCCTTAACTTCAGGACACTTCCCACTTCCCCACCTCCCCACCTCCTAATTCATAATTCATAATTCCCCCACTCCCTTCTCTCTTTCCCCTTCTCCCTTCTCCCCAACTCCCACTCTGCAATAACTACTGGCAGCCAGAAATACGTTCGTTTAATATCATACTTTGTGCTTTTTGTCAAAAAAACTTTTTTTTTGCAATAAAACTACATAAAAAAAAATTCTGTCAAATCGCTGTAACCATTGTAACATCGTTGTTAAATAAAAATCTTTCTCAATTAATTTTTAAGAATTTGTAAATATTGCGGAATGTTAATTTAAATATTCTCAAGCTTTTGGAGTCAATAGATAATTTTTGCTTATCTTTGTCGAACATTGGGTTAGGAGGTAGGAGGCAGCTTTTTTCTCCCTTCTCCCTTCTCCCTGCTCCCTTCCCCCTTCTTCCCAATTCATAATTCATAATTCATAATTCCCCCACTCCCTTCTCCCCCACTGTTTACTTAAAACCCCCCACTGATAACCGATAACTGATCGCTGATCACTGAAAAAAGCCTAACTTTGGGCAAAAATCTGGTTTATGTCCCCTCTTAGCGGTAAAATTTTTACATCTGGACTGTCGAAAAGTGTAAGTTTTGTAAAGTAAAATTAAGAAGGGAGACAAATTTAAAATAGCCAACTTATGGAAGTAACTTTTACCGCTGCCGAATCCCTAGAAATTGTTGTTGCCGAACAAACAATCCCGATTCAGCATTATCTGCGCCAACCGCAAAGATTAGTACAGGCTATCGTTGAGACTAGCTTAAGAGAACATTTGTCTGAGAATCGGTTTCGCCTAAAAATGCGTCCCCTAAACTTCTTGGATATGTACTATTTTCAGCCCACGGTTATTCTCAATGTCTGGGCTACCTCTGGGGGGACGATATTTTTGCAATCAGAAGACTGTCAGATCAAAGGTATTGATTATATCAACGATCGCTTTAGCCTCAATGTTCAAGGCAAACTCGCTCCTGTGGAAAAAAATAATCAAACCTATCTAGCGGGAAAAGCCAATCTTGAGGTGAAAGTCGCCCTACCACCGCCATTATGGTTAACCCCGCGTCCGCTGTTAGAAATCGCCGGCAATAGTCTCTTAAAAGGGGTTTTATTGCGGATTAAACAGCGTTTAATGAGTCAATTGTTGCAAGATTACCAACAATGGGCTAAACAGGACATTATTGCCCAAAATTACCCCGAAACCATTCTCGATCTCTCCCTTGGTTAAATAAAAATATGAGTTGGACAAAAGTATTATCTGTAGATTCCCTTGTCCCCGGCGCCCGTCAAGTGGTAAAAGTGGGGGAAAATTCCATTCTCTTGATTAACAATAACGGTCAATTCCACGCCGTCGGCAACCTTTGTCCTCATTTAAAATTATCGATGACGAAGGGCAAAATTACCGAGGACGGCGCGATCGTTTGTCCCTGGCATCGTAGTTCGTTTGATCTCTGTAGTGGTGCTGTCAAAGACTGGATTACCTGGCCCCCTGTGGTTAACAAAGCGATGGCGGCAGTTTCTCAACCCCAAGCTTTACCCGTTTATCCCCTTCGCATCGAAGACGGCAGCATCTGGATAGACGCTTGACATCCTCACCGAGGGGGGGTTTTGGGCAACCTAAAGAGCAGTTGCTTTAACCGACAATGGTTAATCTTTGAGAATGCCAAACGCTACCTCGCTCCCTTCCGTAAAAACCCAGTTATGGATTGTTCCCCTACCCCGCTCCTAGGGTTGATTCCAGGTAGGGTTGATTCCAGGTAGGGTTGATTCATGAATCAACCCTACCCCGCTCCAGTGATCCCCACTCTCCTGTATATTTTTTAAACAGGATTGCGCGAGGTCATTCTGTTATTCTGACTTCCCCTCCTGACGACCGGCTCCTGACGACCGACTCCTAACCCCACCAAGAAACTTTTTCAGCAAACCCTAATTGGTTCCGTTTAAAAGTTGAGAACGAAGCAAATCGATCGCCTCTAAATAACTCGGCATCGGTTCATCACCTAACAGACAAGCACTGCGATCCACGCTAATCATATCATCACCCCAAAACACTTGACCGAGAGGAATAGATTTTCCTCGATCCGGTCGCCAATTGCTACTAAAATATTTAAGATTAGCGTCCACCACTGCCCCATCAAAAAGATGACCGATACAAAAATAAACATCCTGTAAAATTAGCGGTACGGAAGGGCGATGTAATTGCCCCCGCGAGTTGGGACTACGGGCTTTATAATGACTACGGGGAAAGAGTCCATAGAGATTTTTTAAAGAAGCAGAAATCAGGGGTTTATCCTTTAAATGGGTGCGTTTTAAGGTTCCAATCGTGATCCGACAATCCACTTCTTCGATAATTTTAGGGGCAAACATCGAGGGAAAACGGACAGGAAAAGGGGAAAGATTCGGATATTCTTGCTGGGGTAAACTATCAGCATCAAGAATAGTTATTCCAGGATCGAGAATAGATTTTACCCCCAAAATATCGATAATTTCTCTCAAAGAAATAGCAGAACAAACTCCCTCTACCAAGATAATTTCTGCTCCAGTATTTACCACTCTCAATCCCCGCAAAACTTGACTTAATACCGGCAGACTAACCGTTACTGGTGGTGGCACAGGATAACCTAAATTAGGTTTAATTAAAATACGTTTAGCCGTGATAGCTGCCCGGGGAGGTTGATAAACAAAATCCGCCATAGCTGAATTTTTTACCCCGGCAGTAATTGAAGATTGGGTAATCATAGAAAAGAAAATAAATCAATGGGAAGCTGACAGATTAGCCAGATCATTTAGGGAGTTTACCTGCTGTAAAGCTTGCCAGATTACCCCGGAATCGGCCCCAGGAAAATGGCTATTTTCACTAATATAACGCTTCCAGGCCTTAGTTCCGGGCTGGCCGGCAAAAAGCTGTAAAAGATGTTTGCTGATCTGGTGTAATTTATAACCTTTACTCACCCATTCATCGATGTAGGGAAGCATTTTTTTGATTACTTCTTCCCGGGTAGGAGGAGTAACCGATTCCCCATAAAAATCTCGATCAACTGTGGCAAATAAATAGGGATTATCGTAGGCTGCCCGACCGATCATGACCGCATCTACTAATTGTAAATGTTGTCTAGCCTGTTCTAAATTAATGATACCGCCATTAATTTCAATAAACAAATGGGGAAACTGATTTTTTAGGCGATAAACATCATGGTAACGTAAAGGGGGAACGGTGCGATTTTCCTTGGGACTTAATCCCTGTAACCAAGCTTTACGCGCATGGATGGTAAAACGTTGACAACCCGCATCCGCAACAATACGGACAAAATTGGCCATATTTTCGTAACTATCCTGATGATCAATGCCAATTCTCTGTTTTACAGTCACGGGAATCGATACAGCTTGATTCATTGCCGATATTCCCCTAGCGACTAATTCCGGGTTAGCCATCAAACAAGCGCCGAAATTGCCCTCTTTTACCCGAGAACTAGGACAACCCACATTGAGATTTACCTCGTCATAACCCATATCTTCGGCTATTTTAGCGCATTCTGCCAAAAGATAGGGATTATCACCCCCTAACTGCAAAGCTAGAGGTTTTTCTGCTAGGGAGAACCCCAGCAACTTATAGCGATCGCCATGTTTAATCGCCATCGTCGTGATCATTTCCGTGTAGAGAAGGGGACGACGGCTAATTTGTCGCCAAAAATAGCGAAAATGGCGATCGGTATAATCCATCATCGGCGCCACACTTAAAATACTGCCCATTTTCCCCTTGATTTTTTCGCTGATCGGGACATTCTCTGGTGAACCCCAGAGAATAACCAGTCTTCCTCTCAACATATTTTAAAGCTTTTTGGTAAGTAGGTAGGCGTTAAAAATTATCAGACACCACCCTTATCAAGGGGGGACTAAGGGTAGGGTTGATTCATGAATCAACCCTACTATGAATCAACCCTAGGACTAAGGGGGGATCGAACCTAAAATCTATTTTTAATTTAATTATAACCAGCTACTTAAGTTGACTATCTAAATTACTGGTTAAGACTGCGCCGGAGAAAGGACAAGGGAGCTTTTTTGACTTACCTCGGTGGGATATTTGCCCCTTTAATCGTGTCGCGAATGACGATTTTTTGTTCTTTGGAATAACCAGCAAAAGAACGAGTAGCAAGTAACTCAATTTCTATCCCCGTACCCGATCGCAAAGATTCCACAGGTAAGGGTAATTGACCGATATCCAGAATAAATTGATTGCCCTCCTGTCGGACTAAATTAGCGGGCATATCTCCTTCATAGCGAGTGACAAAATCGGTTCTGGGACTGGTTTGTAGGTCATCTGCTTGCCAACGAGTGACGCGATAACGCACCTTAAATTTAGTGCCGATTAAATTCGATTGGGAAGCTTTATCTTCGAGAAAAAGCCTTAAATCAGTACCATTTCCTGTAATACCTTTTGCTTCTAATTGGTTGACATCTCGTTCAAAAACAGCATTATAAACGACAAATTCCGTAACATTATTGCGTTTTTGAGTGGTTCCCTCGATCCAGAGGTCACTGGGGACAGTTACCTTCATTTCCTTTTGATCATCGAGGGTTAAAGTAAAACGCTGATTAGCAAACCGGTTAAACTCTTGGGGGGCATTCCAAATTAAAATAAAAGAACGTTCCGATCGATCTACTAAAATCCGATATTGATCATCGATCAGGGAACTGGGGGCAAATAAAGACACTGCCCCGGTGCGAGTTTCCCAACTATTTTTAGATAGAATATAACCCCGTTCTTTTAACTCCGAAAGGGGAACAGTTGCGCTCGGTTGATCGGCAGTTAAAGGGCGATCGATTTGAATTAAAGTTAACTGTCCTAAACGACCCTCGCGACCGTTACGACCACTATTACCCGTCGCCCCATCGAGACCATCCTGACAGCTAAATTCTCTGGTGGTACAGCTATAATTGGCATCACCCGGCCTACCGCTGCAGGTTTGAATTGTCCAGAAGGGTTGGGAACAGCGACAACCCTTGCCCCCCTGGCCTCCCTGACCCCCAAAACCCCCAGCGCCTCCGGCCGCATTGACCGTTACTTGTCTTAAAAAATCTAAATTAGTGGCATAGAGGGTTAAAGCGCCGCCATTGCCCCCATCACCACCATTACCCCCATTGCCACCGTTACCACCACCGGCCGCCTGGAGATTTCGTGTGACGTTGCTAGGTTGACCGCTACAGTTGCCATCGCTGCCATTGCTGCCATTTTCACCATCGACCCCTTTTTGTCCTGAAATATCGAGTTTTAGGGGAGAACCATCGAGAAAAAGGGTTAAACTGTCACTATTTTTGCCTTGGCCGCCGACCTTGCCAACTTTCCCGCTTTGGCCCTGTTTACCGAAAGTTTGTACATCGGAACTTTGGGCTAACCAAGAACAGCGATCGCCTGTCACCGTAGGGGGCATTAGGTACGGTAAAGGGAGAAAAAAGGTGAATATTAATGATTTAGCCCAAAAATTCATAATTTTAGCCAATTTATCCCCAAAGACTCCGATCAATTCCCTCTTGATGACTTTTAGATCTAGATTTTTGTTTCCCCTCTATCAATAAGGTGCGCTATCATCCTACACTTACTTTGAGAAGGAAACAGCCAATCGCGAGGGTTACGCGCGTGAAAAAAGTATTAGCTATTATCTTAGGTGGCGGGGCCGGAACTCGCCTTTATCCGTTAACGAAACTGCGGGCCAAACCTGCCGTCCCCCTAGCGGGAAAATATCGCTTAATCGATATTCCCGTCAGCAATTGTATTAACTCCCAGATTGACAAAATCTATGTGTTGACGCAATTTAATTCCGCTTCCCTCAATCGTCACCTCAATCGTACCTATAATTTTACGGGTTTTAGTGATGGTTTCGTGGAAGTTTTGGCCGCTCAACAAACCATGGAAAATCCTCAATGGTTCCAAGGCACGGCCGACGCGGTACGACAATATATCTGGACGATGAAGGATTGGGATATCGATGAATATCTAATTCTCTCGGGAGATCATCTCTATCGCATGGACTACAGCAAGTTCATCGAACGCCATCGGGAAACCAACGCCGATATCACTTTATCGGTAGTTCCCATCGATGAACGTCGGGCCTCCGCTTTTGGGGTGATGAAAATTAATGATTCGGGGCGAATTGTCGATTTTTATGAGAAACCCAAAGGGGCAGAATTGGAAAGAATGCGGGTAGATACGACAATTTTAGGCTTAAGTCCCGACCAAGCTCGTCAAAGTCCCTACATCGCTTCCATGGGAATTTATGTCTTTAAAAAGAATGTTTTAATCGATCTGCTCGATGCCAATAAAGAACAGACCGATTTCGGCAAGGAAATTATTCCCTCGGCGGCTAAAGACTACAATCTTCAGGCTTATTTATTTAAGGGTTACTGGGAAGATATCGGGACGATTGAGGCCTTTTATGAGTCTAATCTCGCCTTGACCCAACAACCAAATCCCGCCTTTAGTTTCTACGACGAAAAAGCCCCCATCTATACCCGTTCTCGCTATCTGCCACCGACAAAAATGCTCAATTGTACCGTGACAGAATCGATGATTTCTGAAGGTTGTATTCTCAAAGAATGTCGCATCCATCACTCGATTTTAGGTATTCGTAGTCGAGTCGGCAAAGACTGCACGATCGAGGATACAATGCTGATGGGAGCCGACTTTTATGAGTCTTTCCCCGAACGGGAAAGTCTCGTCCGAGATGCCAAAGTTCCCGTGGGTATCGGTCCCGGTTCCACTATTCGTCGGGCAATTGTGGATAAAAATGCTCGCATTGGTTCCAACGTTTTAATTGTTAACAAAGATCGTGTGGAAGAAGCTAATCGCGAAGATTTAGGTTTCTATGTTCGCAGCGGCATCGTGGTTATTTTCAAAAATGCCACTATTCCCGACGGGACGGTGATTTAATCTATAAGTTATCAGTTATCAGTTTTTTAGTTATCAGCTTTTCCCTTTTTCTAGTTATTATCGCTTGGATATAGCCGCAGGCTGATGGCTTCAGCTAATTACCTAGACAATTCCCTTGAAATCCTATCCTTTTCTAGAAGTGATAGCAAAATCTCCCGAGCAGCTCTTCTGGAAAATCAGAAAAATTTCTATATTTTTGGATCCGATTCTAGGTTTTCAATTAACCTTAAATTAAAGCCCTAGGACTTAGATATAAGCCATTCAGGAGACAAGGATATTTATGAAAGCCAAAATTGCGATCGCTTGTCAGGGAGGCGGCAGTCAAACTGCTTTTACTGCCGGTGCATTAAAAGCATTATTTGACAATAAAGTGCAAGATTACTTTAATATTGTCAGTCTCAGCGGTACTTCTGGCGGTGCTATCTGTGCATTTTTCACCTGGTATGCTCTCAAAAAAGGTGATAGCGTCGTTTGGAAAAGAATGATTGATTTTTGGGAAGATAATAGCACTCAAACTCCCCAAGAAAAGCTATTTAATGACTCAGCTATTAAAGCTCTAGAATTAGCCAGCAAAGGATTAATTCCCCAGTATAATCTCAGTCCTTCCTCTCCAATTACTAAAACCTTATTTTCCCTAGCTACCTACGGTTTACGCGGTCGCTTTACCAACTTTGATCAGTTACTAAGAGCGCATATTGATTTCTCGGAATTAGCCACTTGGGGAGCTAAACCAGAACCACCAATTTTATTAATGGGGGCCTGTAATGTCCTGACAGGAAAATTAAGTAAATTTAACTCGCGCGAGGAAGCAGTTAAAATTGAACATATCCTAGCTTCTGCCTGTGTTCCTAACATTTTTCCTGCCGTCACCATTGAAACTATGGCCTACTGGGATGGACTATTTTCCGATAATCCCCCCATCCGTTCTTTAATTCGCCGTGAATTTGTCGGAGTCGAAAATATTCCCGATGAAATTTGGGTAATTAAAATTAATCCCACCTCTAGAGATAAGATCCCCGTGCAATCCGATGATATTGCTGATCGCCGCAATGAATTAGAAGGCAATGTTTCCCTATTTCAAGGTCTCGATCAGATTGACTTTCTCAATCAATTATTTCTCAAAGGAGCATTTAAAGAAGAATTCTTGCGCGAGATCGCCTTAACAGAACCATTTAAAATTCCTAAATCTTTCCCGGAAGATCCCGATCAAGATTACCATATTCCTATGATCGAAATGTCGGCGGAATTAGCCAATAGTCTCAACTACGAAAGTAAACTCGATCGCTCTCCTGCCAATATCCAGCGTCTGATTGCTGACGGGGAAAAACAGGGAAAACAATTTCTAGAACATCGACTAAAAGCTATGGGTTTAAGATAATTTTTGAGGGTTCAAAAACGGCAAAAATAAGGATTAAATGGCATAAAATCCTTAAATAGACCATTCAGTTGATTATTATTCATTCTTAATTCTCCTGACGACCGGCTACTGACGACCGGCTACTGACGACCGGCTACTGACTCCTGACTCCTAACCCTAAGAACAATTTTTGATTTTTACGAGAGGTCTAATAATCACTGATTTTCATTGACTAATACCCGTCCGGATAGATCGTAAATCATAATATCCCATTGCCCATTTTTTGCCGCTTCAAAAGCCACTTTAGAACCATCGGCACTGATGATCGGATTGCGTACTTCCGCGAGGAGATCGGGAGCAATTTCCCTTCTCTGTTGAGTTTGTCGATCATACAGATAAATAGCCGTTTTTCCCTGACGACTAGCAGTAAAAACGATATAACGACCATCTTCACTAATGGAAGGACTAGAAGCGATCTGATCGAGAGAATTTAGTCCGGGTAAAGGCAGTAAACGGCGATCGATGGCATCAAAAAGATAGATAGCTTGGGAACCATTACGATCGGAGGCAAAAACGAGATAGCGAGAGGCAAGATAGGGAGTTAATTCACTAGCAGCACTGTTTAAAGTTCTCCCCCCTCGATCGAAAGGAAAAGACAATAAACTGGGATAACCCGCACATCCAGTTAACAAACTAATTACAGCAACAAGACTAATAAAAAAATAAACCTCTTGCATAATTAATTTTTGAGGGTTCAAAAACGGTAAAAATAAGGATTAAATTGCATAAAATCCTTAAATAGACCATTTAATTGATTATTATTCATTCTTAATTCTCCTGACTCCTGACGACCGACTCCTGACTCCTGACCCTAACAACAATTTTTGATTTTTACAAGAGGTCTAATGACGTTTCACGGTTTGGGACTTTCAACGGGACTGCCATCGGGAAGATCTAACTCGATATTCGGACCGCGATCAAGAACCTCCACATCCCATTGTCCCCGACGAGCGGACTCAAAGACAAGATAACGACCATCGGGACTAAGACGGGGATTTCGCAACCAACCGCGATAATTTTGACTCAATAACTCAGAACGATCGGTAATGCGGTCATATAAAGCGATGACGGGACGACCCTCAATAATCACCACATAAGCCAGATAACGCCCCGTTTGGCTTAAACTGGGGCTATCGGTAATTTCTTGACCCGTATATAATCCCCCTAGGGTCTGGTATTGTTTTGTCTGCAAATCATAAAGCAGCATCTGATTACTACCGCGACGATTAGACAGCAAAGCAAGCCAACGACCATCACCGCTCAGGGCGGGTTTTTCGTCATTGTAGCGACTATTTAGGGTTCCTGTAGAGAAACCGGGGTTATTGAGATTACAACCGCCTATAACCCCTAAAAACAAGCAGATAAACAGTAAAAAGGGAGCTTTGGTCATCGGACCTACTCCTTAATAATCAAACCTAGTCGGATTATCATTACTCGACTCCCGTTCACTATTATCCGGTCTCTCCCAATCTTCTCGATCGCTCGTATCGCTAGGATCGATCGGTTGATAATCGACGTATTCCCCTTTAAATGGCGGATCATCCTCAATTATTGGGCGAGGACGACGTTTTTGGCTAGTGCGGGGCGGTTTACTGCTCGTCTCTTCACTAGCAGGACGACGACGGGGACGGGGACTGGTTTCTTCCCAATCATCACCGCTACGGCGCTGATCATAAACATCTCGATCGCTAGTGGGGGAACTATTGCGGGGACGACGATTAGCCGTTTGGCGACTGCTAGTATCGGCCGGCCGACGGGTGCGGGTGCTGCGGGGTTCCTCGTCCTGATAACTAGAAGTGCGGGAAGATCGGGGATCATCGTAACCGCGTAAACGGGGATTATCTTCGTAACGTTCCTCCGGTTCGTAGGTGTCGAGGGGTTCTAATTCGGCCTGATATTCCCGACTCACAGGACGTTCATCCACAAAAGACGTGCCGCGGCGGGCCTGTTCCGTGGTTAAACCCCGCAATTTTACCGTCTCGAAGGCAAAAAACACCGCTGCCCCAGTCAGCAAAAATTGTCCGAATTGCAAAATCGGATCCAGTCGCCACCCTTGAAAAAGTAGAATTAAACCGCACAGTAAACCAACGGCGGCAAAAAATATATCATGATCCCTGGAAAGTTCCGGCCGCACCGAGCGCAGGAAGTATAATCCCGCTCCGGCCACTGCCAGAAAAATTCCTAAGATACTGGCCGAATTCAGCCCAAAATTGACCATCTTTATCTCCCTTCTCGGTGCTTAAATTCAAGAATCGAGTCTTTATCTATAGCCGTCAGTTTTCAGCAGCAATCTTGCTGTTTTTAACTCAAGGAGTCGATCTATATCCTAACCCCCAAGTCTAGCACTATATCTATCATCCTCGATTCTAACTTACTCGATCGAGCCTAGTTCACACAACTATTGTTGGGGAAGTGGGGAAGTGGGGAGACCACTTCGTGCGCGTTGCGGGGGGAAGTGGCGAAGTGGGGAAGTGGGGAGATTTTATCAGTGAACAGTGAACAGTAAACAGTAATCAGTGAACTGAAAACTCACATCTGATCACTGATCACTGATAACTGATAAGGCTGACGGCTGACATCTTAACAAAATCTTTAGGAATTGCCCATTGACAGGATTGACTAAATGTGATGTATGGGTTTCGGGCATTTTAACGTGATTTCTTGATCACTTTTGAGCGATCGCTATCGTTGGGAAGTTAATCGCCGAAAGTCTGAAAGGAGGGATTTTCATTGATGCACATCATGGTTAATTTGTAAAGTGCGTAAGTCCTAATCTTAATAAGATTAGACAGAAAAATTTCTGTCATATCATAAAATTAACTTAACCTAGACAAGAGGGAATTAGCATAGAATGTGATTATAATTGCAGGCTAAACATATAGTCTGTTTGTATTCATAGTCCATTCAATCCATAGAATAAGGTGTGAGGATTGACCAATGCCAAAACTATTCAAGAATTTAGTAAAGGTAACTCCTTTAGTATTAGGTGCTTCCGTAGCGGCTGCTGGCAGCGCAGTGGCTCAAACTATGCCTGGTACACCTCAACTCAAGGTTGATCCAGTAGCGCAACAACAACTCGATCGCATTCAACGCGCCCAAAATAGTCAGCAGATTAATACGGGTGTTTATCAGGGTTCCATGTCCCAGGTGACTAGCGTTAACCAACTGCGGGACGTATCTCCCACCGCTTGGGCCTACGAGGCATTAAGAAGTCTTGTGGAACGTTACGGTTGTATCGTGGGTTATCCCGACCGTACCTTCCGTGGTGATCGCGCCACCACTCGTTGGGAATTTGCCGCAGGTTTAAACGCTTGTTTAAACGTCATGGAACGTTTAATTCAAGATGGTGTCGGTGTACTCAGAGAAGATATCGATAAATTAAAACGTCTTGTTCAAGAATTTGAGACCGAACTAGCGGCTTTAGGAGCTAGAGTAGATAACCTCGAACAGCGCGTTGCTTTCTTGGAAAACAATCAATTTTCCACCACCACCAAACTCAGAGGTGAGGTGATATTCAGTATCGCCGATAGCTGGGGTGGTCAAGCTTCCGTTACCAATACCGACGGTACGGTGACTGATGGCAGCAATCAAGATGAAACTCAAACAGTATTTAATAATCGGGTGCGACTCAACTTTGAAACCAGCTTCACTGGTAAAGATCTGTTAAGAACCCGTTTACAAGCGGGTAACTTTAACACCACTTTCAACCAAAACGGACCGACGGGAACCAACATGACCCGTCTGGCCTACGATGACGGTCGTGACAACGATGTCACCATCGATGACTTGTTCTACCGCGCTCCCATCGGCACTCCCTTCGGTAACATCACCGTTTGGGTTGGTGCTAACGCCCTTAACCTTGATGACGTTTTCATCACTGCTAACCCCTTCCTCGCCGATAGCGGTACGGGTGCTTTATCTCGCGGTCAACGCTACAATAACATCGTCTTCCGTGGTCCTTCGGGTGTTGGTGCTGGGGTCAGATTCAACATTGGCGATGTTTTCCAAGTTACGGGAACCTACCTAGCCGAGGGTGGGGTTAACGGAGCCAGCAATCCTAATGAGGGTAGCGGTTTATTTAATGGTTCCTACAGTACTGGCGCGCAAGTAGGTTTCTCCTTCATCAAATTTGCCGATATTAACTTCGTTTACGTTCACAGTTATCAAACTGCGGCTAGTATGAGTTCCGGGTTATTCGGTAACGTCAGCAGCCCTCTCACCGAGCGTCCCTTCGGTAACGTTGGCACTACTGCTAACCGTTTCGGTCTTCAAGCGAGCGCCCAAGTTATCCCAGGAGTCTTAAATCTAGCGGGCTGGGGTGGTTACGCCGATGCTTCGGCCACGGGAGTTAATGATGCGATCGGAGACAATAACACTGGTATCTGGTCTTGGAACCTGAATCTTTCTGTCCTCGATCTCTTTGCCGAAGGTGCGGCCCTGTCCATCGGTGGTGGTCAAGTACCCCGTTCCGACAAGGAAGATGGCACTTCCTACATGGTGGAAGCTCAGTATAAGTTCCCAGTCACCAAAAACATCCTGATTACCCCCGGTGCCTATGCGATCTTCAACGCTAACAACCGTAATAACGACACCATTTTTGTCGGTGTCCTCCGGACAACTTTCCGTTTCTAAGCTGAGTTGACGGACTTGGTAAAACGGTGGGATTTATAGATCTCACCGTTTTTTTACTTTTAACTTTTCACTGGGTTTGACATCCTCATCGCCGTCAACGGGCGGTGATTCCTCACCACGCCACCTTTTCAGAATGGTCGCGTCAATGGGGTTGACGCTTCACAGGATGCTGCTACCTTAGCGGTAGTCATATATGCCTTCCGACCCGTCCATTTAAATTCGAACGTATGTCCTCTGGCGACTAATACTTTTTTGGATTTATACATACCGACCCGCGGTATGTTTTGCCTCTAGCATGGGGTTTCCAGCGGCCTTCAGCTTCCCCTTACTCATCGTCAACCCGTTGCAGGAATTTCAACCTAGTATTTTTATTCGGTCGTATCTATGATATGGTGGGTTTTCTAGAGCACTACAATCGTAGCACAAAGCCGTCCTAAAAGGACGGGGTTTTAAACCCAAATTTTCGATAACCATTTATGAGAAGATGATCGGAGCGTCCCAAACGCCGCTATATTTACTTCGCCTATTTAGTTGCTTATCTATGCACTCTCTGTCTTTCCCCCGTCGCACTAAAATTGTGGCCACGATTGGCCCAGCCTCGCAAAATAAGGAAACATTACGTCAGATGATCAAGGCGGGGGCGACGACATTTAGATTAAACTTTTCCCATGGCGATCACGATTACCATCGTCACAGCATTAACCTGATCCGTCAGTTAGCCTTTGAACTCAATCAACCCATTGGCATCCTTCAGGATCTACAGGGGCCAAAAATTCGTTTAGGTAAATTTGCCTGTGGGTCGATTACCCTGAAACCCGGGGAACCCTTTATCCTTACTTCTAGGGATGTGGAATGTAATCAGGAAATAAGTTCCATTAGCTATCCCTCGCTCGCCCAAGAAGTCCCAGAAGGTTCGAGAATTCTCCTCGATGATGGTAAGGTCGAAATGCGGGTGGAATCAGTGGATCGTTTGAAAGGAGACCTGTCCTGTCGCGTAGTGGTTGGGGGTGTCTTATCCAGTAATAAAGGGGTGAATTTTCCCAACGTTTATCTGTCGGTGAAAGCTTTAACCGATAAGGACAAAAAAGATTTAATGTTCGGACTGCTGTGGGATGTGGATTGGATCGCCCTTAGTTTTGTGCGTAATCCCCAAGATATCCTCGAAATTAAAGAATTAATCGCCAGTGCGGGTAAATCTATCCCCGTGATCGCTAAAATTGAAAAACACGAAGCGATCGAGGAAATGGAGGAAATTTTATCCCTCTGTGATGGTGTTATGGTGGCCAGGGGAGATTTAGGAGTAGAATTACCAGCCGAAGACGTGCCAATCCTGCAAAAACGCCTGATTAATACTGCTAATCAGCTAGGCATCCCGATTATCACCGCCACTCAAATGCTTGACAGTATGGCCAGTAATCCTCGTCCCACCCGCGCCGAGGTTTCGGACGTGGCTAATGCGATTTTAGATGGCACTGATGCGGTCATGCTTTCCAATGAAACGGCTGTGGGTCATTATCCCATCGAAGCGGTGGCAACCATGGCCCGCATTGCCGAAAGGATCGAACGGGAACAGATCAATAGTGCCGCTCGCTCTAACAATAAACAATCGATTCCTAACGCTATTTCCTCGGCAGTCAGTCAAATTGCCGAACAATTGGGGGCTGCGGCAATTATTACCCTGACAAAAACCGGCTCTACTGCCCGTAACGTCTCCAGATTTCGCCCCAAAACCCCGATTTTAGCCGTTACTCCCCATCGAGAAGTGGCACAGCAGTTACAGCTAGTTTGGGGCGTAAAACCGATGTTATTGCTCGATTTACCCTCCACCAGCCAAACTTTTCAAGTGGCGATGAATCTCGCCCAGGAAAATAACCTCCTAGCGGATGGTGATTTAGTGGTGATGACGGCGGGAACTCTGCAAGGGGTGGCCGGTTCCACGGATTTAATTAAGGTGGAAGTGGTAAAATCCCTTTTGGGCAAGGGTACGGGTATCGGCCAGGGTGTGGCTAGTGGCCGGGCGCGAGTAGCCCATAATGCCCGCGAAGTGGGTAGTTTTAGCAGCGGGGAGATTTTAGTCGTTCCCACCACCAGCGCCGAATATGTGGATATGATGCGGAAAGCTGGCGGAATTATCACCGAAGATACCGCGATGAATAATCACGCCGCTACTATCGGTTTAAAATTGGGTATTCCGGTTATTGTCGGGGTTAAAGATGCCACGAAAATTATCCGCGAAGGGGTGATCATTAGTCTCGATGCTCAACGGGGTTTAATTTATTCTGGTATTGGCAATGGCGCGGCAACTATGAAAAACTGAGTCGGTCGGCAGGAGGCAGGAGGCAGGAGGCAGGAGGCAGGAGGCAGGAGGCAGCTTTTATTTATTATCCCCACTTCCCCACTTCCCCACACCCCACACCCCACACCCCACACCCCACACCCCACACCCCACACCCCACACCCATTTTCACTTGTCTATGAGCGATTCTTACTCTCCTCCCGTCGATAATCCGGCCTATACTGTTGAACAAGCGATCGCTAATATCCAGCAAAGAGAAGATCTAGGAGCGCGTTATTATGCCGCTTGGTGGTTGGGTAGATTCCGCGTTCGTCAACCGGAGGCGATTTCGGCGTTAATTGCCGCTTTAGAGGACGAAAGCGATCGCACCCCTGACGGTGGTTATCCCCTGCGACGCAATGCCGCCAGCGCTTTAGGGAAATTAGATGATCTCAGTTGTCTTCCCGCCTTGATTGCCTGTCTCGACTGTGAAGATTATTATGTGCGCGAATCGGCTGCCCAGGCATTGGAAATGCTTAAGGATCGAAGCGCGATCGCACCTTTAAAGAAACTATTAGAGGGTGGCATCGAAGTGGCCGTTTTAGTGGCGGGAAAACCCCATTTAGTCCAACCCTACGAAGCGATTATCGAAGCCTTGGGAACCCTGCAAGCGACGGAAGCGATTCCCCTCATCGAACCGTTTTTAAAGCATTTCGTCGAAAAAGTACGTTATGCGGCTGCCCGCGCCCTCTATCAACTCACGGCTAACCCCCACTATGGCGATATTCTGATTAATGCCTTACAAGGGGAAGAATTACAGCTGCGTCGTTCTGCTTTAATGGATTTAGGTGCTACGGGTTATCTGCCGGCCGCTCCTGCGATCGCTAATACTTTGGCGGAAAATAGTCTGAAACTGGTTGCTCTCAAGGAACTTTTAGAAAACCATCTAAAAAACAATTCTAGTGGCGAAAATATCTCCGAAATTCTCACTTTAATGGATAGTTTATTGTAATTAATAATTGGTTATTTTTTATCTAAATTAAAACTGATAAAATCCAGAGGTTTTATGCTAATTCAAAACGATTATGCTGGCTGGCTAAACGAAACAATCACTCTGTTAAAACAAAAAAACTTTGATAAAGTTGACTGGGAAAACTTGATCGAGGAGATAGAAAGTTTGGGCAGAAGTCAAAAACGTGAACTCCGCAACCGGTTAACCACCATCTTAGAACACTGCCTCAAACTTTGCTATACTGATTACGTTGAGGATTATCGAGGTTGGCAAGAAACTATTAGGCGCAGTCAACGGGAACTAGAAGAACTTTTGAGCGATTCTCCTAGTTTAAAACCCTACTGGGAGCAAGTATTTTTAGATTGCTATGCCACGGCTTTAAAAAGCTTGCGAGATAGCCCAGATTATCAATCTTTTAACTTTCCCGATGATTGTCCTTTTCCCCAAGAAATTAGTCAGATTTTACAGAAAAAAGTTTGGCGATAAAATTATCTTTAAAAGTTTGTTAGTGGGTTTAGAAGACGGTCAAATCTGGGACGATGTCCGCTCAAATTATACTTCATCTTTATGAGAAATGCTGTAAATAATTGGTTATTTTCTAGGGAAATTCAAACTCATAAAATCCAGAGGTTTTATGCTAATTAAAACCGATTATGCTGGCTGGCTGAACGAAACAATCACTCTGTTAAAACAAAAAAACTTTGATGAAGTTGACTGGGAAAACTTGATCGAGGAGATAGAAAGTTTGCTAGTCTCAGGCTAACTTTCTAGGTCATTGGTTTATGGGGTAGCCAAATATCCTAAAACAGGATAGAGTATTGATATTCATACTGTTTATAAGACGATAAAAAAATCCATGGATATACCTGAGCCTTGCCCTAGCCTGGCAAGTATAAAGAAGAATAAAGCAACAAGCACTGTTGGGCGCGGCAAAACTGTCCAACTTACTGAGAAACTGGCTTTTTCAGCTTGGAATAACAGTAGTGTTAGTCTGAGTCTTGGTAATAGCATTGAACATTATGATTCTTGGGAACAACCTATAGTAATAATCTCAGACGGAGGCTACGGTCTTTTAGGATTTGAAGGTGATACATCCGATCATCTTGACCTACCTGAATGGTATGAACCTCATGTGGAAGCTTGGTCTAAGTTGGCCTTGCCAAATACAACTCTTTGGTTTTGGAACTCAGAAATTGGCTGGGCTGTGGTACATCCAATACTTGAGAAATTTGGCTGGCGATATGTTAATTGTAATATATGGAATAAAGGAAAAGGTCATATTGCAGGTAATGTCAACACAGAGAAAATAAGGCGTTTTCCAGTGGTTACAGAGGTTTGCGTCCAATACGTTAGAGAAGTCAAAATTGCTGACTTAACACTTAAAGAATGGCTCCGAAAGGAATGGTTAAGATCAGGCTTACCTTTGCGTCAAGCTAATTTAGCTTGTGGTGTCGCAGATGCGGCAACAAGAAAATATTTTGACCAAGGACATTTATGGTATTTTCCCCCGCCCGAAATGTTTGAAAAATTAGTTTTCTATGCCAACGAACACGGAAACCCAGAGGGAAAACCCTATTTTTCTAAAAATGGCCAGCGTCCTTTAACAGGTAAAGAGTGGGAGAAGATGCGCTCTAAATTTAATTGCCCTCATGGTTTTACAAATGTTTGGGATCGTTCAGCTTTGCGCGATGATGAACGAATTAAGTCTAAGGATGGTAAAGCTGTTCACTTAAATCAAAAGCCACTGGATCTGATGAAATTAATTATTGCAGCTTCAAGTGAGGAACAGGATGTGGTTTGGGAACCATTTGGGGGGCTTTTCAGTGCCTCTTTAGCTGCCAATATCCTGAATCGAAAGGCTTTCGCTTGTGAAATTGACGAAACTTATTTCTATTATGGAGTCAAAAGGTTTAGTCAAGTAGTTCATCAATGTTCCCTTCTTTGATGCCAAGGTGTTCTCTTAAAGCAGATTTAATTAACTCCTCTCGACGACTAGCTAAAAGCCTGTTCCACTGTCCAACTTTCATTCCAGAGAAATGTGTTTGATAAACACGCTTTTTAAAATCCTCAATTCCTGGATGTAAAATCCTGTCCATTTTGGCAAAATTAGTGTCTAATCTATATTTGAAGCGAGTGATCAGTTCCCGCAAGAGCATTTGATACTCTTGTGTCGGCTTATAAAGCCTTCCATCATTTCCCCAAGAATTAACTATTTCTTCAGCTTGAAATAGTTCTTCGTCCGTTCCTTGAAATTTGTATCCATTAGTATTTGTTTGTTGCAAATTTGCTCTCCTTTGGCTTGTATCTTCGGGTTCTAGAACAAGGTAATCAGGAGGATTATGATAATGATCATCTCTCACTTTAGCCACTGAAAAGCCAGAGACAACGCATACATCTAGAATCTTGGGTTTGCCATAAATTACCGCTTCGGGCAGCCAAGCTATTAGAGAAACGTAGGTTTGATCAAACTGAAAATGATTTTGACTATCTTTGAAACGGGCTGTTATTTCAGTAGCTAATGGGAACCATGCTTTTATTTCTAATCCTGGGGTAGGCTGGATGCTACCCATGAAGACAGTATCAGGAAATCCTGGATCTTGCCTTTTCCATTCACCAAACGGTGCAAATATTTCCTGCTTATTCAAAAACTCAACAGTGTTAAATTCAATCAGATTTCCCAATAGTGGTGATAGCTTTGAAATTACTTTGGCCAAATTAACTGCTGCAGCAACCGATATTGGTCTAGCAATGTCTAATAGGTCAAATCTATGTCCAGACAAATCATCTAGATATTGCGATGCCAGGCTAATAACATCTTCTGTATTCATAACCCTTCCCCACAAGATGTGGACTGACAAGCTTGCTCAACTTGCCTTAAAATTTCGCAAGGATCTACACCGATTACACGACTAACCAGAAGGAACTCAACCACATCTAATCTTCTTTCACCATTTTCGTATTTGGCAACGAAAGATTGCGGCTTTTTGATGGCTTTAGCGAGGGATGCTTGAGTTAAATTCGCATCCTTACGAGCGGCGATCAGGCATCGACGAAAGACATGGTACTCTGGGCTAAAAATAGATTTCATCGTGCTTTAATGAGCACAGGAGTTGGCAATTCCAAGATAAACCTATTTTAGGATAATCCCAAAATGGGATTTTAGGTTACCTAGGGCTTTAGTAAACAGCATAACACCCCTAGTGTAGCGGACGGTATGAAGTCTTTGGTACAATAACGGAGGTTACTCGCTGCTGCTGATCTGGAACGATAGAAAGTTTGGGCAGAAGTCAACACACTGCCTCAAACTTTGCTATACTGATTACGTTGAAGATTATCGAGGTTGGCAAGAAACTATTAGGCGCAGTCAACGGGAACTAGAAGAACTTTTGAGGGATTCTCCTAGTTTAAACCCCTACTGGGATCAAGTATTTTTAGATTGCTATGCCACGGCTTTAAAAAGCTTGCGAGATAACCCCGATTATCAATCCTTTAACTTTCCCGATGATTGTCCTTTTCCCCAAGAAATTAGTCATATTTTACAGAAAAAAGTTTGGCGATAAAATTATCTTTAAAAGTTTGTTGGCGGTGTTAGGAGACAGGAGACAGGAGACAGGAGACAGGAGACAGGAGATTATTTTATTTATTCTCCCCTTCTCCCACTTCCCCACTTCCCCACTTCCCCACTTCCTAATTCCTAATTCCTAATTCCTAATTCCCACTCCCTAACCCCTCATCCCCTCTACTGATAACCAATGCTTCCCACCGTTGAGACTTTAATTATTGCCGTCGAAAAAGCCGACTCAGCTAATGAGTTACTAACCGCCGTGGAAAATTTAGCCACCGCCAAAAGTGAGGCGGCAATACCCACCCTCACCGATGTCCTGAGATATAATAACCCCGGTGCCTCCGTGGCAGCCGTGGATGGTTTAATCGCCATCGGCAAAGCGGCGGTTCCCTATTTACTGGCCAACCTAGACGGTTATAATTATGGGGCGAGAGCTTGGGCAACCCGCGCCCTAGCGGGAATTGGCGATGTGCGAGGATTGGACTTATTGCTTGATGCGGCGGTGAGTGATTTTTCCTTTAGCGTGCGGCGAGGGGCGGCTAGAGGCTTAGGAAATATAATTTGGTCTGATTTGGCGGAAAGTCGGGTTTCTGAGGCTCAGAATGCGGTTTTTGCAGCACTGGAGAAACTTTCGCAAGGGGATCCAGAGTGGGTGGTTAGATATGCGGCGATCGTCGGATTAGAGGGGTTAGGAACTGCGGCGGCGGCATTTCGCGGGGCGATTCGGGAACTTTTAGGACAGATTCGGGAGACCGAAGCGGAAATAGTGGTAAGATTGCGCGCCGATCAAGCTCTGGAACACTTACCTAAAATGTCGGATGAATGCCCCCGCTAAATTTTTCGACAAGACATCAACCTTTGCGGGGGATGAAATCCGACCAGGATATTAACTGCGAAGCACGACTTTAATTCTA